>Ga0310334_100399_pt1 | contig 11622 bp, 10 predicted proteins | sample LakMicMIDCLREDC7_FD_195548 | JGI IMG/M metagenome (GOLD analysis project Ga0310334, IMG submission 195548) | Enriched freshwater cyanobacterial communities from Lake Michigan, Michigan, United States - MI23.DCL.RED.C7 (v2) (version 2) | ecosystem: Environmental > Aquatic > Freshwater > Lake...
GGTGGGGGGCGAGGAATCGGGGGGGGTGGGCTTCGGCATGCACCTGCCCGAGCGCGATGCCCTGTTTGCCGCCCTGCTGCTGCTCGAAGCCCTAGTGGAGGGCGGCCTGCCCCTAGGAGAGCGCATCGATGTCCTGCAGCAGCGCTGTGGCGGCGCCAGCCACTACGACCGCCTCGACCTGCGCCTCAAGGACATGGCCAGCCGCCAGCGGCTGGAGCAACTGCTGGCCGACCAGCCGCCCGAGCAGGTGGCGGGAGTGGCGGTGCGGGCGGTGATTCGCACCGATGGCGTCAAGCTGCGCCTCGGCCCCAACCACTGGTTGATGCTGCGCTTCTCGGGCACCGAACCGCTGCTGCGCCTCTATTGCGAAGCCCCCGATCCGGAGCGGGTGGCCGACGTGCTGGCCTGGGCACGCCAGCTGGCCGAGGCGATTTGAGCATGGAAGCGAGTTCGAGCGAGTCCGCGAAAGCCAGCGCCCCCCAGGCCAGCGCCCCCGAGGCGGGTCTGAAAACCCTGGTGATCGCCAGCGGCAACGCCGGCAAGATCCGCGAATTTGCCAGCCTGCTCGCGGGCCTCAACCTGGAGATCCAGCCCCAACCCGAGGGCCTGGAGGTGGAGGAAACCGGCGACACCTTTGCAGCCAATGCCCGGCTGAAGGCGATCGCCGTGGCCCAGGCCACCGGCCAGTGGGCCCTCGCCGACGACTCCGGCCTGGCCGTCACGGCCCTGGGCGGCGCCCCGGGGGTGCAATCGGCCCGCTACGCCAACAGCGATCCGGCCCGCATCGCCAGGCTGCTGGCGGCCCTGGACGGGGCCAACCAGGACCGCCTGCAGGCCGGCCTGGCCCCCGACCGCAGCGCCCGTTTCAGCGCGGCCTTAGCCCTGGCCAACCCGGCTGGCGAAGTGGTGCTGGAGGTGGAAGGCCACTGCCCCGGCACGATCCTGGAGGCCCCCCGCGGCAGCGGCGGCTTCGGCTACGACCCGGTGTTTTGGGTGCCAGAAACGGGGCAAACCTTTGCCGAGATGGACAAGGCGCTTAAGGGCCGCATCGGCCACCGGGGCCGCGCCTTCGCCCAACTGGCGCCGAGGCTGGCTCAGCTGCTGGGGGTAACCGCCCGGCCCAGCGCGGCGCCGGCTGGCCAATGGCACTAGCACTAAGGGCGTCCCCATCCTTGGTTCCGCATGTCCAAAGCCCAACTCTCCGCCTTTTTCCTCAAGGTGGATGCGGATCCCGCCCTCAAGGCCCGGGTTGATTCAGCCGCCGGCCCCGATGCCGTGGTGGCGATTGCCATCACCGAAGGTCACAGTTTCTCCGCCGCCACCCTCGCCCGCCACCAACGCGGCTGAGGCCTGATTGCCCACGGCCAGATCGCCCACGGCCAAATCCCCGACCGCCGGGATCCAGCCCTGGAGCTGCCAGTCGACGCAGCCGTTGGCGATTAGGGGGTCTTGGCGCACCAGGGCTTCGGCGGCGGCGTAATCCTCCGCCGCCAGCAGCAGCAAGCCGCCCCCGCCCGGTCGGCCCGCCTGATCGACCAGGTAGCCGCTACTGATCACGACACCCTGCTGGCGCAGCTCCGCCACCCAGGCGTGGTGGGCCTGGAGATGGGCCAGGAGCTGGGGGCGCGGCAGCCGAAAGGTTTCGGTCTTGATGAACCAGGCCATGGCAGGGGCTCAAGGGTTAGGGCTGCCCAGGGCTCGATCGAGCAGCTGCAGCCAGGGGAGGGACGGGCGCCAAACCAGGCCCCAGCCCCCCCAGCTTGATCAGGCCGGGCTCCAGGTGCCGTGCAGGCCGTAGGGAAGGGCCAAAGGCAGCTCCACCACGGCCTGCTCCGCCATCGTGGCGGCATCGAGAATCACCAGGTCGCTGGCGCAGCGGGCCCCGTTCCAGACCAGCACCAGCACCCAGCCCCGATCCTCCGGTTGGCCAGCGGCCGTGGCGCCAGCAACCGTGGCGCCAGCGGTCCCGGCGGCCTGGGGGTAGGGCACCATGACCGGCTCATTGACGAAGCCCCGGGGCGACGCGCTCCAGACCCGCCGTTCGCCGCTGAGTAGGTCAAATTTTTCGATCGCCTGAAGGGGATCGTTGCCGTGCTCGCGCTCGGCCACCGCCATCCAGCCGTAGCGAGCCACCAGGCCCTGGTGGGCCGGGTTGACCATGGCGAACTCGCAACAGCGCGGCTCCAGCAGTTCCAGGCTGACGCTGGCGGTGTTGAGGTCGATGCGGCAGCGCTTGAGCTGGCCCTCGGGCAGGCTGTCGAAATCGATCGTGCGGAAGTCGACGTCGGGGCCGATCGAGGGGAAATCGGCGTAGAAGATCGAATCCACCACCACCTCGCCGCTGGCGTCTTCAAAGGCATTGAGGTGGTGGAAGACAAAGCCTTCCGGCGCCTTGATCAGGCGGGGTTTCTGGCCGGCAAAGGCGCCACTGGCCCGGGGCACCAGCCAGAACTGGCCCTGCTGACCGGGCTTGGAACTGAGGCACTGGGCCGCCCCCTTCTGGCCGAGCACGAAGCCCAGGGGGTTGAAGGCCACGGCGTTTTGGAGGAACACCGCCCAGTTACGGGTGATGGCGAAATCGTGCAGGAAGGCGAAGCCCTTGAAGCTGTAGGAGTCGTCGGCCAAGAGCTGGCCGGCCTGGTCGCCGCTGGTGGCGAACTCCATCAGCCGCACCGTGCTGGTGGGGCCGGCTTTGACCCCGAAGGTCACCAGCCGGGGCTCGCCGTGGTGGCCGGGATCGAGGCGGGGGTGGGCGCTGAAGGCCTCATCGGGCTTGAGCACGCCATCGAGCAGGGTGATGCCCTTGGTTTCGAGCGTGTCGGGATCAAGGGCATGGGGGGAGCTGGCCTCCCAGAGGGCCAGGAGCTGGTCGCCCAACCGCACCACCTGGGTGTTGGCGATGTTTTTGAGGCGCAGGTCAAAGGCGTTGGCGATCGGGCCGCCGGGCTTCTGGGTGCCAAAGACGCCGCGATACAAAACCTTGTCCGCCGCCTCTTCCGCCAGCCAACCCTCCGTACGCACAAAGCGGTTGCTCAGGTGGAGCGCCCCGGCGTCAAAGCGCAGGGCCGTGATCATGCCGTCGCCATCGAAGGGGTGGTGCACCCAGTGGCCGCCGCGCTCGAGCCGGCCCGGGCCATTGCGATAGAGGGTGCCGGCCAGCTCGCTGGGGATCGTGCCCCTGGCGGCGACCAACGGCACGGCGGTGAGCTCGACGCCCACATTGCGGAAGGCGCTGGACCAATCGGAGCGGTCGTAGGCCGCCCCAGCGGGGGCCGATCTGGCGTCAGCGGCAACGCTGCCCTCGGGGCTTGAGGCTCGGCTGGGGGCAGCGGTCATGACAAGGGGCTCGACATCCACCCATCATCTCGTAACGGAGTGTGAAGCGGCTGGCCGGAGCAGGGACCTGGTCCTATTTCGGGGCAAGCAGCATCGCCGCCCTGAAAGTCAATGCCCTGGAGGGCGGCCGTTCAGCTCCCCGCCCGCTCCAACACCCCCTTGCTGCTCGGCACCGCCCCGGCGCGGCGGGGATCCAGCTCCACGGCCAGGCGCAGGGCCCGGGCAAAGGCCTTGAAACAAGCCTCCACGATGTGGTGGGAGTTGGCACCATCAAGCTGGCGGATGTGCAAGGTGAGACCGGAGTTATTCACCACCGCCACAAAGAACTCCTTCACCAGTTCCGTGTCGTAGCTGCCGATCTTCTGGGCCGGGATCACCAGGTTGTAGCTGAGGTGGGGCCGGCCGGAGCAATCGAGCGCCACCTGCACCAGGGCCTCATCGAGGGGCGCCACAAAGTGGCCGAAGCGGTGGATGCCGCGGCGATCGCCCAGGGCCTGGGCCAGGGCCTGGCCCACGGCGATCCCCACGTCCTCGTTGGTGTGGTGGTCGTCGATGTGGGTGTCACCGGCGGCGCTGATCTCCAGGTCGACCAGACCGTGGCTGGAGAGCTGGTGAAGCATGTGGTCCAGGAAGGGCACGCCTGTGGCCACCCGGCAGTGGCCGCTGCCATCGAGGTTGAGCTTGACGCGCACATCGGTTTCGCCTGTGACGCGATGGACTGAGCCGATCCGATCCACGCCGATCTGATCCACGCCAATCCGTTCATCGATCTGGTCTTCACCGATGCTCATGAGCCTTTACCGCCTTGACCTGGCCAAATCATGCCGAAGAGCGGAGCCTGCGGCGGGCCCAACCCGGAGACGTGCCTTCAGCCGTGGGCGATTGGGCCGTCACTCCTGATCCAGCTCACATCCCCGTGATGCAGTAGCCCGCATCCACATAGATCACCTGGCCGGTGATGCCGGAGGCCAGGGGGCTGGCCAGGAAGGCGGCCGTGGCGCCCACTTCGTCCTGGGTGACGGTGCGGCGCAGGGGGGCCTTTTCCTCCACGTTGTGGATCATGTCGAGGATGCCGCCGATGGCGGAGCTGGCCAGGGTGCGGATCGGGCCGGCGCTGATGGCATTCACGCGCACCTGCTTCTCGGGGCCCAGTTCGGCCGAGAGGTAGCGCACGGAAGCCTCCAGGGCTGCCTTGGCCACGCCCATGACGTTGTAATTGGGGATTGCCCGCTCGGCGCCCAGGTAGCTGAGGGTGATCACGCTGGCGCCGGGATTGAACAGGGGCTTGGCGTAGCGGCAGAGGGGCGCCAGGGAATAGGCGCTCACCTCCAGGGCCCGGCCAAAGCCCTCGGGGCTGATGGCGGAGTAGTCGCCGATCAGCTCCTCCTTGCCGGCGAAGGCCAGGCAATGCACCAGCACATCGATCGAGCCCCACTGCTGCTTGACCTGTTCGAACACCGCCTCGATCTGGGCGGGATCCTGCACGTTGAGGGGCTCGAACAGGGTTGGGTTGAGGGGCGCCGTGAGCTCGCGCACCTTGCCTTCAAAGCGGCCCTTGTCATCGGGCAGGTAGGTGACGCCCAGCTCGGCGCCGGCGGCGGCCAGCTGCTGGGCGATGCCCCAGGCGATCGAGCGGTTGTTGGCGATGCCCGTGACCAGGGCCTTCTTGCCGCGCAGATCGAGGAGCATGGGGGAGGGACTCAGATGGCGGGCATTCTCCCCCAGCCCTTGCCACCCCTCTCACTGGGGCGCTGGTGCCGCTTGGTGGGCCTCCAGCTCCCGGGCCGCCGCGGCCCTTGCCTCGGGATCCTCCAGGGTTTGCAACAGGGCCGAATCCCGGGCCGGTAGGGCGCCCCGTTGGACGGCCGCCGGATTCAGGGGCGGCTCCAGCCACTGCCAGCGGCTGCGGGGCGCCCGGGCCTGGCAGAGGGCCTCCAGCTCGCGGCGCAGGGCGCGGACCACATCGCGGCGGGCCACGGCGCTGAAAAACTCCTGGCGGGTGGCCAAGCCCGAACTGAAGGGGGCGCTGCCGTTGCCATTGAAGAGGCGGGCCCCATCAATCACCCAGCGGGGCCGGCAGACGCCGCTGGCGCTGGTGTCGGTCTCGAGCCAGAGGTGCAGGCCGTAGCCATCGGGCTGGTTCACCACCGCCAGGCCGTCGTGGGGCTGGCTGCGCTGCAGCGGATAGATCCGCCAGCTGGGCCGCAGCTGGGCCGGCACACAGGCCGTGAGTCCCCCGATCAGGGCGGCCAAGCCCAAGGCGCTGGCGAGGGGCTGGTGCCAGGCCCCCGGGCGCCGGGCGCTGAAGCGAACGGGGGGATTCCCCTGCAGTGGATGGGGGCCTGGCCCGGGGGGATGGCTAGGGGCGCCAAAGAGGTGGTCCATCCTGAGCAGTCCGATCGGGAGCAGCGATGACGCCAGGATGGCGCGCCCCGCCCGCCGGGGCCCCCCGGTGGGCAGAGAGCCTGTTCCGCCAAAGAATCGCCCCAATCGGAGTGGCCCAGGGCGATTGCCGGGATGGGGGGCTTAAGGTTGTCTTCATGCAGGTGCCCCCTTTCAGCCTCACCGAGCAGCTCCAACACCTCGGTGAGGAGTTGGACCAGGCCGTGCTCCAGGTCTTGCGCAGCGGCCAATACATCGGCGGCAGCGTGATCGCTGCCTTTGAAAGCGAGTTTGCCGCCAGCGTTGGCACGGAGTTCGCGATCGGCTGCAACAGCGGCACCGATGCCCTGATCCTGGCCCTGCGCGGCCTGGGCATCGGTCCGGGCGATGAGGTGATCACCTGCTCCTTCAGCTTCTTTGCCACGGCCGAAGCGATCAGCGCCGTGGGCGCCACGCCGGTGTTTGTGGACGTGGAGGAGGGCTCCTACCTGATCGATCTTGACCAGCTCGAGGCGGCGATCACGCCCGCCACCAAGGCCCTGCTGCCGGTGCACCTGTTCGGGCGCCCGGTGGACATGGAACGGGTTTGCGCCATCGCCGCGGCCCATGGCCTCCAGGTGGTGGAGGACTGCGCCCAGGCCACCGGCGCCAGCTGGGCGGGCCGCCCCGTGGGCAGCTGGGGCGATGTGGGCTGCTTCAGCTTCTTCCCCACCAAAAACCTCGGTGGCGCCGGCGATGGCGGCGCCGTCACCTGCAACGACCCGGAGCTGGCCGCCCGCATCCGCGAGCTGGCGGTGCATGGCATGCCGCGCCGCTACCTGCACACGTCGCTGGGTTACAACAGCCGCCTCGATGCGATCCAGGCCGCCGTGCTGCGGGTGAAGCTGCCCCACCTGCCCAGCTGGGTGGAGCGCCGCCGCGGCCTGGCCCAGACCTACCACCAGGCCCTGGGCAGCCGGCTGGAGATTCACCTGCCGGAGGCGGGCCCCGCCGGCCACAGCTGGAACCAATTTGTGGTGCGGGTGCCCCAGTGCCCCGGGGCCAGTGCCTGCGGTGGCAGCTGCACCCCCGCCGCCGATAGCGCCAACTACGGCCTGCCCGAGGCCAGCTGCCGCGACTGGCTCAAGCAGGAGCTCCAGGCCGCCGGCGTCACCACGATTATTTATTACCCAATTCCGATCCACCGCCAACCGGCCTACGCCGACCTCGGCTACGCACCGGGCTCCCTGCCCCGCACCGAGCAGCTCTGCGCCGAGGTGCTCAGCCTGCCGATCTTCCCGGAACTCAGGGCCGAGCAGCAGCAACGGGTGATTGAGGTGCTCAGCGCCCTGGTCGGCAAGGTGCAGAGCCAGGCCTGCTCCAGCGTCGCCGCCTGATCCGCAGGGACCAAGGACAACCTGGCCCCCCGATTGCCCAGGCTCTAGGGGCCATGGCGAACAACGCCTACGGCTTCGGCAGGCCGGCGTAGAGGGCCTTGAAGCGGGCCTGCTGCAGGCGATGGTCCACCAGAGGGGCCGGGTAATCGCCCCGCTCTAAGGGAGCGATCTCGCCACTAATCAGATCGGCCGTGGCCACATGGGCCAGTTCCGGCAGCCAGGTGCGGATGTAGGTGGCCTCCCCATCAAAGCGGCCGGCCTGGGTGGCGGGATTGAAGATGCGCAACGGTTTGGGGTCCATGCCACTGCTGGCGCTCCATTGCCAGCCACCGTTGTTGGCGGCCAGGTCGCCATCGACGAGCCGCTGCATGAAGGCGGTTTCGCCCCAGCGCCAGTCGCAGATCAGGTCCTTCACCAAAAACGAGGCCACCACCATGCGGCAGCGGTTGTGCATCCAGCCACTGGCATTGAGCTGGCGCATGGCCGCATCCACGAACGGCATGCCGGTGAGCCCCTGGCGCCAGGCCTCAAACCAGGGGCGCTCGTTATCCCAGGGGAACTGGCGCCACTGGGGCCGGTAGGGGCCATCGGCCAACTCGGGGAAATGGAACAGGGCGTGCTGGTAAAACTCGCGCCAGGCCAGCTCCTGCTGCCAGACCGTGATCGAAGCCAGGGCCTCATCGCTGCGGGCCGTGAGCCGGGCCGCTTCGGAAGCCAGCCAGGCCTGGCGCGGGCTGAGGCAGCCCAGGCTGAGGGCGGCGCTGAGGGCCGAGGTGCCGGCCTCGCTGGGGATATTGCGGCCCGGTTCGTAGGCGAACAGGGCCGCGCCATGGCCCGAACCGGAGGCGCCGCCATCGGCGAAGGCCTCCAGCTGGGCGGCTGCGGCCCGCTCCCCAGGGCGGCAGGGGCAGAGGTCGGCGCCGTCGAAGGGATGGCCCAGCTCGCCGGCCGTGGGCACCGCCGCCAGCAGGGGCAGCTCCTGCCAAAGGGCCTGGGCCTTGGGCTCCAGGGCGGCGCGGTCCAACCCCACCAGGCCCTGGGGCGCCGCCACCGGGGTGAGCACGCCAGCGGCATCCCGGGCCGTGACCTGGCCGCGCCAGTTGCGCAAAAACGGCCCATAGACCCGGTAGGGCTCGCCCGAGCCGGTGCGGATCTCCTCGGGTGGCACCAGCAGCTGGTCCCAATCCACCAGCACCCGCCGGCCGCTGGCCTGGAGGGCAGAAGCCACCTGGCGATCCCGCTGGCGGGCGGCGGGCTCCACGTCCCGGTTCCAGGTCACCACCGCGGCGCCGCAGGCCTCGGCCAGGCGCGGCAGCACGTCTACGGGCCGGCCCTTGAGCAGCAGCAACTCGCTGCCCGCATCGCGCCAGCGCTGCTGCAGCTCCCGCAGGCTCTCGCACAGGAACCAGAGCCGGGCCGGCGCCAGGTCCGCCGATGCCAACCACTCCGGGTCGAAAACGTAGACGCCGGTGAGGGCAGGGGTGGCGGTGGCGGCGGCGGCCAAGCCCAGGTTGTCGCCCAGGCGCAGGTCGCGGCGATACCAGAACAGCCAGCGGTCGGGGGCCATCGCTTCAGAGCCCCAGCAGTTGGCGGGCCCGGAACCAGGCGGTCACGCTCTTGCCATCGAGGGCCTCATCGCCGCTGGCCAGGGCGGCATCGAGTTCGGCCGGGGTCATCAGCAGCACCTCCAGGTCCTCGTCGTCATCGCCGGCGGGCTGGTCGGCCAGCAGGCTCAGGTCCCGGGCCAAAAAGAGGTGGATCACCTCGTCGGAGTAGCCGGGGCAGGGCAGCATCACCCCCAGGGGATCCCAGCGGCTGGCGCTATAGCCGGCCTCCTCCTGCAGTTCCCGTTGCATCGTGCTAAGCGGATCCTCGCCCTCATCGAGGGTGCCGGCCGGAAACTCGAGGATGCGGCTGGCCACGGCGAAGCGGTACTGGCGCAGCAGCACCACCCGGCCGTCATCAAGCACGGGCACGGCCAGGGAGGCGCCGGGATGGCGGATCACGCCGAAGGTGGCCTCCAGGCCGATCGGCAACACGATCCGGTTGAGCTCGAAGCGGATCTTGCGGGCATCGAGGGCCGCCGTGGTTTCCAGCAGGCGCGCGGGCTCGGGGGGCGGCAGGGGCGCCATGGGACAGGCCAAAACTGCCGCCAGCTTGACTCACTCCGGCCAGCCAGCGCCGCCCGGGAGCCGCTGGGGCGCCGCCTCGCGTAACCGGGGCAGCAGGGCCGCCAGCAGGGTGCCGCAGTCCTGGCCAGGGCTTGGGGTGACGGCAGCCCCAGGCCCCGGCGGCACCAGCAGGGGATCGATCGCCGCCAGGGGCGCCAGCACAAAACTGCGCTGCTGCAGGCGCGGATGGGGCAACTGCAGCGCCGGTGCCTGCACAACCTGATCGCCCCACCAGAGCAGGTCGAGATCGAGGGTGCGGGGCCCCCAGGCCTCCAGGCGCTGGCGGCCGAACTGGGCTTCCAGGGCCTGCAAGCCGTGCAGCAACTGCAGGGGCCGGGGCTCCAGGGCCGCCAGCCCCTCCACCAGCAGCACCCCATTGAGATAGGCGGGCTGGCCGGGGGGGCCGCCCACCGGCTCGGTACAAAACAGGGGCGACCAGCGCAGATGAATCGCCCCAGAACGGTGGTTCCCAGCGGACGAACCCCAGGCCTGGGCCGGGGTCTGGACGGGGAACGCCTGCAGGGGCCCAGGCCCCGATTCGGGCCCATCCCCACCCCCGCAGCCGGGTCCCCCCCAGCCGGCAGGCCGGGAGCCAACGAGATCCCCAGCCTGGGAGCACTCCTCCAGATGCGTCGCCAGCAGCTCCGCCAACAACGGCCTCAGCGCCACCAAGGTGGCGAAGGGGTCGCCCAGGTTGGCGCCCAGGGCGATCGCCAGGCTGTCCGCCCAAGGGGGCCCGGCGGCCCGCCCCTGGCCGGGGAGACCCTCCAGCCCATCGCCCCCGGGCTGATCAGCGAGACTGGCGATCACGTGTCTGGGCCCGGGCCTTTCCATGGTTGCAAGCGGAACCCCCGCCGCCGCTAGTGCGGCGTCCAGTGCCGCGGCTGCCGCGGCCCGGGCCTTTCCGCTGGCCGCCATCACCGGCCACGGCACCTTGAAATTGGCCCTGCTGCTGGCGGCGGTGGATCCCGGCCTGGGCGGCGTGGTGATCGCCGGCGGCCGGGGCACGGGCAAATCGGTGCTGGCCCGGGGTCTGCATGCCCTGCTGCCCCCCATTGATGTGATCGACCTGGGCGAGCCGGACGCCTCTGGCGCCAACGGCCCCCATCACCCCACCGCCCTCAACATCGATCCCCAGCGCCCCAGCGACTGGGACGCCGCCACCCGCCGCCGCATCAGTGACCTGGGCGGCGACCCCAGCGGCGCCGATGCCAGCGCCCTGCTGCCCACCAAGGTGATCCCGGCCCCCTTCATCCAGGTGCCGCTCGGCATCACCGAAGACCGGCTGGTGGGCTCGGTCGATGTCACGGCGTCCCTGGCCAGTGGCCAGGCGATCTTCCAGCCGGGCCTGCTGGCCGAAGCCCACCGGGGCGTGCTCTATGTCGATGAGCTCAACCTGCTCGATGACGGCATCACCAACCTGCTGCTGGCGGCGGTGGGCTCCGGCGAAAACCGGATCGAGCGCGAGGGGCTGAGCCTCTCCCACCCCTGCCGCTGCCTGCTGATCGCCACCTACAACCCCGAGGAGGGGGCCGTGCGCGACCACCTGCTCGATCGCTTCGCCATGGCCCTCTCGGCCAACCAGGTGCTGGAGCTGGGTCAACGGGTGGAAATCACCCGCTCGGCCCTGGCCCATGGCGAATCCAGCGGCGACTTCCGGGTCCAATGGCAGGAGGAAACCGATGGCCTGGCCACCCAGCTGCTGCTGGCGCGCCAGTGGCTGCCCGATGTGCAAATCAGCCGCGAGCAGATCGGCTATTTGGTGAAGGAAGCCCTGCGCGGCGGCGTGGAGGGCCACCGCTCCGAGCTCTATGCGGTGCGGGTTGCCCGGGCCCATGCGGCCCTCAGTGGCCGCGACCGGGTCGAAGCCGACGACCTCCAAGTGGCCGTGCGCCTAGTGATCGCGCCCCGGGCCCGCCAGATGCCGCCCCCCGATCCCGACCAGCCCCTGGAACCACCGCCGCCGCCGCCCCCGCAAGGCGACCAGGCACCCGAGGAGGAGACCGAACCCCCTGAGGAACCTGACCAAAACGAGGACGAGCCCGAGGAGGAGGAACCCGACGAGGACGACAACCCCGAAGACGCACCGCCGCCCTCGATCCCGGAGGAATTCCTGCTCGATCCCGAGGCCACGGCGATCGACCCCGACCTGCTGCTGTTCTCCGCTGCCAAGAGCAAGAGCGGCGGCAGCGGCAGCCGGGCGGTGGTGTTCAGCGATTCGCGCGGCCGCTATGTCAAGCCGATGCTGCCCCGGGGCCCGGTGAAGCGCATTGCCGTAGATGCCACCCTGCGGGCGGCGGCGCCCTACCAAAAGGCCCGGCGCCAGCGCCAGCCCGATCGCCTCGTGATCGTGGAAG
>Ga0310334_100406_pt1 | contig 11537 bp, 9 predicted proteins | sample LakMicMIDCLREDC7_FD_195548 | JGI IMG/M metagenome (GOLD analysis project Ga0310334, IMG submission 195548) | Enriched freshwater cyanobacterial communities from Lake Michigan, Michigan, United States - MI23.DCL.RED.C7 (v2) (version 2) | ecosystem: Environmental > Aquatic > Freshwater > Lake...
CTCTTCAGGGGTCTCAGGGCTCTGGATCGGGGGGAAGGGGCCAGATCTGCCGCACCTGGGCGAGGCGTTCCATCGCCTCCTGCCGGCGGGCTTCGGGATCCGCCTGGCGCAAGAGCAGCGTCACATGGCCCAGCTTGCGACCGATCGACGATCCCGCCTTGCCGTACCAATGCAGGTGGGCCTCCGACAGGGCGGCCAGCGCCTCGCGCTGGCTGGCGTACTCGGCGCCGGGGTCGGCCACCTCGCGGTTCTCAAACCCGAGCAGATTCACCATCAGGGCACCGGGGACCACCAGATCGGGCTCCAGCGCCGACTCTCCGCCAACGACACGAAGCTGCTGGTCGAACTGGCTGACCGTGCAGGCCTCGATCGTGTAGTGGCCTGAATTGTGGGTGCGGGGTGCCAGCTCGTTGATCAGCAGGCCGCGGGGCCCGTAGAAGAATTCGATCGCCAGCACCCCGACGTACTGCAGAGAGGTGAGCAGCGAGGCGGCAATGTTGCGCACCGCCTGCTCCAGAGCCTGGCTGGCCTCCAGGGGTGCCAAAACCCAGTCGCACACCTGACCGTGCTGCTGGGTCTGCACCAGCGGGAACACCACCACCTCCCCCTGGCTGTCGCGGGCGGCCACCACCGCCAGCTCCTGCTCGAACGTCACGTACTCCTCGACGATCCACTCCGCAGGCGTGACCCGCTCCAGCAGGGCCTCCAGCTCGGCCGTGTCACGCAGCAGCACCGTGCCGCGACCGTCGTAGCCACCGCTGGCGGCCTTGGCCATCACGGGGTAGCCGAAGCCATCCGGCAGCCTGGGGGGCGCCACTCCCGCCGCATCGACGGTGGAACCGGCAGCGGAACCAGCGGGATCAACGCCCGAACCGTCCTGGCCGCTTCGATCGGCGCCACCAGCAGCACCAACAGCACCAGGATCGGCCGCACCATCGGCGCGAACATCCGAGGGCTCCTGCGCCTGCAGGGCCAGCTGCTCGAGCGGGAACCAGCGTGGCGAGGGCAGATTGAACCGCTGCAGCAGCTCCCGCTGACTGCGCTTGCTCACCAGCGGACGCAGGGCATCGAGACGCGGCACGAAGCGCACACCACCGGCTTCGAGTGGGGCGAGGCCATCGAGATCCACCCACTCGTTCTCGAAACTGATGGCCTGGCAGCGGCGCGCCAGTTCAGCGGTACCGGCCACATCGCGCACCTCAGCCAGCACCACGCTGGTGGCGATGGCCACTGCCGGATCCTGCGCTCCGGGGGTCTGCACGTGCAGGGGCACTTCGTGGCGACGGGCGGATTCGGCAAGCATCCAGGCCAGCTGGCCGCCGCCAACGATGCCGATCGGCTGGCCGATCGCGTTGCCGATGGCCGCTGGATCACTCTGTCCCGGCCCGCTCGACGCGCCCATGCGCCTGAAGGATCAATCACTCAATGTCGCATCTGTGAGCCCCCCTGCCCAGGCCCAGTGCCTCAGCTGACATCCGACTGACACCTGAAGCGGCGCTTCAGCTGAGGCCGCGGTCGCCGGCGAAAGCGAAACGCACGGCGCTGAGCAGCAGCACGATCACGAACAGCGCCAGGCCGACGGTGCAGGCGTAGCTGATCTCCAGCTCGGCGAAGGCCTGGTCGTAGACGTAGTAGACGAGGGTTCGGGTGGCATCGGCGGGTCCACCCTGGGTCATCAGGTAGACCTCCTCGAACACTTTGGTGGCGGCAATGGCAGAGATCACGGCCACCAACGTCACGTAGGGGCGCAGCAGCGGCAGGGTGATGTCGAGGTGCTTGCGCCAACCCTCACTGCCATCGAGTTCCGCCGCCTCGTAGAGGTCCTGGGCGATGCCCTGCAGCCCCGCCAGAAAGATCACCATGTAGTAGCCGAGGCCCTTCCAGAGGGTCACCACCATCACCGCCGGCAGGGCCAGAACAGGGTTGGTGAGGAAACCGATCGGCGTGAAGGCGGGGCCGAGCAGGGCGCTCAGCCAGCCGTTCACCAGGCCGGTTTCGGCGTAGAGCCAGCGAAAGGCGATGGCCGCCACCACGATCGACACCAGCACCGGCGTGTAGAAGGCGGCCCGGAACAGATGGATGCCCGGCAGCTGACGGTTCACCAGCACCGCTAGGGCAAGGGAGCCCAGAACCACCGGCGGCACGACCCCCACCAGATAGAGCAGCGTGGTGCCCAGCACCCGGAAGAACATCGGATCGGCCAGCAGGCGGCGGATGTTGGCCAGGCCGATGAACTGCAGGGGCTCACTCACATCCAGCCCACTGCGGCTGAAGCTGATCACCAGCGCCATCACCGCCGGGATCAGCACCGACAGGGCCAGCAGGATCAGGCCTGGTGCCAGGAAGGCCCAGGCCGTGCTGCTGCGCGGGGCGGTGCTGCTGCGCGAAATCGGCCCAGGGCCAGCAGGGGCGGACATCGGCTCAGGCACCCGGGCGTGATCGCGCCATTGTGGGAGATCTGAAGGCATGAACCAGTCCGTGGGGCCCAAGCCCAGCCAGCCAGAGCGATCCTGCGAGGCCGCCGAGCCACGTGCGGTTCTGCGCAGCGTGTTCGGCTACGCCGACTTCCGCGGGCCGCAGGAGGCGATCGTGCGCCACGTGATCGCGGGTGGCTCGGGGCTGGTGCTGATGCCCACCGGTGGCGGCAAGTCGCTCTGCTATCAGGTGCCGGCCCTCTGCCTGCCGGGGCTGGCGGTGGTGATCTCGCCCCTGATCGCCCTGATGCAGGACCAGGTGGAGGCGCTGCAGCAGGCCGGCGTGGCCGCTGCAGCGCTGCATTCCGGTCTGGAGGCGGAGGAGGCGAGCGGCGTATGGCGGCAACTGAGCAGCGGCGCGCTGAAGCTGCTCTACGTGTCGCCGGAGCGGTTGCTGAGCGGCGACCTGCTCGAGCGTCTGGCGGCATCCCTGCCGATCAGCCTGTTCGCGATCGACGAAGCCCATTGCGTCTCGCAGTGGGGCCACGATTTCCGCCCTGAATACCGCCAGCTCGATCAGCTGGCGGCACGCTTCCCGCAGGTGCCGCGGCTCGCCCTCACCGCCACGGCCGATCCCCGAACCCGCGAGGACATCCGCGAGCGTCTGAGCCTGCAGCAGGGCCAGGTGTTCCTGGCCAGCTTCGATCGGCCCAACATCCGCTACCGCGTGCAGCCGCTCGACAACCTGCGCCGTCAGCTGCTGCCATTTCTCGACCAGCATCGCGGTGCGTCGGGCATCGTCTACGCCCGCTCCAGGTCGCGGGTGGATCGGCTCTGCGCCGAGCTGCAGGCCGCGGGCTTTGATGCGATCGCGTATCACGCCGGCCTGGAAGCGGAACAGCGGCGCGCAGCGCTACAGCGGTTCCGGCTTGGCAGCGGCGTGGTGGTGGTGGCCACGATCGCTTTCGGCATGGGCATCGACAAGCCCGATGTGCGCTTCGTGGCGCACGTGGATCTGCCCAAGAGCCTGGAGGCCTACTACCAGGAAACCGGTCGTGCCGGCCGTGACGGTCTGCCGGCCGTGGCCTGGATGGTGCATGGCGGCGGTGACATCCCCCAGCTGCGCCGCTTCATCGACGACTCCGGTGCCGCCGAGGAGCAGAAGCGGATCGAGCACGGCAAGCTCGATGCCCTGATCGGTTTCACCGAAGCGCCCGGCTGCCGGCGCCGCCTGCTGCTGCGCCACTTCGGCGAGGAGCTCGTGGCCGACTGCGGCAACTGCGACGGCTGCCTCGATCCGCAGCCCCGCAGCGACGCCACGGTGCCGGCCCAGAAGGCGCTTTCGGCGGTGTACCGCACGGGCCAACGCTTCGGCGCGGCCCACGTGGTGGACGTTCTGCTGGGGGCCAACAGCGAACGGATCCGCGCCCTCGGCCACGACCAGCTGAGCGTGTACGGCATCGGCGGCGAGCTCGATCGCGGCCAGTGGCGCGCCGTGCTGCGCCAACTCACCAGCCTCGGCTACCTGCAGGCGCCGGCCGAATCCCGCGGCGGACTCTGCTTCGGCGATGAGGCGCTGGTGCGGCCGCTGCTGCGGGGTGAAACCAGCCTGGAGCTGGCGCTGCCGCCGCCGCAGAAGGAGCGGCGGAGCGGCAGCGCTGCTGGCGCAAGCCAGGCGATCGCAGCGGACAGCGTCGACGGTGTGCTGCTCAATGCGCTGAAAAACTGGCGACGGGAACAGGCCCGCCAGCAGGGAGTGCCGCCCTATGTGGTGTTCCACGACCGCACCCTCGTGGAGCTGGCTGCCCGTCGCCCAGCCGACATGGAGGAGCTCAGCGGCGTCGGCGGCATCGGCGCCGCCAAGCTGGATCGCTATGGCGAAGAGCTGCTGGCGGTGCTGGCCTCTGACAGCCAAATTCCTCAGCCGTGATCAACGGGCCCTGGCGAACCCGTGCCATCGCCCTCTTCAAGCGATTGCAAACGCAACAACGTGGCGCCGGGGCTTTCAGGGGCCTTGGCGGTTGGCTCTAGCAGTGCGCAGGCCTGGTGGTCGTTCCAGCCCTCACCTCGCCACCTCTCCCCCAGAGCTGCCGCTGCGGCTGCCACCAGCAACAGCAGCGGCAGCAGGGACGCATCACCCTGAAGCGTGAACACGAAGGCCGCACAGAACAGCGGTGCGCCATGGGCAGCAGCGAACAGGGCCGTGGCACCCACCGCCGCCAGCTGCGCAAGATCGCTGGCGGCGAGCCCAGGCAAGCCCTGAAGCGGGCTGATCAGCAGGGCGCCCAGGCTCATGCAGTCGTGCATCAGGCCACCGGGAGCCCCCAGCGAAAGACTGATCAGGCTGGCCAGCAGGCGCCACAGAAGCAGAAGCGGCGAGCCGACGGCTTCACCGGAAAGGGCCGCCGCCAGCGACAACGATCCGTCGTTGAGGCTGAGTCCCTGGCTGAGGAGTGCCAGCAGCGTGAGGCTCGCGGCGAGCAGCAACGCGCCGATCAGCAGCCGCCCCGCCAACAGACCTTTGACCCACGCGGCCAGTGGCAACAGCAGGCGGATGAACAGGGCACCGGCAGCGGCCCCCACGAGGGTGAGCAGCAGGATCAAGCCCCAGGTGCCCGGATCCAAGCCCCCAAGATCCCGACCCGGCAGACGGGCCGGCTGCCCCATGGTGGCGGCCGACAGGCTGGCACTGCCCGACAGCAGGAGCGCCGGCAACACGAGCGGTAGACCGCTGCGCTGGCCCAGCTCTTCCAGTCCGTAGGCAACGGCCAGCAGGGGCGAGCGAAACGCTGCCCCCAATCCGGCCGCACCACCGATGACAGCCACCAGCTGAGGGGAAAGGGAGGCCAGCGGCTGCAGGGCCGGCCAGCGCCGGCGGATGGCCAGGAACACACTCGCCCCGAGCGCAACCGAGGGGGATTCCACCCCGACCGCCAGGCCGCCCACATGGGTGAGCACCATCAGCGGCAACCGGCGCAGCTGGGTGGTGAGGTTCAACAGCTCGAACCAGCGAAGCTCGCCGCCGCTGCGCTCAGCCGGGGTTGCACGATCGAGGGCCAGCAGCGCTGCCGTGCCGCCGCCACGGCCAGCAGCCAGCGGCCCCCAGGCCAGCAGCACCAAAGCGCCAGTGGCCGCGAACACCACCAGGCAGCCCAACAGCGGCTGGGGTTGAGCCGCGAGCCACAGGCCACGCTGCACCCTGAAGCCGAGTTCCGAGAGGCCCTGGTAGGGCCACATCAGCAGCCCGAGCAGCAGTCCCAGAAGCAACCAACCGCTGAGGGCTGAGACAAGCGGCGAACGCAAACGGGCCATTGATGCGTTGCCACTGATCAATTGTGGTGGCTTTTTCGGGCGGCCTGTCGCCGTAGCCTCAACGGCTCCTGGCCGCGCTCCCCGCTCCATGACCGCCACGCCCACCGCGCTGCGCACGATCCGGGTGGAGCTCAGCGCCAACCCCTACCCGATCGTGATCGGCGCCGGGGCACTGCAGCAGCTGGGCGAGCAGGTGCGCGCGGCGGGCATCAAGGCCGGCACCAAGGTGCTGGTGGTCACCAACCCGGTGGTGGAGCAGCACTACGGCGCCACCGCCCTGAGCAGCCTGCAGGCGGCCGGCTTCGAGGCCAGCAGCCTGGTGATCGAAGCGGGAGAAGACCAGAAAACCCCTGCCACGGTGGCCCTGATCCACGACGCGGCCTTTGAACGCAGGCTGGAGCGCGGCTCGCTGATCGTGGCCCTCGGCGGCGGCGTGGTGGGCGACATGGCCGGCTTCGCCGCCGCCAGCTGGCTGCGCGGCATTGCTGTGGTGCAGGTGCCCACCACCCTGCTGGCGATGGTGGATGCGGCGATCGGCGGCAAGACCGGCGTGAACCATCCCGGCGGCAAGAACCTGATCGGCGCCTTCCATCAGCCGCGGCTGGTGCTGATCGACCCCGCCACCCTCGGCACCCTGCCGGAGCGGGAGTTCCGGGCCGGCATGGCTGAGGTGATCAAGTACGGCGTGATCGGTGATGCCGAGCTGTTCGCCGATCTGGAAGCTGCCGCCGGCCGTGATGCCGCCACCGGGCTCGCCAGCCTGAGCGCCGTGGGGCCAGCCCTGCTGCAAACGCTGCTGGAGCGCTCCGCCGCCGCCAAGGCGCGGGTGGTGGCGGCCGACGAGCGCGAAGGCGGCCTGCGGGCAATCCTCAACTACGGCCACACCCTCGGGCATGTGGTGGAGGCCCTGTGTGGCTACGGCACCTGGCTGCACGGCGAGGCCGTGGCCATCGGCATGGTGGCCGCCGGCGAACTGGCGCTGGAGCTTGGCCTCTGGAGCCAGGCGGAGCAAAGCCGCCAGCGGGCGGTGATCGCCGCCGCAGGGCTGCCTCAGGCCTGGCCGCAACTGGAACCCGAAGCCGTGCTGCGCTGCCTGCAGGGCGACAAGAAAGTGCGCGACGGCCGCGTGCGCTTCGTGCTGCCCACCGGCCTGGGCACGGTGGAGATCTGCGACGAGGTGAGCGGAGCTCAGGTGCTGGCAGCCCTGGAACGCTGCCGCTGAACGGGGTTCAGGTTGTGGCGCTGACGGCCCTGGCGATCAGCACCGTGAGCATCAGCATCGCCAGCAGAACCTGAAGAGCCATCACCAGCTTGGCGGGGCGGGAGATCAGCGCCTCACTGGTGGGTCCGTAGGTGGAATTGACATTCAGCGAGATGAACAGGTAGTCGACGATGTGAGGCACAGGCGGCGTTTCCCCCTCCCGACTGGGCCAGACAAAGGCACCACCAGGTGTGCTCACATCCAGAAACACATAGATGAACATGAACACCAGCACGCTCTCCATGTAGACGGCCGCCACATCCCAGAGGCTCACCAAGCCGCCGCCCTGGTGATGGCCGGCCGTGAAGATCATCGCGATCACGTTGGCGATCACCTGCAGCACCGAAAACGACAGATACAGCAACCCCCACTGGAACAGACGACGGCGACTGCCGCGGAACAGCGACACCACCAGCCCAACGGTGACCACCACAAACAGCAGCGTTCCGAGCCGCTCGATACCGCTGACCACACCGAGCATGGCGGGCGCAATCGCCTGGTCGCGCTCCAGGTGCTGGGCCAGCAGCAGATCCATCAGCCACACGCTCGAGGTGGCAACGATCACCGCCAGCCGGCCACGGCCATGGGTGAGGCGCTGGCGCAGCTGCTCGGCGGGTGAGTCCGGCAGGGGATCCATCGCCGTGGTGTCGCCGGGCGTTGCGCCGCTGGCCATCGATCCGCTGCCTGTGCCTGCGCCGCAGCTTGGCGCGGAACAGCGAAGGCGTCAGCCGAGCGGCGGATCCTGCAGGAACAGCGGCAGTGCCTCGGGCTGAGCACGTTCGGGCTGAGCAGGTTCGGGATGAGCTCGTTCGGGCTGATCGGCAGCGCCAGAGCGGCAGAAGGCAATCCAGCGGAAGTCGCCGAGGGCGGTGGGATCCACCAACCGCAGCAGGGCCTCGCGGCGGCGCAGCAGCTCCGGCAGCTCGCCGGCGGCACTCTGCTGCAGGCCATGGAGCCGCTGCGCCAGCCCCAGAGCCAGCAGGGCTTCACCCTGGCGCCGCTGACCAAGGGGCGTCCAACCGCTGGCCTCGGCGGCGGCCTGCAGGCTCTCCAGGCAGAGGTGCGCCGTGAGATCCCAGTGGCCGGGCTCCAGCAGCGGATCGTCGCAGGCCTGCTGCTGGCGGTAGGCCATCAGCGTGCCGTTGCTGCGCTGGGGGCCGTAGTAGCGCCAGGCTTCGTGGGCGTAATCGATCACCAGCAGCTGTCCGGCCGCCAGGGCGGCGGCGGCGTCCGCCAGCCAGGGGGTCAGCCCCGGATGCAGCTCGGTGGTGAAGCCCGCAGCGCGTTGCGGACCTGGCTGTAGCAGCCCCAGGGGCTCCAGCTGTGCCAGGGCCTGCGGCTCCAGGGGCTCGCCGGGGGCCAGCTGAAGCGAGGGCGGGGCGTCCGACTCCTCGTGAAGGGCCACCATCTGCTGGCGCCAGAGCGCCCCGTCCCACGCGATTCGCTCCACCGCCAGGGCATCGAGCACCTCGTGGGCCAGCATCACACCCACCAGCGGGGAGGCGGCGAGTTCAGCGAAGCTCAGCCAGCGGCAGGGCAGCGGTGCTGACGCCAGCAGGCGGCGCTGGCGCTGGGCCATGCCGGCATTGGGCTCCACCAGCACCAGCGTGGTGCGGGCGGCCAGCTCGGGCCAGCCGGCCACCAGGGCCTCGGCCAACTGCAGGGCGAGGTGGCCTTCGCCGGGGCCGGTTTCCACCAGGGCCAGGGGCCCATCGCCGGGTTGCTGCTGCAGCCACTGGGCGATCTGGGGGGCCAGCAGGGCCGCAAAATCGGGGCCCAGTGAGGGCGACGTGGCGAAGTCGCCGCGGGGTCCCACCTGCAGCCGGCCGGAGCCGTAGGCGCCGTGCTCGGGATCGTGCAGGGCCCAGTCCATATAAGTGCGGAAGGGCACGGCGCCACCGGCGGCCCGCAGGCGCGCCTCCAGCCAGGCGGGAGCTGGCGACGGGCTGGTGGATGCGCTCACGGCTGCACGATCGGCTCAGGGAGAATGCTGGCCACTGAAGCAGGCGCCATGGATCGGCCCACCGCAGCGATGGCGCAGCCTCGGAATCGCAGCACAGCGACCCCGCGCAGCCTGCTGCGCTGGCTGGCCGGCCTGGCGCTCACCCTGGTGCTGCTGCTGGGACTGGGAGCCGGGCCTGCTCTGGCCTACGACAACCCCGATCTGCTGCCGGATCACCCCACGCCGGTGATCGACCTGGCCAAGATCCTCACCGACCCCCAGCGCACCGCCCTGGAGGCCGAACTGAATGATTTCGAGCACGTGAGCGGCTGGAAGCTGCGGGTGCTCACCCAGTACGACCGCACCCCCGGCCTGGCGGTGAAGGAGTTCTGGGGCCTTGATGAGCGTTCGCTGCTGCTGATCGCCGATGAGCGTGGCGGCAACCTGCTCAACTTCAACGTGGGTGATGCCCTGTTCGCCCTGATGCCGCGCACCTACTGGGTGGAGCTGCAGACCCGCTTCGGCAATCAGTACTACGTGCGCGACAACGGCCAGGACGCCGCCATCGTGGATGCCCTGCACACCGTGAAGGGCTGCCTGGAGATCGGTGGCTGCCAGGTGGTTCCCGGTCTGCCCCAGGAGCAGTGGATCCTCACGCTGATCACCTCGATCCTCGGCGGCCTGATCGTTGGCTTCGCGGCCTACCCGCGCAAGCCGGAGCACACGGTGGAATGGGCCTGGGTGCTGCTGCTTTCACCCCTGTGGGTGATCCTGTTCGGCGTGTTCGGCGTGGCGCCGATCGTGACCCGCACGCCCGACCTGCTGCCGTTGCTGCGCAATGCCCTCGGCTTCATCGGTGCAATCGCGGCGGCCTACCTGATCGCTCAGAACACGCTGGGCAAAGCCAGGCTGCGGGACAGCGAGGGCTGATTCAGCTGCCCTGGGCGACGCTGCGGGGGCCGAGGCGCTCCAGGGCCTCCAAACGACAGCGCAGGGAGTCGACCGGTTCACAGGCAGGCTGCTTGGCCACCTCCTGCAGTCCGCCGGCTGCAGCACGCAGCTCCGCCAGGTTGCGCTCATAGAAGCTGCGCAGCACGGCGTAGCGCTGCACAGGCTGGCCGTAGTAGCTGTTGCCGGCGAGGGTGGGGAAGGACGCCCACTCCGGCGCCAGGCGAGCCGCCAGATCGGGACTGAAGACTCCCTGATCAGCCAGCGCCAGGGCACCACGGAGCTCGATCAGGAACAGGGCGGCCTGGTCCTGCACGTGGGGGCCGAAGCCAGCGAGCTGCAGGGAGCGGCTGGCGCGGTTCCAGGTGAACGGCATGAACTGGTAGGCCCCAGCGGCTGCACTGGCGTAGCCACCCGAGTAGTTCACGCGATCGGGATGGCGCTCAAGGCTGGCCATCAGGCCACCGCCGAACATGATCCGGTAGCCGATGTCCTCGCCGCGGGCCCAGGTGCCTTCGGCGAAGCGAATGGTGTTCAGCAGCGCCCGACGCTCGGGGGTGATGGCGTAGCGAGCGGCTGCCGGAGCTGACTGCGGATTGAGCAGAGCAAGGCTGGTGCGCTGTGCAGGCATGGCCGGCTGGGCTTCCGGAGCGGACTCCGCCCGCACGGACGCCATCAGGGGGGCCACCAAGGGGGCAGGTGGCGCAACGATCTCGACCGACTGAGCGCGTGCAGCCACCGGCAGGGCGATTGGCGCAGCAAGCACGGAGGCCAGGCACGCCACCAGGCTCAGACCGGACGTGGCGCTGGGGGCCTCACGACGGCAAGCGCTGCGGGCGGAGCACAGAGAGGATCGAGCGGGAACCAGCAAACCAGGGGCACGCGAGGAACAGCCGCAACAGCCAGACAGACACCTGGCGTCACAGGGGGTTAAGTCGATGGACGTCCAATCAAAGACCCTGAAATCAAAGGGGTGAAGGACGTTGGATTGATCGGCTTAAAAGGAGTTAAGAAGGGGTAATGAATGGAGCCAGAACGTCAAACAATCGCGAAGCCGGGAGAGAGACGATTGAATCCGCTTTGGATTGCGGCCATTGTGTCAAACAACTGGCGCGAACGCCAATGCATTAGGGACGGACAAGAAACCGTCCACTGCTATCACGAACCTACTTGCACAGTTCGAAACGCTTTTGGGGCGGCTGAATTGGTGGCGTTTGCAACAGAAATGCCAGGGATCTGTTGCCGCAGCAACAATGAGGCACCGCTCAGCGCGCCTGCAGCAGGCTGCGCTCAATGGCAAGCTCCCGCAGTCGCTGCGCAGCATCCACCTCGCCGCCGGACGGCAAAGGCCCCGTGCTGGGAGGCAGCAGAGGCTGATCCAGCTGCCAGTCGCCCCGTTCAAGCTGCTCGCGGCTGAGCAGACGGTGCCAGCCATGGCGCCGCAACGCGGCCTCGAGCACCGGCGCTTCAGCAAAGCCGTGGCGTTGCACCAGGTGAATGCCGGTGCCCAGGCTGAGAGCCTCGCAGAACGTGCTGTAGCCCGGCTTGGTGATCACCCGGCCGCAGAGCGGCAACAGCTCAAGCGGCCGTAGATCCGCTGGGATGAGGATGGCGTTGTGCACAGCCGCGGCAAGGGCCGGATCACTCACCAGGAACTGAT
>Ga0310334_100408_pt1 | contig 11423 bp, 11 predicted proteins | sample LakMicMIDCLREDC7_FD_195548 | JGI IMG/M metagenome (GOLD analysis project Ga0310334, IMG submission 195548) | Enriched freshwater cyanobacterial communities from Lake Michigan, Michigan, United States - MI23.DCL.RED.C7 (v2) (version 2) | ecosystem: Environmental > Aquatic > Freshwater > Lake...
CAGGCAATAATCCATCTGGTGAAAAGTGCGATGTGATTGAGGGATTAGATAGCTCAGACAAACTAAGGATTGTTGGTGTGTCCACTGAGTTTCTTAGTTTTAAGGCCAATGCCAGTGCCCATGGCCTCAGTGGCATTGGTATCTATGCCAATGGTTTTTTGGAGGCCCTATACACAGGCACAAATCTCACCACCTCTCAGTTGAGCCAGATCACCAGTGGTGATGCGAGCGAAGCGGCGATGAACAATGCCATAAGCTCCTACGGCATTTGGTAAAAGGCCCATGAATCATCGGGGCATTGTGCTTGCAGGTGGTGCGGGCACCCGTTTGGCACCGATGACCACTGCCGTAAGCAAGCAGCTCATGCCTGTTTACGACAAACCGATGGTTTATTACCCGCTTACCACTTTGATGTTGGCGGGTATACGCGAAGTATTGATCATTACCACACCTGTTGATCAACCATCTTTTCAAAGGTTATTGGGTGATGGCAGCACCTGGGGTATGCAGATTAGCTACGCGGCGCAACCAAGCCCTGATGGTTTGGCCCAAGCATTTTTAATTGCTGCTGATTTTCTAGCTGGTTGCCCTGCTGCTCTAGTGCTGGGTGACAACTTATTTCATGGCAATGATCTCAGCCTGCAGTTGCAGGCCGCGAATAGTGATCAGGCAGGGGCCACGGTTTTTGCCTACCCAGTTCGTGATCCAGAGCGATATGGGGTGGTGGAATTCGATGGCCAGGGCCAGGTTTTGAGCTTGGAGGAAAAGCCCATCAAACCGCGCAGCCGTTTTGCTGTTACCGGTTTGTATTTTTATGATGCATCTGTAGTGGATAGGGCCCGCCAGGTAAAACCTTCCCCCCGCGGTGAACTTGAAATAACAGATCTAAACCGCAGCTACCTCCAAGATGGTTTGCTCCGGGTGGAGTTGATGGGTAGGGGTATGGCTTGGCTTGATACGGGCACCCCTGATTCTTTGCATGAGGCTTCCGCCTATATCCGCACCCTTGAACATCGCCAGGGCATGAAGGTGGGTTGCCCGGAGGAGGTGGCTTTCCGCATGGGTTGGATTAATGCTGAGCAGCTTGAGCAACTAGCCCAACCGTTGCGCAAGAGTGGTTATGGAGATTATTTGTTGAATCTGCTTTTGGAAAAGGAGGTGTTGATGTGAGTTATTTAAACGTAGAGAAGTTTGATGTTGAAGGGCCGCTATTGCTTACACCGCGTGTGTTTGGTGATGATCGAGGTTTTTTCTTTGAAAGTTGGAATCAAAGCTATTGGGTAGCGCAGCTTGAGCAATTTGGCCAGCAGCAATGTTCTTTTGTTCAAGACAATCACTCCCGATCAAGCCGCGGTGTTTTGCGCGGTTTGCACTACCAGCTTCCCCCCCATGCCCAGGGCAAGCTGGTGAGATGTGTGCTTGGCGAAATCTTTGATGTGGCTGTTGATATTCGCAGGAGCTCAACAACCTTTGGTGGTTGGGTAGCAGCTAATTTGAGTGCTGAAAATAAACAGCAATTGTGGATCCCTGCTGGTTTTGCCCATGGCTTTCTAACTATTAGTGAGCAGGCTGAAGTGCTCTATAAAACAACAGATTTTTGGAGTAAACAATCAGAGCAGTCTATTCGTTGGGATGATCCAACTCTCGCGATTAAATGGCCATTGCAGTTAATCGAAGGGATCAGAGCTCAACTCAGCGAAAAAGATGCTGAAGCGCCGCTGCTTGGCCAGCTGGAACTGGAATTTTTGTTTCCATGAAAGTTTTATTAACCGGTGCCGGCGGCCAGTTGGGCACTGCCTTGCAAAAAAGTTGCCCAGGGGCCGTGGAATTAATCGCCACAAACCAGGCAGAGCTGGATCTTTCTGATGCAAAAGCATGCGCTGCGATGGTGGCGGCACTGAAGCCAGATTGGGTGCTGAATGGCGGTGCCTACACAGCTGTTGATAGGGCAGAGGAGCAGTTGCAGTTGGCGGAAGCGGTTAATGCTGCTGCGCCCCGCGCCTTTGCCGAGGCCCTCGCGGAGTTGGGTAGCGGCCGCTTGTTGCAGATCAGCACTGATTTTGTGTTTAGCGGCCAGCAGGGCCACCCCTATGGGGCGGAGGATCAGGCCGCACCCCTTGGGGTATACGGCGCATCAAAGGCCAGGGGTGAAGCGGCAGTGCTGAAAGAGCTTGGCCCAAAGCGGGCCTGCGTGCTGCGCACCAGTTGGCTTTATGGGCCAGTGGGAAAAAACTTTTGCCTCACGATGTTGCGGCTCCATGAAATAAAAGCTGCTGCAGGAGAAGCCTTGAATGTGGTGGCAGATCAGGTGGGTTGCCCCACCCACACCGCTGGACTTGCCGCAGCTTGCTGGCAGGTGTTGGCAAGAGATATCGGCGGCATGCAGCAATGGAGTGATGCTGGAGTTGCCAGCTGGTACGACTTTGCTGTAGCCATCGGAGAAGAGGCGGTGGCCTTGGGAATTTTGGCAACAGCAGCAAAGGTGAATCCGATTAGCACAGCTGAATACCCCACCCAGGCTCAAAGACCTAGTTATTCATTGATGGATTGCAGTGCTAGCCGAAAAGCATTGGGATTAGAGCCTCTGCATTGGCGCCAGGGTTTGCGTAAGGTGTTGAAACTCATTGAGCCGGGATCTACATAAGCCATGAACAAATTTATTCAATCAATCCTTGGCTTAAGGCTGAAAAAGCCTGTTGGAGAATATGACCCAACTTTATTTCGTATGGCGAAGACCTGGGCAAGTGAACTACAACCCGGTTTGGTTTCACCGCAGGCTTTGTTTGGCTCAAGCCTTTGCCGTATGGAAGATTTAATACACCCAAGATATCAACAGCTGTGTAGAGAAGCCCTACGCGTGGAGCCATTGCTGCACCGTAAGCAATGGGAATTTATTTATATTCTTGAAAAATTACGTTTGAATGGCTGTTTAGAAGCAGGTAAAAAAGGTTTGGGTTTTGGGGTTGGAACTGAGCCATTATCATCTTATTTTGTTTCTCAGGGATGTGTTATATTAGCAACTGATGCACCGGGGGATATTACCGATGAGGGCTGGAAGCACACGGCTCAGCATGCTACTAATACAGAAAATCTCTGGTATTCACAAATTGTAGAAGAGCAGTTATTTAAAGAAAATTGCACTTTTAAGCCCCTTGATATGAATGATTATGCCAGTATTCCAGAAGGTTATGATTTTCATTGGAGTTCTTGTGTGATAGAACATCTTGGTGGTATACGCAAGGCGCTTGATTTTGTCCTTGAGAGTGTTGAGCGTTTAGCGCCTGGTGGAGTAGCAGTGCATACTACAGAATTTAATCTTTCTTCAGATGTGGAAACAATTGATCAGGTTGGAACTTGTATCTTGAGGGGATCTGATATTAAAGAACTAGTTGCTGTTTTGATCGAGCGAGGCTATGAGGTAACTCCCCTACTTCTTGATCCAGGCATGCATCCTTACAACTACCATGTTGATGCACCTCCGTATCACGGGGCTGTGCACCTAAGGCTTTTATTAGAGAGATTTGCGGCCACCAGTTTAGGACTAGTTGTGCGTAAACCATCACTTATCTCTTTTTAAGAGAAGTTTTGCTTTATCTAGCAATTTTCTTATTGGTGAAGAAACTTTCCAAAAAAATGAATTTGTTATGGTTTGTAGATTAACTGCAAGTTGCATGTTATGTGAACTTAGGGCTGCTAGCTGACTTTCTAGATCACTTACACGTGATTCTTCCAGAAGATTTCTATTTAGTTGATCTATTAAAGGGAGCCTTTGATTCAGTTGATGAAAAGATTCTATTAAATTTGAGTATGTTGAAATAATATTTTCATCAATTTCCTTTGATCCAGTTCTACACTCAGAAGAAATACCACAATCAAAGCCTTTGATGCTTCTTATCTCGTGATTCCTTATATATTCTAATGAAGGTTCACCTTCAGCTAGTATATAATCGTAGCTATCTATTATAAAGCCTGGAATTTCAGCGAATAGGGCTTTATATAAACTGATATCAAATCTATTTACGCACAACTGATTGTATAGATTTAAGCAATATTCATTAATTGGCGAATTAGTTTGAATGGCGGAATGATTTTGCGGCAGATTGGCTTGATTTCGTCGTAAGTTAATTGCAGTTGTTTTTTTATGACAGGCTAATATATATTCCTTGAGGTTGCAATTAGAAAATTTTGAAGGCCACACGGAGCTGCATAGATCTGCAAGGTTATTTAATTGATATTCATTGCTTTCTACTAGATCTTCATAGGAAAAAATATAGTCAATTGCTGGGTTCAAAGCTTGAGAGCAGTGGCGATTATATAAAAACCAGATTAGAAGGCCTTTGTTAAAAGAAAAACCATCTCTATAATATAAAGATAGAGCTACTTCATGGGGGCTGCGAAGCGAAACTGCGTAGGGTACTCTTTTTAATAGGAGATGCTGAAATAAAGGTGCAGTTAAAGAGAGGCGAGGATCCTTGTCAATCCAGTTGTTTGTAAGAGCGTATTCATTAAATTGTTCGCGATAGTTGCTTGCTAAGCTTAAATATTTTCCTTGATTCCAGTTGATTGTTGCAAGCGGTGGCTCATCCCATGAAGTTTTCGCTAGCGATAGGAGATTGTCATTAAATGGAACAATGAGAGTTGATTCAAAATAACCTCGAGGATTATCAACAGTTTTATTGATGTCGGCAGAACGTTCAGCCTTTATAATTTCAGATAACAACCCTGATAGATATGAAGTACCCGAGCGGTGGCAACCAGTTACAAACATTTGCTAAGTATATGAATACACCAATTTTACCACATCAGTTAGTAAATGTATGTTTTGATCAATTGGCAGGCACCATAAGGCCTGCGTGGGAGTTAGGCCCACAGAGGGGATCTGCTTTGAATTGTACAAAAGGAGATACAACCCTTAAAATTTTTGAGAGAAGTGCAATTGCTATTCATTGTCATGTTTATTATCCGGAATTGCTATATGAATTAGCAATTTCATGGCGAGTTGTAAAAAATCGTTATATATTTATAACAACAAATACTCAATTAAAGGCGGATATCATAAGAAATCTTTTAGCTAGATGTGGAGAAGAATCTTATTTAATCAAAATTGTACCCAATCGCGGACGTGATATTGCTCCATTGCTAAGCCTGCTAAAGCATGAATTGAGCGGCTATAAAATTGTTATTCATTGCCACACAAAGAAAACATCTCAAGAAAATGTCATTTTCGGTTCATCTTGGAGGAATTCGCTGCTTAAGGCAACTTTCCCAGAGGATTCTATAGCCGAGCAGTTTGAGAGATTGCTTTCAGGGCAAAATGCCGGTTTGATTATGCCGTGGCCCCATTATGCCATTGCGCATAATGTTAATTGGGGCGCAAATTTCAAACGAGTACATTGCATTCTAAATCTACTTGGCTATGATATTTATCGTTACACATTTTTGTATTTTCCGGCGGGGTCTTTTTTCTGGGCAAGGGTTGATTCATTAGTTGAACTGCTTAGATTAAATCTTCGAGCAGAGGATTTTTGCAATGAGCCAACGCCTGGAGATGGTTCCGTGGCCCACGCAATAGAGCGCTGTTTTGGCTTGATACCCATGCTTCAAAATCGAAACTGTTATGCCTATTGGACTGGTGATTGTGCTGATGGCTTTTTAGAAGCTCCCAAGCAGCAACAATTGGTTGAGCTGCCTCCACTGTTGGAAGTTTATAAACACTCAAAAACATGGTTTGAATATGGTATGCAAAAAGCAGTGGAACTATCTTTGCCGAGGCAGAGATCTGTCATTATCAGACGCTTTGCCTGTAAGAATGGAGAATAGGTTTATTTTTGCCATGACACCTTATTTCGATCAGGCTGTTCGCCGTGTGCTTGTAACAGGGGGAGCAGGCTTCATCGGCGGGGCTGTGGTGAGGCGTTTATTGCAACAGGAAAATCTACATATTTTTAATCTCGACAAGTTAGGTTATGCAAGCGACTTATTTAGTGTAAATGAAACTCTGAAAGGTTTCCCCCAAGATAATCGAGCTAGATATCAATTCATGAATGTGGATCTTGTTAATGCTGAGCAAACCTTTGAGGCTGTGCAGCATGTTAAGCCCCATCTCGTTATGCATTTGGCTGCAGAGAGCCATGTTGATAGATCAATCGATGCCCCTAATGCATTTATTGAAAGCAATATTATTGGAACATATAACCTATTGCAAGCTGTTCGTAGTTATTACGGAGCGCTTTCCACAGCAGATGCCTCAATTTTTAGATTTCAGCATATAAGTACCGATGAGGTTTTTGGCTCCTTAGGAGTAGATGGCTATTTTTCTGAAAGCACAGCCTATGATCCCCGTAGTCCCTACTCGGCAAGTAAGGCTGCAAGTGACCATTTGGTGATGGCATGGCACCACACATATGGGCTACCAGTTATACTAACTAATTGCAGTAATAATTATGGACCCTGGCAATTTCCGGAAAAATTGATGCCAGTTGTAATTCAAAGAGCTCTTGCACAGATTGAGATACCGCTATATGGTGATGGAGAAAATATCAGAGATTGGTTATTTGTTGAAGATCACGTCGACGCACTTTTACTAGCTGCAGCAACGGGCGAAATCGGCAGTAGTTATTGTGTAGGCGGCAATTCAGAACGAACTAATAAACAAGTAGCTTATAACATTTGCGAGATTTTAGATGAATTAAATCCAAGTGGCGCCCCCCATAACAGATTAATTACCCCGGTTTCTGATAGACCCGGCCATGATCGTAGATATGCAATTGATGCAACAAAAATCAGGGAGCAACTTGGCTGGAAACCAGCTTACAGTTTTGAAAATGGCTTACGAGCTACTGTTAAGTGGTATATGAATAATCAAAAATGGTGTGAAAAAATCAGCAAAAAATCAAATCATAGCGGGGAACGGATAGGAGTTATTGCAAGTAATAAGCTTTAATTGATTAACCCTTTCTGCTTAAGAATTTTATCAAATTGGCTGGTGCGGTTTGGATTTGCTAGGCCAAGGCGCTTCTTTTGGTTAATCATAAATGCCCTTGCTTCGTTAACAGATATTTTTTTCTTTTGGATTAATGGCACTAGTTCTGTATCTCTCAACTCGCTAAGTTCTTTGCCATTTTTGGGGGTATATGAAAGTTTAACTCCCTCCTTGATAACCAGTGGTGTTGGGCTGGGGATGTTTTCAACTTTTGTGCAGGCGCCAATTGGAAGTAGCAACGCCAGCGTTAAGGCAGCTGCGTATGAAGGGATTTGTTTTTGCATAGCAGAACAATCAATACCAAGCTACTCTAATACGGTCTTTAGTGTATTGCACATGCTGACAAGGGCTACTTTGTTAAATTTCATGAACAGTTAGCTGATTTATGGCTCTTGCGGTGCTATCTGTTTTTCGGGATGAATCTGCAAATTTGCCTAGATTTTTAGCTGAACTAGAGAAATTAGAGCGGAGTAAGGTTGTTGGCAAAATATTTTATTCTTTTTTCGAGAATGATTCTTGTGACGATTCAGTATTTATTGTTGATCAATGGTTGGCCAGCCACCCAGGATCATTAATTTCTCAACAGCGTGGAACTACACGGATTAGAGGCAGAGTACGGGAGCGCACCCAGCTTTTAGCTGAGGCTAGAAATATTGCCCTTGAGCCTTTGCTCACTAGGGCGGAATCTTTTCTGTGGCTTCTTACGGTTGATATTGATCTTTACTTTAGTGCAGGTCATATTATTCGCCTAATTTCAATTTTAATGGCCTCACGGGAGATATCTATGGTTACTGCTTCAAGCATGCAAAATGTGCCAGATGTATTTGGTGAGTATGCAAGCAGTTATTATGATTCATGGGCGTTACTTGATTCCATGGGCAGGGGCGGAATTAGCTTTGCAGCAAATCCCATGCGCACTAGCCGGGATCGATATAGATGGATGAGCGGCTTGCCTATCGCAGTTAGGGCCTCATTTGGCGGGATGGCTTTAACTAGGTTTGATAATGTTAAACAATTGGGCCTTAGTTGGAATGGAGATATAGGTTGTGAGCACTGGGCTTTTTGCGAAGGAGCTCGGCGGGGTGGTGCTGTATTGGCTTGCCCCACAATAATGCCTAGAGTTATACATTCTTCACCAATACCATGCTGGAATCAAGCCTATGCTGCGCGGGTAAGTAGTTTCTTAGTTGATTAACCTATAAATGTATTATTATATTGATCACACTTCAAGATTTCACCATAACACTGGAATTCAGCGTTGTGTTCGCGCTATTGCCAAGGCGCTTATTGAAATTGGAATACCATTGCGACCCATTGTTTGGGATAGGTTAAATAATACTTTTGCATCCGCCTCTAGCTCTGCTCTACATCACCTAGAGAACTGGAATGGGCCGTTGGAATCTGAATGGGAAGCTGCAGCCCCCAGTGCCCATTGGAGTGATAAATGGCTATTAATCGTTGAACTAATTAGTGGCCCCTACTGCCCTTTGCCCCAGCAATTGCTTTTAGCTACAGAGAAAGCGCAACTAAAGGTTGCCTGGATATTTCACGACGCGATCCCATGGCGATTATCAACCTTATATGGGGATCGTGCTGCATCTGCTTCTAAAAACCATTCAGTGTATATGAACGGTTTATTTTTATTTGAGCGGGTGTTTGCTAATTCCTATACTACGGCACAACATCTTTATGAATTTTTAGCTGGTTCTGGCCATAACACTGCGAGAATAAGTGAATTGGTTAAACCGCTCCCTTTAGCAACTGAATTTCCTGGTGTGTTGAGGCAGGATGCTTTATCTAATGCACAGATAAGTGAGTATATAACAAATATGATCAAAAGGCCATTTCGGTTTTTGTGTGTGGGGTCTTTAGAACCACGCAAGAATCATAAGAGTTTAATGAAAGCAATTATGTATCTAAACTCAACTGGTAATTTTTATTGTGAGCTTAAACTTGTTGGCTGGGCAAATAATAAAACTATTGTTGATTTGGTTTGCAGGGCAATCGATATTAGCCATGATGTTCAATGGGAAGTGGAAGCTAGTGATCAGAGATTAGCTGAGTTATATAATTGGTGTGATGCTACTGTGTACCCATCCATTGAAGAGGGCTTTGGTTTGCCTGTTGCTGAGAGTATGTGGTATCGCAAACCATGCATTTGTAGTGGTGATGGAGCGCTTGGAGAATTGGCTAGTTCAGGTGGATGCCTAACCACTAATACTAGTGATTGGCAGCAATTTGCTCGCACTATTGATAAATTAGTTCAAAACCCTACCCTTTATCATAGTTTGATCTCTGGCTTAAATAAGCGATTAATGCGTACTTGGAATACCTATGCACTTGAGCTTGCCAGGAATCTTCGTGAGATTTCATAGTAATTATGCAACCTGAAAATTTAAGAAATCTCTTTAACTCTTTAATTAGCTCTCCGCAAGATGTCCAGTATTTATTTGATATAGCTTCTGGCTTTAGGGAACTTGGTGAATTTGATAAGGCTAATCGAGCCTTGGAATTACTACTCGAGCTTGAGCCTAGCAATGCGGAATCTATTTATTGGCTAAGCATGCAAAATAAATCTATAATTGGCACGGATATTGCTTCTCAAATTGAGGCATCGCTAACTAAAAATGCTTATGGCCCTAATGAATTATCATATATTTATTTTGCAGCTGCACGCTTACGTGAGCAACAGCACTGTTGGGATGATGCATTTGCCTTTTATGAGAGGGCTAATTCGTTCCATAAGCAGGCGCTTTGCTTATGGAATACTGATGCTGTTCATTATCTTGATCAATGTGAATTTGCTGAACGCATGGATCGTGAATGGCGTATATTTATTGAAAATTCTAGTTATGAAGAAAAGTTTTCTAATTTAGTAGATCAGGGTGAGGATTTAGTTTTTATTGTTGGATTACCTAGATGTGGTTCTACACTGGTTGAAACGATATTGGCAATGGCTGCTGAATCTGTTCCGTTAGGGGAAGTTGGTTTTCTTGCAACAGCAATACGTGAATCTAATATATTATCTGTTTTACAAGCTGATCCAAAAGATTTTGATCTTTATTGGCGCTGCTTAGCGCAGTTTGCTGATGGTTATCGCGAGGTGGTAACGAATTATCCAACGGCTTCTGATCCAAACTCTAGTATTTTCCTGGATAAAACATTAATTAATTTTTTGTACCTAGGGTTGGCAGCACGGGTATGGCCAAAAGCTAAGTTTATTCATGTGGAGCGGCATCCGCTTGATCAAATAATATCCGCCTGGCGAGCCAGATTTAAGGAGGGTCATTATTTTTGTTTGGAGCTTAATGCGCTCACTAAGGTGTATATAGCCTATTCCAAACTAATGGAATATTGGCACTCGATTTTGGGAGAGAGGATATATAAATGCATTTATGAGGATCTTGTTTCTCTCCCAGATGTTGTTACTAAGGAATTGGCTGGATTTTGTGATTTAGATTGGTGTGCTGAGTTAATGGAGCCCCATTCATCAAAGCGGCTGATTAAAACTGGTAGTTTTCAGCAGGTGAGGCAACCAATTAATGCTTCATCAATTGGAGGATGGCGTAATTATGAGAATCAGCTCAAAGATTGTATTTTATTGTTGAATAATGCAGGAATTAGTATTTAGATTTCTCCGTCTAGCAAGCTTTGCCAGAGCATGAGCGTTTTCTGCCATGGGTTGTGTGTGTTAGATAATTCTTTCACTTTGCTTGCTTCTATTTCTCTTATTCTTATATCCATTAAGCTTTTTACGTTTTCTATCCAATCACTAGATGTATTGCATAATCGACCCTGCCAATTCCACTGCCCACAAAGGTTTTGATAGGGCTCAATGTTTGAGGCTATCCAACTAATGCCAAAATGGCTGTATTCAAGTAGTTTGAGTTCACTTTTAAAATAATTGAATGTATTCCTTGATATGGGCGCTAGGCCAATGTGGCCATCTAATTCATTTAAATATTCTTTATAGCCTCGCAAAGTTATCTTTTCTACTTTTGATTCTGGTATACCCAATGCTTGGGCAAGGCTTAGCTTGCCATCTGCATGGCCTAAATGTTTCCATTTAAATTTTCCAGTGTTAGCTTTTCGATTGCACCATTGCGCTAATGGCTGAAGAATTTTTAAATCGTCTGGTCTTGTCCATGGTGCGCCTGTCCAAATTAGGGTTAGTTCATTTTCTGATTCAGTTGTTAAATTTGTTTTATTTTCAACATTAGGTACACTGTTTGGCACATGCACTATTTGTTGCTGTGGAAACATAACTTTTAGTATCTCTTTCAATGCTTGTGTGCTGCATGTAATGTAATTACAGAGCCTTAGATTGCGGTTGAACAATTTCAATTGCTGTTTATTCCATGAGGGGATAGCCCATAGGTAATCATCTATATCTGCAATAATTACTGTATTATGTTTCTTCGCTTCTGTTATCATTTTTTCA
>Ga0310334_100409_pt1 | contig 11423 bp, 10 predicted proteins | sample LakMicMIDCLREDC7_FD_195548 | JGI IMG/M metagenome (GOLD analysis project Ga0310334, IMG submission 195548) | Enriched freshwater cyanobacterial communities from Lake Michigan, Michigan, United States - MI23.DCL.RED.C7 (v2) (version 2) | ecosystem: Environmental > Aquatic > Freshwater > Lake...
CCCCCACCCCCCAGATGCCCGGACGGCTCAGCGCCCCTGAGTTGGCCGAGCAACTGCGCATCGGGAGTCCGATCCAGGTGGTGGATGTGCGGGAGGACCAGGAACTGGACCTGGCCCGCCTGCCCCACCCAGTACTGCATCTACCTCTGAGTCGCTCGGCCGACTGGATGGAGGGGATCGGCGACCTGCTCGATCCGGCCAGGCCCGTGGCGGTGCTCTGCCATTCCGGCATGCGGAGCTGGCAGTTCGGCTGCTGGCTGGCCCAGGAACGGGGTTACCCCGAGGTGTGGAACGTGGAAGGGGGGATCGAGGCCTGGAGCCGGGAGGTGGACCCTTCGGTGCCGCGCTACTGAAGCGGGCGGGAGAGCGGGTCGATCGACGCCCCGCCGGCTCCCCGCCCATGACAAAGCATCAAGCAGGGGCAAGGGCTGCCTACGATCGCCGCCGTCCCCTGTAGCCGATGTCTCGCTTGGAGAGCCTGCCCCGCCGGCAGCAGGAGGTGCTGCAGGCCACCGTGCGGCACTACGTGGACACGGTCGAGCCCGTGGGCAGCCATATCCTGGTGCGGCGCTTTGGTCTGCCCGCCAGCCCGGCCACGGTGCGCTCCGCCATGGGGGCCCTTGAGCAGCGGGGCCTGCTCACCCAGCCCCACACCTCCGCCGGCCGCATCCCCAGCCAGCTGGGCTACCGCCTTTACGTAGACCAGCTCCTCCCCTCCCCCGGGGCGGCGGCCCTCCAACTGGAGCGGGAGCTGGCGGGCATCAGCTTGCAGTGGGCAGCCCTTGATGATCTGCTGCAACACCTATCCCGCCGCCTGGCCGACCTCACCGGCCTGCTCAGCCTGATCAGCCGGCCGCGCCGGCCCCGGCCCCACCTCCAGGAGGTGCGCCTTGTGGTGAGCAGTGACCGCCTGCTGGTGTTCCTGGTGCAGGGGGCGGCCCTCACCACCAGCCTGAACCTGCGCCTGCCGGGAGGCAGCGCCGACCAGTTGCCCCAGCTGGAGCGCTGGACCAACGAACAACTGCGCAGCCACCCCGCCGGCCGCATCGCCTGGGAACGGCTGCCGGCCCAGCTGGGGGCCAGCGGCGGGCTGCTGCGCCAGGCCCTCGAAAGCCATGCCCAACTCGGCACGGCGGGCGGGGGCAGCTTCGATGGGGTGGTGGCGGCCGGCCTGGGCGGCCTGCTGGCCCAGCCCGAATTCAGCCGCACCTCCAGCCTGCTCCCCCTGGTGCAGCTGGTGGAGAGCGGTCCCCACCAGGTGCTGGCTTCCCCGGGTAGCGGGCAGGCCAGCGAAGAGGCCGGCAGCATCTGGATCGGCAGTGAACATCCCCACACCGCCCTGGGCCAGTGCTCCGTGGTGCAGGCCCCGTACCGCACGGCCGATGGCTCCTGCGGGCAGGTGGCCCTGGTGGGTCCGATGCGAATGGCCTACGCCACGGCCCGCTCCGCCGTGCATTCGGTGGCCTCAATCCTGCAGCGGCTGTTGAGCTGATCCGGGACATGAATCAGACCATGAAGCAGATGCGAATCCGACCATGACCTATTGCGTGGGCTTCCTCCTGGAGAGCGGCCTGGTGTTCGCCTCCGATTCGCGCACCAATGCGGGGGTGGATTACATCTCCAGCTACAGCAAGATGCACGTGTTCCAGCCTGCGCCGGATCGGCTCTTCGTGCTGATGGCAGCCGGGAATCTCGGCACCACCCAGGCCGTGCTCAATCGCATCCGACGGGATCTGGCCCTCGATGACGCCGCCGCATCCGCCGAGATCCTGAGCGCCGTGAACGATGGGCCAGCCACAGCGCCACCCGCGCGGCCCCGATCAACGGGCACCGCGGCCGAAAGCCACGATCTGCTTACAGCCCGCTACCTGTTCGAGGCGGCCGACTACGTGGGACGCCTGAGCGTGGCTGTGCAGCGGGCCTACTCCACCTCCCTCCAGCAGGCCGGCGCCAGCGGCGAAGCCAGCTTCATCCTCGGGGGGCAGATCGCCGGCCAGCCCCATGGCCTCTACCTGATCTATCCGCAGGGCAACGCGATCATGGCCACACCGGAAACCCCCTTCCTGCAGATCGGCGAGAGCAAATACGGCAAGCCCCCCCTCGATTACGTGGGCCACACCCGCCTCTCCCTGGAGGATGCGGCCAGGCTCTGCCTGGTGTCGCAGATCGTGACGCGCCGCTCCAACCTCACCGTGGGCCCGCCCTTCGAGATCGCCTTGGTACCGGCCGATGAGCTGCGGGTCTCGCGCCGCCTCAAGCTCGACAAAGACCACAGCCAGGTGACCCGCTCGATGGAGATCTGGGCCCGCAACCTGCAGGAAACCCTCAGCAAACTGCCGCGGTTTCAGTGGGAGGAGGATCCGCTTTAGGGGGCTTGACCGGTGTCGTGCCCCGCATGGCTCGACCAATCGCCGCTCAGCCCCCCATCCGATCCCCGAGCTTCTCGGCCACGGTGTTCACGTCCTTGTCGCCGCGGCCGGAGAGGTTGAGCACCACCTCGGTGCCGGGGGCCAGGGTGGGGCAAAGCTGCTCGAGCCAGGCGAAGGCGTGGGCCGTTTCCAGGGCCGGGATGATGCCCTCCAGGCGGCAGAGCATCTGCAAGGCATCGAGGGCTTCTGAGTCGGTCACGGCGGCGTATTCGGCGCGGCCGATGCCCTTGAGGTAGCTGTGCTCTGGGCCCACGCCGGGATAGTCGAGGCCGGCGCTGATCGAATGGGCTTCCTGCACCTGGCCCTCCTCGTCCTGGAGCAGCAGGCTCATGGCGCCGTGCAGCACCCCGACCCGACCCTCGGTGATCGTGGCGGCATGGCGGCCGCTGGCCACGCCCTCGCCGGCGGCCTCGACACCGATCAGGCGCACGGAGGGGTCTTGCACGAAGGCATGGAACAGGCCCATGGCGTTGGAGCCGCCACCCACGCAGGCCACCAACACATCGGGCAGGCGGCCGAAGGCCTCGGCGCACTGTTGCTTGGCCTCCTCGCCGATCACGGCGTGGAAGTCGCGCACCAGCATCGGGTAGGGGTGGGGGCCGGCCACCGAGCCGAGGATGTAGTGGGTGGTCTCCACGTTGGTCACCCAGTCGCGGATCGCCTCGCTGGTGGCGTCCTTGAGGGTGGCCGTGCCGGCGGTGACGGGCTGCACCCTGGCGCCCAGCAGCCGCATGCGGAACACGTTCAGCGCCTGGCGGCGCATGTCCTCGGCGCCCATGTAAATCACGCACTCCAGCCCGAAGCGGGCGCACACGGTGGCGGTGGCCACGCCGTGCTGGCCGGCGCCGGTTTCAGCAATCACTCGCTTCTTGCCCATGCGCAGGGCCAGCAGGCCCTGGCCAAGGGCGTTGTTGATCTTGTGGGCACCGGTGTGGTTCAGGTCTTCCCGCTTCAGCCAGATGCGCGGGCCGCCCTCGGCGCGGCGATAGTGCTCGGTGAGGCGCTCGGCCTCATAGAGCGGACTGGGCCGGCCCACATAGGTGCGCAGCAGGTGGTTGAGCCGCTCGGTGAAGGCCGGATCGGCCCAGGCCTCGGCGGCAGCCGCCTCCAGCTCCGCCAGGGCCGGCATCAGGGTTTCGGGCACGTACTGGCCGCCATAAGGGCCGAAGCGCCCCAGGGGATCGGGCCGCACCGCGGGGACCAGGGTGGCGGGATCGGGGGCGGTGCCCTGGAGGGGGGGAACGGTGGTGGTCACCGGCGGAAGCATGCAGTGGGGGCAGCCTAGGGAGACGGGCCTCCTGGCAGGACCAGCCGCAGGCGAGGGAAGGCCTGGCGGTAGCGACGCTCATCGCGCGTGAGCAGTGCCTTGGCCTCAAGGAGGGCATGGGCGCCGATCAGAAAATCCGGCAGGATCATCGAGCGCTTGCCGCCGCGCTGGCGATAGTCGGCGTGGGCTCTGGCGGCAAGAAAGGAGGCCTCCCGGGGAATCGGCCGATAGGCGTAGAGGTGCTGCGGCAGCAGGGCATCCACCTCCTCAATGCGCGCACAGGCGAAAGCGATCTCGGCGTAGACGATGGCATTGATCAGCACCGGCCCGGCATCGAGGGCCTGGGACAGCTGGGCAGCGCTCCAGGCGCCCCAGCGGGAATCGTCGGTGATCACATCGAGGATCACGTTCGAATCCACGAACACCATCAATCCTCCTCACCCCGGCAAAGGGCCAGGAGTTCATCGGTGCTAAGGCGGCTGCGCAGCCGGGCCTGCCGCAAGCGCTGCACCCCCTCTTCGCCCCGTCCGCCGGGTTGATCCTGTTTCACCAGCATCACCCGGCCCTCCTCCACCTCGAAGCGCACCTCGGTGTGGGGCAACAGCCCGCATTGCTCCCGGATCGGCTGGGGGATCGTGACCTGGCCCTTGCTGGTGATGCGCATGGTGGCAGTGGCCGGCGACGCAGGGTGCAGTAAGAATCTTACGCGGGGACATCGCAAACCGGATGACAGACGGCGCCCGCAGCCACTGCAGCTTCTGGCGCTCAGGGACCGCCGCTGGTCCCTTGATCGAGCCGCTGCTGGCAGAACCAGTGCAGGCGTGCCATGGCGGATTCAGGCCTGAGGAGATCTGGATCGGCCTGGAGGCCACCCACCTACCACATCATTCATAAACTCCTCAGGACGGCCAGATCCTCGGCATCGAGGGGGGTAGGGATGCCGTGGCGCAGGCCTTCGGCGAAGCCGTCGTCGGTGCTCACCACCGTGAGCAAATAAACCCGATCCGGACCGGGGTTCTCATAATCATGGAGGCTCCCTTCGGGTACCACCACGCTGTCGCCGGTGCTGGCTTCGATCGTGGTGCCGTCCACGTGGAAACGCACCAGGCCGCGCAGCACGAAGAACAGCTCCACCGCGTGGGCGTGGCGGTGGGGCGGCACCCGGTCGCTGGGGTCGTGGATCTCGAGCAGCAGGGTGGGGCCGCCGCTGTGGTGGGCCGGATCGCAGATCAGGGCGAGGCGGCAGTGGTCGCTGTCAGCGAAGCGCCAGGCCTGGAGCTGCTCGGGGCGGAACAGCTGGGGGAGGAGCGGCATGATCGCTGCTGATTGCAGGGGAGCCGCTTCATCGTGCTGGGTCTGGCCGAGGCCGTCAGCGTCGGCGTGGTGGCGATGGCGATGGCGATGGCGAAGTGAAGACGGCAGGGTCCCTCCGGGCGGAGCGAACACCAGCGCGGGCCCCAGCGTGCGACCCACTCCAGGCGCATCGATCACCATGAACTGACGGGCGAGACCCGCGAGGCCCACACTGGAACCAAGTGCGTTCCCCGGCCCGGCCATGACGGCATCCCCCGTTGTTTCCCTCGCCCCCTCGCCGGCCAGCCCGGCACCGGCGAACCTGGAGTGGCTGGATCACGACCTGCAGCAGCGGCTAGCCCAGGCGGCCAGCAGCGCCGGGATCGATCTGAACGAAGCCTGCAGCCGCTGGGTGCGGGAAGGGCTTGAGCGGCTCGAAGCGGAACAGGCCGCCGCCGCAGCCGCCGGCCGCTGCTCGTTGCGCACCGGCTCCTGCAGCACCGGCCCCGTGCCGCTGGCGGTGCAGCAGTAGGGCCCTGGCGCGGCGCCGATCAGAATCCGGGGCAGCGGCGCAAGGTTTGGCATGGCGAGGAAGGGCGGCTGGCAGGAATTCAGCGGCAGCACGGCGAGCACGGCCCGGCCCGCCGCCGGGGCCTCTGGCGCAGGCGGGGCCGCCCCAGCGAAGGCCCAGCAGAAGGTGCGGGTGCAGCGCACCAAGGCCGGCAAAGGCGGCAAGCTCGTGACCGCGATCACCGGGCTGGAGATCCCCGAAGCCGAAGCCCGCGCCCTGCTCAAGACCCTGAAGGCCTCCTCCGGCACCGGCGGCACCCTCAAGGACGGCGTGATCGAACTGCAAGGCGACCAGGTGGCCGCGGCCATGGCGGCACTGGAAAAGGAGGGCTTCCGGCCGAAGCAGGCGGGGGGGTGAGGGGGGAACGGCCACGTCGATCAGCCCAAACGCCAGAACGGGTTACGCACCTCCACATCCCCCCCGTTGCACGGCGATCGGGAACCCGCTACACAGCCCTGAACCCGCCCGACGCGCCCGCTCCACGGGTCACCGGACGCCGGGAGAAGCGAGCATGAACAGGTCCACCGGCAACCCTGGCGATCCTGCGGCGGAGGACGTGCGCACCCGGATCCAGCGCACCCTGGTCAAGACCTATGTCGCCCTGCCCCTGCTGAACACGATGGCGGGCGCCGATGCCGCCACGGAATTCGACGTGATCATCGACGCCAACCTGGAGTATCCCGGCGCCCGCGCCGCGGCCCGGGAATGGATCCTCCACACCCTGGCCTACCTGATCGGCCAGAGCCACCAGAGCGCCCGGCGGCTGAAACCGATCAAGAACAAGGACCAACCCCATTACGTCTTCGCCCGCCTCAGCGCCGCGGAGATCCGTGATCTGGTGAACCTCGACGGCCGCAGCAACGCCGAACTGCAGCAACGCCTGGCTGCCGATCAGGCGGCCCAGCAACCAGGCGCCGCGGCCGGACTCCCCCTTCCCCTCAAGAACGAACCCAGCGAGGCCGCCAAGGATCCCCACCCCTGGGTTCCGCGGGCCATTCATCAAATCTGGCAAGACTTCAAGGTCTACCCCCTGGTGCACCGGACGGTCGCCACCTGCAAGGCCGATGCGGCCCGGGCGGCCTTCCGCGCCTCCGGCCAGGAGATCTGCTGGGCCGTGATCGACTCCGGCATCGATCAGACCCACCCGCATTTCGCCAGGCACCAAAACCTCAGGGGCCCCCATGCCCAGTGGCACCGCGACTTCAACGATGACGTGGGCGACCCGGCCCAGAGCGCCCTGCGGGACGACTTTGGCCACGGCACCCACGTGGCGGGCATCATCGCCGGCGAAATCAGCGAACCCGCCAGCCGGCGGCGGCCGCGGGAGGGCCGGATGGGCCCCTTCCGCAACGACGACATCCGGGCCTACCGGCGGGTGCTCGATCCCAACGCACCACCCGGCCAACGGGAGATCACCAGCTCGGCCCTCGGCCTGGAGTCGATCGCCGGCATGGCGCCCCAGGCCCGGCTGGTGAGCCTGAAGGTGCTGGGAGCGGATGGTTCTGGTGACGTGAGCAGCATCATCGCGGCGATCAACTGGATCCAGGAGATCAATGGCCATGGCCGGCGCCTCCAGATCCATGGCGTGAACCTCTCGGTGGGCTACCCCTTCGATCCGGAATGGTTCGCCTGCGGGCAGAGCCAGCTCTGTGTGGAGGTCAACCGCCTGGTGCGCTCGGGGGTGGCGGTGGTGGTGGCCGCGGGCAACCGCGGCTACGGCCAGCTCGCCGCCAGCCACCAGGAGGAGAATCGCATGGGGGGCCTGGCCCTCTCGATCAGCGATCCAGGCAACGCCGAACTGGCCATCACCGTGGGCTCCACCCACCGGGAGATGCCCCACGTCTATGGCGTGTCCTATTTCTCAGGCAAGGGACCGACCGGCGATGGACGTCCAAAGCCCGACCTGCTCGCGCCCGGCGAAAAGATCCTGTCCTGCGGCACGGGGCGGCTGCTGCAGGAGAGCCTGCCGCGTGATCCGAACACCCCGCCACCCAACTACATCGAATCGAGCGGCACCAGCATGGCGGCCCCCCATGTTTCCGGCTGCATCGCCTCCTTCCTCTCGGTGAAACGGGAATTCATCGGGCGGCCCGACCGGGTGAAGGAGGTGTTTCTGGCCACCGCCACCGATCTGGGGCGGGAGCGCTCCTTCCAGGGCGCCGGACTCGTGGACCTGATGCGCGCCATTCAACAGGTCTGATCCGAATGCCTGATTCGAGCATCGGCAGGGCCGTTCCCTTTCGCTATTTCCCGATCCGCTTCGACAGGAACGCCAGGGTGATCGCACCGGGCGACGGCCCGCTCGGCGCCTTCCTCAACGATCCCGCCAACGGGCCCACCGACCTGATCGTGATCGCCCACGGCTGGAACAACGACAGGGCCGAAGCGGAGAACCTTTACCGCGAACTGCTCGGCAATGCCGCCGCGCTGCTCGGGGAGGGGCAGCTGCCGGGTCTGGCAGGCCGTCGCTTGGCGGTGCTGGGGGTGCTGTGGCCCTCGAAGCGGTTCGCCGAGGGTGAATTAACTCCAGACAACGCCGCGGCCTCCGGCGACCGCGTGGATGGCCAGGCCCTCAGCCGCCAGATCGATGCCCTGCAGGGCTTCTTCGACTCCCCCAACGAGGCCGCCACGCTCGAGGCGATGCAAGCTCTGCTGGCACAGCTGAAGGACAGTGACCGAGCCTGCGGGGAGTTCGTGAAGCTGGCGCGCTCCCTCGTGAACGCGGGCCAGCCGGATCCGCTGGACGGCAGCGACCGCTTCTTCAGCGATCCGCCCCTCAGGGTGTTCCAGAACCTGGGCAAACCCGTGTCCTTCACCGCCGCTGATCTGGGGGGATCGGGGCTGGGGGTCGGCGATCTGTTCAGCGGCATTGGCTCCGCCGCCCGCAACGTGCTGAACCTCACCACCTACTACCAGATGAAGGAGCGGGCCGGCCTGATCGGCAGCAGGGCCCTCAATCCCCTCCTGCGGGGCATCCGCAGCGACCATCCGGCGCTCCGCCTCCATCTCGTGGGCCACAGCTTCGGCGGTCGGTTGGTGAGCGCCACGGCCGCCGGGACCAGCGACGCCACGGTTCTCCAGGCCGACTCGATGGGCCTGCTGCAGGCGGCCTTTTCCCACCACGGTTTCGCCCGCAACTGGGACCAGAAGAACAACGATGGTGTCTTCCGCCGCGTGGTTGAGCGGAAGGCCATCCGGGGGCCGATCCTCATCACCCACACCACCAGCGACAGGGCCGTGGGCATGGCCTATCCGCTGGCCTCCCTCCTGGCCGGTCAGAACGCCGCCGCCCTCGGCGACCGCAGCAGCGCCTACGGCGGCATCGGCCGCAACGGTGCCCAGAAAACCCCCGAAGCCCATGACGGCAACCTCTTGCCCGCCGGTGGCAGCTACGACTTCGTGGCCGGCCGGCTCCACAACCTCAACGCCCGCAACGCCGCAGGCGATCTGATCAGGCACCACGGCGATGTGTGCAACCGGGATGTGGCCTATGCGGTGCTGAGCGGTATCGCCGCGGCACCCGCCAGTGAGGAAAATGGTCGGATGCGGCCGTCAACTCCGGCCGACCGATCGCCCCGTCCACCCGCCGCTGCCGCCATGACCGCCGCCCCCTCCACCCCCTCCTCCGGCGCCATGGCCAACCAGGGGGGCAGCGCAACCGGGGGGGGCGCCACCAACATCGTGTGGCACCACTCCACCGTGACCCGGGCGGCCCGGGCCCACCAGCGGGGCCACCGCAGCGCCATCCTCTGGTTCACGGGCCTGAGCGGCGCCGGCAAGAGCACCCTCGCCAATGCGGTGAACTCGGCCCTGTTTGAGCAGGGCCTCGCCTGCTACGTGCTCGATGGCGACAACGTTCGCCACGGCCTCTGCGCCGACCTGGGCTTCTCCGATGCCGACCGGGAGGAGAACATCCGCCGCATCGGCGAGGTGGCCAAGCTGTTCCTCGATGCCGGCGTGGTGGTGCTCACCGCCTTCGTGTCCCCGTTCCGCACCGACCGCGACCGGGCCCGCGCCCTGGTGGAGAGCGGCGATTTCATCGAGATCCACTGCGCCGCCGATCTGGGGGTGTGCGAACAACGCGACACCAAGGGCCTCTACGCCAAGGCCCGCGCCGGCCAGATCAAGGACTTCACCGGCATCTCCAGCCCCTACGAGGAGCCGGAAGCCCCCGAGCTGCGCATCGAAACCGGCCGCCAGAGCCTGGAGGAGTCGGTGGCGCAGGTGCTGGCCTTCCTGGAGAGCCAGGGGGTGGTGCCTGCAGCGGGCGAAGGATGAGGAAGCGAGGGATGAGGAAGACGAACCCGCCAAGGGGAAGCGGGGCCGCCCTGGCCCAGCAAATGGAGCAAGTTTTTACCGAACGACAACCACTCCTTAACGTCACCAACAGGCCATCTCCATACGTTTGACATACCCCTCATCCTGACTAACCAGTGGCTAGCACCTTCCAGCGTCAAGGGTTCAAGGCTTTGCCTGCATTGCTTCGCAAGCCTGTCTTCCAACTCGCGCTGATGGCCACGGCCTGCCAAACAGGCATGGCCCTGCCGGCCATGGCTGCTCCCACTTACGTGAACAGCCTCACCATCCCTGGCAACACCCTGGATCTCTCCGGGGGCACGACAGTGAACAACGGTCGCTTTGGTGCCTTTTCCGGCATCTATTACCTGCCTTCGGTGAACCAGTGGTTTGGCCTTTCCGACCGCGGACCGGGCGGGGGCACACTGGACTACAACACACGCTTGCAACGCTTCAGCCTGGACGTTGACAAAGCGACGGGGGCCATTTCGAACTTCCAGATCCAGCAGACCATTCTGTTCCGAAAAGGAAGCGCCTATCTGAATGGCTTGGCACCCGCCTCGGCCTCCACTCTTGGCAACTCCTTCGACCCCGAGGGAATCGTGGTGCTGCCCCGCTCCGGCAACTTCCTGGTTTCCGACGAATATGGCCCCTCGGTGTATGAGTTCACGCGTGGGGGGCAATTCATTCGCTCCTTCGCCGTTCCCAGCAACATCCTCCCCAAGTCGAGTGGCAGCACCGATTACCTGGCGAGCCCCAAGCCAGGCACGCTGACCTCAGGGCGGGAAGGCAATCGAGGCCTTGAAGGGCTGGCGGTGAGCCCGGACGGCCGCTATGCCTTTGCCATGCTCCAAAATGGTGTGATCACCGACGGCAATTCAAACGGAACAGAATTTGCACGCAGTGGATACACACGCATTCTCAAGTATGACGTTGACTCCGGCAATGTGGTTGGCCAATACGCCTACCAGCTCTTCAGCAACGCTCAAGGGCGTGGCATTTCGGAAATTGTGGCGCTCGACGACCATCGCTTCATGGTGATCGAACGCAACAACCGCGGCGTGGGCGTGCCAAACGCCAATCTCGCCTCCCCCGACAAAAATATTTTCGTGATCGATCTCGATGGCGCCTCCGACGTATCAGCGGTCGATCTCACCACACCCCTTGGCGCCGGCATCGTCCCGGTGACGAAAAGCTCAGTCTTGATCGATCTGGACGCCATCACGATCGCCGCCTTCAACAACAAATCACCCGAAAAATGGGAAGGGCTAGCCGTGGGCCCAAAACTCAACGATGGCTCCTATCTTCTGCTGACCGGCACGGACAACGACTATTCCGTGACTCAGAACGGATCAAACACCCAGTTTGACGTTTACTTCAATCCCAGCACCGGCGAGCGCATGCAGTGCGATCTGGGTGCGACGACCAATTGCTACGCCATCGCCGCCAACGGCAGCACCGGCACCACAAACCTTGGCAACTTACCCACCGGTTATGAATTGATCCCCAGCCTTCTGCAGGCCTACAAGGCCTCGGCAACGGATCTGGGCGGATACACCCCGCCCAC
>Ga0310334_100411_pt1 | contig 11336 bp, 8 predicted proteins | sample LakMicMIDCLREDC7_FD_195548 | JGI IMG/M metagenome (GOLD analysis project Ga0310334, IMG submission 195548) | Enriched freshwater cyanobacterial communities from Lake Michigan, Michigan, United States - MI23.DCL.RED.C7 (v2) (version 2) | ecosystem: Environmental > Aquatic > Freshwater > Lake...
AGCCCTCTTCATCGAGGTCGAGGGCCACATCGAAGTTGCTGAAGTAATCCTCCTCAAAGGGATCTTCGCTAATGCCCAGATAGAGGGTGCGCCGGTAGCGCTCGTAGCCCTTGAGCAGGGCCTCGCGCAGGGCCGCCTCGACCACCTGGGGAGGCAGCTTCTTCTCTTCGCTGATGTCCTCGATCAGATTGGTCAGGCCGGGGAGAAGAACCAGTGCCATTGGTCGGTTGCGCGGGGAAAAGGAATTTGGGAAGTCAAGGGAAGGGCGCCGGCTGGCGGGCGTCCCTCAGTCTTCAGAGGGGGTGATCAGATGGACGCTGAGCACTTCAGAGCGGGGGATGCGGATGGTGCGTCCCTTGACGTTGAGGTGCAGGTGGTCGTCATCGCGCTCCAGCAGGAGCCCTTCCCGCTGGCTTTCGACGCCCTCGGGATCGCGCCGGTGGACTTCGATTGGGAAGCCACGAAAACTGCGGAAATCCCGCTCCTCCTGCAGTAGCTCACTGACGCCCGGGCTGCTGATCTCAAGCACGTAGGCCTGCTCGAGCAGGCCGCTGGCCTCGATCGCATCGCCGATCGGACCACTGCAGCTGGCGCAGTCATCCAGGCTGACATCGCCGCCGTCGGCCCGGCGCAACTGAATCACCAGGGTCATGGGGATCCGCTGGCGGAGCAGCTGGCCGCCCCAGAGCTGAAAGCCCAAAGAGGCCGCCACCTGGCGGGCCAGGCTGTCCAACTCGGTGGGAAGGGTTTCGGCCAAGGCCAAGACAGGGGCAGCAGGAGACGGGCAGCCCGTCCGGCATCTGCAGTGATCTGCCCTGTCCACCCCCGATCCCGCAGCGACACAAGGGCTTGGGGATGTTCCTAGCCCAAGGGCCAAGGAAAAGGTTGTGGAACGGTGATGCCCGCCGGGCACCCCATCAACCTACGTGATGGCCAGTAACCCTAAAAGGGCCCGCCGGGGCTATTCGGCCCACCGGGGGTGGGGGCGCCGAGTTCCACGGCGGGGGGTTCGGCGTAGTAATCGCCGCTTTGGACCTCGCCGCGCAGGCTGGGGTCCTGGTTGATGCAGCGGGAGATCTGGTCGTCGCTGCGCAGGAACTGGCAGACCCGCGCCCAGAGCTTGGCCCGGCTGGCCGGGGCCCCCTGGCTGAAATGGACCAGGTCCTTTCCGCCGGCCATCCCCTGGATGTCCACTTGGCAGAGGTTGCAACGCACGCGGGTGCCAGGGGGGACGGCTGCCATGGCAGGGGAATCGGGATGGCAAAACTTACGCCTCTTGGCCGCCCCTGAACCGGTTGGGGTGTGGTTTGTAGGAGGGCGAACCGCCGACCGTTGCAGCACCCTCGATAGCCTGAGGGATCTTTGTTACGGCCCGCCGTGCCCCCTTTCAGGCGCCTGATCCTGCCCAGGGCGCTGGCTGGCCTCCTGCCCATCTTGGTGGCGTTGCTGGTGGGCGCCTGTCCCGTCGGCGCAGCCGCCTGGGCTCTCGAGCCGGGCCCCTTCGCCGAGTCAGGTGCCTCCGCCAGGGCTTCCAGCGCCTCCCTGGCGGCGGCCCTCCCGGCCCCGGCAGCCGCTGGGGCCGCCCTTCCTGACCCTGCATCCGTTGCCCTCGACCCCGCCAAGGAGCAAGCCCAGCCCGCCTTCGCCCCCAGTCCATCCCCCCTGGCCGCCGCCCCGGCTGCTGTGCAGGCGGCGATGCCCCCCCTGGCCAAGCCCCGCAGTTTTGTCGCCGAAGCGGTCCAGCGGGTGGCGGCCTCGGTGGTGCGGATCGACACCGAGCGCAACGTGCCCCCCGGGGGCCTGGATCCGGCCTTCAGCGACCCCCTGTTGCGGGAGCTATTCGGTGATCCCTCCTCCCGCTCCCGCGAGCGGGGCCAGGGCTCGGGTGTGGTGATTGATCGCCAGGGGCTGGTGCTCACCAACGCCCATGTGGTCGATGGCGTCGATCGGGTGGAGGTGACCCTGGCCGATGGCCAGCAGGTGGATGGCAGCGTGCTGGGCACCGATCCGGTCACCGATCTCGCCGTGGTGCGGATCGAGCCCGGGGCCGAGCTACGGGCCGCCCCCCTTGGCGATTCCGAAGCCCTGGAGGTGGGCGACTGGGCGATTGCCCTGGGCACCCCCTATGGCCTGGAGCGCACCGTCACCCTGGGGATTGTCAGCAGCCTGCACCGCAACATCAACAGCCTGGGCTTTTCCGATAAGCGCCTGGAGCTGATCCAGACCGATGCGGCGATCAACCCCGGCAACTCGGGAGGCCCCTTGATCAATGGGGCCGGCGAGGTGGTGGGGATCAACACCCTGGTGCGGTCCGGGCCGGGGGCGGGCTTGGGCTTTGCCATCCCGATCAACCTGGCCAAGGAGGTTGCCGGCCAGCTCGGCCGCGGCACCAAGGTGGTCCATCCCTACCTGGGCGTTCAGCTGGTGCCGCTCACGGCCCGCCTGGCCCGGGAGCACAACCGCGACCCCAACGCCCTGGTCACCCTGCCGGAGCGCGATGGCGCCCTGATTCAGACCGTGTTGCCTGATAGCCCGGCCCAGCGGGCGGGGTTGCGCCGCGGCGATTTGGTGGTGGCTGCCGCCGACCAGGCCGTGGCCGATCCGGCCCGGTTGTTGCGCCTGGTGGAGGCCTCCCACATCGGCGAATCCCTGGCGATCACGGTGTTGCGGGGCGATCGGGAGCTGCGGCTCACGATCCGGCCGGAGGCCCTGCCCGCCGCCGGCTGAGCCCTGGCCACCGCAGTCATCCCCACCGCAGCCATCGATACCGCAGCCATCGCCGCTTGAGCCATCACCGCTTGAGCAGCCGGGCCCCAACAGGTCCGAAACCGGGCCCTTGCTACGGTCACGGCCCTTTCTCACCCCGGTGATGGCTGATCTGCAGGACCGCATGAAGCAGGCCGTGGCGGAGGCGGCAGTGCAGCAGATCCGCGACGGCATGGTGGTGGGCCTGGGCTCCGGCTCCACGGCGGCCCTGATGATCCAGGGCCTGGGCGCCAAGCTCCAAAGCGGCGAGCTCAAGGACATCACCGGCGTCACCACCTCCTTCCAGGGGGAGGTGCTGGCGGCCGAACTGGGCATTCCGCTCAAGAGCCTCAATGCCATCTCCCGCATTGATCTGGCCATCGATGGGGCCGATGAGGTCGACCCCGATTTCCAGCTGATCAAGGGCGGCGGTGCCTGCCACGTCCAGGAAAAGCTGGTGGCCCGTCGCGCCGACCGCTTCGTGGTGGTGGTGGATGCCAGCAAGTTGGTGGACCGCCTCAACCTGGGGTTCCTTCTGCCCGTGGAGGTGCTGCCCGGAGCCTGGCGTCAGCTGCAAGCTGAGTTGGCGGAGCTCGGCGGCGATGCCCAGCTACGCATGGCCGTGCGCAAGGCCGGCCCGGTGGTGACCGACCAGGGAAACCTGGTGCTGGATGTGCGTTTTGCCGGCGGCATCGCCGATCCGGTGGGCCTGGAGCAAACGATCAACAATCTGCCAGGCGTGCTCGAGAACGGCCTGTTCGTCAACATCACCGATCAGGTGCTGGTGGGCGACATGGTCGATGGGGTCCCTGGTGTGCGGGAGCTGGTGCGCCGCTGAAGGCGCGCCCCAGACTCCCCTAAACCGCTGCGCCTGGTCCTGGGTATCAGCCCTCCAGGCGCAGCCGTACCGACTGGGCGTGGCTGTGGAGCCCTTCGCTCTCGGCCAGGGTGACCACGGCAGGACCGGTGGCCTCCAGGGCCTGGCGGTTGAAGTGGATCAAGCTGGTGTGGCGCAGGAACGTTTCCACCCCCAGGGCACTGGCAAAACGGGCCGTGCCGGAGGTGGGCAGGGTGTGGTTCGGGCCGGCCAGATAGTCCCCCACCGCCTCCGGGCTCCAGGCGCCCAGGAAGATTGCCCCGGCGTGCTCGATGCGCTCGGCCAGGGGTTCGGGCTGCTCCACCAGCAGTTCCAGGTGTTCGGGGGCAAAGCGGTCGCTTAAGGCTGCCGCCGCCTCCAGGCTCGGGCAGACCACCACCAGGCCCCAGGCATTGAGGGCGGCCAGGGTGATGGCGGCGCGGGGATGGTGGGCCAGCTGGGCTTCGAGGGCGGCCGGCAGGGCGGCCGCCAGCTCCTCGCTGGTGGTGAGCAGGATGGCGGCTGCCAGGGGATCGTGTTCTGCCTGGGCTAAGAGGTCGGCGGCCACCTGGTCGGCCCGGGCGCTGTGGTCGGCGATCACCAGCACCTCGCTGGGACCGGCGAGGGAATCGATCGCCACCCGGCCATACACCGCCTTTTTGGCCAGGGTCACGTAGAGGTTGCCGGGCCCGGTGATCACATCCACCCGGGGGATCGTTTCCGTGCCGTAGGCCAGGGCGCCGATGGCCTGGGCGCCGCCCACCCGATAGATCTCGTCAACCCCGGCCAGGTGGGCGGCCGCCAGCACCGTGGCATTCACCTGGCCATCGGGCCCGGGCGGGGTCACCATCACCAGCCGCTTGACGCCGGCCACCCGGGCCGGCACCGCATTCATCAGCACGGTGCTCGGGTAGGAGGCGCGGCCGCCCGGGATATAGATCCCCGCAGTTTCCACGGGACGCCAGCGCCGGCCCAGCCGTTCGCCATGGGGGCCGTCCAGGGCCAGATCGCTGGGGAGCTGGCGCTGGTGGAAGGCCAGGATGCGGTCGTGGGCCAGTTCCAGGGCCGCTTTGAGACCGTTTTCACACTGGTCCCAGGCGGCCTGGAGCTGCTGGATCGGGATGCGCAGGGGATCGGGCCGCACCCCGTCGAAGCGCTCGCTGAGATCCAGCAGGGCCTGGTCCCCTTCGCCGCGCACCTGGGCCAGGATGGAGTCCACGGTCTTGATGGCCGCTTCTGCCTGACCGCTATTGGTTCGATCGGCGATCTGGTCCAGTCTCCGGGCCGCTGCCCCTAAATCGCTCAGCACCTCCAGGTCCAGGGCGACTGCCCCAGGGGTGCTGCCGCTGGGATGCAGGGAGGGGCTGGCGGCCACGGCGCTGGGAGGATGGAACGGGATTTCAAGTTACGTCCAAGCCTTCTGGGATCGGGCTGGGGGGTAGGATCTTCGTTTGCTGATTCAGCGCAGAAACCGCCTGTGGCCAATAACAAGTCTTCGAAAAAGCGCATCGAGGTTGCCGAACGCAATCGCCTGCAGAACCGCACCTACAAGTCGGCCGTGCGCACGCTGATCAAGCGCTGCTTCACCGCCTGCACGGCCTTCAGCCAGGCCCCTGGCGATGCCGCCAAGGAAGCGGTTCAGGCCAGCCTGAACGCCGCCTTCAGCAAAATCGACAAAGCGGTGAAGGTGGGGGTGATCCATCGCAACACCGGTGCCCACCAGAAGGCCCGTCTCAGCACGGCCGTCAAACAGGTGGTCGAGCCGGCTGGCGCCCCCCAGGCCTGATCCGACCCCCCGCATCGGCCCCAAGGACCCAACCGTGACCCAGGTGCTCCCCAAGGCCATGGCCCCTCCGACTGTGCCGGCGCCAGATCCCAGCCCCAAGCTGGCGGCCGATCCCAGCCACCAGCTGGTCGACAGCCATTGCCACATCGTGTTTCGCAATTTCGAGGCGGACCTTGATGCGGTGGCCCAGCGCTGGCGCGACGCCGGTGTGGTGCGCTTGCTCCATGCCTGCGTAGAGCCGTCAGAAATTGCGGCGATCCGGGCCCTAGCTGACCGTTTCCCAGAGCTGCGTTATTCCGTGGGGGTCCACCCCTTGGATACGCAGCATTGGCATGATCAAACCGCCCAGCAGCTGCGTCAGGCGGCCCTGGATGATCCCCGGGTCGTGGCCATCGGCGAACTGGGACTGGATCTGTTTCGCGAGCAGAACCTCGAGTCTCAGCTGGCGGTGCTCAGGCCCCAGTTAGATCTGGCCTGGGAGCTGGATTTGCCCGTGATCATCCATTGCCGGGATGCGGCTGAGGCCATGTTACAGGAACTGGGCCACCGCCAGGCCCAGGACCGCTGTCCCCGCGGTGTGATGCATTGCTGGGGCGGAACCCCGGCGGAGATGGAGGGCTTCCTGGCCCTGGGGCTGTACATCAGTTTCAGTGGCACGGTTACCTTCGCCAAGGCTGAGGACACCCACGTCTGTGCCCGCCAGGTTCCTGCAGATCGCTACCTGGTGGAAACGGATTGTCCCTTCCTGGCGCCCGTTCCCCAGCGGGGCAAACGGAATGAGCCTGCCTACGTGGCCGCCGTTGCCGGGCGCGTGGCCGATCTCCGCGGTGAGAGCTTGGCTGCGGTGGCGACCCAGAGCACCCGCAACGCTTTCAGGCTTTTCGGGCCTGCCTTTGGCAGTGTATGATGTTTTATTGGTTTGCTAGCCAGGACGGATTCCTTCGGGGTTCTGCCTGGGCCTGGCCCACCCCCGATCCCCATCAGGTGCTTTGTCTTTGCGTTGGATTTCGGCGTCGACAGGGTTGATCCAGGCTCTGCCGGTCTAGGCGCAGGCGAGCTGATCCCTTCGAGGATCTCCCTTACCTGCTCCAGCCAGCGCCGATGGCTTCGTTATTTCCATCGCTGACGCCCTCCGGTCAGCGTTTCCCCACCTTACAGTTCCTGCAGGTCAACGCATGAGCAGCGCGATCCAGGTCGCCAAGACCGTTACGTACCTCCCCGATTTGGTCGAGGTGCAGCGGGCAAGCTTCAAATGGTTCCTGGAGAAGGGGCTGATCGAGGAGCTGGAAAGCTTCTCTCCGATCACCGACTACACCGGCAAGCTGGAGCTGCACTTCATCGGTAGCGAGTACCGGCTGAAGCGCCCCCGCCATGACGTCGAAGAAGCGAAGCGGCGCGATGCCACCTTTGCTTCCCAGATGTATGTGACCTGTCGCCTGGTCAATAAGGAAACCGGCGAAATCAAGGAGCAGGAAGTCTTCATTGGCGAACTGCCCTTGATGACCGAACGGGGCACCTTCATCATCAACGGCGCCGAGCGTGTGATCGTTAACCAGATCGTGCGGTCCCCCGGGGTTTATTTCAAAGATGAGCAGGATAAAAACGGCCGTAAAACGTTCAATGCCAGCCTGATCCCTAACCGGGGTGCCTGGCTGAAGTTTGAAACAGATAAGAACGATCTGCTGCACGTGCGGGTCGATAAGACCCGCAAAATCAACGCCCATGTGTTGATGCGCGCTATCGGTCTGTCCGACAACGATGTGCTCGACAAGCTGCGGCATCCTGAGTACTACCAGAAGTCGATTGAGGCGGCGAACGACGAAGGCATCAGCTCGGAAGATCAGGCCCTGCTGGAGCTCTACAAGAAGCTGCGTCCGGGCGAACCGCCCTCGGTGAGTGGCGGCCAGCAGTTATTGCATAGCCGTTTCTTCGATCCCAAGCGCTACGACCTGGGCCGGGTCGGTCGCTACAAGATCAACAAGAAGCTGCGCCTCACCATCCCCGATGCGGTGCGCACGCTCACGCCGGAAGATGTGCTCTCCACGATTGATTACCTGATCAATCTGGAACTCGATGTGGGCGGTGCCTCCCTCGATGACATCGACCACCTCGGCAATCGCCGCGTTCGCTCCGTTGGCGAACTGCTGCAAAACCAGGTGCGGGTGGGCCTCAACCGGCTCGAGCGGATCATCAAGGAACGCATGACCGTGGGCGAGACCGAATCGCTCACGCCGGCCCAGTTGGTGAACCCCAAGCCCCTGGTGGCGGCGGTGAAGGAGTTCTTTGGCTCCAGCCAGTTGAGCCAGTTCATGGACCAGACCAACCCCCTGGCCGAGCTCACCCACAAGCGCCGCATCAGTGCCCTCGGCCCAGGCGGCCTCACCCGGGAGCGGGCTGGTTTCGCCGTTCGCGACATCCACCCCTCCCACTACGGCCGCATTTGCCCGATTGAAACGCCGGAAGGTCCCAATGCCGGCCTGATTGGTTCCCTGGCGACCCACGCCCGGGTGAACGAATACGGCTTCATCGAAACGCCGTTCTGGCGGGTTGAGAACGGCATCGTCATCAAAGAAGGCGATCCGATCTACCTCTCTGCCGACCTTGAAGATGAGTGCCGCATCGCCCCGGGCGATATCCCGGCCGATTCCACGGGCCGGATTACGGCAGAACTGGTGCCCGTCCGCTATCGCCAGGATTTTGAAAAGGTGCCCCCCGAGCAGGTGGACTACGTCCAGCTCTCACCGGTTCAGGTGATCTCGGTGGCCACCTCCCTGATTCCATTCCTGGAGCACGACGACGCCAACCGGGCCCTGATGGGCTCCAACATGCAGCGCCAAGCCGTGCCCCTGTTGCGGCCGGAGCGGCCCCTGGTGGGCACGGGCCTGGAGACCCAGGTGGCCCGCGACTCGGGCATGGTGCCGATTACCACGGTGAATGGCACCGTGGCCTATGTGGATGCCACCGCCATCGTCATTCGCGACGAGGCCGGTGTTGATCACAACCACTACCTGCAGAAGTACCAGCGCTCCAACCAGGACACCTGCCTCAACCACCGCCCGATTGTCTCCCTGGGCGACCAGGTGATCGCCGGCCAGGTGCTCGCCAATGGCTCGGCCTGTGAGGGCGGTGAGATCGCCCTGGGTCAGAACGTGCTGATCGCCTACATGCCCTGGGAGGGCTACAACTACGAGGATGCCATCCTCGTCAGTGAGCGCCTTGTTCAAGACGATCTCTACACCTCGGTGCACATCGAGAAGTACGAGATTGAGGCCCGCCAGACCAAGCTCGGACCCGAGGAGATCACTCGGGAAATCCCAAATGTGGCCGAGGAAAGCCTGGGCAGCCTCGATGAGATGGGCATCATCCGCATCGGTGCCTATGTGGAATCCGGTGACATTCTTGTGGGCAAGGTGACCCCCAAGGGCGAATCGGATCAGCCGCCTGAAGAAAAGCTCCTGCGGGCCATCTTTGGCGAAAAAGCCCGTGATGTGCGTGACAACTCCCTGCGGGTGCCCAGCACCGAACGGGGCCGGGTTGTCGACGTGCGCATCTACACCCGTGAGCAGGGCGACGAGCTGCCGCCGGGCGCCAACATGGTGGTGCGGGTTTATGTGGCCCAGCGCCGCAAGATCCAGGTCGGCGACAAGATGGCCGGCCGCCATGGCAACAAGGGCATCATCAGCCGCATTCTTCCCCGCGAAGACATGCCTTACCTGCCCGATGGCAGCCCGATCGACATCGTGCTCAACCCCCTGGGTGTGCCCTCCCGGATGAACGTGGGCCAGGTGTTCGAATGCCTGATGGGTTGGGCCGCATCCCACCTCGACTGCCGCGTCAAGGTGGTGCCCTTCGATGAGATGCACGGCGCCGAAAAATCGAAGGAAACGGTGCAGGCTTTCCTGGAGGCCGCCAAGGCCCTGCCTGGCAAGGATTGGGTCTACAACCCCGATAATCCCGGAAAAATCCAGTTGATCGATGGCCGCAGCGGCGAGCCCTTCGACCAGCCCGTGACCGTGGGCTACGCCCACATCCTCAAGCTGGTCCACCTGGTGGATGACAAGATCCACGCCCGCTCCACCGGTCCCTACTCCCTGGTGACCCAGCAGCCCCTGGGCGGTAAGGCCCAACAGGGCGGCCAGCGCCTCGGTGAGATGGAAGTGTGGGCCCTGGAGGCCTATGGCGCCGCCTACACCCTGCAGGAACTGCTCACGGTCAAGTCCGATGACATGCAGGGCCGTAATGAGGCCCTCAACGCCATCGTTAAGGGCAAGCCGATTCCCCGTCCCGGCACGCCGGAATCCTTCAAGGTGCTGATGCGCGAGCTCCAGTCCTTGGGCCTGGATATTGCCGTCTACACCGATGAGGGCGTGGAAGTGGATCTGATGCAAGACGTCAATCCCCGCCGCAGCACCCCCAACCGGCCCACCTACGAATCCCTCGGCGTCGCGGATTTCGACGACGACTGATCGCTCTCCCCGTTCATTCGCCCCTTCGTCCGCCCGCGCGCTATTAGGCCATGACCAACAGCAACCTCCGCACCGAAAACCACTTCGACTACGTCAAGATCACGCTCGCCTCGCCCGAGCGGATCATGCAGTGGGGCCAACGCACCCTGCCTAACGGGCAGGTTGTTGGTGAGGTGACCAAGCCGGAAACGATCAACTACCGCACCCTCAAGCCCGAGATGGACGGGCTCTTCTGCGAGAAGATCTTCGGACCGTCCAAGGATTGGGAATGCCATTGCGGCAAGTACAAGCGGGTGCGGCACCGCGGCATCGTCTGCGAGCGCTGCGGTGTTGAGGTCACCGAAAGCCGGGTGCGGCGGCACCGCATGGGCTTCATCAAGCTGGCGGCTCCCGTGTCCCATGTTTGGTACCTGAAGGGGATTCCCAGCTATGTGGCGATCCTGCTTGACATGCCCCTGCGCGATGTCGAGCAGATCGTTTATTTCAACTGCTACGTGGTGCTCGATAAGGGCGACCACAAGGATCTCACCTACAAGCAGCTGCTCACCGAAGATGAGTGGCTGGAGATTGAAGACCAGATCTACGCCGAGGATTCGGAAATTGAAAACGAGCCCGTGGTGGGCATCGGCGCAGAGGCCCTCAAGCAGCTGCTGGAAGATCTCAATCTCACGGAGATTGCCGAGCAATTGCGTGAGGACATCGCTGGCAGCAAGGGCCAGAAGCGGGCCAAGTTGATCAAGCGCCTGCGGGTGATCGACAACTTCATTGCCACCGGTGCCAAGCCCGATTGGATGGTGCTGGATGTGATCCCGGTGATTCCTCCCGACCTGCGCCCGATGGTGCAGCTCGATGGCGGTCGCTTTGCTACCAGCGACCTGAACGACCTCTATCGCCGCGTGATCAACCGCAACAACCGGTTGGCGCGACTCCAGGAAATTCTCGCCCCCGAGATCATTGTCCGCAACGAAAAGCGGATGTTACAGGAGGCCGTCGATGCCCTCATTGATAACGGTCGTCGTGGACGCACCGTCGTGGGCGCCAACAACCGGCCACTCAAATCCCTCAGCGACATCATCGAGGGCAAGCAGGGTCGTTTCCGTCAGAACCTGCTCGGCAAGCGGGTTGACTACTCCGGCCGTTCCGTGATCGTGGTCGGTCCGAAGTTAAAGATGCACCAGTGTGGCCTGCCGAAGGAAATGGCGATCGAGCTGTTCCAGCCCTTCGTGATCCACCGGCTGATTCGCCAGAATATCGTCAATAACATCAAAGCCGCTAAAAAGATGATTCAGCGGGCCGATGATGAGGTGATGCAGGTGCTCCAAGAAGTGATAGAAGGCCATCCGATCCTGCTTAACCGGGCCCCCACCCTGCACCGTCTTGGTATCCAGGCCTTCGAGCCCAAGCTGGTTGATGGCCGCGCCATCCAGCTTCACCCGCTCGTTTGCCCAGCCTTCAACGCTGACTTTGATGGTGACCAGATGGC
>Ga0310334_100412_pt1 | contig 11305 bp, 9 predicted proteins | sample LakMicMIDCLREDC7_FD_195548 | JGI IMG/M metagenome (GOLD analysis project Ga0310334, IMG submission 195548) | Enriched freshwater cyanobacterial communities from Lake Michigan, Michigan, United States - MI23.DCL.RED.C7 (v2) (version 2) | ecosystem: Environmental > Aquatic > Freshwater > Lake...
CCGCGCCCGGTTCCACACCCTTATCCCGATAGAAATCGATCCCGATCGCCTTGACTCCATCGGCCCGCAAGCGATCAATCGCCCGGGCCAGCAAGGCATCCTGCATCGGCCAACCGAAGCGCCGAATGTCTTGCTCCGTGAGACCGATCAGGCGAATGGGCCAGGGCACTCGCCCCGGAGCAGGACGCAGAACCACCGCCGTGTCGTAGATCAGCAGATCGAGCGCTTCACCGACACCGGACAGCTGGAGGGCCCCCAGACAGCCAAGGCCTATCCCAAAGGGGGCTAATAGGCGAAGAAACCTGTTTGCTTGCAGGCCATTCGCCTTGAGACGCAGCCACGGCTTCATGCGGAAAACGATCACGAACAGCGAAGGGGTAATTGGGCCGGCCAGTCAGGGCCCAGCACCTCGTCAAGCGCAAAAATCTTGGCAACCTGCTCCCTGGCAATCGTGCCACCGCAACGGGGCTTCCATTGGGCCAACTCAGCTTGAATCTGCCGATCAACCGGCTCTGCCGTCTTCACCAACAGGCTCAGCGCAGGCGGCGCCCCGGCCGAAACGAAATTGAGGGGGTCGGCATCGGCAAGCCCACCCCCACAGCGATAACTGCTTTCCCATTGGACCGCACCTGCAAGCGACGGAGCCTTCAGCAATACGAGACCCACAGGGGCCGGCGGAAGTTCCCGGCTCTCCAACAGGGAGGCCCTTGGCTCAACGACACCAGCGGAATTTGCCGGCTTAAACGCAACAATCAGGGGACTAAGATTGGCACTAGGACCTTGCAGAATTGCAATCAACCCACTGGACCCGGGAGCAAAGACATTCGAATTCGGCACCAGATGGGCCACAAGCCTAGCGGTGCACTCCCCGCGGGTTCCCCCGCCCACTCGGCGGCCGGGGAACGAACTCCTTAAATTCGCCTCTGCCCAGGCCTGGGATCCAATGGCCAAACAGCCGAGGAGCCCCACCAGCAAAGGCAGACACCTGGCTGGTTGGGGCCGGGGCGAAACCAGGTTGAAGATGCGAGCGATGAATGACTGAGGATTAATCATGGCAAAGCATTGAAAGGATGGAAGAGCTTGGGACCTGGCCATAAAGGCGTGGGACTTAAACACCAGGCTGCTTGGCTACGGCACAGTCCCGGAGAAAAAAGTAAACGCTTCGCGGATCTTGTAATCAGCGCCTGCCTGAGGGTGGAGGGGGAGCCCTACCGGTTCAACGACCAGTAGGGGCACCATCACCATAGGCTGTATATACTCCATCAAATCATAGTCAGAGAAGCCTGGCTGCCAATCTTCATGGAGCTGCACTCCAAGCACGGTCCAGCTCCACGAGGAACCAACAACACAGGAGTGCCGAATCCGCTTCACCATGGGGCACCCACCATTTCAATGCCGGCCCAGAAATAGGGATTAGCCAGACCAGTTGCCACCCGTCTTTGTTGGGGCACACTCAAATTGTCAAGTAACAGCTCACCATCGGAGCCAATAATTTTGTTGCCAGCCAGCTGAACCCTGCCCTTGCTGAAGTCTCGGCGCGTAGCTTGAAGCGCCTCCGCTTTGGGAAGCCCTTGCTTGAGATAGCGATACACCTGAATGAAATAGGCTGAAGTGGCCACATCATCCACATACCAAAGGGTGCCAATCGCGCTGCGGGCCCCGGCCTGGATCGCTAGGCCAGCAAAACCAAGCTCACTCTCCGAATCACCCAGGGCCGTGCGACAGGCACTTAAAGTAAAAAGATCTATAGGGCGCTCCTGCCGGGTCTTGCGCAGGCCAGCAAAGGCAGACAGGGGCAAGGGGTCCGTCCCCGTAAACAACCGGGACTGGGAGGGCCCCCCCGGCAGAAACTCCGCATGGGTTGCCACATGGATCCAGCCATAGCGAGGATCACTGGCCGCCCCTAGGAGGCTCTTGGGTGTAAACGAACGGTTGAGCAGGGCCTCACTGGTTTGCAGGGCAGAGATCTTCTCTAATTCCTGAGGCACAAGCGGAAGCGGTGCCAAGCCATCATTGAACTGAGAAGCGCCGAAGGTCAGTAAGCGATTGGTCGTGTCATCCTGCAGCTTCAAATCAGTAAGCGAAAGGGCAGGTGTTAACGAAAAAGCGTAGCGATCACCGAAGAACTGCTGGCCATCATGCAGGGCCGCAAATGGGACCCCCTGCAAACCCCGATCAGCGGCGATCAAAATCGTGGTGATTTTGTGATTGCGCAGCTGGTCCGCAACCGGACCGATCAGCAAGCCATGCAGCTGCCTAGAGGCAGAAGCCCGATCGGCCACATTAAGGGGCTCTTGGCGCGAAAGACTGCCATAGAGCTGTTTCAGCAGGCCGGAAAAATGACTGGAAGCCAACTCCATCCGGTGGCCGATGATGGGCCCATCCGCTGGAATCAAGGTGTAGTCAAGGAAGGCATCTGCATTCGGGCTTGCAGTGCGCCCCTTGGCCTCACTATAGCGGATACTAAGGATCACAGGATTATAACGTGCTGCGGCAAAGTAGCCAGTTAAGCTGCCAGCATCAGAAACCGTGAAGCCAGGCTTGGCAGCAAGTAATACCGACTCGTCGTGCCGTAGGCCCAGGAAAATTGGCGTGATCGTGCCCTGGGTCTGCAGATTGCGCTTACGCATCGAAAGGGTGGCAGCCTGCAGCAACTTTTGCAATTGGGCGGGCGTTAAGGCCTCAGCATCGGCAACACCAAGGGACTTGGCCGTGTTACTGATGATGGCGAGTTCAGCGGTATTAAAATGATCAATTGATTGCTGGGTCGTCAGGCTGCCTCCTTGTACCACAGGCGCCACAGTCACCGAAGCGGCAGCAGCGGCCCCGCCCAAGGCAGGAATGGCGCTGGCCTGGGGGAAGGAAGTGGCGAAGCCACCCACGCCCGCACTGCCGGAGGCAATCGCAATCTCTGTCCCTGGGGAACTCCCCGCCTGGGCCGAGGGCCCATTTGGCGCCACTGGCCTTGGATCACCATCGCGCCGCTCGCCAGACCCGAAGGAGTCATCCTGGGGCAGGGGAATCGGCAGGGTCGCCATAACGTTGGCAGCTTGCTGGTCCCCATCCAGACTCAACAGAATCCCACTGTTTCCATTGGTCGAAGTGGGAGCCTGGGACAACGTAGGAGCTTGATAGGCCCCCACTGAGGGATCAACCTTAACGATGACAGAAAAGCCTGAATTGCCGCTAACAAAGGGGGTCCCCGTTAGATCGGTCGTGGCGTAATCACCAAACGGAGAGGTGAAGCCCGAAGCGGAAGGCTGCAAAGCAATATAGGCCTGACGGGCCACCATGAAAGCCTCAATCGTATTAGTGGAGAAAGGCTTAATCTCTCCATTGAACTGAATCGAGCCAGGATCCGGCGCATTGGTAGCACTAGCCGTGTAAAGACTATCGCGAGTCAACAGAAAATGGGTGTGATCAGCAACCCCTGCAGTGGCAACAAGGGTGTCATCCTGCGTAAACGAATAGGTCGATGCGGAGGCAGACACATAAGTCCCAAAAACCAAGCTAGACAGGCCAGCGCCACTAGAGCCAAAATTGATACCACCTTGGAACCAAGGCGCCACAATCCGCAAGACATCGGCCTGCAGCACACTGGTGGGCGTAAAAGTAATTTTTGAAGCCAACAAATTAAGCTGCTTGACAGCCAGAGAGGCGGAGGCATACGTAATTGATGACTGGCTCAAGTCGGCAAGAGGCGGATAGCCAGCACCAGCCAGCCTGGAGACCGATGCCAAACTTGAATTGCTCCCCGACCCAACCAAGTCGACATAGGTTGTACCAGTGCTCACCTGGGCATAGACCTGGGGAGCCGCAAGTAGGGTCAATTCACTGATACCATTGACATTAAAGCCAGTACCAAGCAAAAAGCCAAAGGGATTAATGAGTGCCAACTCAACATTATTACCCAACGACAGCACCGAGATCGTGCCATCTAATTTACTTTGGGAACCCGAAAAAATTCTTGCAAAAATGGCAGTTGTGGTGCTAGGGCCAGCCGTGAGATCAAAGGTGGCCGTGGCGCCGGGCTCTAAACCAAAATTGGAGAACGAATGAATTAACGCATTGCCAGCGGTAGGTAAGCCGCCGGTAATCACATAATTAGAGGTGGTCGCACTAGTCGGCTGGGTCGTGGTCGTATCGGTCACCCGTGTCCCTGTGGACTGCAGGTTTGAGCTGGCTTCGATCGTTTGGGCCTGACTGGAGGAGAGCGCCGCGTCAAAGCCAATCCCCACCCCGAGGAGCAAGGGCCAGAGGAGGAAAGGCCTGGCGGGATGGGGTCGGTGGGCCCGGGCTCGTGCTGCCATGACCTCATTGTGATGCAATTTTGCCCCATTCTGCCCGAACTAGCCTGCCCAGGGCCCTGCTGGTAGTAAATGGAGGCTTCTGGGCCTAGCCAGAACTGGAACTGGAACTGGAACTGGAACTGGAACTGGACAGTTTGCCGTTTACAGCGCTAATGGGGCAATAATGGCTCGGATTCTTGACGACCCATGCTGCCGCTTGCCCAATTAGTGGCCCCACCACTGCAGCCTGGGCCGATTCGCCTTCCAGAAGCCAGTCCCCTGCAACGACCCAAGCCCGGGTCCAAGGAACCGCCGATCCAGTTATGGGACGGCCAGCCGCCCGAGTCTTCCGAACCCCAGAAGCAACCACTGAAACCAGCTCAACCTCAGGAGGGAGCGAAACTGCCCAACGTTGAGGGAAGTCATCTCTACAGCAAGAGTGCGCTTGAGACACTCTTGAAAGCGTGCGCCACAGACAACGCCGCCACAACCCTGCAAGCCTGCGCCGCCGCCCTCACAGCGCGCTTTATTAGCGATGGCTATGTCAATACCCGCGTCTATGCCAATCGCGATCAGGGCCAATTCAGTCTTCAGGTGGTAGAAGGACGCATCGCCGAAGTTCGGATTTCAAGCAACAACCCAAAGCTGAGCCAACGGCTCAAGCCCCTAGTCAAACCCCTGCAAGGGCAGGTCCTGCATCTGCCGAGCCTGCAGGTCCAACTCAACCAGTTGCGGCGGTTCCCCGGAGTCGGGCAAGTGAAAGCCGCGATTAATCGCTTAGGTAGTGATGCCACCCTGGCGGTATTGAGCCTGAAGGTTGAGGCACTGCCAGCCAAAACGGAAGGGGAAATTGCGCTCCGCAACGATGGCAATAATGGTACGGGTGAGGCCCGTTCCACGGCCTTACTTTCGAGAAATAGTCTCTTTGGATATGGTGATAACCTGTTTATCTACGCCGAAGCTGACGGCACCCGCAACCTGGAACTGGGCACGATCCTTGGCTCAATAAGCTATTCCTACCCCCTGACTAACCGCCTGCAGGTTTCAGGTTCCTTTGGATACAGCAGGCGCAATCTCGTTGAACTAACAGGCCTGCTCCATAACGCATCCTATCGCCAGCTGCAGGGCTATGGCCAATTCGAATGGACCTTCCAAGAAAGTTTGAGCCAACGCTGGTATGGTTTTGCCGGCTTGAGCATCAATCGTAGTGATAGCTATTTAAATGGTCAAGCCTTCCCATTGCTGGATTTATTCAGCAACAGCTGGGCTAGCTCCGGCTACGGCCGCTTCGGCCTGGGGGCCTCCGGTTTTGCCGACAAGCTGGCCTGGAACGCCAATCTCTATGTTCTACAGGGGATTGGCGGCTTTTCAGACTCGTCCCATCTCGACGCCCAAGGGACCCTAGGCATTGTTCCCGGCTCGGCCCGGTCCTACGGAGGTAGTGTGAATCTGGCCGCCTTGATCTTGCCCAGGGTCCAATTCAACCTGCGGGGTGCCGGCCAGATTGCCGAAAATCCCCTGCCCTCGGAAATGGGTTTCACCCTGGGCAGTGATACCGGCTTACGGGGGCTACCTGGCCAATTAATTAGCGGCGATAACGGCTATCTGGCCACGGCGGAATTGGCTTGGAGCCTCTGGCAGCAACGCCGGCAAGCCGTCCAGCTGGTGCCCTTTATCGGCTATGGCACCGTCAACAGCAACCGGGTTGTGCAAGGACAATCCATCGGCTTCAGCGATGGAATTGGCTCCGGCGGCATACTTGCCCGCTGGATTGCCAGTACCCGGTGGCTGCTGGAATTGGGCTGGGTCAATCATTTCAGCGCCGAGAATAACCCGGGCTACTGGAACAATTGGCTGCTGGGTAATGGCCTCTATACCAAGGTTCAATATCGTTTTTAAAGGAGTAGATTTAGCCGCAAGAGACCAGCAGGAGACCCCTCAAGAGCCCTACAACGGCTGTTAAAGGTCAAGAAACAGATGAATGGGTTGGGCTGGAACCCTGGGCTGGAACGAGGTCAACCCAGCTAGCAGGGCTCTTCGGCCAGCCCCGGCGCCCCTGGCGGAGTTGAATCGCTGCAGCTGCCGCCGCCCATCCTGGCCTGCCTGCACCTGATCACCGAGGCCGGCTGCGGCCTGGCCATTGGCCCCTACCCCCGCTTTCGCTACGACGCCAGCGGTGGTGGTGGTATCGCTGAGCTGGAGGAGGGCGGCGAGGGGGGCAGATGGCAGACGATCCACTTTGATCCAGCCCAGCTGTCGATTCCCGCCCTCTCCTGGCGCAATACCCGCGTTCTCGGCCTGCCCCTGCCGCCGGGCCTAAGGATCGCCATTGAGCCCGAGCAGCTTCAGGGCCAATGGCACCCCAGCAGCGGCGCAGTGCAACTGGAGTTTCGTTCGCGCTTTTATTTTTCCTTGGCGGGGGTCTACCAAGCCCCCCCCTTAATCGTGCAGACGCGCCTGCAGACGGAAACGGTCCAGGGACGGCGCCATCACGCCCAAGGCAAACGGATTGGCGCCGATGGCGAGGCCCTGTTGGTGGGGATCGCCACGGTGCCACCAACCGGCGATGGCTGGTTGGATCGCTTTTTAGGCTTGCCCGATGAGGCCCTGGCGTTGTTGCGGTGCCGCCTCATGATCTCGAACGCGGAGGAAGTCCACAAGGCTTAATCCGCAATGCCCCCATTCATCGAAGCCGTCCTCGCCAAGCTCCGCCGATGGCGATGGCACGGCCTCAGATCTGGCAAGCGCGATGGCTCGAGGCAAAGGAACCCATGGCGGCTTGGAAGTCATCGGCTGGCATGGGCAACAGGAGGGAGCGCTCCCGCCCACAGCTGACGCAAACCAGGAAACAATGGGGCGAGACCTCAGAGGACTCGACGATGATCGCCGTTCCTTGCGGTGCCGGGCCACTCCAATCGGGTTCCGCTGGAAACGAGAGGCTTCCCAGCGTCGATTGTTGAGCGCCACTCCCTTCAGACGGCATGGGCAAGGGAAGCGGTGCAACCTGCTTCGGGGGGCCATGCTGACGGAGTGATTGCTTGTCCATAGACCTCATCGCAAATGGAATCCGAGCTGATTGACTGAGGATGCCAATGCCGCATGGGGCAAAGCTGGCGTGGGTGCAAGCGGGCAGTAAAACTTCCACAACGATTGCAGGGGCAACTCTTCACCAGCAGCCCATCTTGGTACAGCAAGTCAGATTTGGCGCATTAGCGCGGCAATGGTGCGTCTTCAACGGTCCTAGGTTTGCGTATCCAAACAGCCAAAAGTTGCAATGCAGATCGTCATCCCTGGCCAGTTCGGAGCAGAAGCTCTGGCCCACCTTTCTGTCAACATGGGCTCAACCCCCTTGCAAGCAATTCCTGATTTATTGAAAGACGACATTGTTCAGTCAAGCCAATGCGGCAGCACTGGAGTTTTCGTTAACGTCAAACCCAATGCGCTGCCGATGCGGCTCTGGACGGAAGGTTCAATCCTGCGCCCAGATCAAACAAGCTTTGCAGTTAATGCAGCCCAACCCAGCCGGCGACCCAGCAGACCAGCAATAACCGCAGGCGATCCTGATAGGCGGTTTCGCCGTTCTTGCCTGCCAGCGCAGGGCGAACCCTTTCTGGGTCCTAGCTAAGTGCCTAGGGCCTGAACCAGTACGGCGGAAGGGGTGGTAGTTCGCTTCCTCGCCTATCTGGCAGGCTGTTGAAAGAGCGCGCAGCGGCCGGGCGTGATCGTTGCAACGGCCGAGGCGCGGGGCGTCTGTTGCGGACCCCTGCCCCTCTTGGCGCGTTTCACCAATCGCCGCAAAGTTGATTGCGCCTGCAGCGCCAAGGCGATCCAGAAGGCGCCGCTCCACCCCCGCCATCGGGGAAGGCGCCCATGGCAGGGCAGCCGTGTCGAGCGCAACGCGCTGGTGGACATCGGCGTAGAGCTCGGTGGCCTTGATTGTGCTCAACCAGCAGCTCCTTAGCAGCATCCCACCGATTGTTCTGGTACCGGCGGAACTGACGCCGGAGAGCTGGTTACCCCCAGGCTGGTCCGATCGTTGTTCCTTAGCGTTCGCTTCTGGGTTGAAAGCGATGGCTGGGCATGCCGCCAGCGGGGCGTGCCCAGCCCTCTCGATTAGCGGCCGCCATGGCGCCCTTGGCTTTGAAAAAGAATCCGAACGGACGTGGTCCGAACCCCTTCAAATGGCTTGATTTCCAGTAACGCCCCCTGATGGATTCGAACCATCGACCGGCTGCTTAGAAGGCAGCTGCTCTATCCAGCTGAGCTAAGGGAGCGGGTGACCTGCGGGCAGGCGAAATCATTCTGACAGGCCCATCCCAGAAGCCCCCAGGCCAACACCCTGGGGGCTTCTGGGTTCCCTTAAGGCGATGGGGCGCCCTGCCCCAAAGCAAAATCCAAGCCCCAGGCAGGCCAGTCCTGGAGATCGGTGCCTAGAGTCGGTCGTTGCAGAGCGTTCTTGTCATGGCGGCCACCCGGCTCAGCGACAGCCAGAAACAGGAGCTCGTGGCTCGCTTCCGGGACGGCGAAGCGTCTGGGAGCCTGGCCGAAGCCTTTGGCTGCAGTGCCAACACGGTCAGCCGGGTGGTGCGCACTGCCCTGGATCCCGAGGAATACGAGGCGTTAAAGCAGCAGCGGGGACGCTCTGCTGTCCAGGTTGCAGCCCCCGCTGAAGCCGCCAAGGCCGAGCCGTCAACCATCCCTGGGGCCCTGACATCGGGATCCTCCGAGCCTGGGATGCCAGAGGAGCCGCCCCAGTTCGGTGATTGGGTGCGCCACCAGGTCGATGGGGTTGGCCAGGCCAGCGCCCCTGTCTCGGAGGCCCCCGGGCCTGGGGCCGATGCCCAGGATCTCCCCGATGGTGACCAGGGCCATGCAGCCCTGGCCATCGACGATGCCGATGACTTTGCCGACGACGCTGGCGATGACAGCGACGAGGAGGGCGACGGGGCCGAAGACGGCGACAGCGTTCTGGGCAGCTACGGGGACCCTCGCGAGGGCGACGGCCAAACCTTTGTGGTCTTGCCCCTGGGCCAAGCGATCGAGGATCGCCCCAGCCTGACGGTGCAGCCCCTGGAGCCCGCCGACCTGCCCGCCAGCGTTTACATGCTGGTGGACAAGACCGTCGAGCTCGACATCAAGCCCCTCAAAGAGCTGCCCGAACTGGGCGCCCTGCCCGATGGCGAAGGGGAGCGCCAGGCCCTAGTTGTCTATGCCAACCCCCGCCAGGCCAAGCGCTACTGCGGCCGCAACCAGCGGGTGATCAAGGTGCCCGATAGCGGCGTGCTGGCGCGCACGGCCCCCTACCTGCTCTCCCAGGGGGTGACCCGCCTGGTGGTGGAAGGGGCCCTCTATTCCCTGCCCGGCAGCTGATCGCCCCGGGGCAGCAACAGGGCGGTGGCACTGCCGCCGCTGATCACGCCGATCACCAGGGCCACGCCCACCAAAAAGCCACTGGGCAGCTCGGGGGTGCGTCCCACCCCCAGGTTGAGGCTCACCCGGGTGTTGAGGTTCTGGGACCCCAGGCACAGCAACAGCAGCAGCAGGGCCCCACCCCCTAGGCAGGTGAGCAGCAGGCGCAGGCGCAGCAACATCAGCTCGGGCCCGGTTGATGCAGCAGAGCGTAGAGCTCCCGGCGGGAGATCCCGGTTTCCAGGGCCAACTGGCGAGCCGCATCACTACTACTCAGGCCTGAGGCCACCCGCTGCTCCAGCTCGCGCCTGAGGCTGGCGTCGTCAGGGCGCGGGATCTCCGATTCCGGAGCACCGCCCAGCACCACGGTGCATTCGCCCAACGGGGCGATCCGGCGGAAATGGTCCAGGGCAGCGCTGACCGTGGGCCCCACCTGCTGCTCGTGGCGTTTGGTCAGTTCCCGGGCCACCTGCAGCGGCCGGTCGCCCAATTCGGCGAGCACATCCTCCAGCAGGTCCACCAGCCGGTGGGGCGCCTCGAACAGCACCAGGGTGCGCTCTTCGCTGGCGAGCTGGCGTAACCGGGCGCGGCGCTGCTGACCCTTGGGCGGCAGGAAGCCCTCAAAACAGAAGCGGCCGCTGGGCAGGCCGCTGCTCACCAGGGCCGTGGTCACCGCGCAGGGGCCGGGAATGCAGATCACGGTGCGGCCGGCGGCCCGGGCGGCGGCCACCAGGGCCTCGCCCGGATCGGAGATGCCTGGCAAACCCGCATCGCTGATCACCGCCACCGCTTCACCGGCCTCGAGGGCCTCCAGCAACTGGGGGATGCGGCCGAGTTGGTTGTGCTGGTGGAAGCTCACCAGCTTGCTTTTGATGCCCAAGCCCGCCAGCAATAGGCCGCTGCGCCGGGTGTCCTCACAGGCGATGCGGCTGGCCCCCTCCAACACCTTGCGGGCCCGGGGCGACAGGTCGCCGGTGTTGCCGATCGGCGTGCCCACCAGGTAGAGCACGCCTGCGGCCGGTTCCTCGCCCTGCATCACAATGCCCGTTTGCCGGTTCCATGATGGCGCTCGCCCCCCCAGCCGCCGGCTCGATGGAGCCCCAGGCCTGGCTGCCCGAGGGCATTGGCGAGGCGGCCCTGCTGGCCGAGCTGCGGCGCCTCAGCTGGGGAGCGGCGGCGATCCTGCGGGCCTATGGGCGCGGCGAACAGCCCCCCTACGGCTTTGCGCCGATGCTGAGCGTGGAGGAAGGCGGCGAGGGACCAGTGTCTGCAGCCGATCTAGCCGTCAACCAATGGCTGCTCGAAGGCCTGGCCCAGGCCTTCCCGGCAGCCCCCTGGGCCCTGCTCAGTGAGGAAACCGCCAAGCAGCAGCTCACCGAGGGCTTGCCCCTGGAGGCCGAGTGGCTCTGGATCCTCGATCCCCTCGATGGCACCAAGGATTTCCTCCAGGGCACGGGCGAGTACGCCGTGCACCTGGCCCTGGTGCGCGGCCAGGAGGTGGTGCTGGGCGTGGTGCTGCTGCCCGAACCGGAAGAGCTCTGGTTTGGCCTGCTGGGGGGCGGGGCGCCGCGGGCCTGGCGTGAAAACCGGGGGGGCGAGCGCTTCGC
>Ga0310334_100415_pt1 | contig 11261 bp, 11 predicted proteins | sample LakMicMIDCLREDC7_FD_195548 | JGI IMG/M metagenome (GOLD analysis project Ga0310334, IMG submission 195548) | Enriched freshwater cyanobacterial communities from Lake Michigan, Michigan, United States - MI23.DCL.RED.C7 (v2) (version 2) | ecosystem: Environmental > Aquatic > Freshwater > Lake...
CCAAGGGGATCGGACAGAGACCCCGCTCGAAGGCGATCCGCCAGGGGGAATCCCGCAGCCGGTTCCAGCGCAGGCAGGCCACCACCATCAGCAAGGTGGAGGGCAGGAGGATGGCCAGTTCCGCCCCATAGGCGCTGAGCAGGGCCCAGCCGGGTCCCTCCGGCCAACCCGCCCCCATCCCCAGCAACCCCACCAACATCGAACTCGGACCGGGTGCCGCCTCGGCGAGGGCATAGAGGTCGGCGAACTGGGAGGGGGTGAGCCAGCAGAACTGGTCGACGCTGATGTGGTGGTACTCGCTCAGCAGGGTGTTGCCGCCCCCCAGCGAGAACAGGGACAGGCCCACGAAGGTGCCCATCACCTGCAGGAGATGGCCGAGGTCGTTGAGGCGCATCGGGTCGCAATGGGCCAGTTGGCTGGCGGGCAGCGCGATCAGGAGGGGGGGAAACACCGGCGACAAGCGGTTACAACAGGACTGGTCTGGACGAGGCTCAGGGCTTCGGCAGCCGGGAAGCCCCATCGCGGGGCCAGTACCAAGCCATGGCGAGGGGGCCGGCCACGAGCACCAGCGGCACCAGACGCACCTGGAACCCATCCATCGCCACCAGGGTGCCGGCGGCTAACAGGAGCGCGATGGGGTCGCCGCGGTACTGGCCAAGGATCTTGAAGCCCATCGAGAGGGCCATACCGGCGGCGGCGGCCACCACCCCGGCCAGCACCCGGTCGATCGCCGGCAGGGCGTGAAGGGAGAAGTACACCAGGCCCAGGGCCATCAGCATGGTGAACGGGAGCAGCAACATCCCGGCCAGGGCCACCAGGGCGCCCCGAAGGCCATGGAAGAAGGCCCCCACATACACCGCCATGTTGATCTGGTTCGGCCCCGGGAAGAGGCGAGCCACCGTGAGGCCGGTGAGGAACTCCTCGTTGCTCATCCAGCGGCGCTCCTCCACCACGATCCTCTGGCTCCAGGCCGAAAGGCCACCGCCGAAGGCCGAGAGGGCCACCTGCAGCATCCCCACGAACAGCTGCCGCAGGGAGGGCGGCGTGGAGCCGGTGCTGGCTGGCCCCCCGGCGGCTGACGGGGGATTTAGGGGGGAATTAATCATGAACGAAATGGGGATCGGGCGGCAGCTCGCCAGCCTCATGCAGGCTGGGGTCGAGGGGATCGGGGGCCTCATAGCGGCTGGCCTGCTTCCAGTCGGCCAGGAAGGTGCGGCGCAGCCGATCCACCACCTCCGGCGCATCGCTCTCGATGCCGAGTTCGCGGCGTAGGTCGAAGGCGCTGCGGTCGATGTTCATCGAACCGGTCTGGGCGTAAAGGCCATCCACCAGGATCAACTTGGCATGGAGCTTGAGATGCTTCTGACGCCGCACCTTCACCCCGAAGCGCTGCATGATCCGCAGGGATGCGAAGGTGTCGTAAATATCCCAGTCGCTGATGCCGTGCTTGCCGCCGCAGAGCAGGCGCACCTTCACACCACGCTCCCGGGCACTGATGATGCGATCGAGAATCACCGCATCCACGAACTTGGGATGTTGGATCCAGAGCGAGATGCTGGCGGCGTCAATGATGCGGGCCATCTGACCGCGGCTGTGGGAACTGCTCCAGACCAGACCCACGTTGAGATCGGGCTCGAAGAAGACCCGGTTCCAATCCGCCTCGAAGCCGGCGATCACCTGGGCCACTACAGCGGCATTGGCTGAAACGATGCCGTAATCGCGGGTTTCGGTGAAGTATTTATCGGCAAGATTGAAACTGGCGATCAGGGCGGCCTCCCGATCGATCACCATCGATTTCTCATGGGTGACCGGGAAGGCTTCGTGGGTCCAGGCCACGGCGATTCCCGCGCTCTCCAGGCGGGCGAAGCTGTCATCGTTCCAGCGATCACCGCCAGAGGTGTGGGGATTCAGCATCACCCGCACATGCACCCCCCGGCCGTGGGCCCGCAGCAGGGCGTCCATCACCTGCTCGGACTGGAGCTTGAACTGCTTGAGCAGAAGCTGCTCCCGGGCGGCGTCGATCAGTTCGACCACCACGGCGGCTCCGTCCTCGGGCATCACCAACAGCCTCTGGTGGGAATGGAGAGAGGTGACCATCGAGAGGAACGGGTGGGTGGGCTCTTTTTAGGCCAGCCCCCCCGCAGCAGCCACCCGCCCGGGCGGGGGCGACATCGCCAGGCCCGATCCCAGCGCGGACGTTTTCACCGTTGGGGAGACGGTGTCGAAATCCCGACGCCCCAGGCCAGGGGGCCTAACCTGCACCGACCACGCAGGACGCCGTGACCCCAGCCTCCGCCCGCATCATCCTGATCTGCTCCGGCAAGGGAGGCGTCGGCAAGACGACGCTCACCGCCAACCTGGGCATCGCCCTGGCCAAGCTCGGCGAGCGCACGGTGGTGCTCGATGCCGACTTCGGGCTGCGCAACCTCGACCTGCTGCTGGGTCTGGAGAACCGGATCGTGTACACGGCCCAGGAGGTGCTCGCAGGCAGTTGCCGGCTCGAGCAGGCCCTGGTGAAGCACAAGCAGGAGCCCAACCTCTCCCTCATGCCGGCCGGCAACCCTCGCATGCTCGAGTGGCTGACCCCCGACGACATGAAGACCGTGTCCAACCTGGTGGCCGAACGGGCCGACTATGTGCTGATCGATTGTCCGGCCGGTGTGGAGCAGGGCTTTAAGAACGCGGCCGCAGCTTGCCGGGAAGCGATCGTGATTACCACGCCAGAAATGTCGGCCGTGCGTGACGCTGACCGGGTGATCGGGCTGCTCAACACCCAGGGCATTCAGCCCGTACAACTGGTGCTGAACCGGGTGCGGCCGAAGATGGTGGCCAACCAGGAGATGCTGGCGGTCGACGATGTGACCGACATCCTCGCCCTCCCCCTGCTGGGGCTGGTGGTGGAGGACGAGCAGGTGATCGTGTCCACCAACCGCGGCGAACCCCTCACCCTCAACGGCACCGGCTCACCGGCCGCCAGGGCCTATATGAACGTGGCTAGACGGCTCCGGGGGGAGGGGGTGCCCCTGATCGACCCCTCCAAGGAGCGGCGCGGCCTGCGGGCCCGCCTGATGGCCAAGTTGCGCAAATCCGGCAATTTCTGAGGCGATGACCCTGATCGATTTCATTCAGCGCCTGCTGGGCCGCGAGAAGCCCAGCGGTGCCCTGGCCCGGGAGCGGCTGCAACTGGTGTTGGCCCACGACCGCAGCGACCTCAATCCCGAACTGCTGGAGCAGATGCGCCGAGAGATTCTGGAGGTGGTTCAGAAGTATGTGGAGATCGATCTCGACAGTGGCGATGTGAGCCTCGAAACCGGTGATCGGGTCACGGCCCTGGTGGCCAACCTGCCGATCCGTCGGGCCAGGCCACTTGCCACCCCCCGACCCGCCGGGGACGCTGTTGCTGCCGCCCCCGAGTCGGCGCCCCCCGCAACGGATGATGCCGGGACGCCCGATGGGCTGAATGCCGAGACGGCCGCAGCCGTGGAGCCTGATGCGATCGAGCCAAGGCAAACCTGACAGCGGGAGGGAACCCTGGGTTGATCTGATGGCATCCCTGCCATGACCGCCCTCCACGAGGTTGCCGAAGATCCGGGGATCAGTCCCGCCGAACAACGGGTGCTGACGGTGCTCAAGAGTGGCGCCAGCAACCGGGATATCGCCGCGGCGCTCTATCTGAGTGTGCGCACGGTGGAAAGCCACATCTCCAGCCTTCTGGCCAAGACCGGGTGCCGCAACCGCACCCAGCTGGTGCTGCGCGCACCGATCGAGCCGTAGGCTCTCAGAAGTCCGTCTAGGGCTGACGCCGGCTTAGCTCAGTGGTAGAGCAGCGCTTTTGTAAAGCGAAGGCCATCGGTTCAAATCCGTTAGCCGGCTTGAAGGGAAGACCGATCAACCACCAGCTTCCCCGAGGCCATGGGACAGGGCGTAGCGGTTCCTGCCGAGGCGCTTGGCGGCGTACATGGCCTCGTCGGCATTGCGCAGCAACTCGTCCGGACCCAGGCCTTGGGGGCCCTGGGGGAAGATCGTGACACCAATGCTCGCGGTGACCCGCATCGGCACCCCGTTCCACTCCACCGGCTCCTCCAGGGTCGCGAGCAGTTGATCGAGAATCGGTAGATTCTCGCCACTGGAGGGGATCTCCCTCAGCAGCAGCACGAACTCATCGCCCCCTAGGCGGGCCAGGAGATCCTGGGGGCGTAGCGCGGCCTGCATGCGGGCCGCAAGGACCTGCAGCAGGCGGTCGCCGGCGGCATGGCCCAGGCTGTCATTGACCTCCTTGAAGCCATCGAGATCCAGGTAGCCGATGGCGATCCGATGGCCGCTCTCACGGGCCGCCGCCATGGCATCCTCCAGGCGCCGGGCCAGAAGGATGCGATTAGGGAGGCCGGTGAGCGCATCGAAGTGGGCCAGCCGCTCCAGTTGGTGTTGTTGCTGCTTGAGCTGGCTGATGTCGGTGAGCAGGGCCACGTAGTGGCTCACGCTGCCGTTGTCGTCTTTCACCGCGCTGATGGTCTCAAAAAACTCCAAGGTGGCGCCATCCCTCGCCCGGTTGACCACCTCCCCACTCCAGGTGCCCTCCTCGTTCAGCTGCTGCCACATGCGGGCATAGAAAGCGGAGTCGTGGTGGCCGGATTTCAGCAGACGGGGGTTGGCACCCAGCACCTCCTCGCGCCCGTAGCCGGTGATGCGGCTGAAGGCCCCGTTCACCTCCACGATCTGCCCATCGGGCTTGGTGATCAAGATGCCCTCCTGGGCATCGCGGAAGACGCTGGCCGCCAGCCGCAGACCTTCCTGGGCAGCCAGGTTCTCCTGGAGATCTTCGACAATCAACCAGATCAGGCCCTCCTCCCCGCCGGGCTCCTCCAACAGCAAGCGCTGGGCCCGCAGCCGCACCGGCAACTGGTGGCCATCGCCACAGTGCAAGGTGTGGTCGGAGGTGATGGAGGAATCACCGCTAGCCAAGGCAGCGCAGCGGAGCCGATCCACCACCTGCGCCGACTCCGGCGCCAGGGTGAAGGGCTGCTGACCCCGATCCCCCTTGCGAAGGATGCGGCAGAACGCGTCATTGGTGTGGAGGCAGCGACCTTCAGCGCCAATCAGGGCGATGCCGAGGGGGGAGAGCTCGAAGAGGCTGCGGAGTTTATCTTCACCCTCCAACAGCTTTCGCTGGGACTGCACCAGGGAAGTGACATCCTGGCTGGTGCCGATCACCCGCAGGGGGCGGCCATCGGCCGCGATCTGGGTGACCAGCCTGGCCTGGATGTGGCGCACTTCCCCTCCCTCCAACAGCAAGCGATAAGCGAATTCGAACGGTTGGAGAAACTGCGCCTCGCGTTGATGCACGGCATCCACTGCAGAGCGATCCTCGGGATGCACCCTCTCCAGGAAGGTGGCATAGCTGGGGGTCACCTGGGCCGGGTCGAGACCGACGATGCGACAGATCTCATCCGACCAGTGGACCGCACCGCTGCTGAGGTCTAGATCCCAGTGGCCCACCCGGGCCAGGGCCTGGGCCTCCCGCAGGCGGGCCTCACTGGAGAGCAACGCGGCCGTGCTTTCGCGGATCCGGGTTTCCAGGGAATCATTGAGCGCCTGTAGAGCCCGCTCGGCCGCGCGCCTGGCGGTGACATCGCGCAGGATGCCGCGCACCCGCACCGGTGTTCCGCCCTCGAGGGCCACATCCAGTTGTCCCTCCAGCTCGATGCGCTGGCCAGAGCGGGCCAGAAAAGCGCAGTGGATCGTGCGACTGGAGGCCTGGGAGAGCAGGTCCTGAAAGAGATGCTGACAATGCTCCTGGCAGTCGGGCGCGATCAGGTTGAACACGTTGAGACCGATGGCCTCGGCCTGGCTGTAACCCAGGGTCTCGCACCAGGCTGGATTCACGAGCTCGATCCGGCCATCGATGCCGATCAGCTGGATCAGATCACTGGTGTGCTCGAAAAGGTCGAGGAGTAGATCGGCTCTCTGGACAGCCGCCGCATCGGAAACGGTTTCAAGCCCGCGGGTCGGGTGGGATGTCAACCCCGTGGATCGGAATCGATCGGTGCCGTTGTCGCTCAATTCGATGAAGGCAACGGGGGGGGGCTGGAAACCCTGGCTCAAGCTAGCCGAGGTTTCCTGGGCCAGCTCGCCCACGGAACGACCCGCGACAAGGCACGGCCAGCAGCGCGGCTGGATCGGCAACAGAATCAGCGGTAGTTGCTGGCCCAACCGGGTCTTGCCCGTGCGGAGATCAGCCGAGAACTTGCCTTACCTGGTCGCCCTGGTGGTGGCACCCCTGATCAATCTAGCGATCAGCATCAATAGCTTTCATCACTTTCACACCCTGAGCCAGCAACCGTTTCCGATCAACCATTGGATCTTCAGCCTCTCGGAATTTGTGCTGGGTGGCATTCTCCTGCTGTTCACCATCAACCTGCTGCGCACGTTTCTGCTCGGCCATCGCCAGATCCGCACAACGCTCTTCGCCTTCGGCATCCTTTCCACCCTGGACCTGCTGCTCAACCTGGTGACAATCACCACCGCCATCTATTCCTTCAAGCTCGGCTCCTTCTATCTCCTCCTGATCGCCCTGGGGCTTTACTGCTCCCTGAACCTCATCTTCCTCTTTTGGTACTGGTTTATCGATTACCCGGGGCAGGTGCGGCATCTGCACCATCCCGACCACCTCTGCCAGATCATCTTTCCGCCGGAAGCAGCCAGCGCCAATGGGTCTGGCTGCCTGATTACCTGGATTATATTTATTTCACCGTGATGACCAGCAACACCCTGGGCCCCCCGGAGAATCATTCGCCCGTGGGCAGGCGGGTGAAGCTGCTCCAATTGCTCCACTCCACCTTGATGCTGGTGCTGCTGGTGATCGTGATCTCCCGGGCCGTGAACACGCTGAGCTGAAGATGACGGCGCGCCGGCCTCAGCGGGCCTCCGCCAGGATGCGGCGCAGCTCCTCGTTGAGGTCCCGCAGCACCGAGCGGGGGCTCACCGCATCCAGCAGCTCGAGGATGGCGTGCACCTCGGCTTGGCTAATGGCGCGATTGGCCGTGACCGCCTCGAAGTTGGCCTTCACCACGTGGTCGCGGATCTCCGCCTCCGAGGCGCTACGGGCCACCAGCTCGGCCACGTAGGGGTTGGAGCGGGCGGCCTGGATTAGGGCCTTATTGAGCAGCTCGTAGGAGATCTCGCCCTTCTTGTTGGTGTAGGCCTTCACGATCGCCTGGTAATCGGCGCTGTTCACCGTGGCCAGATCGGCGCTGGAGGGTTCCTCGGCCAGCTCGGAAGCAGCGTCCGGGGACGACGCGGCGGCAGCGGCTGGGGTGCTGGGCACCGCCCCAGGAGAACGCACGGGGCCGCGGCTGCTGTATGGGAGCCCCGAGGTGAGTTCCAACGCCTCCTGGAACTCCTCCAGTGGTTAGAGGGGGGCTTGTGTGTTGGGGGCGGGATCGGGCTGGCCGCTCTGGTGATTCAGCAGGGCCAGGCCGGGCTGGGCGGTGTCGGGGCGCAGGATCACCACCCCGGACTGACCGCCCCTCAGCTTCTGGCGGTACGCCACCGCCTCCAGGGTGGAGAGCTCGACGAGGCGGGTGCGGATGACCATGGGGGGAAGGTGAGTCTGATCGGGAAACTAGTCCCGGGATCGGACCTCCCCCAGGTATCGAGCGGCACAGGGTTGCGGTGGTCACCGCAGCCGCTCAGCTGGGCAGGTAAAGCCGCCCCTCGATGGCGTCGAATTCGAACAGCTCGGCGTAGCGGCCCCAGTCCACGGCGGTGGCCAGCTGGCGTTCGGCTTCCTGGAGGGGGAAGTAGTCGTCCCAGATGCCGAGGAAGAAATCGGAGCGCATGGCGCGGTTTTCCTTCTCCTGCAGGGTGTGCACGATGCTGCTGAGCACCGGGACCCGGCCCAGGGCCTGCTGGCGAAACAAGTCCTTGCTGCGCAGGATCGTGGTAGAGGCGAAATCGCGGCCGATCGCCGTGAGGCGCACATCGCCATCGGCCACCTCGGCGAAGCCCAGCAGCACGGCCGCATCGAGCAGGGGCAGCAGGTCGTCGACCTCCAGCTGCAGGCGCTGGGCCAGCTGGGGAATCGAGCCATCGGCATCACGCTTCTCGGCCACCAGCTCCAGCAGGCCGCTGATGCCCCCCACCCGCACGTGGGGCAGGGGCCGGGAGAAGGGAGAACCGCTGTTGCGCTGGGGGGAGGGCTCCGGCCCGGCGCCGCTCTCCGGCCCTTCCACCTCGCCGGTCACGGCGATGTCCGGGTTGGTCATCACCGAATAGATGTAATCCACCAGGGCCTTGAAGCGGGGGTGGTTGCGGTCGTGGGGGCGGGGGAGGTTCACCTGCAGTTCGCCGCGGATGCGGCCGGGCTTGGAGCCGAGGATCACCACCCGATCGGCCAGATACACGGCCTCCTCGATGTTGTGGGTCACGATCAGGATGCTCTTGGAAGGGAAGGTGCCGGCGTTCCAGAGGTCGTCGATCTCCCCCCGCAGGTTCTCGGCGGTGAGCACATCGAGGGCGCTGAACGGTTCATCCATGAACAGCACCTCCGGGTTGAGCACAAAGGCGCGGGCGAAGCCCACCCGTTGCTTCATGCCGCCCGAGAGCTCCTTGGGGTAGGCGTTCTCGAAACCATCGAGGCCCACGATGTCAATCGCTTTGAGGGCCCGCTCCTGCCGCTCGGCCAGGGGCACGTGCCGGGCCGCCAGGCCCAGCTCCACGTTCTCCTGCACCGTGAGCCAGGGCAGCAGGGCGAAGCTCTGGAACACCATCGCCAGGTTGGGGTTGGCGCCCCGCATCGGGATGCCATTGCTGCGCACCTCCCCCTGGCTCGGCCGGATCAGGCCGGACATGATCCGCAGCAGGGTGCTCTTGCCGCTGCCGCTGCGCCCCAGCAGGGCCAGCACCTCGCCGCGGTGCACCGAGAGGGTCACATCGCCCAGCACCGTGAACTCGCCCTTGCCATCGGGCAGGGGGAAGCGCTTGGAAACGTGGTCAACGGTGATCAGATCCATCGGTTGTGTGGTGGGTGGTGCGGAGGTCGGGCGAGAGGTATGAAGACGGGGCGGGGGGGCCGAGGGCTGGATCCGAGGCCGTGATCAGAGGTGGTAACGGCGTTCGGCCAGGTCGTAGAGGCGGCGCCAGAAGAAGCGGTTGAAGCCCACCACAAACAGGCTCATCATCCCGATGCCCAGGGCGATTCGGGGCCAATCGCCCCGGCCGGTGGCCTCGGCGATGTAGGCCCCAAGGCCGCTGGCGGCCAGGGTGGTGGTGCCCCAGCTCACCACCTCCGAGACGATGCTGGCGTTCCAGGCGCCGCCGCTGGCGGTCACACCGCCGGTGACCCAGGCGGAGAAGATGCCCGGGATGATCAACTTGCGCCAGCGCTGCAGCCCCTTGAGCCCCACGTCGTCGGCCATCTCCCGCAGGTCGGAGGGGATGGTCTGGGCGCCGGCGATGGCATTGAAGAGGATGTACCACTGGGCCCCGAGGGCCATCAGCAGGATCGAACCCCAGCCGATCGGAATGTGGGAATGGATGAAAAAGAGGGTGGCAAAGGGAAAGATGAAGTTGGCCGGAAACGAGGCCAGGAACTGCACCAGGGGCTGCAGCAACCTGGCCAGGCGGGGGTGGAAGCCGATCGCCACGCCGATCGGGGTCCAGATCAGGGTGGCGAGCACCAACAGCAGTGACACCCGCGCCAGGGTGAGCAGCCCCAGCCGGAACACCGTGGCCACCTCGGCCAGGCCCACCCGGGTGAGCACGAAATGGATCAGGGCGGCCAGCAGAGCGCCGATCAGCACCAGCAACGCCAGGTTGAACAGGCGCTCCTGACCCGGCGGAGCCGGTTGTTCCTCGTGGTCCTGCACCGGGCCGAGCAGGGCGGACATCAGCCGATCCACCCCCTCCAGCACCGGCGTGGAGGCCGCCGCCACCAGGCGGGGGATGTGGGCGGTGGTGAGCAGGTCGTAAAGCCAAGATTCCGGGGCGTCGCCCGAGGCGCTCAGCTCCAGCCGGAAGCGATCGGACCAGGCCACCAGGGGCCGCCAAAAAATCTGATCCACCAGCAGGATCACCACCGCCATGGTGGCCATGGCCCAGCCGAGGGCCCGCAGGTCTTGGGCGGCGATCGCGGCCGCCACGTAGGAGCCGATTCCCGGCAGGGTGTAGTCGTGGTTGAGAACGCTGATCGCCTCGCTGGCCGCCACGAAAAACCAGCCGCCGCCGAAGCTCATCATCGCGTTCCAGAGCAGGGGAATCGCGGCGGAGGGCAGCTCCAGGCGGGTGAAGCGCTGCCAACGGGAAAGGCGGTAGAGGGTGGTGGCCTCCCCCAGCTCCTTCGGCACCGTGCGCAGGGATTGATAAAAGGAGAAGGTCATGTTCCAGACCTGGCTGGTGAAGATCGCGAAGATCGACGCCGCTTCCAGGCCCAGCAGGCTGCCGGGGAACAGGGCGATGAAGCCCGTGACCGTGATCGAGAGGAAGCCCAGCACCGGCACCGACTGAAGGATGTCGAGCAGGGGCACCAGCACCCGTTCGGCGCGGCGGTTGTGGGCGGCAACCCAGCCGTAGACCAAGGTGAAGAGAAGCGAGGCCGCCAGCGCAATGAACATGCGCAGGGTGGAGCGGGCCGCGTAATCGGGCAGGTTGCGCGGATCGAGCGATACCGTGGGGCTCACATCCGGCGGCCGGAAGCTCACCATCGAGCCGGCCCCCACATGGGCGACAACCCCCAGCAGGGCCAGCACCCCGAGGATCACGGCCAGATCAGCCAACCCGAATGAACCACTCCGGCGGAGGGACTCAGGCTCCGGCAACGGTTTCATGCCGATTCCCACGCTCGCGCGACTTTACGGAGGCGGCCGCGTGTCAGGGATGACCCTGGGCGGCGGCCCCAGGCGGGGGGGGGCATGGGCGGAATCCTTGGGCCGGTCGTAACAGCGGAAGCTGACCAGGACTGGTCACGCCGATCACTCCTGCCGGTCTCCCGGCGCACATCAGCCACTGCGCCGCAATCGGGCACGGGCGATACAGTGCGCGCTCGCCTGACCGGGGATCACCCCATGGCCTCGGAACCGGACCGGGCCGAGCGGAATCAGGGATCGATGTCGACGCCCCCCCAGCTTTCCCATTCCGCATCCTCCCCCCGGGGAAGATTCTCGATGCCGCTGGTGTCGCGCCGTCCACCCCCCGGGCGGCCGCGGCGGATACTAGCCCCGATCGCCGCGGCCCTGGTGGCGCGGGGGGGGGTGGACGGGGACCGC
>Ga0310334_100420_pt1 | contig 11105 bp, 8 predicted proteins | sample LakMicMIDCLREDC7_FD_195548 | JGI IMG/M metagenome (GOLD analysis project Ga0310334, IMG submission 195548) | Enriched freshwater cyanobacterial communities from Lake Michigan, Michigan, United States - MI23.DCL.RED.C7 (v2) (version 2) | ecosystem: Environmental > Aquatic > Freshwater > Lake...
ACCATCTCCGCTGGATTCACCTGTGGGGAGCACGAATCTGTTTTCGAGGTGCCAACCGAGCCGGTCGGCAATCCATGCTGCCAACAGCAGCCCCTGCACCGGGTGGTTGCCCTCCACATCGCTGTCGAGCTGCACCACGTGGGGGAGGGCATCGCGGCGGAGCGGCGCTAGCGGGTGGGTGGGAACCAGCCATCCAGTCTGCGCTGCGCCCGCAGCTTGATCTCGGGCGTGAGGTGCCGGGCGCACAACCCGAGCAGGGCCGTGAGCGCCACCATGTCATCGCCGAAGCCCGCCACCGGAATGAAATCCGGGATCAGGTCGAAGGGAAGCACCAAATAGGTGAGCGCCGCCAGCACCGTGATCCGGGCCTGATGGGGCGTTGCTCCGTCCATCAGCATCTCGAAACATTCCAGTGCGGGACGGGCCAGGGTGCGGCCAGCCCGGCGAAGCAGCCGTACTAACAGGGCCTCATCGACCACCGTGCTTTCCAGCACATCGGCCTGCAAGGTGGTTTGGCCGTTCGGGCCCGCGGCCGAAGAAGCGGCGGACATGATGATCTCCTCAGGGGGCGCGCCACGGGGGCGTCAACGAAGTCAGTCTCCGGGTACGGACCGCCCCTGCCCAGACCGGTTGCCCCCCCCAGGCTGGGACGGTTCCCTCACCCTGCGGGGGGCGAGGCCGCCCTTCAGACCTCCACCAGACCGCTTTCCTCGCCCGCCCGGCGGAGTTTGCGCAGGGCCCGCTGCACCACCTGGCGGCAGTACTCGCGGCTGCAGGAAAGCTGGCGGGCCACCTCGGCGAGGGTTCGCCATTCATTGGTGCCATCGAGCCCGAAGCGCAGCATCACCACGGTGCGCTCCTTGGGGGTGAGGTTGGCCCGCTCCAGCAGCAGCCACACCGAGGCGCTGCGTTCGGCCAGCTCGGCCCGCTCCATCGGGGGCATCTCCTCACTGGCCAGCACATCCACCAGTTCGGAGGGATCGGCCTTGGAGCGCACCGCACCCTGGAGGCTCACGGTCACACTGCGCAGCTCGCAGGCCAGCAATTCCTCCACCTCCTGCACAGGCACCTCCAGGGCAAGGGCCAGCTCGGCGGCACTCGGAGCGATGCCGTTGGCCTGGAGATGGCGCGCCTTGGCGGCCCGCAGGCGGGTGAGCTTCTCGTTCACGTTCACGGGGATCCGGATCGTGCGGCTCTGGGTCGAGAGGGCGCGGTTGAGGCCCTGGCGAATCCACCAGTAGGCGTAGGTGCTGAAGCGGTGGCCGCGGGTGGGGTCGTACTTCTCCACGGCGCGGGTCAAGCCGATCGTGCCCTCCTGAATCAGATCCAGCAGGTCCAGCCCCTTGCCCTGATAACGCTTGGCCAGGTTCACCACCAAGCGCAGGTTGGCCGTGATCATCTGCTGCTTGGCCCGCTCTCCGGTGCGCAGGGTGCGACGCTCGAGATCGTCATATTCGCAGGCGGGGCCGCTGCCGCCGGCAAGGCTGCAACGTTCCTGCAGGGTCACCATCGCCTGCACCTTGCGCCCCAAGGTGAGTTCCTGCTCAGGGGTGAGGAGCTGATGGCGACCGATCTCACCCAAAAAGGCACTCAGAGAACTCGCCATGGGCCTTTAAATACTGAGTTGAACCTAGCCATTTTTAGGCAGTTTCATTAAACCAGCAGAAAGGCTTCCAAGTTGGGATTCGATTTGGCGCCCCTTCCAATTTGCTTCTGGTTTATGGAGCAAATCTGGCGTTGCAGTGAGCGGGGCAAAGCTTCAGATTGGTATTATTTTTTCTCCCGATTCTCTCCTGTTTTGCCGGGGCCGCAGCTTCGGCAACGCCGAGGCGCTCTGACCCGCTACGGTCTGGCGGCTCTATCCACCCCGCTGATCTGCGCATGGTTGCCTTCGCCGCCATCCCAACCCCGGTGCTCAGCAGCGCGGCTGTGGCCTATGTCCATTACCTGAGCTTCATGCTCTGCTTTGGTGCCCTGTTGCTGGAGCGCTTCCTGATTCGTGCGGATCCGGATCGCCGCACCGCCATCACCATGGTGATCGTGGATGTGGTGTACGGCATCGCCGCCCTCGCCCTGCTGCTGAGCGGCATCGCCCGGGTGCTGCACTTCGGCCAAGGCACGGCCTTCTACACCGGCAACCCCCTCTTCTGGTGGAAGGTGGGGACCTATCTGGCGGTGGGCGCTCTCTCCCTCTACCCCACCATCACCTACATCCTCTGGGCGATCCCGCTGCGCAAGGGCGATCTCCCCAAGGTGAGCGAAGCCCTGGCGGGCCGTTTGCGCCTGGTGCTCACTGTGGAGCTGTTTGGGTTTGCCGGGATTCCCCTGATGGCCACCCTGATGGCCCGCGGCGTAGGACTGCCGGCGGCGTGAAGCCGGCCACCCTGGCGGCCTGGTTAGCCCCACTGGGGCTGCTGGTGCAGGGTTCTCCGGCTGGGGCCCGCCCCGAGGCACTCGGTTTTCAGGATCAAGACCGCACCTCCTGTCCCCAGGCCCTGGCCACAAGGATCCTGGAACCCAACACCATGGTGCCGGCTCCCCCCCAACCCGCAGCCCCCGGCTACGCCGATCGCCTGGCCACCACTCCCCTGGGATGGCCCCGGCTGCAGCGATGGTGCGTGTGGATCCAGCCGGAGCGGCAAACCACCGAAGCCGGTGCCGCTGAAACGGATCCCGTGCAGCGGCGCTGGCACCTGGCGGTGACCTCGGCCCTGCAGAGTTGGCAAACCCTTGTACCGCTGTCGATCGTGGCCGATCCCAGGGCGGCCCAGGTGCGCATCTGGCGCCGCCTGCCCCCCCTGGCCCGGGACAGCAGGGGACGGCAACGGGCCAGCCATGGAAGGGCCCTGCTGCGGCTTTTGGCGGTGGAGCGGCTTGCCGGCCAGTGGCGGCTGGAACCGGCGGTGGAGGTGCTGATCGGTCCGGGGCAACGGGCCGAGGCGCTGCAGGCCACGGCCCTGCACGAGCTGGGCCATGCCTTTGGGATCTGGGGCCACAGTGATGCCCCGGGCGATGCGATGGCCACCGCCCCCGGTCCGGTGCCGGTGCTGGTGCCCTCCGAACGGGATCGGAGCACCCTGCGGTGGCTCTACGCCCAGCCCACCGCCTTCGGCGGAGCGGTGATCCCACCCCCGGCTGCGGTGAAGCCCGGCAATCCCTAAGCGTGGGGGAAGGGGCGATGGTTCAGGCGCCGCTGCCCTGGCTGCCGGGGGCCAAAGCCAGGGCAGCCAGGAAGCCGGCCAGTTGCACCACCACCACGGCAGGGCCGGAGGGGAGATCCAGCACGGCCGACAGCAACAGACCCACCACGGCACAGCCGGCCCCCAGGCCCGAGGCCAGGAGCACGTAGTGGGGAAAGCAACGGCTCACCAACCGGGAGGCGCAGGCGGGGATCACCACGAAAGCACTGATCAGCAGCACTCCCACCGCCTTGATCGAGATGGCCACCACCACCGCCAGCAGCACGATGAACAGAAGCCTGTGGCGGCCGGCGGCCACCCCGCGGGAGATGGCCAGGGGTTCATCGAGGGTGAGCAGAATCTGGCTACGCCGGGTGAGGAACAGATAGCCGCAGGCGCCGGTAAGCAGCAGCAGGATCAAGCTGAGGTCGAGCCAGGAGACGCCGAGGATGTCGCCGAACAACAGGTGTTCGATCCCGCCCCGGTAGCTGCGCACCCGGCTCAGCACCAGCACCGCCAGGGCGAGGGAGGAGGAATACACGATGTTCAGCAGCGCATCGGCAGGCAGGCGGCTGCGGCTGGCCAAACGGTCGACACCGAGGGCGAAGAGCACCGCAAAGGGCACCAGCACCACGGTGGGATTGAGGCCCAGCAGGATGCCCGCGGTGATGCCCAGTAGGGCGGAATGGCCCAGGGCATCGCTGAAGAAAGACAGCTGGCGCAGCACCGCAAAACTGCCGAGCAGCCCGCCCAGGGCACCAGTGAAAAGCCCGGCCAGAAGAGCCCGCTGCAGAAAGGGAAGCTGCAGCAGCTCCCCCAGAACCTGCGGAGCGCTCATGGAAGCGCGGGACCGCCGCCGTGGTGGTGGTGGTGATAAGGCACGTAGCCCGGGCCATAAAGGCGCTCCAACTGGAGCGGGCTGAGGGCGTGGTCGGGGGAGCCGGAGCAGCGCAGGCTGCGGTTGAGGCAGAGCACCGCATCACAGGTGCGCCTCACCATCTCCAGGTCGTGGGAGACCTGGAGGATCGTCCAGCCCTCACTGCGGCGCAGGCCGTAGAGCAGGGTGTGGAACTGGTCGGTGGCCTTGCTGTCGAGGCCAGCCTGGGCCTCATCGAGCAGCAGCAAGCTGCGGGGACGCACCACGCAAAAGGCCAGCAGGACCCGTTTGAGTTGGCCGGTGGAGAGCTCGCTGATCAGGCGGTCGGCCAGGTCGGGGGTGTCGGTACGGACGAGGGCTCTGCGCACTGCGGCCGCGCGGCCGGCGCCGGCACGCCAGGGCAGCGCCAGGCCGGGCCGGTCGTAGCCGAGGCCCACGAATTCAGCCACCGTGAGGGGGATGCGGCCCCGCAGGCTGAGGGTCTGGGGCAGGTAGGCGATGCGATCACGCACGGCGACCGGCAACTGGCCACGGGGTCCGAGGGAATGGCCGAGCAGGCGGATCGTGCCGGAGCGGCGGGGCAGGATCCCGAGCAGAGACTGCACCAGGCTGCTCTTGCCCGCACCGTTCGGACCCACCAGGGCCGTGTCGGATTCCGGCGTCAGGGAAAAGCTCACGTCCTCCACCACCGTGGTGCCATCACGGCACACGGTGAGGTGTTCAACGTCGAGAATCGCGGCCGCCATCGTTCCACCCTACCGAGGCCCCCAACAACCAACAGCGGCGGGGATACGGTGAGAACGGAGCCTGCCTTGTGGGTTGTTGGCACCTTCCTTCCCCCTCCCAAGCCTGCTCGATCCGCACCTGCCGCTGCGGGAGCTGCTGCCGATCGTGCTGGATCGGCTGGAGGCCCTCGATCTGGGGATCGCCCGGATCGCCTTCGTGCACCACGACTCCCACACCGACCTGTTGGCGACCTATGCGGAAACGGGCACGAACGGCGAGCCAACGGGCCGGGAGGACGGGCCGGGGTCGAGCCACCCCCACTTTGAACCGCGCGCCCTCGCCACGGTTCCCTCCCTCGGCCGGCTGAGGGATGGGCAGCAGGCCCGGGTGATCAACGACCTCGAGCGGGAGCTGGATCCGGCCTCGAACCACAGCCGCTGGTTGCTGGCCCAGGGCTGGCGCGCCTCCCTGACCCTGCCACTGTTCAACCGCGACGGCCTGCTGGGGTTTCTCTTCCTGGATTCCACCCGGGCCGGTGCCTTCGACCCGAGGGCGATGGCGGCTCTGGAACCCCACCTCGAGGTGCTCCTGCTCCGGATCACCAACCACTTCAGCGGCGGGGCCAGCCTCCAGAGCAGCTTGAGGCTTCTGCTGGAGATTGCGGCGCTACGGGACCCGGAAACGGCCGCCCACATGGAGCGGGTGTCCCGCTTCAGCCGCCTGATCTCCCTTCAATTGGACAACCAACCGGAACAACCCGCCGAGTTCAGCCAGAACCTCCACCGTTTCGCCGCCCTCCATGACGTGGGCAAGCTGGGCATCCCGGATCGGATCCTGCTCAAGCCCGGGCCCCTCTCCCAGGAGGAACGGCAGGTGATGGACAGCCACGTACTGATCGGCATGGCGCTGATCGAGCGGGTGATCGCGGCGATGGACCTGGAGGGGGACGACGCGATCGATCTCTTGCGCCAGGTGGTGGCTCACCACCACGAACGCCTCGATGGGAGCGGCTATCCGGCGGGACTGCGTGGTGCGCAGGTGAGCCTGGCGGGGCGGATCGTGGCGGTGGCCGACCTGTACGACGCCCTCACCCAGGCCCGGGCCTACAAGCCCGCCTTCTCGGAAGCTCATGCGGTGCAGATGCTCCGCTCGATGGTGGAGGCGGGCAAGCTGGATGGGGACTGTGTGGAAGCCCTGCTGCGCAACGACGAAGCGCGCCAAGCCATCCAGCTGGGCCATGCCGCAGGGGAGCCCCAGGGCCTGGAATCACTGCCCCTTGGCACGATCGGCGTGGCGCCGCCGGACTGAGAACCACCAGACCAAGGCGAGGCGTTGGAGGGGAACCGGCCGCCAGGGCGGGGACGAATTCCATACGATCCAAACATCCTTTATCTGGATACCAGCCGATGACCACCGCGGCATCCCCTGATTCGTGCCAACGCATCGCGGTGAGTGGTGCCTCCGGCAAGACCGGCTGGCGGGTGGTGCAGGAAGCGATCGGCCGGGGGCTGGTGGTGCGGGCGCTGCTGCGGCCCGGTTCAGCCGTGCCGGAAGGGCTGAAGGGGGCCGAGATTGTGCGCCTGGAGCTCAGCGATGCCCCTGCCCTGGAGGCGGCGCTCCGCGACTGTGAGGCCCTGGTGATCGCCACCGGAGCGCGGCCCTCGGTGGATCTGCTCGGGCCACTGAAGGTGGATGCCCTGGCGATCCGCTCCCAGATCGAGGCCTGCCAGGCTGCGGGGGTGAAGCGGGTGGTGCTCGTGACCGCCCTATGCAGCGGCCGCCTGCTGCATCCGCTCAATCTGTTCGGATTGATCCTGGTGTGGAAGGGGCTGGGGGAACGGTGGCTGGCCGAAAGCGGCCTCGACTGGACCGTGGTGCGCCCGGGCGGCCTGAAGGAATCGGAGCAGGGGATAGAGCGGGAAGGGATCGTGTTCAGCGGTGCCGGCGGCCAGGAGGGCGGCAGCCTGCCGCGGCGCCTGGTGGCCCGGGTCTGCCTCGATGCCCTCGACACGCCGGCGGCGATCGGCCGGATTGTGGAGATCACCAGCTCCCTCACCCAGCCCCAGGAATCCCTCGGGGCCTGGCTGAATCGGCCACAGCCGGCGCAGGTATGAAGACCGGGGGAGAGCTGTGGTCACATGTTGGCCACCAACCGCGCCTGCAGCTCAGCAGCTCCCCACACCACACCATCGCTGAAGCGGAAGCTCTCGAGCCGCAGTGACGGCAGCATGAAATGCCCCTGCACCCGCACCTGATCCGACGATGCGAAACGCAGCCACAGGTCATTCCCCAACCGCTCCAGAGCCGTCACCTCCGTACTGCGCAGGTCAATGAACTCCACACGATCGGCATTCGGCACAGACGTGCTCGCTTCATAGTCGTAGATCGTGGTGCGCCAACCGCCACGGCTGATCCGGTACAGGTCATTGCCGCCGCCTCCCACCAGCGTGTCGTGGCCACCGCCAGCAATCAGGGTGTCGTCTCCAGCTAACGCCTCCAGGTGGTCGTGGCCGGGACCACCGTCGACGAGATCGCCTAGGGGGCCGCCGCGCAGGGTGTCATCCCCCGCCAGGCCATCGATGCGGTTCCCCATGTCGCCGTAGCCGGTCAGCGGGTCGGGGCCCGCCGTGGCACCGCCAACCACCAGCCGCGCCTGCAGATCCCCAGCTCCCCACACCACCCCATCGCTGAACCGGAAGCTCTCGAGCCGTAGCGACGGCAGCATGAAATGCCCCTGCACCCTCACCTGATCCGACGACGCGAAACGCAGCCACAGGTCATTGCCCAACCGCTCCAGGGCCGTCACCTCCGTACTGCGCAGATCGATGAACGCCACAACATCGGCATTCGGCACATTCGTGCTCGCTTCGTAGTCGTAGATCGTGGTGCGCCAACCGCCACGGCTGATCCGGTACAGGTCATTGCCGCCGCCTCCCACCAGCGTGTCGTGACCGCCGCCGCCGATCAGGGTGTCGTCTCCAGCCAACGCCTCCAGGTGGTCGTGGCCGAGACCTCCATCGAGGCGATCGCCCAGGGGGCCGCCGCGCAGGGAGTCGTCCCCCGCCAGTCCATCGATCCGGTTCACCATGTCGCCATAGCCGGCCAGCTGGTCGGAGCCCGCCGTGGCACCGCCAACCACCAGCCGCAACTGCAGCTCAGCAGCTCCCCACACCACCCCATCGCTGAATCGGAAGCTCTCGAGCCGCAGCGACGGCAGCATGAAATGCCCCTGCACCCGCACCTGATCCGACGACGCGAAACGCAGCCACAGGTCATTCCCCAACCGCTCCAGTGCCGTCACCTCCGTACTGCGCAGATCGATGAACGCCACAACATCGGCATTCGGCACATTGGTGCTCGATTCGTAGTCGTAGATCGTGGTGCGCCAACCACCACGGCTGATCCGGTACAGATCATGGCCACCGCCTCCCACCAACGTGTCGTGGCCGCCACCGGCGATCAGGGTGTCGTCTCCTAGATCGCCACCCAGCCAGTCGTCGCCGCTGCCGCCCTGGAGATCGTCATTGCCCCCGTTCCCCTGCAGCACGTCATGGCCGGCACCACCCAAGAGCCGATCACCAAACCCACCTCCCGTCAGGGTGTCGTCCCCCGCCAGTCCGTCGATCCGATTCACCATGTCGCCAAAGCCGCCCAGCCGGTCGGGGCCGGCCGTGGCACCGCCAACGACCACCCGCGACTGCAGCTTCCCCTCTCCCCACACCACCCCGTCGCTGAACCGGAAGCTCTCGATCCGCAGCGATGGCAGCAGGAAATGCCCCTGCACCCGCACCTGATCCGACGACGTGAAACGCAGCCACAGGTCATGGCCCAAGCGCTCCAGCACCTTCACCTCCTTACTGCGCAGGTCGATGAACTCCACAGCATCGGCATTCGTCACCGACGTGCTCGCTTCGTAGTCGTAGATCGTGGTGCGCCAGCCGCCACGGCCGATCCGGTACAGATCATGGCCACCGCCTCCCACCAGCGTGTCGTGACCACCACCGGCCATCAGGGTGTCGTCTCCTAGATCGCCACCCAGCCAGTCGTCGCCACTGCCGCCCTGCAGATCGTCATTGCCGCCGTTGCCCTGCAGCAGGTCATGGCCGGCGCCACCCAACAGCCGATCACCAAACCCACCTCCCGTCAGGGTGTCGTCCCCTGCCAGTCCATCAATCCGATTCACGATGTCGCCGTAGCCGCCCAACCGGTCGGGACCGCCCGTGGCACCGCCAACCACCAACCGCGCCTGCAGCTCCCCCAGCCCCCACACCACCCCGTCGCTGAAGCTGAAACGCTCCACCCGGTAGGCGGTGTTCATGAAGAAATGGCGAATCCGCACCGCGTCACCGCGGCCATAGCCGATCACCAGATCGGCATCAAAGCGCTCGATGACGACCTCGGTGGAGGGGACATCCAGCCAGCGGAGTTCATCTTGAAGGCCGTCCCCTTCCTGCAGCGTGTCGCGGCCATCACCGAGGGCCACCACATAGAGATCATGGCCCGCCCCTCCGCGAAGGAGGTCATCGCCAGGGCCGCCCTGGAGAACATCATCCCCCTCTAGGCCCGAGAGACTTTCGGGGCCGGCATCGCCCTGGATCCAGTCGGAGGAAGCCGAACCCTTCAACCCGTCGGGGCCGCCCCTTCCCGTGACCAGCGTCTGGATGGGAAGAACCGCGCTGAGCAGCACCGCGAGGGGATCCAGACGGCCGCTAACGGTTCGGACTAAGGAGCGGTGGATGGAGGCCCCGGTGGGACCCATCGCGGCAAGGCTGGTGATGAGACGGAACAGGGTGCCGGCATCGGGCAGGGGAGCGCTGTTGGCCGCCAGGGCCACCAGCAGGGCACCCACCTCGAAACGGGGGCTGCCATCGGGCTCCACACCCAGCTCCACGTGCCGGAGAAGGGGTGCCAGCTCCACCTGGGCGTAAAGCAGACGGTCGACGGCCTGCTGCAGCCCCGCAAAGGCCGTCTCCAGGGCGGAGGCAAACCCACCCTGGGGCATCTGGGTCCAGGTGATGCCGCGAAAGCGCCTGCCCATCAGCTGCTCCATAGCCCGCAGGCGGCGGTAGGCGTCCTGGTCGCCGTTCCAACCGGGCAGCACCTCTCGCTCAACGCCGGTCCAGGCAAAAATCAAGGGCTGGATCAACGCCTCCCGCTGCGCCGAACTGCCCGCGCTCCACTGCTCCAGCAGGGCTGGCAAGGGGCCATCGGGACGGGCGGCCATGGCCTGTTGGAGCCCTCGCACCACCCCCATGCCCCCGAGATCCGGTAGGGAAGCAATGGCGGCGGAGACGGGAAGGGGGTTGAGCTGGCGCGAGCGGGTGGGATCGATCACGAACCACACGTCGTCGCAGGCCAGGACGCGGCCATCGCGGGTGCGGTAGGTGCCGATCTGGCGGTGCTGATGCCCCTGGGGATCCCTCCATGCTGAGTCGGCATAGGTGAGGGAAAGGCTCTCCACACCGCGCTGATCAAGGCTGAACAGCTCGCCCGGATCGGTTTCCGCATCGGCGTCGGCATCCAGCCAGAGCCGCAGTTCCGACCAGACGGCATCGCGCCGATCAATGCGGCCATCACGGTTGCCATCGAGGCCCCGCAGGGCGTCGAAGCCATGGGCGGCCAGGGTGCCATCGCTCAGGCGGGTGTGGTTCCCGAAGAGCTCGTTGCCCGTGGTGATCCGGCCGTCACCATTGCGGTCCCGCACCAGCAGGGCATCGCCGCCGCCGACCCAGCCCGTGCGTTCCGCGAAGCCATTGCCATCGTGGTCGAACTGGATGGTTCCCTCACCGAGGCCACGGGTGGTGACACCGTTGCCGTCGAGGTCGAGCACCAAGGGACACGAGGAGTTCTCGGCCCTCACGAAGAGGGTCTGGAGGGACTGAATGGCGGCCTCGGTCCAGTCGGCCAGGGCACGGCTGAGGGCAGCCTGGAGCGCCTCACCGGCCGAACCACCGGCGAGTTGGGCACCGCCGAAGCCACCGGCAACCACCAGGCCGGAGGCCACCAGGGCCCCGATCGGACCGGCAGCGAGCAGGGGGGTGGCCAGGAGCGCGGCAAGTTGACCACCGGCCAGGCCACCGGCGGTCTCCCGGGCCCAACGGCTGAGGATGGCCTGGGCACCGTCCCGGTCGCCACGCTGCAGGGCGGCGTGGGCATCGATCGCGGTGATGGCCAGACCCAGCACCAGCAAGCCCTCATCGAGGCGGGTGAGCAGCTTGGTGAACTCCACCCGCTGCAAGATCTGATCAGGCCGGTTGAGGCCCTGCCGCTCGGCCACCAGCAGCGGGCGATAGCTCTGCAGAACCTGCTGGTGGCTGCGGAAG
>Ga0310334_100421_pt1 | contig 11096 bp, 7 predicted proteins | sample LakMicMIDCLREDC7_FD_195548 | JGI IMG/M metagenome (GOLD analysis project Ga0310334, IMG submission 195548) | Enriched freshwater cyanobacterial communities from Lake Michigan, Michigan, United States - MI23.DCL.RED.C7 (v2) (version 2) | ecosystem: Environmental > Aquatic > Freshwater > Lake...
GCCCGCACCGAACTGACGCTGACGCGGGTGCCGTCGAAGCGGTCCTGGTCGAGCCAGCTGAGCAGGTCGGCGAATTGGGGGTGCTGGGTGACGGAGGCGCCAAGCAGGCCGAGGCGCTGGGTGGCGGCCAGGCCCTTCTCCACCGCCGGAATCAGGCCGTCCTCCAGGGACGAGGTGCGAAAGGGCAGGGTGAGATAACTGGCCAGGCAAAAGCGGCAGAGCTCGGGGCAGCTGCGCACCACCTCCACCATGTGGATCGAGGGCCAGGCGGCCTCCGGCGTGATCACGGTGGAGTGGCTGAGGGTGTTGCCGCGCCAGGTTTGCTTGGCCACCGAGGCGGGGATGCCCGCCTCGATCGGCTCGATCGCCAGCAGCTCGCCCTCGCTGCCGTAGCGGGGTGCATAGAGGGAGGGCACGTACACCCCCGGCACCTGGGCCAAGGCCCGCAGGCGCTGCTGGCGCGGGGCGTCCCGGTGGGCGGATATGGCGTCGATAAAGGCCGGCAACAGCAACTCGCCATCGCCGAGCAGGAGCACGTCAAAAAAGGGCGCCAACGGCTCGGGATTGGCCGTGAGCACGGGCCCGCCACCAAAGACGATCGGATCGGCCTCGCCCCGCTGCTCCGCCCAGATCGGGATGCGCTGCTGCTCCAGCAGGTCAAGCAACACCGGCCCATCCAGCTCCCAGCTCAGGGAGAGGCCAAACAAATCCAGGCCCGAACCGCCGCTGCCCAGCTGGCGATCGCTGCGGCGATCGCCCTGGCGATGGGGCGGATCCGCCTGGTCGGTGAACAGGCGCCGCACGTCCACATCGGCCCGCTGGGCCAGGGTCGCCCACACCACCTGGTAGCCCAGGCTGGTGATCCCCACCGAATAGGTGCTGGGAAAGGCCAACACCGTGCGCAGGGCTCCTGCCTGGGGCTGGGCCGGGTCAAACAGCAGGGTTTCCTGGTTCAGGGGTGGGGTGGCTCTGCCGGGAAATTCAGTCTGATGGCTCAGGGGCCGGGGAACCCTGATGGGCGGTCCAACGCCGCAGTCGCCATGGCCGATGACACCCGTCCACCAGGCCTGATCCAGCGCTACCGGGAGGAGCTGCAGGGGCGGCACTACGCCCGCCGCACGGTGTCGACCTACGAGCAATGGCTGCGGCGCGATCTGCGATTTCCCCGGCTGCGTCATGTGGGCAGCACCTTGATCTACACGCATGTGCTTAACCGCGGTCCGCTCGAGGTACGAATCCCAGCCGATATTCTGTAATCGGCCGAACACTTGGTTCTCGGACCCGTGAACCACAGCTAGTTTGGTCGAGCGGTCTGGACGAGCCGTTGCAGGACAAGGAGTTGCAGGGCATGGCCCACTGGATGCCTCAGTGGTTCTCGGAAGGGAACAGCCGGCAGCCTCTGGTTTTCGGAACCGTCCAATAAAGAGTTCGAACTACCCTTAAAATCATCCACTCAATGGCAATATTCGCTGAATGGATCCTTTCCCATGGCGCCACATAAAATAATTCTTGATGGATCATTCGGGTAGTCTGACTACTTAGCAAAAGTAGTCTGGTGAGGTTGTTTTTCCCCCAAGGCTATACTGGGTCGGACTAGGGGGATCCTCCCCAACGCAGACCCACTCGGCCGCCCGCCACCCAAGAAGAAGCTGCCAAGCATGAGTGCCAATTTCCAACAGCTTGCCAACTTCATTTGGTCGGTCGCTGATTTGCTACGTGGCCCTTATCGGCCACCGCAGTACGAACGCGTGATGCTGCCTCTGACGGTGCTGCGTCGATTCGACGCCGTCTTGGCACCCAGCAAAGCAGAAGTCCTCAGCAAGTACCGAGAGCTCGAAGCCAAGAATACGAAATTAAGAGAGGAATGCAAAGAGAGCATAAGCGTTGACCCCATTCTAAACATCCTGGCCAAGGATGAGCAGGGGAGGCCGCTAGGTTTCCACAATCACAGCCAGCTTGACTTTGCAAAGCTGAAGGGCGACCCCGACAATATCGCCCAGCATCTTGAGGATTACAAGGATGGCTTTTCCGAGAATATTCGCAGTATCTTTGAACGTTTTGAATTTAGCAAAGAGATCGAGAAACTGGAAGAGTCCAACAGGCTCTACCAGGTCGTCTCCCAGTTCTGTGAGATCGACTTGCACCCGAACCGGGTCGATAACATCACCATGGGGTTGGTGTTCGAAGACCTGATCCGGCGCTTCAACGAAGCCGCCAACGAAACAGCGGGCGATTACTTCACCCCGCGCGAGGTGATTCAGCTGATGGTGAACCTGCTGCTGGAGCCCGACACGCAGGTGTTGACGCAGGCCGGCGTGATCGTGACCATCTGCGACCCGGCCTGCGGCACAGGCGGCATGTTGGCGGAAGCTCAGAACTGGATCCGCGCCCACAACGACCAGGCGACTGTGAAGGTGTATGGGCAGGACTACAACCCGCGCTCCTACGCGGTGGCCGCATCCGACCTCTTGATCAAAGGCCACAAAGATGGTCGCGTGGAGCTGGGCAACACGCTCATCGGCGATCCCTTCCCTGAGCAGCGGTTTGACTACCTGCTGGCCCACCCACCGATGGACCGCTGGCCCCATTTCTGCGGCTATCCCGGCAAGCTGCCGCGCATCAATGATGGCGCGCTGCTGTTTCTGCTCTACATGATGAGCAAGATGCAGGATTTCAAGCCAGACGACCGCGACCGCCCCGGCACCCGCATCGCCATTGTGTTCAACGGTTCACCCCTGTTCACTGGCGGCGCCGGCAGTGGTGAGAGCGAGATCCGCCGCTGGATCATCGAACGCGACCAGCTGGAAGCGATCATCGCCCTGCCGGAGCAGATGTTTTACAACACCGGCATCGGCACCTTCGTGTGGGTGGTGACTAATCGCAAGCAGGCCCATCGCCGCGGCAAGATCCAGCTGATCGATGCCAGGGAGCGCTGGAGCCCGATGAAGCGCAGCCTGGGCGACAAGCGCCGCCTGCTGGATCAGGTGGCGATCGACACGATCACCCGCGAACATGGCGCGTTTGAGGACAGCCAGACCAGCCGGCTGTTTGATAATGACGTCTTCGGCTATCGCCGCATCAGCGTGTTGCGACCATTGCGGCTGCGGTTTGAGATCACGCCGGAAGCCCGCGAGCGCTTTCTGGACACCTGCCCCGAGCTGTTTGATGCCCTGCAGATGGTGGAGGAGATGTTCGGCAGCGAGCCGCAACGCGACTGGAATTACACCTGGGAGGAAGTGCAGGGGCTGTTCAAGCGTCTGCCCAGGGGAATCGAAGGCTGGGCCAAAGGTGCCAAGGGCACAGCGCAGAAGAAGATCTTCCGTGAATGCTTCACCAGCGATGATCCGGAGGCTGCCCCGGTGATCGCTAAGCAGCACAAATCACTGGCGCTACACCCAGATGATCTCTTCCCCAATCAGACCCTACCTGAGGATCTCAGCCAGGAGCAGCTGCATACCCTGCTGGGCCTGCACGCCAACGACCAGGGTGGCTACATCGAATACGAAGCCGACTCCAACCTCAAGGATGCTGAATCCATCCCCCTGAAGGAAGACATCATCAGCTACATGCAGCGAGAAGTGCTGCCGTATATGGCGGATGCCTGGATCGATCGGGAAACTGTTGACGAAACGGATGGTGGCATCGGCAAGGTGGGCTATGAGATCAACTTCAACCGGGTGTTCTTCCAGTACCAGCCACCGCGCCCGCTAGAGGATATTGATGCGGAATTGGCAGGCGTGGAGCAGCGGATTCTGGAGTTGTTGCGGGAGGTGACGGAGTGACAATGGCAGACTTGTTTACGGATCGGCGACTTAAATTTGCTGCGACAATCAACGACGAAACACTCTCGGAATCGACTGATTCTGAATCCGAGCTGGCTTACATTGACATCGGCAACGTGGACTCCCAAGGGCGAGTTCACGACATAATCAACTATCGCTTCGAGGATGCGCCAAGCCGAGCGCGCCGCATAGTACGTGATGGTGACGTCATCATCTCGACCGTTCGAACCTACCTGCAAGCCATCGCGCCTATTGAAAATCCACAAAACAATCTTATCGTCTCGACGGGATTTGCTGTTGTCAGACCAACGCAGGAGCTCGATCACCGGTTTTGCAAGTATGCACTTCGTGCAAACCGATTCCTGTGGGAAGTTCAAAGCCGGTCAACTGGCGTCAGTTATCCAGCAATCAACGCATCCGACCTGGCCGATATCAGGATCAACTTGCCTGAAGTCGGCATTCAGCGCCATATCGCCAACTATCTCGACCGCGAAACCGCCCGCATCGACGAACTGATAGCCGAGAAGGAGCGCATGCTGGCATTACTAGATGAAAAGCGTTCCGCTCTCATCAGTCGCGTGGTCACCCGTGGGCTTGATGCCAATGCCCCGCTCAAGCCTTCCGGTCTGGAATGGCTGGGGGATATTCCTAATCATTGGGATGCCTGCCAGTTGAAGCGCACCTGGGCCTCATCGGTCTATGGTCTGTCGGAAAGCATCAAGGATGAAGGAGATATTGCAGTTCTCCGAATGAGCTGTATTGTGGATGGTCGGATTGATATTTCGAAGTCTGGCATGATTGCCGAAGTCGATAGCAACTTTCTTCTCCGGCGAGACGATCTGCTCTTCAACAGAACAAACAGTCTTGATCAGATTGCCAAGGTTGGTCTTGTGGATTTTGACCCAGAAGAGCCCTTGACATTTGCTTCCTATCTGGTTCGTATTCGCGCGAATCGTTGGGCGACGCCTCAGTACCTTAACTCCCTGCTGAATTCGACTCTCTTTCTCAACTTTGCACGAAAGAATGCAATTCCAGCAATCGGCCAGGCCAACTTGAGCCCGACGCGATACGGGGAGATTCATATTCCCCTACCGCCGAAGGCTGAGCAGGAGGAGATCGTCACATTCCTAGAAGGAGAAGCCAAAATATCGACCCCAGTCCGCGAACACATAAAAAGATCCATTGGTCTGTTGAGGGAACGCCGCTCCGCTTTAATCACTGCTGCCGTCACCGGCGAAATCCCGCTGGAGGACATGGCCAGATGAAGTTGACAAGCCTTTCCCTCGCCCACTGCGGTGGTTTCGAGCAACTTGATATCGCCTTCGAGCCGGATGTGACTCTGATCGCAGGCGTCAACGGCGTGGGTAAATCCACTGTGCTGCAAGCCCTGGCGGTGGTTCTGTCGCGGGCACTTCCGGAATTCACGCCGTCACGCTCAGCGTCTCTGTATTTCACAGATGACGACATCCACGGTGACAAGGCCTCGTTGGAAGTGAGTGCCAGCCTTCAGCTCGATGGTCAGGCAATCAACGCCGGGGTGCAGCGTCTACGTTCAGCCGACGAGAAGGGAGACCGCTTCATCCTGTTGCGACAGGCCGAATCCGCCACTGGCGCCGCTGATTTCGCAGCCGTGCTCAACGCTCGCACGCTGACCGGCGATCTGGAGGCCGGCATGAAGGATACGCGTACTGCACTGGCCTCCCTGAAGAGTGCCTCCCACCCACCGCTTGCGGTGTATTTCACCCCCAAGCGTCAGCTGCCCGGCCAGCCCCGCAGCCTGCCGGAGGCCAGGCCATTCGAGGTATCCATGGCCTTCAGCCGGGCGCTTCACGATCGTGAAATTGAGCTGCGGGAGTTCATGTATTGGTTCCGTACCCAGGAGAAGCTGGGCACGGCAGAAGAGCCGCGGCGCCTGAAGGTATTGGACGCACTCCGATCGGTTGTCTCCGACCTGGTGCCTGAGTTCAGCAATCTGCGGATCCAGGAGCAACCTCGCCTCGGTTTCGTGGTGGACAAGCGTGGCCAGCCCTTCTATCTGCACCAGCTTTCCGACGGCGAGCGTGGCCTGTTGGCCCTGGTTTTTGATCTCACCCGACGCTTGGCGATCGCGAATCCAGATAGTGACGATCCCATATCCGAAGGTGTGGCGCTGGTCTTGATCGATGAGATCGAGCTGCATCTGCATCCCAAATGGCAACGCAACGTTTTGCAGCGCCTCTGCGACATCTTCAAGGCTTGCCAATTCGTGGTGTCCACCCATTCACCCCTTGTGTTGGGAGAGGTGCCAGCGCGTTGTGTGCGCTTCCTCGAATTCGTGGATGGCAAGGTGCAGGTGTTCACTCCCTCAGAGGCCTATGGCATGGATGCCAACCGCATCCTTCAGGAGTTCATGGGAGCGCCGGTACGTAATCTGCAGGTCGAGGAAGAACTTGCAAAGCTCTTCGAATTGATTGACAACGAGGAGTTTGACAATGCTCGAATTGCGATAGCAGCGCTTGAAGAAAAGCTTGGCACAGCTGAGCCCGAATTAACCCGCGCCAGTTCGCTGATTCGCTTTCTGGAGGGCACCGACTGAATGCGCACCATCCAGAAGGGCCCAGAGCCCCCCACACTCACGCAGCACCGGAAACAGCCACATGCCGATTACGACAACTATCCAGATAAAGAGGCCTTAAGGATCGCGCTTGTTGCTGAACAGCGGGGCCTCTGCTGCTATTGCCAATCCCGCATCTGGCCATCGCCCGAGCATATGAAGATTGAGCACTGGCGATGCCAGGACGCTCATCCGGATCGCCAGCTCGATTTCAGCAACTTGCATGGTGCCTGCCTTGGTGGTGAGGGGAGGCCGCCCTGTGAGCAACATTGCGATACTCGCAAAGGTAATAATGTGCTGTGCTTCAAGGTCTGCGATCCAACTCGCCCCATCGAGCACAAGATTCACTTTAAGGGCGATGGCAGGATCAGCTCTGATGATCCTGCCATCGAACATGACATCAACAGGGTGCTGAACCTTAATCTGGCAAGGTTAGTGAGCAATCGCAAGGCTGTCCTAACTGCGTTCCAGAAGCGATTGGCGATGAGTCAGCGATTCGATCCAGCCCGCGAACTGATGAAATGGGACGGCCGCCAAACAGGCGAGCTAGAGCCATTCGCACAGGTTGTCGTGTATTACTTGCGAAAGCGGCAAGCCAGGGCCGGCCGATGAAACCAGTTGCTGTTGAGGATATCAAGAATTCCTCTACCTGCTGGATCATCGCCGGCCCCAATGGCGCTGGCAAAACCACCTTTGCCCTGGAGTTTCTACCGCGCGCCAGCTGCATGCACTTCATCAATGCTGATCTGATCGCCGCCGGCCTGGCTCCCTTGGCGCCTGAGCGTGAGTTGCTGGCGGCCAGTCGCCTGGTTCTGCGTGAACTCGAAACGCGCATCGCGGCCCGCGACAGCTTTGCCTTCGAGACCACCCTCGCCGGCCGCACCTATCTGCGCCTGGTTGAGCGGTTACGGCAACAGGGCTGGCGGGTGGAATTGATCTACCTGGCGCTGCCCAGCCCGGAAATGTCCGCCTTGCGGGTGGCCGAGCGCGTGGCTCACGGCGGCCACAGCATCCCGCAGATCGACATCCGGCGCCGCTTTCCCCGCAGCCTGCGCCACTTGCTCCACGAGTTCAGCCATCGGGTGGATCGCTGCACCTGCTTCATGAACCACGCAGACCGCCCGGTGCTGGTGTTCGAGCAAAATGGGACTACGCGCACGATCCACAATCCCAGCTGGTACCAGCTGCTGCTCCACCAGGCCCAGGCATGAGCACAACCACCAACACCCCCCAGGCCAGCCCCTCAGAACACAGCAGCCAGCTGCTGGAAGCCCTCGGCCAGTCCGTCGCCAAGGCTCTGGACACCAAACGGCGGCTGGGCCATTACGCCGTGACCTGGCAGAACGGCAAACCCCTGCTGGTTGGCGAGGACGCACCACCGCCCCAAGCGGCACCACCGGGCTAATGAGCGACAAGCGCGTCTCAGAAACCGCCTTTGAGACGGTGATCGAAGCCCATCTGCTGGCCGCTGGTTACACGGCGGTGGATGGCCACGCCTTTGATCGTGAGCGCGCCATCTTCCCCGAGGAGGCGCTTGCCTTCATTCGCACCACCCAGCCGCAGATCTGGAGCAAGCTGGAGGCCCTGCACGGCGAGCAGACCGGCCCTCGCGTGCTCGAGGCACTGTGCAAGTGGCTCGATAGCTACGGCGCGCTGGCCACCTTGCGCCATGGCTTCAAGTGCTTCGGCAAAACCCTGCGGATCGCCTTCTTCCGCCCCGCCCATGGGCTCAATCCTGAGCTGGAGGCCCGTTATCAGGCCAATCGCGTTGGGCTCACACGCCAGCTGCACTTCAGCCCCAGATCCGAGCAATCGCTTGATGTGGTGCTGTCGGTGAATGGGATCCCCGTGGTCACGCTGGAACTCAAGAATCCATTGACAGGCCAGACCGTTAAGCACGCAATCCACCAATACCGGCAGGATCGTGATCCTCGTGAACCGATCTTTGTCTTCACCAAGCGCAGCCTGGTACATTTCGCGGTGGATACAGAGGAAGCCCACATGACCACCCGGCTGGCCGGGTCTTCCACCCACTTCCTACCCTTCAACAAAGGTTTTAAGGGCAATGCTGGCAATCCACCTGATCCAGAAGGCAGAAACTACAAGACAGCCTATCTATGGGAAGAGGTGTTGCAGCGTGACAGTTTGCTTGATCTGCTGGCCCGCTTCCTGCATCTCTCCGTGGTGGAGAAGACGTCCGACCAAGGCAAGAAGATTCGCAAGGAAACCCTGATCTTTCCCCGCTATCACCAGTTGGAAGCGGTCAGGTCGCTGCTTTCTGCTGTCGTCCTTGAAGGCGTTGGCCACAACTATCTGATTGAAAACTCTGCAGGCAGCGGCAAAAGCAACACCATCGCCTGGCTGTCCCATCGTCTATCCAGCCTTCATGACGATCAGGATCAGCGTCTTTTCGACAGCGTCATCGTGATCACCGATCGCCTTGTTCTTGATCGCCAGCTGCAAGACACGATCTATCAATTTGACCACCGTCAGGGCGTGGTGCAGAAGATTGATGAAGATTCCCGCCAGCTCGCCGAAGCCCTCCAGGCTGGTGTGCCGATCATCATCACAACCCTACAGAAATTTCCCTTTGTGAGCGAGCAGCTGGCCAAGCTCAATGAGGAGCGCGGCCAAGCTGGGCAGGATCATCTGCCCACCCGCAAGTATGCGGTGATCATTGATGAGGCTCACAGCTCCCAGTCTGGCGAAACAGCCACCGAACTCAAAGGCGTACTTGGGGGTGCAGATCTTCGCAACAAAGCCAAGCAGATGGCAGAAAAGGAAGAGGGCGCAGCACTGGAAGGCGTCTTTCGAGCCATGGCCAAGCGAGGCCGGCAAGCCAACATCAGCTTCTTCGCCTTCACAGCCACGCCCAAATACAAAACATTTGCGTTGTTTGGCCGCAATGGCGATGCTTTCCACTGCTACACCATGCGACAAGCGATCGATGAAGGCTTCATCGAAGACGTGCTGAAGAACTATGTCACCTATAAAGCCTACTACAAACTGTTGAAGAAAGCCGAGCAAGACCCCCATGTCGAGCGCAAGAAAGCGGCCAAAGCCCTTGCTCGCTTCATGAAGCTGCATCCCCATAACATCGCCCAAAAAACCGAGGTCATGGTGGAGCACTTCTTCTTGTCCACTCGCCATAAGATCGGTGGTCATGCCAAAGCGATTGTGGTCACAGGCTCACGCATGGAGGCGGTGCGCTACAAGCAAGGGTTCGATCAATACATTCAAGCCAAGGGTTACCCGATCAAGAGCCTCGTTGCCTTTTCCGGCAAAGTTGAAGACGACAAGCTACCTAACATGAACTATACAGAAGTCGACATGAACGGTGGCATCAAGGAAAAGGATCTGCCCGAGGCCTTCGCAACCCCCGAGTATCAGGTGCTTTTGGTGGCTGAAAAGTACCAGACCGGCTTCGATCAGCCCTTGTTGCACACCATGTATGTCGACAAGCGGCTCTCCGGCATCCAGGCCGTCCAGACTCTGTCGCGCCTGAATCGCACTCATCCGCTCAAGGATGACACCTTCGTCTTGGATTTTGTCAACAAGCCAGAAGAAATCCAGGAAGCCTTTAAGCAATACTACGACGGAGCCGTGATGGGCGAGGAGGTTGATCCCGACAGGCTCTATGAACTGAAGGATGACCTCGATTCCTCTGGCATCTACCTGCAGACTGAAGTCGATGAATTCTGCCGGATCTTCTTTGCGCCGAAGCGACGTCAGAGCCCTAGCGATCACAAAGCGATCAACGCAGTTCTGGATCAGCCACGAGCTCGCTTTGTACAGTTCCAAGCCAAGGATGATGAAGAGGCCGAACTATGGCGCGGCAAACTTCAAGCTTTTAGCAACCTTTACAGCTTCCTCAGCCAGGTCATCCCCTATCAGGACAGCGACCTGGAAAAGCTCTACACCTACCTTCGCCATTTGGCCCTAAAGCTGCCCAAACGAAGCCTAGGCAAGAGCTACCAGTTTGACGATGAGATCGATCTCAACTATTACCGTCTGCAAAAAATCAGCGAAGGCTCGATCAGCCTCGCTGAAGGGCAAGCGAAACCATTGGACGGCCCCCATGAGGTCGGAACTGGCGTATCCCGGGCAGAACAGGTTCCGCTCTCTCGCTTGATTGACCTGATCAACGAGCGCTTTGGCGGTGAGCTCAACGATGCTGATCAACTCTTCTTTGATCAAATTGTAGAGACTGCAAGCCAAAGTGAGGGCCTGGAGCAAGCTGCCAAAGTAAATTCCCTAGACAAATTCCGACTTGTTTTTAACCAGGCCCTTGACGCATTATTTATTGAGCGCATGGAGCTCAACGAAGAGCTATTTGCCGACTATATGGGCAGAACCGAACTGCGGGAACTGATCAGCAATGCCCTAGGGGAGCAGGTCTACAAGCGCTTCCATGAGGCAAGTTCAGCATCCCCAGAATCCGGCAATGGATCCAACTGACTTTATAAACTATAACCTATCGTTTCGACTGATGCCACGAGAAGTTGCGCAATGGTTAGAGGAGGTCGAACAATCCGATGCACCTGTCTCGCACCAATGCTTCCACTAGTCTCCACAAAATCTCTGCGAGCAAGTGATCGGCCAGCGTTCGAAGGCTGTGTTGCCCTTGATGGGAACCAGCAAGGCAGCGTTGCGTGCTCGTAGCCAGGAGGCTACAGTTGGTGGATGGTTGAAGTCCGCCAGACAGAGCGCTTCGTCCGATG
>Ga0310334_100425_pt1 | contig 11040 bp, 8 predicted proteins | sample LakMicMIDCLREDC7_FD_195548 | JGI IMG/M metagenome (GOLD analysis project Ga0310334, IMG submission 195548) | Enriched freshwater cyanobacterial communities from Lake Michigan, Michigan, United States - MI23.DCL.RED.C7 (v2) (version 2) | ecosystem: Environmental > Aquatic > Freshwater > Lake...
ATGGCCCTTTACCGCAGCCATGCCCAAGCCCTCGATCTAGGCGAACCCGGCTGCGATCCCCAACCCCGTCACCCCTACAACCTGCTCTTCGACGATCAGTGGTTCCTGACCGTGCGGCGCCATCGCGATGACTGGGCCGGCTTCTCGGTCAATGCCCTCGGCTTTGCCGGATACCTGCTGGCCACCGATCGGGCCGATCTGGACTGGCTCCGTTGCCGGGGACCCTGGGCCCTGCTCGAAACCGTGGCCAGCAAAGTTCAGTAATTTCACACTGGCGCCCTAGGGCGATTGGGCAGTTCTTGGAAAAGGGAGGTCTGGTTTTATCCCAGGCCCTTCCCCTCTACAGCAACTTGTCTTGCCATTGCATGGCCGCTTCCCGTCATTCCTTCGTTCAAGAGCCTGGATTTCAAGGTCCTCCCGAGCAGACCCCTCCCGATCGGCTTCCCCTTCAGCAGCAGCCACCTCAGCACCAGGCACCCCATCAGAAACCAAGCAATCAAAAGCAACGTCATCAAGACCAGCTTGATCAAGTCCCCCTCTTGCCCATCCAAGGGGTCCCAGCCGGCAAGGGCCAGCTGGCTGGCCGCAGGCAACGGATCCGAACCTGCCTGGCCTTAGTGGCACCAATTTCCCGCCACTACGCCAGTGTCAGCAGGGAATCGGCCGATGACCTCACCCAAGTGGGCCTGCTCGGGCTCCTCCGCGCAGCCGAACTATTTGTCCCAAGCCGAGGCGAGCCCTTTGAGCCCTTTGCCCGCCAACACATCCGCGGGGCGATCCTCCATTACCTGCGCGACCAATCCCCCCTGGTGCGGATCCCGCGTCGGCGCCAGGAGCTGGAACAGCAGCGCCGCCGCTGCGAAAGTCGGCTGCTGGCGGAACGGGGCCACATTCCCTCCCCGGAGGCGGTGCGCCAGGCCATGGGCCTGAGTCAGGGCCAGTGGCAGCGCCTCTCGGCAACCCCTGCAGGCCATCGGTTCGTGCCCTTAGACGAAGGGGAAGGGGCCCCTGCCCCCGAACAAGAGCTGGACGGTCCCGAAGACCCCCGCGGCGCCAGGGCCCTTGCCCTGCTGGACCAGCTGCCGCCCCAGCAAGCGGAAGCGATCAAGGCCGTCATCCTGGCCGGCCGCAGCCTGCGTCAGGTTGCGAGTGAACGGGGCATGAGTGCCAGCACGGTGCACCGCCAGCTGCACCGTGGCCTGGCCGAACTTAGGCGTCGCCTGGCGTTTCCATCTGACGCCGTAGCGTGCTGATCGTGGCATCGAGGGCCGCGATCTGCCGCTCCAGGCCCTCCCGCCAAAAGGTGAGCATGCGTAACTTGCGTTCCTGGTGGCGGCGCCGGAAGGATTCGGGGGCCTCGGCAGGACCACAGCAGGCGAAGGGAGGGAACATGGGAAAATGGTGACAGTTCTGCCTTTCTAACCAGCTCCTCGGCGCGAGTGCGGTAGCCGACCCTTCGAACCGGAAGGGCCGGCCCCACCCCCATCCCGCCCAACCTTGATCCGGCCCAACCTGGATCCAGCCCAACCTGGATCCCGCCGAAGCGCGCCTGGCGCCCCTAGCCGTTGCAGAGTCCCAAGCAACCCAACCCCAGGAGGCCCACCCTGGCCGGCCCCAGAGACCACCACGACAAAGACAGTTGAGACAAAGCAGTCCCCTCGGTCGCAAGCGGCCCCTACCCCCGCGGCCCCTGGTCCTGGTTCTCCTGGCGACGCTTGGTCTGGCCGCTAACCCGGCCCAGGCCTATGTGGCTTTGATGGCAGGCCAGCAGGCCAGGCCCCTGGTGGGCAAATTCAACACGGTTCCCGTTCTTCATTCCAACCAGCCGGAGGAAGTCCTCGGGGCCGGCATCCTGGTCAACACCATGGATGGGCAGGCCTACAGCACGGAAATCAACCAGTCACTTGACAATGCGACCTACACCTTCAATGGTGAATTTGGTCTCCATATTCACCATAAATATTACCCAATCGGGTCGGCGTGGAGATCATCTGGTCGGCGCCATGAGCTTACGTTGGCGACCATTTTAGTTAATCCTAGCGACCAGCCAGTTACGATTCAATTTGACCAGGGGGCAGTTCGCAATAGCTTTGAAGCACCCTATCTCCCTAATAACTTAATGGGTGTTAAACCCTTGGGGCCCAGGCCCTGGAACACGGGACCTGGGGACGCCACTGCCATCGTGATGTTAAGGGGCAAGCTTGACAGCAATCTACCCGATCAGATTGTGATTCCGCCCCGGGGTCGCACCGTGCTATTTCAGACCCAGCTCCCGGCGCATGGTATTGCCAACGGCCTATTGCGGGGGCGTAGTAATGGACCCATGCAGGTGGCGGTGGTGGCCGTGCGTGAACCCCGTAATGACAACGATGTGTTGGCTGTGCTTGACAGCGGACAGTTGGCTCCAGGCCGCACTTATCTAAGGCGACTCCGGGAAATTGAGGCGGGCTATGTCTTCTCGAGGGTGGCGGGGGTCGCGATCGGTGATACCTATCAGGCGAGCCTCAATTACGACCTCAGCGAGGGTCCTTTGCATGTGCCCCTCACCAGCACGGTGCGCCATAACTTCGGTACCGGCGAAATTCAGGTCAATGCCCTGGCAAGCCGCATGGTCGATTCCTCCCTCAACAACGTGGGGACCTATGGGGTGCGTTATGATATCAACCTCAACCTCAAGGGGAATGGGCCCTATGAGTTGGTGTTGAGCCATCCCAGTCCCAATGGACGCGCCTTCACCGCCTTCCGGGGTTCGATCGGCATCACGACAGAAAGCGGCTATCGCGAAGTGCACGTGGGCCTGCGATCGGGTGAAAGTCTCAGCCTCACAGCCTTGGAATTAAACCCGGGCCAAAACAATCCTGTGCGGATCAGCCTGGTGTATCCCGCCGATGCCACCCCAGGCCACCTGCTCAGCGTGGTGCCCAGTTCCCAATTGGCCCGGGTCCAGGAGCAGCTCAAGCAACTGGCCCTAGCCCAAAGCCGCTCCCCTCGGCCCAGTCCAAAAGCGAAGCAGCCTCCCTTGCCCGCCCTCACCCTCGACCCAATCGCCGCAGACAATCCGCTCCCGATTGGGCCTGACCCGGAGCTGGGAGGGCGGGTGATCCAGGCTGCAGAAAGGGATAACGGCTATGGCAGGGGCCAGGTCCTCTCCCCTGGGGTCCACTCCACCATCGCTACGGCTCCCAGGCCTATGGCGATCCTGCCGAGCGAGTCCAGCGCCTTGGCAAGCAGCCAACCGCGACGACCAAACCCAGCGACCCTGATCCAAGGGGTGGCATCGCTCCAGCCTCCCGCCGAGCGCAGCCCCGCCCCAGCCCCCAAGCCCAGGGTCAAGACCACCCTGGCGAAGGATCCAGCGCCGGCAAAACCAAAGCCCCCGATGACCAAACTGCCCGCCAACCCCGCGGGCACCGGCTCCCAGGCCCGCTTGCTCCTCCAAGCCTTACCTCCCCTACCGCCTGCCCCAGGTTTGGCGGAAGGACAAGCGGCAGGTCCGGCCGTGTTCACCCCGGCCCGCATGAGCCAGTCGCTGATGGACCGCTACCAGCAGGCTTTGGAGAACCAGCAATTGGTGATCAAATCCCTTGGCGGCCGATAGGCTGCAGCGGTCAGGACGCCCCCGTGGTCGAGAAGAGTGACCAGACCCGGCGGCGCATCAGCCTGGAGCTGAGTGCAGACCTTCTGGCATGGATCGATGGGTTTAAGGCCGAATGGGGCCTAAGAAGCCGCGGCGACATCCTCGAGCGGGTGCTGGAGCAACTTGTCCATGGCGGCCCCGATGGCGAGGAGGTCGACAGCGACCAGGAGCCGAGCGGCAGCCTGAACGAAACCAGCGCGATCGTGCTCATCAATCGCGAACTGGTCCATTTAAGGGACCAGGAGCGAGATCAAGGCGGGATATCTGAGATTGGCATGGGGCAGGCCCTCCGTTCCCAGGGCTCGGGAGTCAGGGCGAAGCCCGCAGGCAGTGGCGGCATCGACCTGCCGGGGTTTGTGAGGCGCCAGTCGGCCCAACTCAAACGCAGCCTGGACCCGTCAAGTCTGAGCCCAGGCCAGACCCTCCAGGGGGTGGAACTGTTTGATTCCCCCTCGATCGAAGAAGCCCTGGCAGCGGCCAGGGACCACTGGCTCGATCTCTATGGACAACCAGCGACCGAGGCGGTGCTGGAGGCCGCGATGGTTTGGATGGCCCAGGAGGTCTGGCCCCAGGCGGAACAAAGCGAGGGCCGCCCCTTTACCTGGTCCCTGCTGGTGCAGGTGATCCAGGGTGTGGCCCCCAGCTGGTCCCCGGGAACGGCCAGCTTTGAGCGGGTGATCGTGGCGGCCGGCATTCTCGAAGACCCCTTCAGCGCCAGAACCCTGCCCCTGCGCATTCCCACCCTGATCCGCCGCTTTGTGCAGCGCTTGCGCAAGCGACGCAAGCACCAATCGTTCCAAGCCATCGACCACACCATGACGGTGCTGGGTGCCCTGAAGTTGTTAAAGATGTCGACTACCCCCGACGTGGCCATCTCCCTGGCCCAGATCCGCGAGGCCTACCGGGAGCAAGCCCCTTTCCACCATCCCGATGCTGGTGGCTCCGCCGACGCGATGCGGCGTCTTAACGAGGCCTATCAATTACTCAAGGAGCTGTACCGCGATAAGCCCTGACCGTGGGGCTTGAGCGACTTTCCCAGTCTCATCAATCTCATTAGGGACCCAGATATTGTCTCATGGAGCGTCTTAGTTGCTATGCATGGCGATCCGCTTGTTTTGATTCTCCCAGTGCGCGAGGCGGACGGGCAATATCCTGTATCACTAATCTTGGTTGAGACCAAGAAGCAGTCTATTAAAGGGTCTCATATGGCACCTACGGAACAAGGGCTGGTTCGTTTGCTGCTCCGCGCTTCCAACCGTTGCCGATGCTCTCGTGGTCCGTCTTCTAGTTGAAGCGGATTTGACCAGGACCATCCGTCGGGGGTTTGGGTCTGGCGCGGGTGCACTGGTATCGAATTTGTTTAAACCTCCAAAACTTGCGATAACGCTTCCCACGGCTCAGAAGTTCTCTGTCTTAATGCGTGAAATCGACGATTTTTATCACTTTTATCCCAAGCCAGGGCTGGTCATCCGATGCCAGTCGGTGCCCGTCAGCCACCCGTTTCCTGTCCAGGTTCTGTCCAAGCCTGGCGGACCCAGCTGTCCAACCCACTTTTTAGCCTCCAAATTCCAGTGAGGGAGAACGGTTTGTTTTTTGCGTACCTGTGGGTTACACAGGTACGCAAGCGTTTGGGACCCGGCGCGGGTGCCCTAGGGCATTCCTGTCCGGCTGTTCGGCTGATGACCGGGAACTCGATCCATGGGCCGCCTAAAAGTGGGCGGTACCGAGGGGACCCCATCTCACTGGCTTCCAGTTGGGTGGCCCTAGGGGGTTTAGCTCGACCATGGCTGCCAAGGCGCCTGCGTAAGGCTCTCGGACTACCAACCCATAGATCCCTATTCTTGGAGCGCGTATCCCATTCGAGTCCGAAATTGAGACCTGAAATGAGACTCGTATGAGGCATATGCTTCATCATCGCTTCTGCCCATTGTCGGGTTATTGGCTGTCCCCGACGAGGGCCGACGGGTGCTTGCCTGTTTTGTTTTCATCCATGACCCCATTCCATTGCATGGGCTCCAAGGGGCGATCAGCAAGGCGATTGCGCAGTGTCCAGCTTGTATCGCTAGAGACGCATTGATAGTCCAGTAAAGCGACCAGCCTGAGAATACTGGGATTTGTTTTCATCCCTCGGGCTTAGTCCCAAGCGGGGCCCGATTGGCAAAGGCATGGCATCGGAATTTGTCTCATGCAACCCAGGCTAGACTCATGAGTAGTCTTAGCCAAACTCTTTAATGAGATAAAGGGGACTGGCTATGACATCCTGTTCCAGCTTCCTTGGGGCGATTGCCCTAGCGAGCTTGGCCTTTCCGGTCCAGGGATGGGACCTGTGGGAGGCATTTTGTGTCCCATCTCAAGACGCACTCAAGGCAGTTGAATGGGCTGACGCGCTGGCTTCGATCGGAGGCCAGTTCCACTGACCTGCTCCTGCTTTCGCGGGCAAACAAACAAAAAGAGGCCCCGTAGGGCCCCAAGGTGATTCGAACACCTCTCTCAGGCCAGCTGGCCTGAGACAAAACCACGGTCAAAGACTTAGTTCGGCGTTTGCATGCCCTGAATTAAGTAGTCGAAATAGGGGGCGGCCAGGGCCGCATCATCGGCACTGAGAAGCACCAAGGATGCCTCCTTGATGCAGCGCATTGCCTCCACCATGCCCGGCATCGGGACCCCCAAACTGTTGTACATCTCGCGGGCACCGACCAGGCCGATCTTCTGGATCATTTCGGTGCTGCCGGCGAGCACACCATAGGTGACTAAACGCAAGTACCAGCTGAAATCGCGCAGGCATTGGGCCCGCTGCTTCTGGCCGTAGGCATTACCGCCAGGGGCCACGTAGTCGGGTTTGCGGCTGAACAGTTGGCGCGCTGCCTCATCGACAATCTTGCGCTCGTTGTCCGTCAGGGCCCGAACCACCCGCAGCCGGCCGCCTCCCTGGGAGAGAAACTCGACCATGGAGCGCAGTTCGCCGCCGGTCGGGTAACGCAGCTGATCATCTGCTTGAAGGATCAGATCCCGAACGACGCTCATCCGATAGCACCATGCGCCCAGCAATTGTATCGACCCTGCCGCCGCAACCCGGCGATCTGACGAGAGGTGTTACGCACCGATAGGGTCGGGGAATGGTCCATCCCTCCTCCGCCACCGCGCCCATCGGCCGCATCGGCGAACGCTTCGAACTTGACATCACTGACCTGGGCCACGACGGCCAGGGGGTGGGCCGCTGGCAAGAGCGGGTGGTTTTTGTGCCTGGAGCCCTCCCGGAGGAACGGGTTGCGGTGGTGGTGCGGCGGGTCCAACGGCGGCACCTCGAGGCCGAACTCCAGGCGGTGCTGGTGGCCTCGCCCCTGCGGCGCCGACCTCCCTGCATCCTGGCCGAACGCTGCGGCGGCTGCAGCCTGCAGCATTGGCAAGACGGTCCCCAAGCCCATTGGAAGCAACAGCTCGTGGTGCAGGCCCTACGCCGCATCGGTGGGCTGGACTGCGCCGTGGCTCCCCTGATCGCCCCCGAGACCACCCTGGGCTACCGCAATCGGGCCACGATCCCCTTGGAACGGCGCGAGGGCGATGGCCAACTGAGGGCTGGCTATTACCGCCGCGGCAGCCACCGCATCGTCAACCTCAACCGCTGCCCGGTCCTCGATCCCCGCATCGATTCCCTGATCGCACCCTTGAAGGCCGACCTGGAGGCCAGCGATTGGCCGGTGGATGTCCATCTGGAGCAGGAGGGCGGCCTGCGCCACCTGGCCCTACGGGTCGGCCACCACAGCGGCGAGATCCTGATCACCCTGATCAGTAGCCACGACGAGCTCGACGGGCTCGAAGAGATCGCCGCCCACTGGCTGGAGCGCTGGCCCCAGGTGGTGGGGGTTTGCCTCAATCTCCAACCCCTCGCCACGAACACCCTGATGGGGCCTGAAACCAGGCTGTTGGCGGGGCGGGGCTTTGTGCGCGAACGCTTTGCCGGGATCGGGCTATCCATCGCCGCCGATACCTTCTTCCAGGTCAACACGGTTCAGGCCGAACGGCTCGTTCCCCTGCTGCTGGAGGCCTTTGGGCCCCTCGAGGGCCAAGAGTTAATCGACGCCTACTGCGGTATCGGCACCTTCAGCCTGCCCCTGGCGGCCGCCGGTGCCCGGGTGCTCGGCCTGGAGAGCCACTTGGCCTCGGTCGAGCAGGCCAGGGCCAATGCCGCCGCCAATGGCCTCAACCGGGCCAGCTTCGAACAGGCCGAGGTGGGGGCCAGCCTGGTGGAGCGCCTGGGGGCCATCGATGGCCTGCTGCTCGACCCCCCCCGCAAGGGCCTGCCGGCCCTGCTCTGCGCCGCGATTGGGGCCACACCGCCCGCGACCGTCGCCTACATCAGCTGCAACCCGGCTACCTTGGCCCGGGATTTGGCCCTGTTGACCGGGGAGGGCAGGCTGCAGGTCGAGCGCGTTCAACCGATTGATTTCTTCCCCCAAACCAGCCATGTCGAAACCCTGGCCGTGTTGAAACGGATCTGATGGGGCCAGGATCGGTGTTCAGGATCGCCGTCCAGGATCAGGTCTTAAGGATTAGGCCTTAAGGATTAGGCCTTAAGGATCAGGTCTTAAGGATTAGGCCTTAAGGATCAGGTCTTAAGGATCGGCATTCAGGATCAAGAGATCGGCAGCGGTGGGCTGCTGACCCGATCCCTGGGCACCTAGCTGCGCAGCTGGGCCTGGAACTGGCTCTCCAGGGCAGAGCGCACCGCTTGGTGGGCCTGTTCCACTTCGGCTTCGGTGAGGGTGCGCTTGGCGTCGCGATAGCGCAGCCGGAAGGCCTGGCTGCAGGAGCCGGCGGCCACCTGGGCGCCCTCATAGCGATCGAGTAGGTCGGCTTGCTCAAGCAGGGGCTTACCGGCCTTACGGATCGCCGCCAGCAGCTGGCCACAGCTCACGCTGGTGGGCACCACCAGGGACAGGTCACGCTCCGAGGCCGGCACGGTGGCGTAGGCGGTAAAGCTGGGTTGGTAGCGAGTGCGGCGGGTGGCTGCCGTCAGCAAGGGAGCCAACTCCAGTTCAAACAAATGGGTGGCTTCCGGCAGATCGAGGGCTTCGGCCTGGAGCGGATGGAGCTGGCCAAACCAGCCCACGGGGCGCCCCTCGATCACCACCTGGGCCGACCGGCCAGGGTGCAGGAGGGACGGGTCGCCAGGGTTCGCCAGCAGCCGATCTTCGGCGGGGATGCCAAGGCTCGATAGGACTTGTTGCAGCAGGCCCCTGGCCTGGAAATAGCCCGGGGCCATGGACTTGCCGCCCGTGCTCCAAAGCTCAGAGGCGCGACTGCCACAGACAAGCCCGGCCAGGCGTTGGCTTTGGCTGGGGCCCTGGGTCCCTGGGGCAAAAACGGTGCCGATCTCAAAGGCCCAGAAGCCGGAGCGACCAACCTGCAGGTTGCGCCGTGCGGCGAGCAGCAACTCCTCCACCAGGCCATCGCGCAGATGGCTGTAGTCGGCCAGGAGGGGATTGGCGAGGGGCACCCGGGAGGGAATCGCTGGGGCCGTCGCCGGGGCTTCAGACCCGGCGGGACTGAGCTGGCTGGTGGCCGGTCCCAAGGAGAGGTGGCAGGTTTCCTGCAGGCCGGCGGCGGCCAGGGCCCGGCGCAGGCGCCTCTCCACCTGCTGGTTGGCACTGAGGCCCCCCGGTTCGAGCGGATCGGGCAGGTGGCAGGCAAACCGGTCGTAGCCCACCAGGCGGGCCACCTCCTCAATTAAGTCCACCTCACGTACCAAATCCTGGCTGCGGGAGGGCGGCACCAGCACGTCCCAGCCCTCCCCACCGTCGAGCTCGCTGAGGTCGCAGCCCAGGGCGGTCAGGGTCTGAACGATCTGGTCGTCGTCCAGGTCCTCCAACTCTCCAGGTTCGCCGTCCAGAACTTGCACCTGCCCCAACAGTTGGTGCAGGGCGTCGCGGCGGAGCACTAGCGGGGCGGGCTCTGCCGTTGGCCGCTGGTGACACCAACGACCCACCACGGTGGCGCCACAAAGCTCTTTCAACAGGGCCACGGCCCGATCGGCCGCTGCCAGGGTGACCTCGGGTGGCAGGCCCTTTTCAAAGCGGCTGCTGGCATCGGTGCGCAGGCCGACGCTGCGGGCACTGCGGCGCACCGCCTGGGGGGCGAAGACGGCCGCCTCCAACCAGATCGTCGTGGTGCTGTCGGTCACGGCGCTGTCGGCGCCCCCGATCACCCCGGCCAGGGCGATGGGGGTCTCGGCGTAGGTGACGACCAGGGCCTCTTCGTTGAGCTGGTGCCCACTGCCGTCGAGGGCCCGGAAGGCCTCCTCGCTGCTGGCCTGGCGCAGGCCGATGGCCCCAACGCTGGGGCCAGGCTCGCCATCCTTCGATGGCCCCAGGCTGGCCAGACGGGCCACATCAAAGGCATGCAGGGGCTGGCCGGTTTCCAGCATCACCAAATTGGTGATGTCGACCACCGCATTGATCGGGCGCAGGCCGGAGCGCTCCAGACGGCTCTGCAACCAGCGCGGCGAAGGGCCGATCTCGATCCCCGTGAGGGCCGTGAGGCTGAAGAGGCCGCCGGATTCCATGGCGGTTAGGGCGTCTGCCTTCAGGGGCAGGGGCTGGGCGGCGAGGGTCGGATCGGCCGGCGGCAGGGTCAGGAGAGCTCCGGTGAGGGCGGCCACTTCCCGGGCAATGCCCCGCATCGAGAGGCCATCGGGCCGGTTGGCGGTAATCGCCAACTCCAACACCTGATCGTCCAGGCCAAAACAGGGACCCACCGGGGATCCCACCCCAGGCACGGCCTCGAGCAGCTGGTCGAGGATGGCGATGCCATCGGAACTGTCCGCTAGGCCCAGCTCCTTGAGGGAGCAGATCATGCCGCTGCTGGCCACGCCCCGCAGTTCGGCTGGCTTGATCGTGAGGTCAACGGCGGGAAGGTAGGCACCGACGGTGGCCACGGCCACATGGATACCGGCCCGCACATTGGCCGCACCACAGACAATCTGCAGGGGCTCAGCCGCGCCAACCTGAACCCGGCAAACACTCAACTTGTCGGCATTGGGATGGGGTTCGCGCTGCTCGACGAAACCCACCACCACGCCGGCGGCCTGGGCGGCGAGGTCCTCGAGGCCATCGAGCTCGAAGCCGGCCATCGAGAGACGCTCGCCCAGCTCGGCGGCCGCGAGATCACAGGCCACAAGCTCCCGCAGCCATTGGAGCGAGACCCGCATTGACTTAAGGGGGAAGTGGGCGGATCCTAGGCACTGGCCTTGGCAGGACTGGGTCCGGCGACGGGGTAAGGTGTTGCATTGTCATTTGCATCGCAACAGCGGCGCAACGTCCTTATGGCCAAAAACAAGGGCGTCCGGCTCGTGATCACTCTTGAGTGCACCGAATGCCGGTCCAACCCCGCGAAGCGTTCCCCCG
>Ga0310334_100427_pt1 | contig 10973 bp, 14 predicted proteins | sample LakMicMIDCLREDC7_FD_195548 | JGI IMG/M metagenome (GOLD analysis project Ga0310334, IMG submission 195548) | Enriched freshwater cyanobacterial communities from Lake Michigan, Michigan, United States - MI23.DCL.RED.C7 (v2) (version 2) | ecosystem: Environmental > Aquatic > Freshwater > Lake...
GGCTAGGCTGGTGAAATCCAGTTGATCTGGATCCGGGAGAGGTGGCTGAGTGGTCGAAAGCGAACGACTCGAAATCGTTTGAAGGGAAACCTTCCGTGGGTTCGAATCCCACCCTCTCCGTTTTAGGGCTCAAAACGGGGATTCCCGAAGGTTCCCGTGATGTCCCAATAGAGCCTGAGACCCGCTGCACTGCAGTGGGTCTTTTGCTTTGGGGGCGTCCCGTGAGATCCCGGCAAAACCCAGGGAAGCAAAAAATTGTGGTGGTGTAAGTGGTGGTGTAAAACTGGGGTGGTGGTGTAAATGGGCTCTTGGCTCTAACCGACAGGGAAGTTCGCGCTCTGCAACTGCGTTCTCGGCGATACCGGGTCTCAGACGGTGCTGGCCTGCTCCTGGAGGTCGACCCCGCCGGCGGGAAGTACTGGCTCTGGCGGCACCGCTTCCCGCCCACCAAGGACGGCCGACGGCAGGATTTGCGCATCGGCCCCTACCCCAGGATTTCGCTCAAGGCTGCTCGCGACATCCGTGATGAGCAGAAACGTCTTCTCTATGAAGACGGAATCAATCCTTGTGATGCCAAGAAACGCAGCAAAGATCACCGCTGGCGCAGAAACGCCCAGCTCACCTTTGAGGCCGTTGCGCTCGACTGGCACGCCACCAAGACGGCCGGCACCTGGACCGAGCGGCACAGCGATGACGTGTTCAAGAAGCTCAACAAGGACATCCTTCCCGCTATCGGCGGGATGGCTATCGATGCCATCAACGCCCAGGACTGTCTGGCTGTGCTGCGCTCGATCGAGCAACGCGGTTCCAACGAAACCGCCAAGCGCTCCCTGGGTGTGATCAGTCAGGTGCTCGATTACGCAGTCGCCATCGGCCACTGCACCATCAATCCCGCCCATTCCCTCAAGCGCCACGCCCCGGTCAAGCAGACCACCAGCCATTACCCCTGCATCCCCTGGAGTGAGCTGCCCGAACTGCTGACCGCCATGCGGGCCAACGCCATCGGCGCCGATGCCTCCACCCTCCATGCCATGGGCCTGCTGGCCCTCACCTTCGTTCGCACCAGTGAGCTGATCGCTGCCCGCTGGGAGGAGTTCGACTTCGAGGAGGCCCTGTGGACCATCCCGGCCGAGCGCATGAAGGGCCGCAGGGGCAACCGCCGCGAGCATCTGGTTCCCCTTTCCCGTCAGGCCGCGGCGCTCTTCCAGGCCCAGCACGCCATCAGCGGCCCCAGCGGCTTCGTCTTCCAGAGCCAGCGCACCGCCACCGGTTTCATCAGCAACAACACCGTCAACATGGCCCTCAAGCGCATGGGCTTCGATGGCCGCATGTGCGGCCACGGCTTCCGCTCCCTGGCCATGACCAACATCCAGGAGCAGCTGGGCATCGACCTGCGCATCGTCGATCGCCAGCTCGCCCATATCGAGAAGAACAAGGTCACCGCCGCCTACAACCGCGCCGAGTACTGGCCGCAGCGCGTCGAGATGATGCAGCGCTGGGCCGACCTGCTCGACCAGGTCGCCTGAGCCACACAACGTCTACGGGGACCACCGCCTTCCAACAAAAAAGCCGGCCCCTTGCAGGGCCGGCCAGGTCTACTGATCGGGCGGCGGCGCCGTTGGCTTGTCACCGGGCACTCGGTTCTTGCACCTCTGCCTGGATGCGCTGCTCGATCCAGGCCTCCAGGTCGTCCAGGCACCAGGCCACCGTGCGGGGTCCGATGCACACCTGCCGGGGGAACTGCCCCTCGGCGATCAGCTTGTAGATCGCCGTGCGCGACAGCCCCACCTTCTCCTTCACTTCCGGCAACCGCAGCAGCCGGCGATTGGCGGCTCCACTCATGGTCTGCTCTCCACCTGTTGCAACAGCGGAGCCGCAGCGGGGGGCACGGGCCCGGCCAGTACCAACAGAACGGTGCTCAGCTGCAGGGCCAGGAGCACGTAGAGCAAAGGCAGGGAGGCACCAGCCCGGCAGGTGCCGTTCAGTGAACGCAGGGCCCTGGTGCGGCAGAAGGCCGGCAGTTGCGGCTTGGCAGTGGGTCGCTCCATGCGGCCTGGGTGATTCGGATAGCCCATCAGAACGGCACCTCCTCATCGGCGAACTCATCGCCGAAGTCGTCGCCATCGGCCAGCGGGATCGCCTGCTGCTGACGGGCCGCCGCCTCATCGGAGCGGTAGGCCTGCTCCGCCGCATCGATCCAGGCTGGGTCGGTGCCCTCGCGGATGCTCAGCGGGCCGTAGAAGCCGATCGTGACGTTGCGGGGCACCGCATCGGCGGCGGCCTGGTCTTCGATCTTGGGGCCCTTGGGGTTGCCGTCCTGGTCGTACTGCTGGGCCCAGCGGGTCTCCAGCACCAGCACATCGCCCACGTTCAGCCGGCCGCGGCGGTGCTGCCGCCTTGCCTCGATCCACTCGCCAAAGCCCTTGGCCTTGAGGATCAGCCGCACCCGATCTCCCGGTGCGGGCACACCCCCCTCATCACCGATGCGGGCCTCCATCGTCGTTCCCGGCATGGCGATCGCATGGATGACCATTTCCTGCTTCACCTTGGGCCGGCCCTGACGGTCAGTGCCGTTGGGGATCGGCTCCATCGCGCCAGTGGAGAGGTTCTTGCGCAGCCGGTCGCGTTGCTCGGGTCGCACGATCGCCAGGTAGGCGACCTCGCCGAGTCGTTGCTGACGGATCACCGGCGCCGCGATGCGGCTGCCGTCGTTGAGTTCAATCGCCATGGGACTTGCTGTTCAGGGTGGAGGGGGAAACGGTCAGGGGAAGCAGGGGTTCGAGGCCGGCGCCCAGCCGCAACAGGTGATGGGCGGCGCCGGAGAGGCTCAGCTGGTGCTCGGCCGACAGCTGCCGCACCTGGCGGTAGACGTCGCTGTGCACGCAGACGCAGAGGTAGTGGCGGCCGTGCTGTGACCGCGGCTGGGGACGCGCATAGGCGCGGCGGCAGATGCTCATGGCGTCCCCCCGCCAAGCTCGCGCTCGAACACGTCGATGAAGTCCTTATGGCGCCGCTGGGTGATGCGGTCCTTGATCGTCCGCACCTCCCTGGGCACCTGGAAGTGATGGCGGAACTCGATCGTGAACCGCTTGCGCGCCTCCTGCGGCATCGCGCCGAGGAACTTGTGCAGGGTGGCGATCTCGTCTGCCGTCAGGGGCTCCAGGCCGGAGTCGCTGGCTTCCGGGCCATCGGGAGCGCCGGTGTCCCACTCGTCGTCTGCGGAGTCAGGGTCGTCAGCAGCGGGGGGTGTAGCGCTCGAGGCCGTGGCATCTGGCACCGACGGCCGCGGCTGCGGCCGCGCCTGATCTGCCTCGATAGTCCGAGGAGGTCCGCCCACGGGAATGCCCAGTAAGCCCGCCAACAGAGAAGCGGTCAGCGCATGCCAGGCCGCACTGCCCTCCTGGGGCGCCTGGGCCTCGCTGAACTCCTCGGCGCCGCCGCGGTGCCGCAGCGTCACCCGCAGCACTTCATGCTCCTCATTGATCAACTTCTGGGCGCTGAACGAGAAGCCCAGGGCAAAGGCTGGCGCCGCTGCCTGAACCACCTCCTGCATGGAGGTTTCGGCGATGGCGGCCATCTGGGCCTGGAACTGGGCCAAGCCCTCGGCCCACTGGGCGCGGGCCTGCTCACGGCTCTGCAGCAGAGCCTGGTTGAGATCAAAGGCGGAGGTGGGACCTGGCGTCGGCTCCATCCGCCCGCAAGGGGTGGTGGTCATCGAAGGCACTGCGGGACCGGCGCCCGCTTGCCTCGGATATTAGCGGCTCGCTAATCCGAATCTGTATCTTGCGCAACGCAAGACATGGCGTACTCCGAGCTCGGCCCGGGTCTGATCGTGCTTGCCTCAGCTGGCAGCCGTTTTGCTCGACCACTCCTCCAGCCAGCGCTGCGGCAGCCACGCCTCTCCGTCCCACAGTCCCTCCAGCTGCTCAGGGGTGTAGCTCTCAAAGCCCGCAAGCACGGCCTGAAAGGTCTGCCGCTGCTTAGCCGGCGCAGCCTTTGCGGCGGACGTCAGGGCCTCCATCACCCCAAGGCCTTGCTGCTTGGCGGTCTGCACCAGCTCCGAGCGCCACTGCTCGCTCAGGCGGGCGGCCTCCGCTTCATCCACCACCGGCTGGGCAGGCAGTTCCGGCGCCTGGTAGGCGGTCGGCACCGGCAGCAGGCCCAGGTGGCAGCTCCAGAACTCTGCTGGCCCCCAAACCTGCCCCTCGTCATCCATTAAGGGGCTTGCCTGGCTGATCAGGTCCTTGAGGGCCCGGGTGCGCACGCCACTGAAATCCTTGGCGGCCAGGCGGCGATTGACTTCGGCCAGGGCAAAGAAGCTCTCCGGCCGCGGCTTGGGCGCCTTGCCGTTCTCGAACACGCTCAAGGTGCTGGGGGCCATCACCTCAAAGCCAGCCTCCTTGGCCCACTTGTAGGCCGTGTACTGGGTCCAGTTGTTGAGCTCCCGCCAGCGCCGCAGCATGCGCCCGAACTCCTGACCGGCTTCGAGCTGCTTGGCCTCGATGTACCGGTACTCAGAGCTCATCAGGACTGGGATCTGGCTATTAGCGAAAGGCTAAGGCCTTGGATGCGGATGTGAAACTGCATCAGCCCGATGCCAGAACGGCATGGGCCTGCCCCGCTGCTGCCGCCGCCTTCTCCGGCCGCGCTTGTCAAAAGGCTCCATCGGGCTGGCCAGGATCACCCGCTTGCTTGAGGTCAGCGGCGCTGGCCAGCAGATGGCCTCGCGCAGCAGCCACTCCAGCTGCTGGCGTTGCTCCGGCTCCAGCAACGCCACGGGCTCGACGATGCGGCTGTCCGGGCCAAGGGTCCAGTCGTCGCGTTGGCAGCCGTACTCCCAGTTGCGCCCATCGGGGGATCGAGCCCACATCAAGGCCCCAAGCCGATCACGGTCGATGTTGATCTGCAACCGCCAGCCGCTGGAGAGATCGAGCTGCATCCGCCCCCACCAGATCTCACTCCAGGGCTTATCTGCCAGGAAGGCCTCCCCCGCCAGAACGTCCAGCAAGGCCTGCTGGATCTCGGCGGCACAGCAACGGCTCAGGGGGAACAGAGCGGGTGACGCAGGCCATTGCCACGGCACCAGAGCGCCCACTCCCCTGGGACGATCGGGTTGCCGCAACAGCGGCAATGGCCGGGATGGCGGACGCGGATGCGGCGAAAGCCCGCCGGGCCTTGCCCCTCCTCCACTCCCGTCGCCGCAGTTGGCTTGGCGGGTGAAGGGCGATGGGTGGCGATCTGCAGCCCGTGCTCGCGAATCAGGCGACAGGCCAAGAAGGCGCTGGTGCGCGCCTCCTCCAGGTGCGGTGAGGCGGTCATCGCCACCAGCTTGCGGACCTTCTCCGCCGCCCGATCCGCAGCTGCGCTGTCGACCATGCTCTGTTCGTCAATTGAATCAGCTTAGCGAGCCTGTGCCAGCATGAATAAACTGATTCGACATGCCGAGGCTCCCATGCCCTCGATGATGACCCCGCTCTCCGTGCAGTTCACGCTTGAGCAGCGCGACTGGCTGGATGCGCGCACCCGCGGCGGTGTGCTCTCCCGTTCCTCGGTGATTCGCCTGATCGTGGCCGAGGCGATGGAACGCGACCAGCTCGCCAGCAAGCCCGGTAAGCGCCAGGGGCTCAATGGCCAGCGCTGAGCCGGCCGCTGCCCCTACGCAGGCACGCATCGACCGCGCCGCCGCCAATCAGTTCCTCTCCCTGCTGGGCAAGGACCCCGCCAGCGCCCGGCTGCGCGCCTTCCCCCACCGCGCCAACCCCGCCAAGGGACGGATCGGGGCTCGCAAAGGCCCCTTTGATCTTGAGGCGGCTGAGCAGTGGCAGCAGGAAGGCCGCGGCATCTACCTGGTGATCAACGATGGCGGTGACCGCAAGAGCGAGATCACGGCCTGCCGGGCGTTCTTCGTGGAGTGGGACGACCGGCCAATCGACTGGCAGTTGAACGCCTGGCGGCAGCTGGGGCTGCCGGAGCCCTCGCTGATCGTGCTCAGCGGCGGCAAGTCGGCCCACTGCTACTGGCTGCTGCAGAACCCCATCCCGCCGCAGGAGTGGGGACCACTGCAGGCGGAGCTGATTGCCTACGCCGGCGGCGATCCCCACTGCAAGGACGCTTCGCGAGTGATGCGCCTGCCGGGCTGCTGGTATGTCGACGCCAGCGGTGAGCCCACCGCTCTGGTGGAGCTGGTGCACGTGAGCGGACATCGCTACGCGCCGGATGACATCGCCCTGGCGCTGCTGCCCGATGAGTTCGCCGAGCCCGTTGCAGGCACAGCACCGCAACAAGAGGTTCCGCTGGAGCAGCCCAGCGAGGGTTCAGCCAATGGCATTTCGCTGCCCGAGCTGGGCGACGAGGACTTCGGGCCGCCCCGGCCGCTCGAACAGATCAGCGCCGCCCTGGCTGCCATCCCCCGCCGCGTGGCCGGCAGCAACACCTACTCCGATTACCGCAACATCCTCTGGGGCCTGATCCAGGCCTGCGAGCAGGCCGGCCATGACCGCGAGCTGGCGATCGCTCTGATGGAGGCCCACAGCCCCTCAGCCAGCTGCGGCTGGGACATCCGCCAGGTGGCCAGCTCCGGCGGTGAGCAGATCAGCGCCGCCACCTTCTGGTTCCACGCCCGTCAGCACGGCTGGTTGCCGCCGCAGCCGGCTCACACCCCCAGGCCCCCTGGCACGAAGGCCCCAGGCAACCACCGAAACCAGAACGACACCGGCGGGCGCCATCCCGGCGGCAAGAGCAGCGACCGCAGCAGCAATGCCAGGGGCACCAGGGGAGCTGGAGCTGGCGCAGGCCCGCAGCGCTTCTCGCCCAGGCCAGACACTCGGGTGCGCTGGGGAAAGGTGCACCTCCCGATCAACCGCCGCCTCAACGCCTTGGAGCACTGCATCCGTTCCCTGGTGGGCCGCGAGCGCAACAGCCTGCGCCGCTCGGCCCGCGTGCGCGAGGCCCATGCCGCCCTCCAACTCAAGACGGCCCTGCGGCTGCAGGAGATCGGCCAGCTGATCCTCGAGGCCCACGACCTGCGCAACGGCAACCGCTTCCGCGAGCTCGATCAGGCCGAGCGGCTGGCGATGCCGCAACCCGTTGTGAATTGGGAGATCCCGGGTTGCATTCCCCGCCGCGATCTCTCGATCGTGGGCGGCCGGGCCAAGGTGGGCAAGACGCGGCTGGTGCATGCCCTGGCCCGCTGCCTGCTCTGCGCCGAGGACTTCCTGGGCTTTGGGGCCCCAGATACGCCAAGGCCGGTGATCCTGGTGACCGATGACCAGGGCGACGGCGACACTGCCCAGATGCTGCAGCAGCTGGGGATCTGGGATCACCCGTTGCTGCTCTGGTCACGCCGGTTCCGGGCCACGGAGGCCAACCTCGATGCCCTGCTGGCCTGCCTGGCCGCACACCCTGGGGCGGTGGTGATCCTCGATTCGCTGCGCTCGATCACCCGCAGCTGCTGCTTTGGCGAGAACGACCCGGAGATGGGTTCGCTGATCTACGACCTCAAGCACCAGATCACCGATGCCGGCGGCACCTTGCTGCTGATCCACCACTGCAACAAGGCCAACGACACCACCGGCACCGAGGCCCTCTCCGGCCACAACGCCATCGCCGGGGCGGCCAACACGATCCTCACCCTCCACTACCTGGCCAAGGGCAACCGCCTGATCAAGGACTCGCCCCAGCGCCGGCTTGTGCGGGAAGCCCGCTCCGGCCCACCGGCCGATCTGGTGGTGGCGATCGACGGCACCACCGGCACCTTCTCGCGTCTGGGCACCTACGACGACCTGCAGGAGCAACAGGAGCAGGAGAGCGATCTGGATCGCGCCGGCCAGCGGGTGCGCAAGGCCAGCGAGAAGCAGAAGGAGGCCCTGCGTTATCTCCAGGCCCTGCATGCGAGCGGCCTGGCAGGTATTGGTCTCCTGGAGCTGCTGCAGGCGATCGACGCGGCGCCAACGGAGGCACGCCTGAAACGGGATCTGGAGGGTGAAGCGCTGAGCACCTACAACGCGCTCGGCCGTTTCCTCAGCAAGCTCGATGGCCTGGTGACGACCACCCGGGTCGGCACCAGCGGCCAGAGCTACTACCTCCGCTACGGGCTCAGCGATGCCGGCGCAGAGTGGCTGGCGCGTGAGTTCGACTTGTAGGGGTGGATTCTTGCGATTCTTTGAATCCCCTTCCAGCGCAGTCCATTTGCCCCTCTATGGCGGGATGACACTTTGGGGATTCTTTGGATTCTTTGCTGGCGACCCCCTGCCTTCCGTTGCTCCGCCGCAGCTTGATGCGAGTGCTGGAGAGAGAGCTGAATTCTTTGTCTTCTTTCCTCTCCATTGCGCCGCAGGCATTCTGAGCGATTTGCGTGGGTGTGTTCTTCTCACCTTCTTTCCCTTCTTTCAGCGGCGTCGCCCTGATCTCCTGGGTGCCAAAGAATGTCAAAGAATCGAAAGAATGCCCCGGGCCCAGATCCCTTCAGATCCATTGCGCCAGAGGGGAATGCAAAGAATCGAACGAATTTGGTGTATCACGTGAGGTTCTGGTGATAACGACGACAACCTCAGCGCATCCATTCGATCGCCAGATCGACGAAGCCAGCTGGTTGGCGCCGATCCCCGGCCTGCGGCGCACGGATCCGGAGCACCGCTACTGGCTGGGGGAGCACCTGTTCGCGGTGTCGATCACCGGCGTGGTCGGCTCAGCCAAGAGCGACTGGGCGATGGCCCGCATCGAAGCCACTCGCCACGTCTGGGAGCCGCGGGGCCACACCGTGCACCTGGCCCTGGAGGCCCTGCTGCACAGCCGCTTCCATCCGCAGCCCCGCAACCGGCAGCAGGCGGCCCAGCTGCTTGAGGAGCTGCGGGACTCGGACTACCGGGCCTGGATCGAGCCGCTGCTGGCCCACCCCCACTGGCAGCAGGTGACGGTGATCGCCTCAGAGCGGCCCACCTGCTGCCTGGTCCGCAACCTGGCCGGCACCTACGACACCGGCTACATCCAGCACGCCAACGGCCTGCGGGTGCTCGCCGACCTCAAGACCCTCTCGCGACCCGGCTCCGGCAGTTACTGCACCCGCGCCCAGCTGGGCGGCTACATGGCCCTGGAGGCGACCTGGGGCGTGCACTACGACGCCGGCCAAACGATCTGGGCCCGGCCGGGCGAGACGCGCTTCTCACCGCTGTACTCCCGCGAGGAGTGCCTGGCGGCTTGGGCAGCGGCGTGGGCGGGCTACGTGAGCCGCTTTCGGCCTTGGTGATCCACTGTCCGAACCTATGTGTTCGGACTATCGAGCCGCTATGGTTTGTTGCAGGTCGCTTGCCTGCGCCCTTCGCTCCTTTGCTGGCTCTGTTGATGGCTGCCACCACCGCCAGCTCTGCTCCCCTGGCCGGCGCCGCACTCGATGCGTTGCTTGATCGCATCACCGTGCTCAAGGCCCAGCAGAAATCCATCGAAGTGGAGCTGGCACCGCTGCTGGAGGAGCTCAGTGGTGCCCTGGAGGCCGGCGAGCTGGATGCCTCCTTCTCCCACAACGGCTGCAGCTTCTCCTGGTCGGCCGGGCGCACCAGCTACGCCTATCCCGAGCCACTGCAACAGCAGGAGCAGGCCCTCAAGGAGGCCCAGCGGCTGGCGGTCGCCACCGGCACCGCCACCGCCAAATACGGCAAGGCCTTCTGGACGATCAAGCCGGGCCGGAGCTGAAAGATGGCCAATCCCCAGAAGCGCAAGGGGGATGCGGCCGAGCGGGAAGCGGCCCAGCTGCTGAGCGATCTGTTGGGCCTGGTGGTGCGCCGCAAGCTTGGCGCCGGCCGGACCACCTCAGCCGGCGGTGACACCGGCGACCTCGATGGCGTGCCGGCCCATGTGATTCAGGTGGCCAGCTGGGCCAACACCGCCGCCGCGGCCCGCCTCAAGCCAGACGAGGCGGCCCTGCAGGCTGAGCACGCCGCCGTGCCGTTTGCGGCGACGTTGGTGCGTTTCCGCGGCGGGACCTGGCGGGTGGTGCTCACCCCTGAGCAGTGGGCCGCCTACGTGCGGCTGCTCCTGCGGGAGGGGCTGCTGTGAGCCGCAAGGCCCCTGCGACCGAGGCGCCAGTGGATGCCGATCAGGTGCTGCTGGAGGAGCTGCGACAGGCGGCGCCCCAGCAGGACGCCGATGGTCAGCCCGTTTGGCCGGCCGCAGACCCCAGCCGGCCGGTGGGTAAGGGCAACCCACCGCGGGGGCGCCGCAGCCAGAGCCACAAGCCCCGCGCCACCCACATGGAGGTGGAGACGCGCATTGCCGAGGCCCAGCTGTGGGTCGCCCAGCGGCTGCCATTGGCCCAGATGAGGGAAAAAGCAGCCCAGAACTGGGGAATCACCAACATCAAAACGATCAGCCGCTACCTGGCCCTCGCGCGGCAGCGGATGGTGGAGGAGCTGATCTCTGACCGGCGCCGACACCAGGCCGAGCAGATCTTTGCGCTCAACGACTGCGCCCGGCGGGCGATGGATGCAGGCCAGTTCAACGCCGCCGTCGGCGCGTTCCGGGTGATCGCCGAGATCGGCGGGCTGCTGCGGGCCCCCATCAAACCTCCCGAGGCGCGACCGTGAGTGGCCTTCTGCTGGATCCGGCCTTTGACCTGTGGGCTGACGCGGGGCTGCTGGGTGCACCAGAGCCCATCACAGCTCCCGCGCGCCAGCTCGGCTCTCAGCCATTTCGTGATTTCATCGTGGCCGCTTATCCCGGCTACGCCTTTCACACCTGGGCCGAGCGCCTGATCGCCCTGCTGCAGCGCGTGGCCGATGGCGAGCTCAACCGCCTGATCGTCTGCTGCCCCCCGCGGCTGGGCAAATCACTCCTCGTCTCCAAGTTGTTTCCGGCCTACTGGGTGAGCCGGTACCCCACGCGCTTCTGCGCCATCGCCTCCTATTCGGCCGAACTGGCTTATGCGCATAGCCGTGAGGCACGGCACTACTACCGCGCTGTCGGTTACCCCCTCTCAAAGG
>Ga0310334_100429_pt1 | contig 10934 bp, 11 predicted proteins | sample LakMicMIDCLREDC7_FD_195548 | JGI IMG/M metagenome (GOLD analysis project Ga0310334, IMG submission 195548) | Enriched freshwater cyanobacterial communities from Lake Michigan, Michigan, United States - MI23.DCL.RED.C7 (v2) (version 2) | ecosystem: Environmental > Aquatic > Freshwater > Lake...
GGCCTGGGCCGGTTGGCTGGGCTAGCCGCCACCGGTCGGCCGTGGGACAGTGGGCCCATAAATTTTTAATTTGGATGCCAATCCATTTGTTAGCGCTGCTCCTGTTCTCCGGTTCCATGGCCCTGGCGGCTCCCCAGTCCCAGGCAACTCAGTCCCAGGCAGTCCAGTCCCAGGCAATCCAGTCTGGTGCCCAACCCCAGGCCCAGCCGGCCAACATGAAGGACCAGATCATCATGGGGGCCTGCTCCCAGGCCATGGCCAGTGAACTGTCCTTGGCGGGCAAAACCGCACCGGCTGGCATGGTCAACGAGACCTGCGGTTGTGTGGTCACCCAGCTCAACAAGAAGAGCAGCCTTGACCGGGCCAAGGTGATTTGCAAACAGATGGCTGCCGCCAAATACGGTCTGTAGCCCCGGCCCCAAGGCGGCGCCTGCTGCGCAACGGTCCCTTGTCCAGGGCAGGGAGCTAGCGAACCCGTGATTGTTGGTTCGCCCCTGTTGGCCCACCCCTAGTTGTGGTGTTTTTCGGTGCTGGGGTGGGTGCCGATTCGGCCCCGATTGAGGTTGTGGAGGGCGGAGGAGCCCCTGGGTTGGAGCCTCTTGGAGCCCGAGTTGGGCGGGTGGCGACCGACGCAGCCGACGAGCAGCAGCGCGATCAGGCCAGCCAGGGGAAGACAAACCAGGCGTCGGGCCAGCCGCTGGTGGGACCGCTGGCGGGGCCCCTGTTCAGCCTCCAGTTGGTGGCCCCAGGGGCTTTGGGGATGCTGCCGGCTGGATTGCGCTCCGATGGATGGTCGCTCCATGGCGGGTCGGCAGAGGCTGCCAAGCTAGGCGCCGTGGCTGCGGTAGCTGTTGAAGGCAACCCCCAGGGCCAGGCCCTGGCCCCAGGGCTCCTGCCAGCAGATCTCCACCACCTGGCGGTGGCGGGTCTCGCCCGTTTTGCCAAAGCGCAGCACACCGCGCTGGCCCGAGTCCGCCCGGAAGGGCCGGCCCACCAGTAGGCAGGCACCGCCATCACTGATGTCGAGCACCTCGGCGACCAGGTCGGTGTTGGCGTAGCCCTCCAGATAGGCCCGGGTGCCCGGTGTGGCTTGGGAACGCAGGGTGTGGCGCTGCTCCAAGCAGGCCTTGCGCCAGAGCCGCTGCATCTGATCCAGGTTGGCCCGGGTCTCGGGGCTGGCGGGCACCAGGAGCCCGGGCTCGCCGCCGGCCCGGTTCAGGGGGGGCTCAGGCCCCGTTGGGCCCGCTCTGCTGCCCCCAAACCTGTCGCTGTTTTGGTTGCTGCGCTCCATGGTCCCAGCCAGCGAAGAACTGCTTCTGCTTTGAGTATGGAGACGGTTGGGGCCCTAGCGCTAAGGGCGGAGCCGGTCTGGGGTGGAACTCAGGCGGGCATCGTCACGAACTCCTCGGCCACGGTGGGGTGCAGGGCCATGGTGCGATCAAAATCCGCCTTGGTGGCGCCCATGCCGATGGCGATGGCCGCCATCTGGATGATTTCGGCGGCGTGGTCCCCCACCATGTGGCAGCCGAGCACCTTGTCGCTGCTGGCGTCCACCACCAGCTTGAGCAGCACCCGCGGGCCCCGCTTGGGCAGGGCCAGGGCCATGGGCCGGAAGCGGGCCCGGTGGATGCGGATCGCCTCCTCGCCGTAGCGCTCAACCGCTTCCTCCTCCGACAGGCCCACGCTGGCCAGTTCCGGGTCGCTGAACACGGCGCTGGCCACCAGTTGGTGGTTCACCCGCCGCGGTTTGTTGCCATACACCGTGTCTGCGAAGGCCCGCCCCTCATCCACGGCCACGGGCGTGAGGTTGATCCGGTCGGTCACATCGCCCACCGCATAGATGTGGGGCACGTTGGTGACCTGGTCCGGGGTCACTGGGATGCGGTGGCCCTCCATCGCCACGCCGGCGGCCTCCAGATCCAGCCCTGCCAGGAACGGGCGCCGGCCGGTGGCCAGGATCACGGCACCGCAGCCCAGCTGTTCGCCGCTTTGGGTGGTCACGGTGAGATCGCCGGGTTCGCCGCTGATCGCCGCTGGACTGTGGGCAAAGCGGATCTCGATGCCTTCGGCCTGCATCGCCTCTTGCACGGCGGCCGAGAGTTCCCGGTCGAAGCCGCGCAGCAGGTGGTCGCCGCGCACCAGCTGGGTCACGGCCACGCCCAATCCATTGAGGATGCAGGCAAATTCACAGGCGATGAAGCCGGCGCCCACGATCACCACCCTGTTGGGCAGTTGCCGTTGCAAAAACAGGTCATCGCTCACCCAGCCCAGCTCGGCGCCGGGGATGGTGGGGCGCTTGGGCCGGCCGCCCACGGCGATCAAGATGCGCTCGCCCACCAGCTGCTGGCTGCTGCCCCCTGGCTCGGCCCCCTCGGTTACGGCCACCCCCTGTTCTGCCCCGACGGCGCCGCTGGTGACTTCAACCGTATGGGCATCGAGAAAGCGGCCCCAGCCGCGGATCAGGGTCACCCCTGCCTTGGCGAGTAGGTCCCGGTGCAGCTGGTCGAGCCGATCCACTTCCGCGGCCACGTTGGCTAGCAACACCGAGGCGTCGCAGCGGGCCGGCCCCACGTCCCAGCCGTAGCTGGCGGCGTCGCTGAGGCTGTGGCGAAAGCCCGATCCGTAGACCAGCAGTTTCTTGGGCACGCAGCCGCGGATCACGCAGGTGCCGCCCACCCGATCCCCCTCCACGATCGCCACCTTGGCGCCGTAGGAGGCCGCCCGTTTGGCGGCGGCCAGGCCACCGGAACCGGCGCCAAGCACCACCAGGTCAAAGGGGGAGGCCATGGGTAGGAGCGGCGAGGGATCGGGTTGCCTCAACCTATGTCGCCTGCTGGTGGGGCCGAAGCTGGCGCCGAGCGGTTGGCTGGAATGGGGTTCTTGGAGGGTTGTGCTGGAGGCCTAGGGCGATTCCAACGGCAACTCGGCCAGCTGTTGCTTGCTCAACAGGCTGCCCTCCAGGTGGGCCCCGGCCAGGTGGACAGCGATGCCATCAAAGGGCGGCCACCAGGGCATCGAGCTGCTGGCGGAGGGTCGCCTTCAGCAGGCTGTCGGCCCGATCGAGCAGGTCGAACACCCGATCGTCACTGACGTCATAGAAGACAAGGTTGCCTTCGGGGCGGCGGAGCACCACCCCCGCAATCGTCAGCAGCTTGAGGTGTTTGGAGACCAGGGCCTGGCTCAGGCCGGTCGTGGCTACCACCGCACTGACGTTGAGGGGGCCGTCGCGCAAGGCTTCCAGCACCGCCAGCCGGTTCGGCTCGGAAAAAACCTTGAGGTAGTCAGCGAGGGCTTCCATCGATGCAGGGGCGGTGGGGGAAGGGGCTGCGGGGAAGCTGGCGGCCCTGGGCGCAGGGCTTGGGCCTTGGCCGGGGCTGGCGCCGGCACAGAAGGCAGCCTGCTTCAGACGGATTCAGGCTGCCATAATGGCATTGGTTCATTTTTTATTTATATCATGCTGCTGTGATAATGCAACTCCGTCCGTTCCGTCCGTTCGATGCTTCTCGCAGCCGCGAGCCCTTCGATCGCTAGGCCCCCTCGATCGGCGGCGCGATCGACCGGCGGTGGAAAAGGAGGCCTAAAAGAGCGATCTGGTGCGCTCCTGCGTGTCGGAATTGTCCTGATTTTTGGTGGTTCAGGAGCTCTTCCGACGCCTGTTTAGGGCCAGCCGGCCCGAACTGGGCCGCCTGTTCCAGTTGATGGCCCGCGATGGGGCCCGCCATGCCGGCTTCCCCAGTCGGGCCCAGGTGTCCGGACGACATCGCCACGGCGATCGGTTCAACAGGCAGATTCGCTGCTGGCCCGAGCTGCGCCAGGGCCTGCGCAGTCGCCTGCTCAGCCGCTTCTTCCTCTGGTCGGTGTTTCTCACCCACCGCCTCACGGTTTGCGAGCGAGGCAGCTTCTACATCCTGCTGGGCATCGACTCTGTCCGCTTCGATGCCGATGTGATGCGGCAGACCGGCCGCACGGCACGCCGGGCCTTCACAGATGTGTTTACGTTCGAAGCAATCCGCAACGTGGAATTGCGCGTCCCGTTGGCAGACACCTTCCGGCAGATCCAAGCCCTCGGCGAGCAGCCGGCCACGCCAGGCCGCTTCCTGCAAAACCAGGGACTCAAGCTGCGTTTCGCTGGCCTGCTGGTGCGCCAGTTCTGTCAACTGATCGAAGCCACCGGCGTGAAAGTTGAGGGAACCGCGTGACCATGGCAACGTCTTCAGCCGCGTCTCCCCAGCGGTTGGCGGTGATTCCGATCGTGCCTAGCCAGTTGCGCACCAGCTGGGGAACCGTGGCCTTCATGGTGGTGATCCACGCCCTGGCCCTCTGGGCCCTGCTGCCCCGCTTCTGGAGTCCCCTGGCCCTGGCGGTGCTGCTGGTGCTCTATTGGCTCACCGCCTGCATCGGCGTCACCCTGGGCTTTCACCGCCTGCTGGCCCACCGCTCCTTTCGGGTGGTGCCCTGGCTGGAGCCCATCATTGCCACCTGTGGCACCCTCAGTTGTCAGCACGGACCCATTGATTGGGCCGGCCTGCATCGCCACCACCACCTCCATTCCGACGATCCCAGCGACCACCACAACAGCCACCTGGGCCTGTGGTGGAGCCATTTCGGCTGGATGCTCAAAGAGGTGCCGGCCAAGGCCCAGGTCAAGCGCTTGACGCCCGATCTGCAGGCCAATCCCTACTACCGCTGGCTGAATCGCCATTTCCTCCTACTGCAACTGCCCCTGGCCGTTGTCCTCTGGTGGCTTGGCGAAAGCACCGGTGCCGGTGGCCTGGCTCTGGTGCTCTGGGGCATCCCGTTGCGGTTGATGGTGGTCTATCACTGCACCTGGATGGTGAATTCGGCCACCCACCGCTGGGGTTACGTCAGCTACGCAAGCCACGACCAATCGAAGAACAATTGGTGGGTCGCGCTGCTCACCTTTGGCGAGGGCTGGCATAACAACCACCACGCCTACCAGAGCAGCGCTCGCATGGGCTTTCGCTGGTGGGAAATCGACCTCACCTGGCTGCACATCAAGGTGCTGGAGCGCCTGGGCTTGGCCAGCCACATCCACCTGGCCAAACCGCTCCAATCCCGTTAGGCGTTCTGAGCCTGGGTCGCTGGGACGCCTCACCCGATCCGCCTGTCCAGGCCGATCGGTCCCGTCCTGGCTGCCCGCTGTGAAGGCCCGTGGCGACGCTGGAGCGGCTGCCGCCCTGGCTGGAGGGCTGGCGGCTTCAGAAGCGCAACACCCGTCGGCGGCGCCAGCGCTGCAGGGCGATCACGGTCCACACCGCTTCGGCGATCGCAAAGGGCCAGGCCCCCTGTAGCAGGGCGTAAATGCCGGAGCTAAAACTGCCCCCCGCAAAAATCAAAACCCAAACCGGCCCCCGCTCTTCTAGGGCGTAGGCCAATAGGGTGATGGCAACACATGTCAACCCTATGATATCTAACTGGCTTGAAGCCAGGGAGGATGGATCCGGGCTCATTATTAAGAATTGCGATAATTGCATAGCAGGGGCTGGGACCTTGCCTCTGCTCTTTTTAGCATGGCACAGTATTTGCATTCAATTGCTTTGACATCAGGATTTGCCCAAATAGCGCTATTCAAAATGCAGGAAGGCAAGGGCAAAGATTTGGTTGAATTCTTTTTGTCCCCTAAGGGGCTTGACGTCACTCGCGCCTACAAGGGCTGCATTCAGTTTGACGTTTTCACGGAAGTCAATGATCCTGACGCGGTGCGAATTTACGAAAAATGGGAAAGTAAAGAGGATTGGGACGCCTACATCCAATTCCGTGGGCAATCAGGTGAGATGGATTTCCTTAGAACGATGCTTGCAGCAGAACCTTTGTTTGTTCCGTGCGTTGTTGCGGGTTAGGGTTTAATCCTTTCTAGGCAAGCGTCTTTCTGGTGAATCTTTCCCTGGTGGAGCTGCGATTTTATTGCAAGTCTAGCCTTTGCTGATTGATAATCCATGTTGGACGCTACTTGATTGTCGGCATCTACAAGCAAAACAGGCCGTATATGTCTGTTTGGCAAGTGTGCTCGGATTCCGATCCTGCCTTGTTCAAGAATTAGGTCCACGGGGCTTTGTGTATCTGTAGGTGCGTGTCGAATTAGGGTTTTCCAGCTTCATCGATTGAGTAAAGGCTTGGTGCGGGGCTCCACTTTGTAGGTATCACATTCGGGCCTAGCTACGGCCAGGCAGCTCAATCGCCACCGGCATCCCGGTCAGCAAAGCCCCCGCCAGCACTGCCCCGCTCCCGCGGCCACAGGTTCGCTGGGGAGCGCTTCAGCCTCCGCTGGTCCCATAACATCGCCCCGGATTAGCCCCAGCAGATCCCTAGAGCTGCTGCCTAATTACGACAAGCCCTTGCCCCGCTAGACCAACTCCCCCACGGCGGCATGAACGACCTGCTCGGCGTGAGGCCTGCGGCGATCTGTCCGTTTCCCCTTCTAGTCAGCCTAAACCCGCGCCTACTCAAGGGCGACAACGCCGCCCTCCAAGCGCGCCAGCTACCGGTGGAGCCGGGCTTGGCGGTGCTGGAGCCGAAGCTGTTGGACCGGCCCGCTCTGATTCGCGAGGTGATGGGCCACTTCCGGGTGGAAGCAGCTCAGAGATAAAAGCCCACCGTGGTCACCACCCTGGTTCCCTGGGCCCTCAGGGCACTGCGCAAGGAAATGGTCGATTGGTTGTGGAGCAGGTTCTCCCAGCGATGGCGGGTCACGAACACGGGCAACACCACCGTGCAGAACTTATGGCGATCCTTGCGGTGATCGATTTCGAATTGGCGCACAAACTCCAGCACCGGATCGATTAAGGAGCGATAGGGGGAATCGAGCACCACCAGGGGGATCTCTGGCAATTGCCGTTGCCATTGCTCCTGGAAGGCGCCACTTTTGCCCAGGCCCAGGTCCACATGCACGGCCACCAGTTCGCCGGCGATCGAACGGGCATAGCGAATCGCTTCAAAGCTGCCGCGATGCAGTTGGCCCACCAGCACCACCACCGGACTGCCCCCTTCCGACGGGGCCGCCGGCAAGGAGAGTTTCACGTCATGGGCCATGCGCAGGCGCCGGGCTACCTGTTTGTAGTGGCGATGGATGGTGAGGAACAGGGCCACCAGCAGGGGTACGGCCACCACCACCAGCCAGGCCCCCTGGGTGAACTTGCTGTAAAGCAAGACGCCCGAAACAATCGCCGTCACAACGCTGCCAAAGCCATTGAGCAGGGCCTTGCCCTTCCAGCCGGGGCTCTGTTCTCGCCACCAATGCACCACCATGCCCGCCTGGGAGAGAGTGAAGCTCGTGAACACCCCCACGGCATAAAGGGGGATCAGGTGAGTGACACTGCCACCGAAGATCACCAGCAGGATGCCGGCAAAGGCACTGAGCATCACGATGCCGTTGCTAAACACCAGCCGGTCGCCCAGGGAGGCCAGCTGGCGGGGCATGTAGCTGTCTTGGGCCAGGAAGGCGGCGAGGCGCGGAAAATCGGCAAAGGCGGTATTGGCAGCCAGCAGCAGAATCAACAGGGTGGAGATCTGCAGGATGAAAAGCACTGGCCCGTCGCCGAATACTGTTTCACCCAATTGATACATCAAGGTGGTGGTGCTGTTTTCCGTATAGACGGTGCCCAGTTGTGAGGCAAGGACGCTCACGCCTCCGAACATCGTCGCCAGCAGAATCACCATCACCGTCAACACCCGCCGGGCGTTGCGCCACTCCGTTGGCTTGAAGGCCATCACGCTGTCGCTGATCGCCTCGATGCCCGTGAGGGCGGCGCAGCCGGAGCTGAAGGCGCGCATCAAAATCAGGCCACCGGCCCCAGCCCCGCCCACGGTGAGCAGGTCCGGGCCGTGGACCTCACGGAGCACGTCGTTCTGTTGGGCCGCAGCCAGGCCCGTGATGTCTCCATGGGCCAACTTGGCCAGGCCCACCACTACCAGGGTGAGCACCGCCGCCATGAACACATAGGTGGGCACGCTCATCACCTTGGCGCTGGAGCGCACGCCGCGCAGGTTGGCCACCATCAACACCACGATCGCCGCCAGGCAAAGCGGCACGTGATAAGGATCCAGTTTCGGCAGGTAGGAGGTAAGGGCCGAGATCCCTGCCGCCGTGCTGACCGCCACCGTCAGCACATAGTCAATCGAGAGGGAGGCTCCGGCAATTAGGCCCGGCACCGTGCCCAAGTTTTCATGGGACACCCGGTAGGAGCCGCCCCCGTGGGGATAGGCCTTGATCGTTTGGCGATAGCTGAGGGCCACCACCAGCATCAGCAGGACGATCATCCCGGTGACCGGGATGGTGAAGCCCAGGCCAGCGGCACCGGCAAAGCCCAGCACCAGCACGATTTCCTGGGTGGCGTAGGCCACCGAGGAGAGGGCATCGGAGCTGAGGATCGCCAGGGCCTCGCCGTTTGTGAGCCGCTCTTCGGCGTGGGCGCTGGTGGGTAGGGGTGCCCCCACCAAGGCCTTCTTGAAACGGTCCACCACCGAAGGGGGCATGCTGCTTGGGCGGTGTGGCCTGAAGGAAGGTCTCAAGATAGGCCGGGCGCTTGTTTGCAGCCATTGCAGGGCCGATGCGCCCCAACGGTGCGGCGGTTGGGCCTGGATTATTTGAACGCCATAGGGTCGATTCGGCCGTCCCCTGCTGGGGGCTAATCCCTGGGCCCCATGCTCCTTTCCGCCGCCCGGCCGATTGCCAGCCTCACCATGGCGGAGGCCCTCGAGGCCCTGCAGAGCCAGGTCACGGGTCTGGACTCCGCCGAGGCCCTGCGCCGCCAGAGCCGCTTTGGCACCAATGCGTTGCCCGCCGTTAAGCGCCGGTCCCTGGTGCTGCGCTTCGCCGACCAGCTACGCCATTTCATGGCCCTGATGCTCTGGGCCGCCGGCACCATGGCTTTTGTCTCCGGCACCCCGGAGCTGGGCTGGGCGATCTGGAGCGTGATCCTGATCAATGCCGTGTTCAGCTTCTGGCAGGAGTTCCAGGCGGAGCGCACCCTGGCGGCCCTGATCCAGGTGTTGCCCCGCCAGGTGCGGGTCTGGCGCCAGGGGGTGGTGGAGGTGGTAGCCGCCGAGGCCCTGGTGCCCGGCGACGTGGTGGAACTGGAGGAGGGCGACCATGTGCCCGCCGATTGCCGCGTGCTCCAGGCCTCCTCCCTTTACCTCGATGTGGCCGTGCTGACGGGCGAATCCCTGCCGGTGGCCCGCAGCAGTGAGCCCGTTGCCAAGCGGCTCAAAACCACAGAAGCCAGCAACCTGCTGCCTGCGGGCACCACCGTGGCGGCTGGGCGGGCCACGGCCTTGGTTTACGCCACGGGATCCGAAACCGAATTCGGCCAGGTGGCCCACCTCACGGCCACCACCGTGCGCTCGCCCAGCACCCTGGAATTGCAGGTGGCCCGGATCGTGCGCACGATCACCACGGTGGCCCTGTCGATGGGCACCTTCACCTTTTTGGCCAGCTGGCTGTTCGTCGGCATCGGCAGCCAGGAAAGCCTGGTGTTCGCCATCGGCATCATCGTGGCCTTCGTGCCCGAGGGCCTGCTGCCCACGGTCACCCTGTCCCTGGCGTTGGCGGTGCAGCGCATGGCCCGCCAGAACGCCTTGGTGCGCCGGCTCTCGGCGGTGGAAACCCTGGGCGCCGTCAGTGTGGTTTGCACCGATAAAACCGGCACCCTGACCGCCAACAGCATGGCCGTGCAGGCCACCTGGCCCCCCGGGCCCGCGGCGGCAACGCCCCAGGCTGCCCCGGTCCAGGAGCTGCTGTTGTTGGGGGCTGCCCTGTGCTCTAACGCCCGGCTCGATCACCACAGCGCGCCCGGCCAGCCCTGGCGGGCCATCGGCGATCCCACCGAAACGGCCTTGCTGCTGGCGGCCATGGCGGCCGGCATCGACCTGGAGCGGGAGCTGCATGGCTTTACCCGCCTGCAGGAGCTGCCGTTTGATTCCGAGCGCCGCATGATGACGGTGCTGCTGGCCTGGAACCGGGACCGCCGCTGGCCCCAGCCCCTAGCCCAGCTGGCGATCACCAAGGGCGCCCCCCTGGAGGTGCTCGAGTGCTGCGATCGCTGGTGGCTGGGCCCCCAGGCGAGCAGGGGCCCCGTGCCCCTGGGCGACGCCGAGCGGGCCCAGGTGGTGGCGGCCAACGATGCCATGGCTCGCCAGGGCTACCGGGTGCTGGCCGTGGCGGCCCAACCGCCCCTGGCCGGCGCTGCGATGGAGCAAAACCTCGTCTTTCTTGGCCTGATCGGCCTCTACGACCCCCCGCGGCAGGGTGTGCCGGAGGCGATCCGGGCCTGCCATCGGGCTGGCATCAAGGTCACGATGGTGACTGGCGACTACGGCCTCACGGCCCAGGCGATCGCCCACCAGATTGGCCTGCTCGACCCCGGCGCCATCGCCAGCCGCCCCCTCGGGGGCTGCTCCGGCGCCCCAGCGGATAGCCCTTTGGCGGGCAGCCCCTTAGGAGGGGCAAGCGGTGCCGGCGCCGATCCGGTGCGGGTGATTAGCGGCGATGACCTGGACCGGCTCAGCGAGGTGCAGCTGCGCCAGCTGATCAAGTTCCGCTCCCGCTTGGTGTTTGCCCGCATGGCGCCGGAGCAGAAACTACGGCTGGTGCTGGCCTACCGGGCCCTGGGCGAGGTGGTGGCCGTCACCGGCGATGGCGTCAATGACGCCCCGGCCCTGCGGGCCGCCGATGTGGGCCTGGCCATGGGGCGCAACGGCACCGATGTGGCCCGGGAGGCCGCCGACATCGTGCTGCTGGATGACAACTTCGCTTCGATCGTGGCGGCGATTCACCAGGGACGGGCGGTGTACCAGAACATCCGCAAGTTCATGACCTACATCCTCGCCTCGAATGTGGCTGAGGTGACCCCGTTCCTGTGGATGGTGGCCCTGCGCATTCCCGCGGCCCTGATGGTGTTGCAGATCCTGGCGGTGGA
>Ga0310334_100431_pt1 | contig 10887 bp, 19 predicted proteins | sample LakMicMIDCLREDC7_FD_195548 | JGI IMG/M metagenome (GOLD analysis project Ga0310334, IMG submission 195548) | Enriched freshwater cyanobacterial communities from Lake Michigan, Michigan, United States - MI23.DCL.RED.C7 (v2) (version 2) | ecosystem: Environmental > Aquatic > Freshwater > Lake...
ATCGAGCTGGGCCAGGGCCGCCTCCAGCGTCTCCTGAACGCTCGGGTCACGGGGCTGGCGCTGCCAGCCGCAATAGACGGCACCGTCGTACTGCAGGCAGAGGGCGATGCGGCGCAGCGACGAGGCCCTTGCCGGGTCCCGGGTCGATGCAGGGACCGGGGCTGAGGCGGAGGCAGGGGCGGGCGCCACAGGAGCTGACCGGGTCGGATCCGGGCGGAGCATCAGGCAACGAGACGGTGGGATCCGTAACGCGGGATCTCAAGCAGAAAGCCGCACCGGGCCTGAAAGGCCGATGCGGCAGTGAAGGTCGCGAGGCGACGACGGTGACGAACCTGGGCCGCAGCCTCAGACCAGCTCGATGATCGCCATCTCAGCGTTATCGCCGCGGCGGGGCACGGTACGGATGATGCGTGTGTAACCACCATTGCGCTCGCCGTAGCGCTCCTGCGCCTTGTCGAACAGGGCGTGCACCAGCTGCTTGTCGTAGATGTAGCCGATGGCGCGACGGCGGGCAGCCAGGCTGCCGTCCTTGGCCAGGCTGATCATGCGCTCGGCCTCGTCGCGCAGAGCCTTGGCGCGAGCCTTGGTGGTGGTGAGGCGGCCTTCGCGGATCAGCTGAGTGGTGAGAGCACGCAGCATCGCTTTGCGTTGGTCGGCGGGGCGTCCCAACAGGGGGACTCGGCACTGGTGGCGCATGGCTGGATCAGGGGAAGGGGATCTGGTCTGAGAAAAACGCTCGCGGTGTCGCCCTGAATCAGGCGCTGGTGCGGCTCTGGGGCAGGGAGATGCCGATGCGCTCGAGAGCCTCGATCACCTCATCGGCAGACTTGGAGCCAAAGTTCTTGATCTCCAACAGGTCTTCGTAGCTGAAGCCCATCAGGTCGGACACGGAGTTGACCTGGGCGCGCTTAAGGCAGTTGTAGGCCCGCACAGAGAGGTTGAGCTCTTCGAGTGGGATCTGGGCTTCGGCCGAAGGTTCGGGCTCCAGGCCCGGCTCGTCCACCATGGTCAGGCTGGCCAGGGGCTGGAACAGAGCGATCAGCTGGTTGGCCGCCTGGGCCATGGCGTCGTCGGGGGTGACGGAGCCATCGGTCTGGATCTCCAGGCGCAGGCGCTCACGGGCGGAGCCGCCCTCGCCAACGGCGGTCTCGTCGACCGAATAGTTGACGCGGCGCACGGGCATGAACACGGCATCGATCTGAAGCAGATCGATGGCGCTGGTGTCCTCGGCGCGGCGGTCCACCGGGCGGTAGCCAACACCCCGCTCCACGTGCACCTCAAGCTCGAGGCTGTGGCCATCGGCCACCGTGGCGATCGGACGATCGGCATCAATCACGCTGACCTGCGAGGAGAACTGCAGGTCGGACGCGGTGACGGTGGCGGGACCACTGACCACCAGGCGACCGATCTCCAGCTCACGGCTGCGGCTGCTCACGGTGACGTCCTTGCAGTTCAGCAGGATGTCGAGCACGTCTTCACGCACGCCGGGCACGGTGGCGTACTCATGGTTGACGCCAGCGATCCGCACGGCGGTGATGGCGCTGCCCTCGAGGGCACCCATCAGCACGCGACGCAGAGCGTTCCCGAGGGTGATGGCCTGGCCCCGTTCAAGGGGGCCGATCACGAACACGCCCGTCTGGGAGCGGTCGTCGGCGACCTGGTGTTCAACCCGATCGATCTGGTACTGCAACACGGTCTGAAGCTCAGAAGGTGGGACGCCCCTCGGGGGCAGGACAACGCCTGGGATCAGACCCGACGACGCTTGGAACGACGGCAGCCGTTGTGGGGCAGCGGGGTGACGTCGCGAATCAGGGTGATCTCCAGGCCGGCCACCTGCAAGGCACGGATGGCGGTTTCACGACCTGAGCCAGGACCGCGCACCAGCACTTCGATCTGACGCATGCCCTGCTCGAGTGCACGGCGGGCGGCAGCCTCAGCAGCGGTCTGAGCGGCGAAGGGGGTGCCCTTACGGGCGCCCTTGAAACCACTGGCGCCGGCGGAGCTCCAGGAGATCACCTCACCGGCGGTGTCGGTGATCGAAACAATGGTGTTGTTGAAGGTGCTCTGAATGTGCGCCACACCGTTGGGCACATTGCGCTTCGTCTTCTTGGGGCCGGATTTCTTGGCGGGCTTGGCCATGGGGAAAGCCCTGCAGCAGCAGGGAGGTGATCGGGGGACTGAGGAACTCCTGGTGACGACGCGGGCCGTGAATGCAACACCGAAGGATCGGGGTGCGGGCTGCGAACGGCAGGAGTGTGGGGTGAGCAGCGATGCCGGGGTCTGCCGTAGCCGAGGGCAAGGCAAACCAGAGCGGCTTACTTCTTCTTACCTGCCACGGTCTTGCGGGCGCCGCGGCGGGTGCGGGCGTTGGTACGGGTGCGCTGACCACGCACCGGCAGACCGGCGCGATGACGACGCCCACGCACGCAGCCGATGTCCTGCAGGCGCTTGAGGGCCATGCCCTCCTGGCGGCGCAGGTCGCCTTCAAGGGTGTAGCCCTCGGCGGCACCGCGCAGCTTCTGCACGTCGGCGTCATCGAGGTCCTTGACGCGGGTGTCGGGGTTGACACCGGTCTTGGAGAGGATCTTCTGAGCGGTGGTCAGGCCGATCCCGTACACGTAGGTGAGAGCGATCTCGATCCTCTTGTCGCGAGGGATATCGACGCCGGCAATCCGAGCCACAGGGAAAACGTTCGGTTGAGCAGTGGAACCCAGGCGGAGCTGGGCGAGAAGGGGGAGCCAGGCGAGGGTCCAACAACCGCTGAAGAGCGAGAAGATCGGACCGATCGGAACTGGCGGGGGAGCGGGCCCACTGAGGGGCCATGGCCAAGCTCAGGCAGGGATCAACCCTGGCGCTGCTTGTGCTTGGGGTTGGCGCAGATCACCATCACCCGGCCGTGGCGACGAATCACCCGGCACTTGTCGCACATTTTCTTGACCGAGGCACGCACCTTCATGGGAGCGGTCTCTCCAAATTTCCAAACGACGACCCTACCACAAGGGTCAACCGATAACGGCGGCGATACGCTCGGCGATGGCGTCCACACTGCCTGCGGCCTCCACCGGCGCCAGCAGATCGCGCTCGCGGTAGTAGGCGATCAGCGGTTCGGTCTGCTGGCGGTACACCTCAAGGCGGTGACGGATCACGGACTCGTTGTCGTCGGCGCGGCCACGGGCCAGCAGGCGCTGCACGAGCACGGCATCGTCGAGCTCCATCAGGACCACCAGCTCAATCTGCTGGCCCAGCTCCTCGAGCAGGGCAGCCAGGGCATCAGCCTGGGCAACATTGCGGGGAAAGCCATCCAGCAGCCAGCCACCACCGCCGGCCTGCGCCTGCTGTTCCAGCCGGCTGCGCACGATCGCAAGCACCAGGGCATCACTCACCAGCTCGCCGCGCGCCATCACAGCCTCGGCCTCCTGGCCGAGAGGCGTGCCAGCGGCAACCTCGCCCCGCAGCAGATCGCCGGTGGAGAGATGCAGCAGGCCGCGGCTCTCGGCCAGATGCTGCGCCTGGGTGCCCTTGCCGGCACCGGGAGGCCCGAGGAAGAGGAGGCGTTGCTTCATGACGGAATCGTGAACGACAGGAATCGGCGGAGAAAGACGACGAACGCTCAGGTGGAACCAGCTGACTGAGCGCTCACTGGCGCACCATGCCCTCGTAGCGCTGGGAGATCACGGCGGTCTGGAGCTGCTTGGCGGTCTGGATGGCGACGCCGACCAGGATCAGCAGGCTGGTCGCACCGAGCCCCTGGAAGGTCTTCACCTGGGTGGCGGACTCCACCGCGGATGGAATGATCGCCACGGCACCAAGGAACAGGGCACCCAGCAGGGTGAGGCGGTTCTGCACGCCGGAGAGATAGGTGGCGGTTGCCGTGCCAGGGCGCACACCCGGGATGGCGACGCCGGAGCGCTTGAGGTTGGTCGCCACATCGACCGGGTTGACCGTGAGGCTGGCGTAGAAGAACGAGAAGCCGATAATCAGCGCGAAGAACAGCAAGGCGTAGACCCAGGGGGTGCCGCTGTTCGGGCTCACGGCACTGGCCACAGTGATCAACCAGGCCGACTTGGTGAGGTTGGCGACTGTCAACGGCAGGAACACCACGGCCGAAGCGAAGATGATCGGCATCACGCCGCCGGCATTGAGCTTCAGGGGCAGATAGCTCTGGCGGGCGGAGAGATTGGCGCCGCCCACCTGCCGCTTGGCGCTGACGATCGGAATGCGGCGGTTGCCCTCCTCCACACAGACGATGCCGACGATCGTGAGCAGGAACACCGCCACCAGCACCACGATGCCGCCCACGGTGCTGCGATCGCCGCTCTGGGCCAGCTCGATCGTCGAACCCAGGGCCCGCGGCAGGGTGGCCACGATGTTCAGGTAGATCACCAGTGAGGCCCCCTGGCCGATGCCCCGCTCGGTGATCACCTCACTGATCCACATCACAACCATCGAGCCGGTGACCAGGGCGATGGCCGTCTGCAGCACGAACACCAGCTCCGGTGTGCCGGCGGTGGCATAGGGCCGCAGGATCAGAGCGAACACCACGCTCTGGAGGATGCCCCAGCCAAGGGCCACATAGCGGGTGTACTGGGCGATCTTGCGGCGTCCCGCCTCACCCTCGTTCTTCTGCAGATCCTCGAGCTGGGGTACGGCCGAGGTGAGGAGCTGCAGGATGATTGAGGCGTTGATGTAGGGCAGGATCCCCAGGCCGAACACCCCGAGGGTGGAGATGCCACCACCGGTGAAGATGTCGAGGAAACCGATCAGCTGGCCGCCGCGGGCGATGAACTCCTGAAAGGCGACCCGGTCGATGCCCGGTACGGGGATGTAGATGCCAAGGCGCACCAGCAGCAGCAGGCCCAGGGTGATCAGCACGCGGTTGCGCAGATCCTTTCCCTGGATCAGCTGCGTGAGGATTTCAGCGGCACTGGGATTTCGGCCCCGGCTGACGAGCATGGCGGGCGGGAACGGGCGAACAAAAAACCGTCCGGCGTGCAGGCGCAACACCGGACGGAACTGACCCTAACGGGTCGCGGATGACACCAACAGCGCACGGAGGGCGCCGAGCACTCTGGTCAGATCTCTTCGCAGGTGCCGCCGGCGGCCTCGATCTTCTCGCGGGCGCTGGCGGTGAAGGCCGCGGCCTGAACGGTGAGCTTCACCGCGAGATCGCCATTACCGAGCACCTTGAGCGGGTGCTTGGGGCTGGTGACCAGACCGTCCTTGACCAAGGAGTCGATGGACACGGTGCTGCCGGCCTTGAGCTCGGACAGCTTGCCCACGTTGATCACCGTGTAGTTCTTCGGGTTGATCAGCGTGAAGTGCTTGAGCTTCGGCACTCGGCGGTAGAGGGGCATCTGGCCACCCTCAAAGCCCGGGCGGGTGGGGCTACCCGAGCGGGACTTCTGACCCCGCATACCGAAACCGCAGCTGGCGCCCTGGCCGGCGGCGATGCCACGGCCCTTGCGGAGCTTGCGGCGACGGGCCCCCTTCTGGGGGGCAAGGGACTGGAGATTGAGCGACGTCATGGCGGGCCTCAGGAGTAGATCTGCTCGAGGGAGATGCCACGCTCCTTGGCGGTCTCCTTATGGGTACGCAGGCCGGCCAGGGCATCCATGGCGGCGCGGGCGTTGTTCAGGGGGGTCTTCGAACCGAGGCGCTTGGCGAGCACGTTCTTGATGCCGGCGAGCTCCAGCACCGTGCGGATCGAACCACCCGCGATCACACCGGTACCAGGGGCGGCCGGACGAATCAGCACGCTGGCGGCGCCGTCGCGGCCGTTGCCGAGGGTGGGGATCGAAGAGTGACGGGTGAGAGGCACCTTGACCAGATGCTTCTTGCCATCGGCCACGCCCTTGCGGACGGCGCCGATCACATCGCCGGCCTTACCGACACCCACGCCCACCTGGCCCTTCTCGTTGCCGACAACGACGATGGCCCGGAAGCTCATCTTCTTGCCGCCCTTGACGGTCTTGGAGACGCGGCGGATCTGGACCACACGCTCCTGCCATTCGGAGTCGCGCTCCTGACCACGACGGTTGTCGCGGCCGCGACCGCCCTTGCGGTCGCCCCTGCCCTCACCGCGGCCACCGCGGCGTTCCTGCTGGCCTTCGGCCGCTGCAGGAACATCGGACGCGGCCGGGATGTCGCTGGATTGAATCTGGTCGTTGGTTTCGGTCATGGTGAGAGCAGGATCAGAACTGAAGGCCCGCTTCCCGGGCGGCGTCAGCCAGGGCCTTGACACGGCCGTGGTACAGGTTGCCGCCGCGATCGAAGACCACCTGTTGGATGCCCTTGGCGAGGGCGCGCTTGGCCACCAGCTGGCCCACGGCGACGGAAGCGTCGCAGCTGGCACCGATGGTCAGGTTGGAGCGGAGCTCCTTATCGATGCTGGACGCTGAGCAAAGAGTGCTCTGGGCGTCGTCGTCGATCAGCTGGGCGTAGATGTGGTTATTGGAGCGGAACACCGCCAGGCGCGGACGCACAGCGGAACCGGAGAGATGGCGACGCAGGCGCCGGTGGCGTTTCTGCGTCTGCTGCTTGCGGGAAATGGTGGACATGGAGATACAGGGTAACGACGCTCAGGCAGACCTCATTTCTTACCGGTCTTACCGGCCTTGCGCAGGATGCGTTCGCCCTCGTACTTGATGCCCTTGCCCTTGTAGGGCTCAGGCGGACGAATGGCCCGCACCTTGGCAGCTTCGTTGCCCACCAGTTCCTTATCGGGACCGGAGACGAGCACGGTGGTGTTGCCATCGACGGCGAAGGTGACGCCATCGGGGGGCACCATCTCCACCTGGTGGCTGTAACCGGCACTGACCACCAGCTTTTTGCCCTGAACGGCGGCGCGGTAGCCCACACCGACGATTTCGAGCTTGCGGGTGAAACCCTGGCTCACCCCTTCGACCATGTTGGCCACGAGGGTGCGGCAGAGACCGTGCCGCTCGCGCGAGCGGCGGCTGTCGCTGGAGGGGCTCACCACCAGGGTGTTGCCGTCCTGAGCGACGGTGACGCCTTCAGGGAGGGTGCGGCTGAGCTGGCCCTTGGGACCCTTCACCGACACATCGAGGCCGTTGAGGCTGACAGTGACGCCACCCGGAACGGGAATCGGCGCTTTACCAATACGAGACATGGATCAACCTCCCTGATCAGTAGACGTAGCAGAGCACTTCGCCACCGACGCCCTGCTTGCGGGCATCGCGGTCGCTCATCACACCTTTGGAGGTGGAGATGATGGCGACACCGAGACCGCCGAGCACCTTGGGCAGCTGGCGAGTGTTCTTGTAAATCCGCAGACCGGGCTTGCTGACGCGCTGCACGGTGCGAATGGTGGGCTGGCGGTGCTTGCCGCTGTACTTGAGTTCAAGTACCAGATGCTTGTCAACGCCATCACCGGCTTCGGTGACTTCGGCGATGAAGCCCTCCTGCTGCAGCACCTTGGCGATGCTGCGGGCCATGCGCGAGGCCGGCACCTTGGTGGACTGGTGACGCTTCTCACTCGCATTACGAATGCGGGTGAGCATGTCGGAAATCGGGTCGTGGTTGGCCATGGTCAGGTCCGAAGAGGGCTCAGTTTCTGCGGAACGGCATTCCCATCTCGCGGAGGAGGGCCCGGCCCTCTTCGTCGTTACGGGCAGTGGTCACGATGGTGATGTCCATGCCGCGGATGGCATCGATCTTGTCGAAGGAGATCTCCGGGAAGATGATCTGCTCCTTCACCCCCAGGGTGTAGTTGCCGCGACCGTCGAAGCTCTTGTCGCTCACACCACGGAAGTCGCGGATGCGGGGCAGGGCCAGATGGATGAGACGCTCGAGGAAGGCGTACATGCGGTCGCCACGCAGGGTGACGGCCACACCGATCGGCATGCCCTGACGAATCTTGAAGCCGGCGATGGCCTTCTTGGCGCGGGTCACCACCACCTTCTGACCGGTGATCGTGGCCAGCTCCTCGATGGAGGCCTCGAGGGCCTTGGCATTCTGGGCGGCTTCACCAAGGCCCCGGTTAAGGGTGACTTTCACCACCTTGGGGACTTCGTGGATGTTCGAGAGGTTGAGATCTTTCAGCAGCTTGGGCTGGATCTTCTCCCGATAGCTCTGTTTGAGGGACATGACGGGGGGACGGGGGTTGCGCTTCTGGGCGTGGTCAGAAGGCGGACAGGACGACGTGGAAAGAGAGGGAGGTGTACGGGGATCAGTCGATGATCTCGCCGGTTTTCTTCAGGCGGCGTTTCTTGGTGCCGTCCTTCTCAACGACGATCTCGACGCGGCTGGCCACCTGCTTGGCGGTGGAATACACCATCACGTTGGAGGCGTGCAGCGAGGCTTCCTCGGTCACGATGCGACCGGTTTCACCCTCCTGGGTGGGCTTGACGTGACGGGTGCGCAGGTTGATGCCCTGCACAACAACACGGTTCTCATACGGAAGGGTGCGCAGGACCTCGCCGGTCTTGCCCTTGTCCTTGCCGGAGATCACCTGGACGGTGTCGCCCTTCTTGATGCGCATCTTGATGCGCTCGGGGGCCTTGGCCTTGGGGGTTGCCGTTGCCATGGTCAGATCACCTCCGGAGCGAGGGACACGATCTTGGTGAAGTTGCGCTCACGCAGTTCGCGAGCGACAGGACCGAAGACGCGGGTGCCCTTGGGGTTGTTGTCGTTGCCGAGGATCACGGCGGCGTTGTCATCGAAACGGATGGCATTACCGGTGTCGCGACGGAAGGTGGCCTTGGTGCGCACCACCACGGCCTTGACCACATCCGACTTCTTGACGCCCATGTTGGGCATGGCGTCCTTGACGGCGGCCACGATCACATCGCCCACGTGGGCGTAGCGACGGTTGGTGCCCAGCACGCGGATGCACTGGATGCGCTTGGCGCCACTGTTGTCAGCGACGTTGAGGAATGTTTCCTGTTGAATCATCGGGAGATCTCCTCAGCTGGCGCTGCTGTTGGTGAGCACCTCGGCCACCGCCCAGCGCTTGGTGCGGCTGAGTGGACGGGTTTCGGTGATGCGCACGCGATCACCAACCTTGCAGGCGTTGGCCTCATCGTGCGCCTTGTAGCGCTTGGTGCGGCTCACCGTCTTTTGGTAGATGGGGTGAGGGAAGCGGTTTTCCACCGCCACCACCACGGTTTTATCCATCTTGTCGCTGACGACGGTGCCGACCCTTTCCTTGGTTGCCATGACGGTTACTCGGGGGATCAGGAAGCGGCGGAGCGCTGGCGCTCCGTTTGCACCGTCAGCAGCTGGGCCAGCTTGATGCGGGCGGCCTTGAAGCGGTGCGGGTTCTCGAGGCGGCGGGTGGCCTGCTCGAAGCGAAGGGTGAACAGCTCGCGGCGGGTGCCGTCGATCTGGGTGGTGATGTCGCCGTCGGAAAGCTTGCGCACCTCGGCGATGTCGGAACGGGCCATGGTCAGGACTCCACGGTGGTGGCCGCAGCGGCAGCCTGGGCAGCGTCCTGATCCTCGAGGGACAGGAACTTGGTCTTCAGGGGCAGCTTGTACTGCGCCAGGCGCATGGCCTCCTTAGCGATCTCGGGGGTGATGTCAGGACCGCCCATCTCAAAGAGGATGCGACCGGGCTTGATCACGGCCACCCAGAACTCCGGGTTGCCCTTACCGGAACCCATCCGGGTTTCGGCGGGGCGCATCGTGACGGGCTTGTCAGGGAAGATCCGGATCCAGATCTTGCCGCCCCGCTTGACGTAGCGGGTCATGGCACGACGGGAGGCCTCGATCTGGCGGGAGGTGATCCACCCGCACTCCTGGGCCTGCAGCGCGAATTCACCGAAGGCAATGGTGTTGCCCCGGGTAGCGATGCCCCGCATGCGGCCGCGCTGCTGCTTGCGGAATTTGACGCGTCTTGGACTCAGCATGGTTCAGGCCTCCTGATCACTCGTCGTTCGAACGGTCTTCGAACTGTTGGGGCCGACGGCTGGCGCGGCGCTTGGGCGCGGCTCCGACGGGCACCTTGTCCTGCTGCCCTGGCAGCACTTCACCCTTGAATACCCACACCTTGATCCCCAGCACCCCGTAGGTGGTGGAGGCCACCTTGGTGGCGTAGTCGATGTCGGCGCGGAGGGTGTGCAGCGGCACACGACCTTCGCGGGTCCATTCGGTGCGGGCGATCTCGGCGCCGTTGAGGCGGCCGCTCACCTGGATCTTCAGACCCAGAACACCGGCACGCTGAGCGCGCTGGATGGTCATGCGCAACACGCGGCGGAAAGCCACGCGCTTCTCGAGCTGCTGGGCGATGTATTCAGCCAGCAGGAAGGCGTCGGCGTCGACGCGCTCCACCTCGACCACGTTGATCCGCACCTGACGGGCGGTGTCACCAATGGTCTTCTGGATGCCGCTGCGCAGCTCCTCGATGCCGCTGCCCTGACGGCCAACGAGCACGCCGGGGCGGGCGGTCTTGAGTTCCACCTCAAGCTGATCAGCCTTACGGGCGATCAGAACGTCGCTGATGCCAGCGGCGCTGTACTTCTTGTGGATGAACTTACGAATCCGGTCATCCTCCTGAAGGAGGGTCGGATAGGTCTTGCTGGGGGCGTACCAGCGGGACCGGTGCTCCTGGGTGATCCCCAGGCGCAGTCCGGTTGGATGGATCTTGTGTCCCATCGGTCGGTGTCCTCGGGGGTCAGGCGGAAGGAGCCACAGCAATGCTGATGTGGCAGGTCTGTTTCTTGATCGCGTAGGCGCGGCCCTGGGCCCGCGGACGGAAGCGCTTGAGGGAGGGGCCCATGTCCGCTGTCGCGGAAGCGATCACAAGAGAAGAGGGGTCGAGACCCAGGTTGTGCTCGGCGTTGGCCACCGCACTCCGCAGCACCTTGGTGATCGGGCCGGTGGAGCGGTAGGGCATGAACTCGAGCATGATCAGCGCATCGCGATAGCT
>Ga0310334_100432_pt1 | contig 10885 bp, 13 predicted proteins | sample LakMicMIDCLREDC7_FD_195548 | JGI IMG/M metagenome (GOLD analysis project Ga0310334, IMG submission 195548) | Enriched freshwater cyanobacterial communities from Lake Michigan, Michigan, United States - MI23.DCL.RED.C7 (v2) (version 2) | ecosystem: Environmental > Aquatic > Freshwater > Lake...
GGGACGTGCCCAGGAAACCTATGGCGAGGACCCGTTGCATGTGGGTGCCATGGGCGCGGCGATCACGCGCGGCCTGCAGCGGCACACGATCGCCTGCGTCAAGCATTTTGCTCTCAATTCGATCGACAGCTCCCGCTTTCTGGTGGATGTGCAGACCAGCGAGCGGGTGCTGCACGAGCTCTATCTGCCGCAGTTCCGCGCCTGTGTGGAGGCCGGCGCCGGCTCGGTGATGAGCGCCTACAACCGTGTCAACGGTGTCTGGTGCGGTCAGCACGAGCGGCTGCTCACCGCGATCCTCAAGGAGCGCTGGGGCTTCTCAGGCTTTGTGGTGAGCGATTTCATCTTCGGCATCCGCGATGGCGTGGCCGCACTGCTGGCGGGTCTGGACCTGGAGATGCCATTTCGGATGGTGTTCGAGGGCTGCTTACCCCAGGCCCTCGCGGATGGCCGAGTGCCGCCACATCGCATCGATGACGCTCTGCGGCGGCAGCTGCGCGCCCGCCTGAGCCTCCCGCCTGGCTCCTATCCGGCGAGCCTGCGTGGCTGCCCCGCCCATCGGCACCTCGCTCGGGAAGCGGCCTGCCAGTCGATCGTGCTGCTCCGCCATGACCATGCGGTGCTGCCCTTCCGGGGGCTGCGCACCCTGGCGGTGATCGGCCGGTTGGCAGCCGAACCGAACCTCGGCGATCGCGGCTCCTCGGACACACGCCCGGATCCCGGCTCGGTGATCACCCCCCTGGCCGGGCTGCAACAGGCGGCGCCGAATCTGGAGATCGGCCACGCCAGAGGCGACGATGCTCTGGCGGCAGCGGCATTTGCCGGCCGCATGGACGCGGCCGTGGTGGTGGTCGGACTGGACTGGTGCCTGGAGGGGGAACACATCCATCCGGGCGACATCGCCCCGATCCTGGAGCTGATCCCTCCGCCGGACTGGTTGCTGCAGCTGCTGGGTCGGCGGCTGATCCTGCCCTGCTGGCGCCCGGTGGCTCGTGCGATCGCCTGGATCACCAGCCACGGCACTGCCAGGGCGGGGGGCGATTTCGCCGCCGGCGACCGCACCGATCTGCAGCTGCCCCCCGATCAGGTGGCGCTGATCCGGCAGGTGGCCGCCGCCAATCCGCGCACGGTGGTGGTGCTGATGGGCGGCGGAGCGATCCTCACCCAGGAGTGGCAGCCGGAGGTTCCTGCCCTGCTGCTGCTCTGGTATCCAGGGCAGGAGGGCGGAACGGCCCTTGCTGATGTGCTGCTCGGGCGGCGATCGCCCTGTGGCCGTCTGCCGTTTGCCGTGCCCGCTGATGCCGATCAGCTGCCTCTGTTTGAACCGCGTGCCAAGCAGGTGCGCTACGACCTCTGGCACGGCTACCGCAGATTTCAGCAGCAGGGTCGCCCGGCGGCTTATCCGTTCGGCTATGGCCTTGGCTACAGCCGATTCCACTGGCACAGCCTGCAGCTGCTGCAGCCGCCGGGCACTCCAGCGGACAGCCACGGCCTGGCGCTGAGCGTGGTGGTGCAGAACCTCGGGCCGATGGATTCCGCCGAGGTGGTGCAGCTGTACCTGGAGCCGCCGGCTCTGGCGATGGAGCGTCCGCGCCGGACTCTGGTGGCCTTTGCCAGGTTGGAGCTGGCCGTTGGCGAGGCGCAGACGGTGACGCTTCAGGTTCCATGGCGCCAACTGGCGTTCTTCGATGAAGCACAGGATGGTTTCGTGCTTGAGGCGGGGCTGCATCGCCTGGTGGCAGCTCGCCACAGCGATGACCCCGGCCTGGTCTGTGACGCGCTGTTGAGCGCTGCCTGGCTGGGGCCTTAGCGCGGCCGGCCGCTGCGCTCCTCCATCCCCTGCTCCTCCATCTCCTGCAGCAGCCGCTGCAGGCGCAGGCGGTTGTAGCGCTGCAGCAGCAGACAGGGAAGATTGAACAGGCTGGCGAACAGCAGGTTCAACAGCACCCCGGAGGGCGGCAGCCACAGGGCTGTGCCCAGCCAGGCTGGCCACAGGGCCCAGTGCACCAGCTCGGCGCGACGGGTTTCGGCGATCAGGCGCCGCAGCGCCTGCGGTTCGCGGCGGGCCAGGCTGGCCTTGCGGATTCCGCCGGGAAGTGCGTCACCGGCATCAGGAATCCAGGCCTTCCAGCGGCGAATCCCAAGCCAGCGCTCATAGGACCGCTGGTTGTTTCTCGCTGCGCTGCTGCTGAAATCGCGAGCAGGTTCCGCCTGCAGCCAGCGCAGGGGCAAGGCATTGGCGCAGGCCCCCACCAGCAGCGACCAGCCCAGCCAGAGCGTGGCGCAGGTCAGCAGCGGCGTCAGATCAGAAGCAAGCCTCATTCGCGGGTGCTCACGCGGCGGCCCTTCCACTGCACCTGGCCGCGTTCGAGATTGACGATCGCCAGCAGGAAGACACCGAGAAAGAACATCACCGGCACCGGGAAGATCAACGGGACCCAGCGGAAACTGCCAACCCGCCGCGTGATCCAGGCCAGCTGCAGCGCGAAGGCCGCGTAGATCAACCCGTTGCTGAGGGGCGACGGGTCGCCGAGGATGGGCCAGCCCAGCAGCGAGGCAGGCAGACACCAGGCTGCCCAGAACAGGCCGGAAAGCCACAGCACAACCGCCACCATCCACGGCCAGTGCACTTCCCCGGCGGCCGTGGCGAAGTTTTTGTCGAAGCCGACCACCATGTCCCGCAGGCCACCGGGATACATGCGATAGCTGATCTGGCCGCAGCCGATGTAGGCGCTCACCGGCAAGCCCGCCTGCTCATAGCAATGGCCAAGGAACCAGTCCTCCACCACCTTGTCCGCCACGGCCCGATGGCCACCGCTGCGGTCGTAGTCGTGGCGACTGGTGGTCATGGCCGGCCCGAAGGCCACGCCGCAGCCGGGCCCGAGCGGCACCGCCAGCAGCCCCACCAGGTTGAACAACAGCGACAGCTGTTCATAGGGCTGTTCAGTGCGGTGGAACGGTTGCACTGAGACCAGACCACCAAGCTGCTGGTGTAGTGCCACCAGGCTTCCGAGCAGATCCGGCTGCGGTTCGGTATCGGCGTCGAGAAACACCAGCACCTCGCCCGAGCTGGCCTGCACGCCGTGGTGCAGGGCCCAGGTCTTGCCGCACCAGCCGGGTGGCAGGGGTGGTGGCGCGATCACCCTCAGGGGCAACGGGCCTGCCGCCGCTCGGGCGATGGCAGCTGTGCCGTCGCTGGAATGGTCATCGATCACGATCACCTCCAGCGGCTGTTGGTGCTGCTGTCCCAGGCGTGCCAGCAGGTTGGGCAGGGTGCCGGCCTCATTGCGGGCTGGGATCAGCACCGAAATGCTCGGTTGGCCCTGTACGGAGCCGCGGGGCAGCGGTGGCAGATGCCAGGACAGAACCCAGCCCAGCAGCCAGCGCACGAGCACCGACACAGTCAGCCAGCCCATGGGACGGAGCCCTCGGTTACCTCACCCTATGGAGATCAGGGCAAGCTGATGGCAGTGCTGGTCAAGGGCGCAGCAGTTCCAGGGCGAGCGGCCTTAACGCGGCGGGATCGCGCAGCAGCTGGGGATGGGTGGCGACCGGCAACATGCGCCGTGGGCCGATCGGCAGCACGGCCCGCCAACCCGGCAGCACGGCCAGATCGAGGGCGGAATAGAAGCTGTGGCATTCCACCGCCCGCAGGGTGTCGAGGTTGTTGTTGAGGTCCTGCAGCAGCGCGCTGCCCCACTTCACGTCCGCCAGCCCACGGAACAGCCTGCTGGACCAGGGTTGTGCGGTGATTGTTCCCTGTTGCGGACTGCCCAGGCTGATGAAGCGGCGTGTGCGTCGATGACCGCCGTGCTGCTGAATCCAGCTGCGGGCGATCACCCCACCGATCGAGAAACCGAGGAGATCCACCGCCTGCTGCCCCGGATAGGCGGCTTCGATCTGGTGGCTGAGCTCGCTGGCCGCTTCCCGAACGGAGGTCACCCCCAGCCGCAGGCTCAACGCCGGCAACAGCCGCTCCTGGCGCTGATCCCCGAGCAGTCGGAGCAACGGCTCAAACACCGCCGGGGTATCCAGGAGGCCATGGACGAGTACCAGCGGCGGGGAGTCGATCGAACGTCGTTGCAGTGATGCTCTGATTCAAGGCTGGACATCGGCATGGCAACGGGGAGGTGCTTGTAGGGATCCCCACCCGCTGACCATTGCCTGGCCGCGCACTCGGCTGATGTCTCGCCTGCCGTGATCCTGCTGGAGGAGCTGATGGGGGGGGTGCTGGGCTGAATTCGCGGGAGCCCCACGCGGTGGCGGCAGCCCTCTGCAATCGCTGATCGGCCATTGACAGTCCTCACAGTCGTCGCTAGTACAGGTGTACGCCTAAGCCAGCTCATGCCTGTCGCGTCTCCCTATGCGGTCTTCCGGGCCAGCGACCTCGGCTGGCCTCCCGTATCGGCCGTGGCAGCGTCTGAGCGCCCGGCACAGGCAGGTGCGACCAAGCCGAGGACATGCAAGCAACGTGTGGCCGGAGCCGACCAACGGGCGACACGTCAGCCGCGTTGGTCCGCCTTGGTGCAGGGGGAGCTGTTCCCGCTGCAGGCCCAGGTCTGACCGACAGCGACGACGCACCACCACCGAGCAGAGCCGTTCAGAAGCAGAACGGCAGGAACTGGGTGCGGCAGGCGGCGTAGCCATCCACGAGTGGGCCGAGCCCGATCTGGTGCGCAATGCCGGAACCGGTGATCGCTTCGGTGAGGATGCCGATCACAAGGCCGAGCATGGCGGCGCGGCCGTTGAACAGTTCAACGCTTCGGAGCTGCTCCATGTGGATCTGCTCAGTGGCGCGGTGCTGGAACCACGACTCATTGGACGGTGTGTTGGCCATGGTTATCTCCGGTAGGGCGTGCAGGTGAACGTCAATCAGTGAGATCGGGCTGCAGCAGGGAGCCTGTGATCCAGGCGCCGATCAGCAGGGCGGCTAGGACGGCGATCATCGTGGGCGACTCGGAGCAAGGTCGCTGGGGCGGCTCAGCACGAAGACCACCATGGTGGTGAGAACAACGACAAGGCCAATGACCGCAGTGATGGCTGCGGTGTAATCCGTGCTCATGGCGATCAACCCAGGCCGATTTGGCTGAGGATTCCCTGGCCTGTGAGCAGCTCGGTGGCCAGGCCGATCACGAAGCCGAGCATGGCCAGGCGACCGTTCCAGGTTTCAGCGAAACCGACGAATCCGAATCGGGACGAGGAGTCAGCCATGGGCATTACGAAGTGTTGCGGCAATCGTAACGGAGTGTGAAGGATCTGGGGAGGGCGGTTCACCGTCGATGCATGACGCGGCAGCGCGGCCCCGGGCTGCTGCTGCCCAGCAGGCATGCAGACAGCAAAAAGCCCCGCCGGGGCGGGGCTCAAGCCAGTGGCTCGGGGGAGACTTGAACTCCCGACCTTGGGGTTATGAATCCCACGCTCTAACCAGCTGAGCTACCGAGCCGCGGTGTTTGGAGTGTAGACGACCGAGAGACCAGACCCCTGTGCTGCTGCGGGATTCAGGCCTTCGCCGGAAGGAACTGCAAGGGGTTCACGGCGCCACGTCCGGCCGGGAGGATCTCGAAGTGGAGATGGGGTCCGGTGCTGCGGCCGGTGCTGCCCATCAGCGAGATGACAGCGCCCTGGGAGACGTTGTCGCCAGGTCGCACAAGGATTTGACTGTTGTGGGCGTAGCGGCTGACTGAGCCGTCATCGTGCTGGAGCTCCACCATGTAGCCGTAGCCGCCCTCATTCCAGCCAGCGGAGAGAACCTGGCCACTGCGCGCCGCCAGGATCGGAGTACCGACGTTGTTGGCGATGTCGATGCCCCTGTGCATGCGACCCCAGCGCCAGCCGTAGCCGGAGGAGAAGATGCCCCTGGTCGGCCAGATCCAGCTCGTATTGCTGAAAGGATTGGTGCTGGGTGTGCCGAATCCAGGCTGTTCAGGCCAGCTAAGGCCACCGGATGCACTCGGCTTCAGGCCGAGGATCATGCGGCTCCGTCCAGGTGACGACTGGGCCAGCCGAATCTGGGTTCCCGCCACCAGACGTGCGGCCTCAAGGCCGGGATTGAGGCGGAGCAGCTCCGAGATCGTGAGGTTGTAGCGCTGAGCGATCTTCACCAGGCTGTCCCCGAAGCGGACGACTGGCGCCTCCTGAGGTTCAGGAAGGGCTTCCAAGGGTGGGGTGCGCCTCAGCTCGCTTGTGTCGACGGAGGCCAGCTGCTTCACGGTGCGGCTGGTCTGGCTGGGAAGCACAAGCCAGTCACCGCGCTGAAACTGGTGGTCCTCGTCCACATCATTCAGACGGGCAAGGCGGGATTCATCCTGTGCAAGTGCACTGGCCAGCTGCTCAATGCTGATGCTGCTGCGGACCTTGACCCAGAGGCGATCCGCTGCCTGAGGAAGAGCAGCAAGCAGAGCAGGTGCTGCCGTGCTGTCGGCAACTTCGAATGATGTGGTGGTGGACGAACGGGAATCGGCGAGGGAAGGAACAACGACACTGCCGGCAGCGCCCAGGGCTGCGGTACTGGCAAGCGTTGTTAGCAGAAACTGATAAGGCTTCATGCAGGATGGCCGAAAGGTCAGGACCCGGTGGAGAAGCCGACATCCCCGGGGTTGGCGAGACAGTAACGGCTTGAACCATCCACGACAAGTCGTCGTGGCCACTCTTTTGGTTGACCAGGCGAAAAAAGGAGATCAGTACAGGCATCCTGTTCTGAGTCCCATCGATTCCTCCGTGGGATCGGATGGCCTCCGTGGGATCAGATGGGCTCTGGAGGCTCGGGTGCGGTCCTGTCCAGCTGGCGCAAGGCTTCGAAGAGCACCACCCCGGCAGCTGTGGCCAGGTTGAGGCTGCGCACGCCACCGCCATGGTCCACAGAGCCAGGCATCGGGATCGTCAGAGCCAGATCCGCGTCAGCGAGCACATGCTCCGGCAGTCCGCTGGTTTCCCGTCCGAACAGCAGCCAGTCGTCAGCGCTGTAGCGGATGTGGTGATACGGCTGGCTGGCATGGCTGCTCAGTGCCAGCAGGCGCCCGCCACGGGATCGCTGTTCAGCTCGGAAGCTCTCCCAGTCGGCATGGCGGTGCAGATTCACCCAGGGCCAGTAATCCAGGCCGGCTCGTTTGAGCGTGCGGTCACTGATCTCGAAGCCGAGCGGTTCGATCAGATGCAGTTCCGTGCAGGTGGCTGCGCAGCTGCGGGCCACATTGCCGGTGTTGGGCGGGATCTCCGGCTCGAACAGCACCAGCCTTGGCATGGTCAGCCCCCCGGCACGGGCTGGCCAAGGGCGTGCAGGTTGATGGCCCGGCCCGCCACCACCAGCCAGCTGTCCATGGCCTGCTGCATCAGCTTCTGCTGCAGGCTGCCCATGCGGTCGCGGAACAGGCCGCCCACCGCCGTCGGAGGCACCACCCCCCAGCCCACTTCTTCGCACACCAGCAGCACCGGTGCCGTGTAGGTGGCCAGCTCGTGCAGCAGTTCAGCCTGAATGGCTTCCCAGGCTGCGGTCGGCGCCTCCAGGTGATGCGCCAGCCAGGTTCCCAGGGAGTCGATGAGCAGCAAAGGGGCCTGAGGATCCGCATCGCCCCTCCTCTCCAGTCCGTCCCTCAGCGACGCAACAGCCCCGCTGAGGGCGGCGCCTGTCTCGATCAAACCCCAGTCGGCAGGGCGCCGCTGGCGGTGCAGGTCGAGGCGCTGGCTCCAGCCCGGATCATCTGGGCGTGAGGCTGCCGTGGCCAGGTACACAACCGGCTGAGCGGAGGTACTCGCCAAAGTCTCGGCCCAGCGGCTCTTGCCGCTGCGGCTGGCGCCACAGATGAGCACCAGTCCGCTGTGGGGGAGAGACTCAGCCGCCACCGTTCATGTTGCGCAGAGTCGCGACAGACGAGGGCGAGACGCGGTTGAGGTAACGGAAGATCCAGTACTTGAAGATCGTGGCCAGGACCACCGGGAAGGTGGCGATGAACAGCAGGATGAAGTTCTCCTCGGCCGGCAGCCCCAGGTGGTGGGCGATGCCGTCGAGCAGGACCGTCCAGCCCTCAGGGCTGTGGAAGCCAACAAAAATGTCGGTGAACAGGATGATGGCGAAGGCTTTGGCGCTGTCGCTCAGGCCGTAGATCGCCTCATCCAGGAAGCCACGCAGCACCTGCAGATCCCGTCGCCCCAGCAGGCAGACGGCCACGAATCCGATCAGTCCGGCAAGGTCGGCGAGGATGTTCTTGGTGGCCTCCAGGCTCTCGCCATCCGCCTCGTCCTTGAGTTCGCTGGCCTTACCGGAGAGGGCCGTCTGCAGTTCGTCGCGGGTGAGCGGCTGCCGCCCCTCCAGCAGGGCCTGGAACTCCAGCTCCTCCTGGTAGAGGCGCAGTTTGTTGACCGCTTTCTCCTGGAGGTGTGGCTTGGTGTAGTTGAGAAAGGGCACGTCCGGCGCCACCCGGTCGAGCAGCGGCGAAATCAGCACGGTGCGACTCACCTGCTGAACCACCAGCGGCACCAGGATCAACAGCAGCAGGATCCGCAGCGAGACCAGGGTTGAATCTCTGCGGCGCCGGAAGCCGGCCACAACCGAGGCCTCCGCTTCCGGATCGAGTTGCCGGCGCACCCCGTCGAACACACCCAGCAGGCTGCGGGGCAGCATCTCCGGCGAGCGGGAGATCGAGGGCAGACTGCCGGCGACGCCGTAGCGGGAGACCACGGTTTCGATCAGCGTGAGCTGGCGCAGTTCCTGGCTGTCCAGGTCCGAGCGGTTCTTGGCCAGATCCGCAAGGGTGTTGCGGCAGAGCTGAAGGGCCGCGCGGAAACGCCGCAGCATCTGGGCCTGCGTCTGCCGGGGGATGCTCAGCTCAAGCTCCGGTCGCACAGGGCGATCGTTGTAGTACTCGAGCTCAAGGCCCTGAATCAGCAGAGCTGCTTCGTAAGCCTGCTCCAGTTCCAGGCTCAGATCACTGACCCGGGCCCGATCGAAGCTGCCCATCCAGTCGGTCAACCCCATGGCATATCAGCGGGAGAAGACCCACCAGGTGATCATCGGCACCAGTGTGCCAACCACAAGCAACACCACCACCCAGAGCAGGGCATTGCTCGAGGCCGTCTCCTCCTTGGTGGGGATGTTGGTCTCGATCGGCAGTCGTTCCAGCAGTTGAGGCGGGCCTGGATCCTCCCCTCCCTGCAGCACGGTGTCGAGACGGTCTAGGGCATCGAGACCTGCCTGGCGGTAGCGGGCCCCCTCACGCAGCGGCAGCCCCATGGTGCTGATGGCGGTGCTCGACAGCAGACTTTCTGGAAGCTGGTTGAGCAGTTCGGCCGAGGCCACAACCGCGGCGCTGTTGTTCTGAGACTCGATCAGCAGCAACAGCAGATTGCTGTCTGGATCGGTGGCACCCCAACGCTCAATCAGCTGTTGGCCGAGGCTTTCCAGGCTGAGTCCGTAGTCGAGACGCCGCAACGTGAGCAGGCGGGCATCCACGTGGTCCTCGTTCAGCAATTGCAGCCGCTTCTCGAGGTCATTGCTGGCGGCGCGGCTCAGCAGATCGGCGGTGTCGATCACCGCGGAGGTGGGGATCTGCGAGGGGAAGTCCTGAACCCCAGTGGCCAGGGCTTCCAGGGGCCAGCAGAGCCCGGCCAGCAGCATGGCGGAAAGAGCGCCTGCGATCAGGCCGCGGAGAGTACGCAGCAGCACCGTCACCGTGAGGAACTGGGACCAGTCTGCCGTCAGCCGGCCAGGCTGTCGTTGTTGAGCAAGGCGATCACCTCGAGGATCGTTGCAGTGCGCTCGTGCGAGAGCTCCAGTTGCTGCGCCAGCCGCGCCAGGAAATGCTGTTCAGCAGTGCTTTCGACGTGATCGGCTCGGGTCAGATCAGCAGCCACGGCCAGCGCCGTTTCCCGCTGGCGAGCGTCGAGCAGCGGCACGGCCTGGCACACCAGTGCATCGCAGCCGTCCAGACGGAGGATCTGCAGCAAGCCATCAAGCAGCCGTTCCATCGCCGCATCACTGAAGCGGCAGTAGGGCTGGCGGTACTCCAGTTGCTGGCGTAGACCGCGGACCTCGAGGCTGGCCAGTTCTCCGTCGCAGGCGACGGCCGCCAGGCAGATCGCTGCGAAGGCTTCAGCAGGTGAGCTGACCTGCACGGCAGGGGCGGCGCTGACCATCGGTCTTGATGTGGCTTGTCTCATCTCACCGCCGCTGCGGGCACTTGTCAGGCACCTGTGTGGCTGTGACAACGTGAAGATCATTGCCCTGGACTGCGGGATGGGACGCGCTGCACGCCTCTGTCTCGCCGCCGGTGTGCTCGGCCTGCTGCTCTGTGTGCTGAATCAGCTCACGGCGCCCGAGCTCAGCCCGGCTCTGGAGCGGGCAGGGGTGCTCTCCAGCCTGCTCGCCGTTGGCCTCATGCTGGTTGCAATTCTCTGGACCCGTGCCGTACCGGTGGCTCCGGAACGTGTTGCGCTCGAGGGCGAGCAGGGTGTTCGCCTGGCCGACGGTCTGCCGGAGCACCTGGCCCAGGAACTCGGCTGGGGCAGCCAGATGCTGCTCACGGCAACCCCTGCCGCCTCGCTGCTGCTCTACTGGCGCGGCCGCACTGTGCTCCGGCGTGGGGTGCTGGCAGAGGCCGCGTTCATTCCCGGTGCCATCTGCGCGCGGGCCTGGAGCACCGGCAAGGCCATCGGTCTGGTGAACATGAAGCTCTACCCCGGTCGGCAGGAATTCGTCGGTCTGCCGGATGGCATTCCGGCGCTGATCGTGCAGCCGATCGGCACGGAGGGCGTGATCCTGCTGGCCGGCTGGTCGCCGCGATGCTTCAGCCGCAGCGATGAGGCCTGGCTGGAGGGGTGGAGCCGCAAGCTCAGAACTGCACTGGAGCTCTGCGACGCTGCTCCTGAGATCCCGAGGAGTCCTTCGCCGGCAGGC
>Ga0310334_100433_pt1 | contig 10879 bp, 9 predicted proteins | sample LakMicMIDCLREDC7_FD_195548 | JGI IMG/M metagenome (GOLD analysis project Ga0310334, IMG submission 195548) | Enriched freshwater cyanobacterial communities from Lake Michigan, Michigan, United States - MI23.DCL.RED.C7 (v2) (version 2) | ecosystem: Environmental > Aquatic > Freshwater > Lake...
TGGCCTTTGTGGCCGGCCTGGCCCGGTTCACCAATGCCATCGATCGCCAGGTAGTTAACGGTGTCGTCAATGGCATCGGCCGCTTGTCGTTGCAGAGCGCCGAAAATCTCAAGCTCAGTGTCAGCGGCCAGCTGCAGAGCTATGTGCTCACGGTGGTGATTGCCATCGTGGTGTTACTCAGCTCCTTGACCTGGATGGTTGGCGAGGCGGTTCGCTGATGACGAGCTCCGTTTTGATGGCCTTCCCCTGGTTGAGCCTGTTGCTGGCCATTCCCTTTTTGGGAACCTTCGCCCTGCTGCTCTGGCCTGGGGAACCGAGCCCTGGCCGGCTGCGGGGCATCACGATTGGGCTGTTGGCGGCCCAGTTGGTCGCCAGCTTGGCCCTGTTGCTGGTGTTTGATCCGGCCCTTGGGGACATGCAACTGGAAGAGCTCCACAGCTGGGTGCCAAGCATCGGTCTCAACTATCAGTTGGGTGTGGATGGACTCTCGTTGCCCCTGGTGCTGATCAATGCCGCCCTCACCCTGGTGGCGGCGGTTTGCACCCGGGATTTCAGCAAGCGGCCGAGGATCTACTTTTCGATGCTGCTGCTGATTAGTGGGGCGGTGAATGGCGCCTTTCTGGCCGAAAACCTGCTGCTCTTCTTCCTGTTCTATGAGCTCGAACTCATTCCCCTCTGGCTGCTGATCTCGATCTGGGGAGGCAATCAGCGCGCCTATGCGGCCACCAAGTTCCTAATCTTCACGGCCGTGTCGGGCATGTTGATCCTGGGGGCCTTCTTGGGCCTGGCCCTGTTCACCGGCACGGTCGATTTCAGCCTCACGGCGATCACGAGTGAACGGTTGGCCATGGGCAGCCAGATCGTGTTGCTGTCTGCGCTGTTGGTGGGGTTTGGCATCAAATTGCCGTTGGTGCCCTTTCATACCTGGTTGCCGGACGCCCATACCCAGGCGTCCACGCCCGTTTCGGTGTTGCTGGCCGGTGTTTTATTGAAACTCGGCACCTACGGGATCCTGCGGTTTGGCATGGGCCTGTTCCCAGAGGCTTGGGCCCAGTTAGCCCCCGGCTTGGCTATTTGGGCGGCCATTACCGTTGTGTATGGCTCCCTGGCGGCGATCGCCCAGCGGGACATGAAACGCATGGTGGCCTACAGCTCCGTGGGCCACATGGGCTATGTTTTGTTGGCCGGGGCAGCTGCAACGCCGGTGGCCTTGCTGGGGGCCGAATTTCAGATGGTGAGCCACGGCCTGATTTCCGCCTTGCTGTTCCTGTTGGTGGGCACGGTGTACCGCAAGACGGGCACCCGGGATCTAGATGTGCTGCGGGGCCTGCTCAATCCGGAGCGGGGCCTGCCGTTTACGGGCACCTTGATGATTCTTGGGGTGATGGCCAGCGCCGGCATGCCTGGCATGGTCGGCTTTATCGCAGAATTCCTGGTCTTCCGCGGCAGTCTTCTGGCCTATCCGATCGCCACCCTGGTCTGCATGGTGGGATCGGGCCTAACGGCCGTGTATTTCCTGCTGCTGGTTAACCGTGCCTTTTTTGGCCGGCTGGCGATCACCCCCGCCAGTGACAATCCGGTGGACGACGCCCGCCTGGATATTCAGCTAGCCCCGGTGGCTCCTCGGGAAACCCTGCCGGCCCTTGCCCTTGCCCTGGGGGTCCTGGCCCTGGGCCTGTTCCCAGCGCTCCTGGGCCATTGGGGTGAGGCCACCACTACGGCGATGGCCCAGTTGCCCGCTCTAGCGGCTCCGATCACGGAAGGGGGACTGGGCTGATGCCAGTGATTTCTGCCGACCTCACCCGCCAGGGCGGTATGCCTCCGGCCGCCGAACTGGAGCGGCGCTTGCTGGCTGGTGAAACCCTGTTAGCGGAAACCCCAGGCCATGTCTTGGAAGTGGTGGGGGTGCTGGAGAGTTACGGCGAGGTTCTCGATGCCTACAGCCGCAATCTGATCTATCAAGCGGAGCAGCAGTTTCTCAATCCTTTCCCGATCTTCAAGTTCCTAGATGGTGATTTGAGCCCCGCCAAGATCTGGCGCCATCTCAACCATGATCGCATTAATTTTGAATACGCCGAATATTGCATGAAGGCCATGCTCTGGCATGGCACCGGTGGCCTCGACGCCTATCTCGATTCCCAGGCCTTTGCAGGTCTCTGCGCAAAGATCATCCAGGCCAAGCGCCGCAAGGACCTGCTGTTGGGCCTGCTCGACCCCCTGTTTCGCCAATTTCTGCCCGAGCTGATCCGCACCGCTGCCACCACCCATGCCCTCGGCCAGTTCTGGCGGGTGATGAGTGATCTCTTTATCGACCTTGCCGCCGCCGAACGGGACGGCCGGGTGGCCTCGATTGCCCAGGTGGTGGACTTTCTCAAGGATGGGCTGGTGGCTGCCGCCGGCAAGCCGATCACCTACGCGGTGATGATCGGCCTGGAAACTTTCCCTGTGTTGCCACCTGAGGCAGGGCTCACCTTCCTGGTCGATGTGGCCGTGCCCTACGTGGAAGCGGTGTTTCTGCGGGGCATGCCTTTTTTGGGCACGGTCAGCTTCAACGCCCAGGCCCAACAGATTTCGCCAGACCAGGCCCAGTTCGCCTACGGCGCCCTGTTCGCCGATCCCCTGCCCACCATGGGGGCGGGGATTCCCCCCAGCCTGTTGATGCAGGACATGTACCGCCATCTGCCTAAGTCGCTGCACGATTGGTACCTGCAGCGCAGCCGTGGTGAAGGGGATGTGCGCGTCAAGATCTGCGCCAGTTTCCAGAAGGCGATGTTCTGCGTCACCAATGCCGCCATCGCGGGCACCCTCCCCCACCCGATCGGCAGCGGCGATCCCCAGGCCCAGGCGGCCAACCAGGCCTACGCCCGCGCCTGGGCCACCCGCCTGGCATCAGCGCGCACCGACTGCCTCAGCGCCGCTAGCTGATCCCTGTCAGCTGATCCCCGCAAACAGATCCCAGTTTACGAAGTTCTAAATTCAAGCCATGGAGCAGCCCTGGACCCAGCGACCCCGCCCCGATCGGCTTGAGCGCCGGATCGAATTCAGCGATTACGAAGCCACCCGGGTGTTTCTGGAGCGCCTCAACACGCTTTCGGAGCAGCAAAGCCGCTTTCCCGATATCAGCTTTGGTCGTACCTACGTGAATATCACCCTGCGCTCCGAAGAGGAGGATGGCGCCATCGGTGAGGTCGACCAGGCCTTCGCGGTGGCGATTGATGGGTTGCTCTGACCCCGAGGGAATGGCTGAACCGGTCAGCGACGACCTGACTCCGGTTGATCTCAAAGCGGCCTACGAGGGCGGCCATGTCAAGGAGGTGCTCGACCAGCTGGATCAGGAGTTGATCGGCCTCCGTCCAGTGAAGACTCGGATCCGGGAGATCGCCGCCCTGCTGGTGGTGGAGCGGGCCCGCAAGCAGGTGGGTTTGGCCACCACGGCCCCCAGCTTGCACATGTCGTTCACCGGTCGGCCGGGCACCGGCAAGACCACCGTGGCCGAACGGATGTCCAAGATCCTGCATCGGCTGGGCTATGTGCGCAAGGGCCATGTGGTCACGGCTACCCGCGATGATCTGGTCGGCCAATATATCGGCCACACCGCCCCCAAGACCCGGGAGATGTTGAAAAAGGCCATGGGTGGCGTGCTGTTCATCGATGAGGCCTACTATCTTTATCGCCCCGAAAATGAACGGGACTATGGCGCCGAGGCCATTGAGATCCTGCTCCAGGTGATGGAGGCCAACCGGGAGGATCTAGTGGTGATCTTTGCCGGCTACAAAGACCGGATGGATGTGTTTTATCAGTCCAACCCAGGGCTGTCTTCCCGGGTAGCTAATCATATTGATTTCCCCGACTACAGCGCTTCGGAATTGCTGGCAATTGCAAAACTTATTTTAGCTCGGGAAAACTATCGGCTCAGCGAGGAGGCCACGGTGGTTTTTGCAGAGTACATCCAGCGCCGCATGCTGCTTCCCTTTTTTGCCAATGCCCGCTCGATCCGCAATGCCATTGACCGGGCCCGCATGCGCCAGGCGAACCGGCTATTCAATGCCATGGGTTCGGGTCTCACCAAGCGAGACCTGATCACGATCGAGGCCGAAGACATTACCGCTAGCCGGGTGTTTGCCGGGGAACTGGAGGGGCTCGATCCCAGCACGCCCCTGACCCAGTAGCCCCATTTCCGGCCTGGCCGAGCCGATTTAGGCAGAGTGCCCAGGGGCTGGTTAAGGAATTGCTCCCCATTGCTGGATCAGGCGATGCAGGCCAGCCTGGTCACAGCGGCCCTTGAGGCCGTTCACGATTAGGCAGGTATTGGCGGTGAGGGTGGCGACCAGGCTGCTGTCCTGGGCTGGATTGCCATGGGCCCCGGCCAGGCCAGCCCCCTTGGCCAGGCCATCGGCCACCAGCGGGGCTGGCGCGATCGGCACGCCGCTGAGGGCACTAATGCGTTGTAGTGACTTGCTAGGAGGCAGGGTTTCGGCGAACAGCATCGTCACCCGCTCGCGCTTGAGCTGGGCCAGCACCGCTGCGAAGGCCTGGGGCCTCAGGCTCAAGCTGCTGCTGAGCGAGTCCACCACCGGCAATTCCCGCAGGCCGTAGGCCCGAGCCAGGCTCGCGAAGGCGCGGTGGCCCGTGGCCAGGGGGCTAGGTGGGGCCATGGGGGTGGCGAACTGCTGGCGGTTCCAGCGATCGAGCTGCCCTAAGACGGCCACCATGGCGCTTGCCCGGCCGGCGATGCGTTGGCGGGCTTCTGGTTTGAGGGCTTCGAGTTGTTGGGCCACCAGCTGCACCATGGCGATCGCCTGGGCAGGGTCATGCCAGACATGGGGATCCCGGTCGCCATGGTGATCCCGGTCGCCTTGGTGATGGCCTTCTTCGGCGTGGTTGTCGGCATCCGGGCTGGGGCTCTCCAGGCTCTCGCGGTGCTTCCCGGCTGGGGCCTCCAGCTTGGGGCTGTTCGGCACGGCCCGCTCGGCCACGGCGACCGCCCGGGCTTGCTTTTCAAGGGTTGGGGTGAGGCCATAGCCGTTGATCAGCACCAGTTGTGCCCGCCGGAGCTGCTGGCTTTGCTGGGGCGTGAGGTGGAACTGGTGGGGGTCGTCGCCGGGTTGGAGTAGGCAGGCCACCTGGAGGTCGCTGCCGGCGAGCCGCTGGGTGAGGTCACAGAGCACCCCATCGGCGGCCACCACCTCCGGACTCCGGCTGGGGCCACAAGCCGCCAGGGCCAGGGCCGGTCCAAGCGTTGCTAGGGCGAAGGCGGCGAATCCCCGCAGCCGCGATTTTGATGTTGACAAGGATCGGACCACCAAGGGATTGATTGCCCTACTTGCGTTTGCGCGAATCAATCTGAAGTAGATCACGCACCTGCTGCACCTGGCGGCCGAGCTGGGGATCGGCGGCCAGCTTCTTTTCGATCTGTTCCACGGCATACATCACGGTGGAGTGGTCCTTGCCGCCGAAGGCTTCGCCGATGCGGGGCAGGCTCAAGCTGGTGCCCTGGCGCATCAAATACATGCCCACCTGGCGGGCCTGGCTCACGGCCCGTTTGCGGCTGGGGCTACGCATGTCCTCCACCGCCACGCCGAACACTTCCGCCACCTTGGCGAGCACCTGCTGGGGGGTGACCGCCACCTCCACCCCCGTTGGATCGAGCATGGGCGCCACCGATTCCACCGTCATCGGTAGGCCCGTGATCGAGGCGAAGGCCACGGCCCGGGTGAGGGCGCCTTCGAGTTCGCGGATATTGGAGGTGAAGCGGCCGGCCAGGTATTGGATCAGATCGCGAGGAAGGCTCATGCGTTCCTGCTCCGCCTTTTTGTGCAGGATCGCCATGCGGGTTTCTAAGTCCGGGGCCTGGATGTCGGCGATCAGGCCCATTGAAAAGCGGGAGATCAGCCTTTCCTGCAGCCGCGGGATCTGGCTGGGGGGACGGTCGCTGGCAATCACGATCTGGCGCCCGGCCTCATGCAGGGCGTTGAAGGTGTGGAAGAACTCTTCCTGGGTGTATTCCTTACCTTCGATGAACTGAATGTCATCGACCAAAATCAGGTCGGCGGCCCGGTAGCGGTCGCGGAAGGCCTGCATGCCGTCCTTGCGGATCGCCTGGATCAGGTCGTTGGTGAAGGTTTCGGTCGACACGTAGAACACCCGCGCTTCCGGGTCGATCTCGAGCCGGTAATGGCCGATCGCCTGCATCAGGTGGGTTTTGCCCAGGCCAACGCCGCCGCAGAGAAACAGGGGGTTGAACTCCCGGCCTGGGGCTTCGGCCACTGCCAAGGAGGCGGCATGGGCCATGCGGCTGTTCGGGCCCACCACGAAGCGGTTGAACACGTAGCGGGGGTTGAGGCCAGGCGCCAACTTGCGCGGTGTTTCGCCCGTGGCGGTGCCATTGGCCAGGTTGGCCTGGCCCGCACCGCCCCCCTGGCTGCGGCTTGATTCACCAGAAGGGCCTGCCCCCGTTGCGGCCACCGGGGGCAGCAGGATTGGCGCTTCCCCATCGGCGGCTGTTTCGACCACCACGCTGATCGGCCGGCCCGCCAGCTCACTGGCCACCGCTGCGATCGTTTCGAGGTAGTTCTTGCGCAGCCAGCCGCAGGCAAAGGCGTTGGGCGCGATCAGCTGCAGCTGGTTGCCGTCCAGGGCGGCGCAGCGGGCCGGCCGGATCCAGGTCTCAAAGGTGGGCTTGCTGAAATTCCCCTGCAGCGCTGCTTGAACCTGGTGCCAGAGCTCCTCTCCCTGCTGCACCGTTTGTCCGCCACCTGGGGTCCGAATATAGGCAGGGCTCTGGCGGCCAAACCGTCTTAAATAAAGCCGATCCGTTCTGGCCTTTCCCACCCCCGCCATGGCAGCCCCCAAGCAGGCCCACCAACGCCGTCGCCCCACCCTGCGGCCCCTGGCTGGATCGTTGCTGGGGCCGGTCGTGCTCGGATCGCTGCTGGTGGGCTGCGCCACGATCACCCTGCCGGGCCTGCCTTCCCTGCCCGGTCAGCGCTCTGAGGCCCAAAAAGTGCCGATTAGCGATGCCCCGCCCCAGGCCTCGCTCCAGCAGGGCAACAACTTCGTCGTGAATGCGGTTGATAAGGTCGGCCCCGCCGTCGTGCGGATCGACACGGTCAAGCGGGTGATCAATCCCCTCGGCGGCCTGTTCGGAACCGGCCCCTCGGTGCAGCAGGAGCAGGGCCAGGGCTCCGGCTTCATCACCCGCTCCGACGGGGTGGTGCTCACCAATGCCCACGTGGTCGATGGCGTCAGTGAGGTGGGCGTCACCCTGCCCGATGGCCGCCGCTTCAGCGGCAAGGTGGTGGGCGCCGATCCCGTCACCGACGTGGCCGTGGTCAAGCTGGCCGCCACGGGCTTGCCCGTGGCTCCGCTTGGGGATTCGACCAAGGTGCGTCCAGGCCAGTGGTCGATTGCGATCGGCAACCCCCTGGGCCTCGATAACACGGTGACCCTGGGCATCATCAGTGCCGTGCACCGCACCAATGCCATCGGTGCCGGCCAGCGGGTGCCCTACCTGCAAACCGATGCGGCCGTGAACCCCGGCAACAGCGGTGGCCCCCTCATCAACGACCGGGGCCAGGTGATCGGCATCAACACGGCGATCCGCAAGGCCCCGGGCGCTGGCCTGAGCTTCGCGATCCCGATCGACCTAGCCCGGGATGTGGCCGCCGAAATCCTGCAGCAGGGCCGCGCTTCCCATCCCTATATCGGCGTGCGTCTGCAGGGCCTCACCCCCGAGCTGGCCCGGGAGGTGAATGCCACCAATGCCGAGTGCCGCCTGCCAGTAACCAATGGCGTGGTGGTGGTGGAGGTGCTGCGGGGCAGCCCGGCGGCCCGGGGCGGCCTGCGCGCCTGCGACCTGATCGAGGCTGTGGCGAATAACCCGGTGAAGAACCCCGCCGACGTGCAGCTAGCCGTGGACCAGGGCCAAATCGGCCAACCGCTCAACCTCAAGGTGCGCCGCGCAGGGCAGAGCCTCACCCTGGAGCTGCGGCCGGCCGAATTGCCTCGCCAAAACTGAGGGGGCCGTTGGGTCGTCCCGAGCGGCCGCCGGGCGCTGGGCCGCTCGGCTGGGCCGCTCCCAGGGCTGGCGGTCTTAGGGGGCGGCGTTGCTTGGTGGTGCTGGCTCGCTGGCCGGCCCCAGGTCGCTGCAAGCGGCGCCTGGCTGCCGGGCTGGGCCCCACGGGGGCCGTCCTGGCGGCCCGGATCCAGACCCGGTTGCTGGGCCACACCCTGGCCGTGGCCCGTGCGGCCGGCGCTGAGCTGGGCTTTGAACGCGTGCTGGCGGTCGATGGGCTGGGACCGGGTGCCCGGCGGCGCTGGGGCCAGCAGCTGGGGGTCGCCCACCTGTTGGATCAGGGACAGGGCAACTTGGGCCTGCGCATGCAGCGCCAGTGGCAGCGGGCCTTTGGCGCCGGCGCCGAGCAGGTGGTTCTGATCGGCACGGACCTGCCCGACCTGGCTGGCGCCGATCTGGTGGCGGCCTTTGGGGCCCTCGATGCCGGGCCGTTGGTGCTGGGGCCAGCCCTGGATGGCGGCTACTGGTTGATCGGTCTCAATCGCGGCGGCTTCCACCAGGCTGGCGCCGCCCTGATGGCGGGCCAGCCCTGGGGAACGGCCGCAGTGCTGGAGGGGTGCCTGCAGGCCGCCAGGCAGCGGGGGCTGGCGGCCCAGCTGCTGCGCTGCCAAAGCGATCTCGATCGGCGGGCCGACCTGGCCCCCTGGCTGGATTGTCCTTCCCCTCCCTGGGGGCCCGTGTGATGGCCAGGGATGGGCGAGGGCCTAGCGATCGGCCAGGGACAAATCGAGGGCCAGGACCTGGCGGTAGCCGCCCCCAGCCGCGCTTGCCGTCCCTAGCCAGGGGCCGGTCGGGTCCGTCTCCCCTTTCGCCGTCCCTGCCGCCCCTGGCCGTGGTGATTCCGACCCTGAATGAGGCGGCCCACCTGCCCCTAGTGCTCGCCCAGCTGGCGGCGATGCCGGCTCTGGTCGGCGAGGTGCTGGTGGTGGATGGGGACAGCAGCGATGGCACCGGGGCGATCGCCCGCCTGGCGGGGGCTCGGGTGACGGCGATCTCAGGTGGCCGGGGCGCCCAGCTGGCCCTCGGTGCTTGCCAGACCACGGCCCCCTGGCTTCTGTTTCTCCATGGCGACACCCGCCTGCCGCCGGCCTGGGCCGCTGCCGTGACCCGGGCCCTGGCCTCGCCGCCGGCGGGCTGGTATTTCCAGCTTGAGATCGAGGGGGCCGGCCTGGGGCTGACGCTATTGCAGGTGGGTGTCGCCCTGCGCAGCCGCTGGCTGCAACGCCCCTACGGCGACCAGGGCCTGCTGGTGCGCCGCGACGATTACCTGGCCGCCGGCGGCTTTCAGCCCCTGCCCCTGATGGAGGACCTGGATCTGGTGGAACGGCTCGCCGGCCGGCTGCGCCTGCGCTGCCTGGGGCCGGGCCTGCTGGTGGCCGGCCGCCGCTGGCGACGCCTGGGCCTTTGGGGCTGCCTCTGGCAGAACTGGCGCCTGCGCCGGGCCTGGCGCCGGGGGGTGGGCGCCGAGGCGTTGGCCCAGCGCTACTACGGCCCAGCAACGAACGACATCAAAAAGGCCGCATAAAAAAGGCCGGATCCAGCATCCGCTGATCCGGCCCGAAATTGGCTTTGATAGGACTGCTACAAGGGGCCTAAAAGATCAGGCGTCGTAGTACATGCTGAACTCGTGGGGGTGGGGCCGTTGGCGCAGTTGCTGCACCTCCTCATACTTCAGGGCGATCCAGTTGCTGATGAAGTCTTCGGTGAAGACGCCACCGGCCAGCAGGTAGTCCTTGTCGGCATCGAGGGCTTCAAGGGCGCCGTTGAGGGATGCCGGCACCGTGGAGATCTTGGCCAGTTCCTCCGGCGAGAGGTCGAACAGGTCGACGTCGGTGCCATCACCGGGATCGATCTGGTTCTTGATGCCATCGAGGCCGGCCATCAACATCGCCGCAAAGGAGATGTAGGGGTTGGCGAGGGCATCGCCGGAGCGGAACTCCAGGCGCTTGGCCTTGGGGCTCGGGCCGGTGAGCGGGATGCGCACGGCGGCCGAGCGGTTGCCCTGGGAATACACCAGGTTCACGGGTGCTTCAAAGCCAGGCACCAGTCGCTTGTAGCTGTTGGTGGTGGGGTTGGTGAAGGCCAGGAAGGAGGGGGCGTGCTTGAGCAGGCCACCGATGTACCAGCGGGCCGTTTGTGACAGGTTGGCGTAGGTGCCTTCGCCGAAGAAGAGGGGCTGGCCGGCCTTCCAGAGGCTTTGGTGCACGTGCATGCCGCTGCCGTTGTCGGAGAACACCGGCTTGGGCATGAAGGTGGCGGTTTTGCCGTATTTGCGTGCCACGTTGCGCACCACGTACTTGTAAATCATCACGTTGTCGGCCGCGCTGATCAGCTCGGCAAACTTCATGCCCAGTTCGTGCTGGGCGGTGGCTACTTCGTGGTGCTGCTTCTCAATCGGCACCCCCAACGAGGCCATGGTCAGCAGCATTTCGCTGCGCATGTCCTGGAGGGTGTCGTTGGGGGCAACGGGGAAATAGCCCTCCTTCAGTTGGATCTTGTAGGCGAGGTTGCCGCCTTCTTCGAGGCGGGCCGTATTCCAGGGGGCCTCGATCGAATCAACGCTGTAGAAGCTGCTGCCGGGGCTGGAGTTGTAGCGAACGTCGTCAAAGACGAAGAACTCGGGCTCCGGACCGAAGAAGGCCGTATCGGCCAGGCCGGTGGAATTGAGGTAGTTGAGGGCTTTTTGGGCCAGGGCCCGGGGGCAGCGGCCGTAGGGCTGGCCACTGCGGGGCTCCTGGATCGAGCAGATCAGGCTGAGGGTTTTGTGGCTGTAAAAGGGGTCGATCCAGGCGGTGTCCGGGTCCG
>Ga0310334_100435_pt1 | contig 10828 bp, 3 predicted proteins | sample LakMicMIDCLREDC7_FD_195548 | JGI IMG/M metagenome (GOLD analysis project Ga0310334, IMG submission 195548) | Enriched freshwater cyanobacterial communities from Lake Michigan, Michigan, United States - MI23.DCL.RED.C7 (v2) (version 2) | ecosystem: Environmental > Aquatic > Freshwater > Lake...
GGCCCGGGTGAGGCCCGTGTAGAGCAGCCGCGGATCCCAGTGGCGCGTCTGGGGGACCAGCAGCACCACCTCCTGGTACTGGCTGCCCTGGGACTTGTGGATCGTCAGGGCCAGGGCCGGTTCGGCGGCTCCCAGGCGGGCGGGGTGGAACAGACGCGCCCCAGGCCCGCTAGCCCCTGGGGCTGCCCCTGCTTGGCCCGGAAAGGGCCCCGGGAAGAGCACCAGCCGTTCGCCCGCCCGTTCCACCAGCACGCCAATGTCGCCGTTGGCGAGCCCTTCGTCCGCCAGGTTGCGCTGGCAGAGCACGGGCGTTCCCAGGGGCCAGTGCTGGATGGCTTTGCCGGCGGCTTCGCCCAGGAGCTGGCGCTGCACGGCCTCCACGCCCCAGGCCCCCTGGCGCACGGGGCTGAGCAGCACGCAGGCCTCGAGTTCGGCCAGCAGGGCCGCGATGGCCTCCGGGTCTGGCTCTCGGAGCGGCTTGGCTGCTGATGGGGGATCGGACCGGGCGGGGCTGGGGCTTGGGGCGCCCTGGGATGGGGTGTTGGCTAGGGGTTCGCCCTCGCCACCGGTGCGGGCAGTCCCAGTTCCCCAGTCGATCGCTTCAGCCAGCGCCTGGAGCCGTTGCTGGTGGCGGCGCAAGCGCTCCAGGGCCGGGGCGGGCAGGCGGACCGCCGGATGGCGCTGCCAGATCAGGTTGTCCTCGGGACCCAGGCTGCCCAATTGGGCGATCAGGGCTTCGCTTTGGCCGGCGCCTGCCTCGATCCCTAGGGACGCTGACCCCGGAGACGTCGGGGTAGCCGCACCCACTCCATGCGCCTGGTCCTTAGGACGCAGCAACGCGGCGAAGGCAGCGATGGCGCCGTTGTTGCGGTAGGTGGTTTTCAACTCGATGGCGGCTTCGCCCAGGGCCGCGAGCCGGGTGGGCTGGCCCAACTCCTGCAACACCGCACCGGGGCCCACCGGCGGCAGCTGGGCTGGATCGCCCACTAACAGCAGTTGGCAGGACAGGGGTAGGGCCTCCAGCAGGGCTGCCATGAGGGGCAGGTCCACCATCGAAAGCTCATCGACCACCAGCAGGTCGAGGGCGAGGGGATGGCGGCGGTTGCGGCCGAAGCGTTCGCCGCTGCTCTCCAGCAGCCGGTGCAGGGTGGTGCAGGGGGCCTGAGCCAGCCGTTCGGCCAGGGGGCCCGCTAGCCGTTGGCTGCCCTCCTGCAGGGTGGTGCGCAGCCGGGCCGCCGCCTTGCCGGTGGGGGCGGCCAGGTGCAGGCGCAGCTCGGGCCGCAGGGCCAGCCGGGCCCCGAGCATCTGCACCACCGTGCTGGTTTTGCCCGTGCCCGGTCCGCCACCGAGGAGCACCAGGCCATGGCGCAGCAGAGCTGCCACCGCCTGCTGTTGCTGGGGGTCCAGGCCCTGGGCGGCGGCGCTGGCCACCGCCTGGTCCACGGCTGTCTTGTCCAGCGCTGGGGCCAAGGGCGCGAGGGCCCGGGCCGTGAGCTGCCCCAGGCAGGCCTCCAGTTGAAGGTGCCAGCGGCGCCAGCGCAGGCGATACCCGCTCCAGACCAGGGGAGCCTCCGGCAGGCGCTCGAGCTCGCTGGCCTGCACGGCCAGGGGCGAGGCGGCCAGGGCTTGGCGGTGCCGTTCGGGCCAGCCCTGGGGATCGATCCCCTCGGGCGCCGGGCCATCGAGGGCGAGCTCGAGCTCGCCCTGCTCAAGGGCAGCGGCCAGGGACCCAATCAGTTCCGCCAGGGTGGTGGCCGTTGCGCTGCTAACCGGGCTGTCACCGCCGCACAGCCGGGGCAGGGCCCCAACCAGGGCCTGGGCTAGGGGGCTGGGGTCCGCCTGGGCGTTTGCGAACATCGACCTGGGGGAATCGGCCGGATTGGCTGGGGTCATGGCGTCCCCCGGCGCAGCAGCGCGTCTAAGGCCAGCACTCGGCTGAGGGGGGGGTGCTCCACCAGGCAGCCCGGCACGGGGTCGGCGGTTGTGGGGCCGGGCAGGCCGCGCAGGAAGAGGTAGGCGTAGCCGCCGAGATCGGTGCTGGGGTCGTAATCAGGCAAACGCCAGCGCAGGTAGCGATGCAGGGCCACCAGGTACAGGTGGGCCTGCAGGGGGTAGTGGTGGTGCACCATCTGGCTCACCATCGCCGGCTGGGTGTAATGGAGTGGCCCGCAGGCGCTCGGCTGGCCGCCTTGGTCCCGCTCGCCGATCCAGTTGCTTTTCCAATCGATCACCCACCAGCGCCCGGCCACGCAGCACACCAGATCCATGGAGCCCGTGAGAAAGCCGCGGCTGGCGATGCTGAGGCGTTCCAGTTCGCGGGCATAGGTCGCCCCAAACAGTCCGCCCGGATGGTTGGCGAACACCTGGGCCAGGCCCCCCGTGGTGATTAGGGGCTGATTGCTTCCCCCAGCGCCAGAGGCGCCGTCCCGGGCCACGGCCAGGGGCAGGTCGAAGCCCATCTCGTTGATGCGCTGGCCAGCGGGGAGCTCGGCCAGGCAAAAGCGACCGAGGGGGCCGCCGAGGGGGGTGTGGCGCAGCTGGTCGAGGGCCTGCTGCACGGGGCCCAGTTCTGTGGCGTCTAGGCCGGCCCGGGCCAGTTCCCGGCGGATCACCGCCGTGCTGGCGTCACTGGCACCGCCCTGTTGGAAGTCGACCTGCTCGAGGATGCGATGCAGGGCATCGCCCGGCCCGGCGCCGCGGGGAAAGCGGCTCAAGGGGCCATCGGGGCTCCAGGCTTCGGCCCCTGGGGCACTGGAGGCCTCGTTGGCCGTTGCCGGTGCTGATGGCTCGGGGGCTGGTTTGGGGGCTGGCTTGGGATCGGGCCCAAAATCGCCGATTTCCCCGTCCAGCGTGTCGTTCTCGGCCAGCAGCAGGTCCGCTTCGCGGCCTTCCTCGCTCACCTGGGGCGGCAGTTGCTCCTGGCTGCCATGGGTCCAACCCGAATAGCTGCTGCGTCCCCAGCTGCGGTCGAGCCGGTGGCGGGGCACGGGCCCGCAGGCGAGGGTTTCAGGCGTGGAGGGCGGTTGCCAGCGCCCGGGCAGGGCTGGCAGGGCGGCGGGATCGAGGCGCTGCAGGGGCAGGTTGCGTTCGTGGCCATCGGCATCGAACAACCAGGGACCGATGGCTCCGGCCTGGTTGGCCGGGTCGTTGGGCAAGCCCAGCACCAGCAGGTGCCGGGCTCTGGTGGCGGCCACGTAGGCCAGTCGCTCCCGTTCCTGGGCCTGGGCGGCCTGGTCCTGGAGGCTGGCCTGGCGGCCGATGCCCCAGTGGGGGTCGAGGTGCAGGTCGAGCCGCGGCCGGCTGGCCCCGGTGGGCTGCCAGCGGCGACCGAGCTGGCCCAGGCCGGCCTTGATCGCCGCCTGGCCCTGCCAGAGGAACGGGCAAATCACCACCGGGTATTCCAGGCCTTTGCTGCGATACACCGTGACCACCGCAATCGCCGCCTGGGCCGCATCGCTGTTGAGCTGGTGGTTGGCGGGCACGGAGCGGTCCTCGGCTAACCGCAGGCTGCGCAACCAATCGGCCGCCGCCGCCGCCCCCAGTTGCTCGCGGTGCATGCGCTCCTGCACCAGCTCGGCGGCCTGCATCAGGTCGGCCAGGAGCCGGCCGCCCAGGGCCAGCCGGGCCAGGCCCTGGTGGTCGAGCAGCTGGGCCAGGCTGGCCAGCAGTCCCTGGCGGGGCAGGTCCAGGGCGAGGCGGCTGATGCGTTCCGCCAGCCGATCCCAGCGCCCTGGATCGGCCTCGGCCAGCTCCTCGGCGCTCCAGGCCAGCAGGGGCGATGCGGCCAGCAGGCGCAGGCGCCGGCTGCTGCCCGGATCGGCCAGGGCATCGAGGAAGCGCTGCAGGCCCGTGGCGCCGGCGCTGGCGAACACATCGCCCACACTCACCAGCCGACTCGGCAGGCCGCGCCGTTGCAGGGCCAGCCGCAGGGCCTCCGCCTCCCGGTGTTTGCCCACGAGCAGGCAGAGATCGCCGGGGCTCAGGGTCCGCTCTTTGGCGTTGATCGAAGCGAGTTCCGCCCCGGCTTTGCCTGCGACGGCCCCGTCCCTGCGCGGTTGGTCGCTGTGCCCTGACGGGCTATCGAAGCGGCTCCCTGCGCCTTCTTCGCTTGTTGGGAGCTCGGTTTTGGTCTCCCGCAACTTCAGCTGGCGTTGCAAGAGATGCAGGCACAGGCCCGCCACTTGATCGGCTAGCTCGTCGGTGGCGAGGGGGAGGAGCTGCAGCGGTAGCTCGCCTTCCTCCAGCAGCAGTTCCCCCTTCTCGGCGCAAGATTCCACTGCGGGCACTTCCAGCTGGGACAGGGGCAGCCCCGGCGCCATTAGGGCGTTGAGGGCCTGCACCAAGGGCCTGGAGGAGCGGCGGTTCTGGCGCAGGCCATGGAGGCCATCGGCCCGGGCCCGGGCTCGTTGGTAGGTGGCCAGGTCCCCGCCGCGGAAGCGGTAGATGGCCTGTTTGGGGTCCCCCACCAACACCACCAGATGGCTGGCCCTGGCTCCGGGTTCGGCCAGGAAGGCCCGCTCCAGGATGCGCCACTGGATCGGATCGGTGTCCTGGAATTCATCGACCAGGGCGACCCGGTAGCGCCGGCCAAGGGCCGCGATCAGGGCGCCGTGGTCCTGCCCGGAGGGGCCGGGATCGAGACCCTCGAGTAATTGGGCAAACCCCATGCGGCCGCTGTGCTGGCGCCGCCGCAGCAACTCCTGGCGGGCCCAATGGCCGAAGTGCAGCACGGTGAGCTCTAGGGGCCCATCCACCAGGTCGGCGATCGCCTCCAGCAGGGGCCGCTGGGGCAGGGAGATCGGCCCGTCCTCGTAGGGGGCCACCATGCGGGTGAAGGGCCCGGGATGGAAGTATTCCCGCAGCAACTTTTCTTTGACAACCGCCCGGTAGCCGGGCAGGGCCGATGGCGATCCCGATTCCAGCCCGCCTTCACCCGATTCCATCCCGCCTTCAATGGAGACGGGCAGCCCACAGGAGCGCTCCTGCTCGGCGATCCAGCCATTGAGGGCGTCGACCCGGTTGGTGCGGGGTTTGGCCGAGTACTTGCAGGCCGATGGGAAGGCCTTGGCGCCGAACCGGGCCCGCAGGTCGGCGGCGGTGCTGCAGAAGGCCTGCTCGAGGGCCTGAGCGTTCTGGGGCCAGAGGCTGATAAACCGCTGCCAGCGCTGGGGCCAGAGCGCTTCCAGCTGGGGGGCCAGGGGCTGGTCGGCCCGGAGCTCCGGCGGCAGGGGATCGAGCTCCAGGGCCGGATCGCCATCCAGCCGGTTGAGCACGCTGATCAACTGCTCGAAGCGCAGGCCCCGCTCCTGCAGTCCGCCTAGAAGCTCCGGCGCCAGGGGCAGCAGGTGCCCTTGCCAGTAGTCGTGCACGATTTCCAGCCGCAGCTGGCTGTCGTCGCTCTCCAGCTCCACGGCCGGGCCCAGGCCGGCCTCCAGGGCCTGGCGCTGCAGGCTGCGGCGGCAGAAGCCATGGATCGTGGTGATGTCGGCCCGATCGAGGTCCTCCAGGGCCTCCAGCAGGCGGGCGCGCAGGGCCCATTGGGCCTGGGGGTCGGGGTTTTGGGCCTGGTGCCATTGGGCCAGGGTGTCGTCGGGATAGGCCAGGCCGTCGCCAGGGGCTTCGAGGGCTTCGAGGCCCTGTTGCAGGCGCCGGGCGATGCGGTCACGCAGTTCCCCGGCGGCCGCTTCGGTGAAGGTCACCACCAGCAGCTCCTGGAGCCGTTGCTGGCGTTCGGCCACCAGGCGCAGCACCAGATGGGCCAGGGCAAAGGTCTTGCCCGTGCCGGCACTGGCCTCCAGCAGCTGCAGGCCCGGGTCGAGGGGGAATTGGTTGGCGTCGAAATCGCCAATCGGCCGTTCTTCCGGCAAGCCGGTTTGGCACCCTAGGGGGCTGCCTAGGGCGGAATTGGGCTTGGAGGGGCTCATGGTTTGAGGGCCTCCAGCCGCTCCAGCAGGGGCCCATGGAACGCGGCGGCAAGGGCGCCGAAGGCCCCGTCCACCAGCTCCCGGCCCGGCCGGTCGGCGCCAAAGCAGAGGGCCAGGCTGGCCTGCAGCCGTTCGCCGCGGCGGTTGGGGCCGCCTTCCCAGCACTCGATCGCCTTGGGTCGGCCGCTGCCGGCCTGGCGCCGTTCGGCTTGGGCATGGGCCCAGCCCGTGTCCGGCGGCAGGGTCCAGCACTGTTGGCGACCCTGCTCCCGCCAGGCGATCAGCTGCTCCAGCAGGCTGGCGGCCTCCAGGGAACTGGCGGGCGGGCTGATCTGGGCCACGGGCCGGAACTGGTCGCCATCGCGGCCGATCAGCAGGCCCCGGCGGGGCGCCGCCCCAGCGGCCGTAGCCAGCAACAGGCCCAGCCAGAGCTCCTGGTGGTGGGTGCAGCGGACCTGGGCCGAATGCCACACGACCAGGGCCTCGCCATGCCAGAGCAGCTCCGCCTGCAGGCCCCCATGCCCCACCAGGCGCCGCTCGCCCGGTCCGAGGGCCTGCAGGCTCTGCTGCAGGGAGCCATAGCGCTTGCTGAGGCGCCCCGCCTCCAAAATGCCGGCCGAGCGGGCGGGCAGCAGCCCCTGGCCCCGATGTTGTTGCAGCCAGTCCGGTGGGGCGAGGGGATCCGGAACGTCCGGGTCAGGGGGCCCATCCGGCTGGTCGCCCCGGTCGGCTCGGCCAGGCTCCGGTCCCCTTTGGGGTGGGGTGTTTTCCAGGCTCTGGCGCAGCAGGCTGGCGCGCACCCGTTCATCCAGCTCGAGCGGATCGAAGTCGTCCAGGCCCAGGTCCCATTCGCGGGGCCGCAGGCCCAGCTGCTCCAGCCAGGCGTCCTGGGGTTGGAGCAGCCACCGGCGCAGGTCGTCAAATGCTCCGTCGCCTTCGGGCCCTGTGGTGCTTCCCTCCCGGGGGGCGGGACGATCGGCCAGGGCTAGGGGAGCCTGGAGCGAGCTGCCATCGAGCCGTTGCCGGGCCGCCAGCAGCCGCCGGTCGCAACTGGGTGCCGGCCGGCGGCCGAGGGGCAGGAAATTGGCCCGCTCCAGGGGGTTGGGGCTGTGGTCCACCAGCAGGTCCCCGGCTTGCTCCCGGCCCAGTTGCTGCTCCAGGAGGGCGAGCCATTGGCGCACCGGCGGGGCCGGCTGGCGGGCATCGCCATTGCGCTCGTCGCGGCTGCACCAGCTCACGAGCAGGTGATCCCGGGCCGAGAGCAGGCTTTCGAGCAGCACGTAGCGGTCCTGGTCCCCGGGGTTGGGATCGCCGAGCAGCCGCTGCTGCTCCATCAGGTGGAAGCCGGGCCGCTCGCCCTGGCGGGGGAAGCTGCCGCCATCGAGGCCCATCAACACGATCACCCGGTGGGGAATGGCCCGCATCGGTTCCAGGGCGCTGATCGTGAGCGAGCCGCTGCGGTGGCCGAAACGGCCGCTGTCGGCATTCAGCCGTTCGGCTAACACCTCCGCCAGCACTGGTGCCCCCAGACGCAGGGGGCTGCTGGAGGCCACCTCCTGCCAATCGGTGATCGCGCTGCGCAGCAGTTGCAGTTCCCAGGCCCGCTCGCCCCCGTCGCCAAACCAGCTGGCCAGGAGCGCCTCCAGCACCGGCGCCCAGTCGGCCGGGGTACGGGCCATGGCCAGGTGCTTGAGGCTGTGGCGCAGCCGGTTGAGCAGCTGCAGCCAGCGCCCCTGGCGCTCCAGGCTGCCCGCCATGGCCAGGGGAGCGCAGCCGCCCGGGGCCAGCCCCGGCTGCTCCGGCAGCACCAGTCCCAACACCAGCCGGTCGAGCGCCCAGGCCAGGCTGTGGGTCGGGTCGCCGCCGCGATCGCCCCCATCGAGGCCCCAGCGGAAGCCGGCCCGTTGCAACAGCTCGCCCAGTTCGCCAAGCTCGCTGGCCCCCAGGCCCAGGGGCTCCATCAAGGGCCGCTGACTGAGCAGGGCCTCCAGGCCCGAGGCGGTCAGCCGTTCGCCGCCTTGGCGTAGCAAGGCCAGCAGGCTGGTGGCCAGGCCCCCCTGGTCCTGCTGGCTGCGGTCCGTGAGCCGCCAGGGCAGGGCAATGCCGGTGGCGGCCGTGTCACCGAACACCGCCGCCACCAGGGGAGCGAACTCCTCCACCTGGGGCGTCATCACCAGGATGTCCCGGGGGGTGAGGCTGGCATCGGCGGCGAGCAGTTGCAGCAGCCGATCCCGCAGGATCTGCACCTGGCGCAGCCGGCCCGGGCAGGCGTGAAATTCCAAGGAGCTATCGCCCGGGGCGCGTTCCAGGGGCCGGGCCTGGTCCGGGTCGACCAGGGCTTGTTGCAGCTGTTCCAGCAGGCTCGCAGGCCTGGGATCCTGGCCTGGGGTGCCCGCTTCGGCGATGGCGGCGGCGGCGGCAAACAGGTCCTGTTGCTGGGATTCCCCGAGCTGGGTCTCGCCGCTGCCTTCGAGCAACTGCTGGAATTCGGCGCCAAGCCGGCCAAAACGGGCCTCCAGGCTGGGCACCCCAAGTCGCCACTCATCGCCAAGGGGATCCAGGCTCGAGGCCTCGCCACCAGAAGACCCCAACGGGGATGGATCCCAGTCGTTGGCCGCCAAGCCATGACCCAATCCGCCCCCATCTCGGTCGCCCGAAGCGGGATTGGCCTGGTCCTGCTGGCTGCTGGGCCCAGCTGCCTTGAGCCCGGAGCCCCGGCGTTGCCACAGGTCCCGGCAGGGGGTGAGCAGGTAGATCTCCACCGCTAGCTGGCCGGAGAGGGCCTGGAGCAGGTCCACCTGGATCGGCGCCATGCTGCTCAGCCCGAACAAGCGCAGGGGAGAGGGCAGGGCGCTAGTGGCTGCCAGGGTGGCGGGATCGCCCCTTTTAAGAGCTGCGATCGCCTCCAGCACGCGCAGGCCGAAGGGCCGCACCCCCAGGCGGTTGGCCAGTTGGCGCAGGAGCAGGGGTTGCCAGAGTTGGTGCTCGGGCAGGGACTGGCCCAGGCCATCCAGGTTCTGGCCCTGGCACCAGGCCGCCACCATGGCCGGCCGGTACAGGGTGTAGTCGTCGAAGGCATCGGCGATGGCCCGGCCCAGTTGCCACAGGGCCCGGTCCACCATCCCCAGGCCCCGATCCGCGTCCTGGCCCAGCCCCATGCCAGGCCTAGGGCCCAGGTTCGCGCCCGCCTCCAGGTTGCTGGCGACACTGCCCCGGCCGCGCAGCCACTGGCCCAGCTGGCCGGCCTCTGGCCGCTCGACTAGCTCGGGCATCAGTTCCAGCAGGGGCCAGACCAGCTGGTTGGCGCGCCAGGGGTCGTTGCCGCCGGCGGCCGAGGGACCGGCAGGGGCTGCTTCCGCCTGGCTGGCCGGCAGCGGCAACCCGTCCACAAGCCGCCGCAGGTGGCTGCCGGGAAAGGGAAAGCGCAGGTTGGCACTGATGCCGCCGGCAAAGGCCCCATCGTCGGGGTCCGCTCCCAGCTCGAGGGCCAGCTGCTCGCCGAGCCAGCGGCTGGTGGGCCAGGTGTTGACCACCACCTGGGCCTGCTCAAACGGACCGGGGGGATCGGCTTGCAACTTGGCGGCGAGCACCTGGGCCAGCCACTCGATCCGGTTGCTCCGGTACAGGGTCAGCAAGGATCGGGCCCGGGGGGATTAGGGGGTGTCGCTTGCCAGGGTCCAGGACGGGGCACCTGGGGTCTGATGGGAAGGGTGGGCTAGGGCTGGGATCCCGTCAGGAGCCGTGGCTGGCGCCAGCCTCTCCAGGGCGGCCAGGGATGGCCGCGTGGCCAGGGCCTGGGCCGAACGGTCGCGGGCCCCCAGGCTGGGGCGGCCACCCCGCAGGGGATCGGGCAGGGAGCGCAGGCCGGGGCTGGTGGTGACTAGGCCCGTTTCTGGGCAATAGGCCGTTAAGTCGCCGCCGTAGCAGGCGCCCGTGTCCACCATGACGATGCCGTTGATCTTGCGCAGCTCGGGGCCAGGCGTGTGGCCAATCACCACGTCGCCGAAGCGGCCGTCATAGGCCTGCCAGAAGGCCATCCGAACCGACAAATCCGGGCGCCAGCTGATCGGATCGAAGCCGGCATGGGTGGCAACCCAACCGCTGCCCCAGTAGGCCAGCGGCAGGCTGTCGAGCCGCTCAAGCCAGGTGCGACAGCGCCGTTCGCCCAGGTGGCGGAAGGTGTCGCAGCCGGCGAGGCCCTGCTGGGAGCGCCAGCTGCCCAGGCGCAGGGCCTCCACCAGATCCTGTTCGTGGTTGCCCTTCAGCCACACGGCCCGGCCCTCGGCCACCAGGTCCCAGACCCGCTCCATGGTGGCGCCGATTTGGGGACCGCGGTTGATCACATCTCCGCAGAAGATGAGGCGATCCCAGGCGGGGAGCTGGTCAAGCAGGGCCTCCAAGGAGGCAGCGCAGCCATGAACGTCGCCGATCACCCAGTGGCGGCGACTGCTGCTTGTAGACGCCATGAAAAGGACGCGTTGGACCAAGTTTGGCCCCATGGGGTGGGATCTGTCATCCCTTTGGGACGCCAATCCCGACCAAATGCCCCCAAAACCGACTCAAATCGGACATACCGGCGCCCAACTGTCGGTGAGCTGGCGCACCAAAGCCTGTGGCGCTGTTACTTTGCCGGCACCCTGCCGCCGAGCCCTTGGACCTCCAGTCCCTGTCCGTGGGCCAGCGGATCGGCCTGTTGCTCAAAGCCCTTGATGGGGCCCAGCGCACTAATGAGGCGCTATCCCGCTGCAGCGATGGCGAGGCGATGCTGGAGGTGCTCCTGGATGCCTCGAAAAAACTGGGCCTGGGCCTGACCCGCCAGGACTTGAAAACCACCCCGCCGATCCGGGACTGGATCTGGTGGAAGAACAAGGAAGCCCTGCTCACGATCGGCGATAGCAAGCCCC
>Ga0310334_100436_pt1 | contig 10824 bp, 8 predicted proteins | sample LakMicMIDCLREDC7_FD_195548 | JGI IMG/M metagenome (GOLD analysis project Ga0310334, IMG submission 195548) | Enriched freshwater cyanobacterial communities from Lake Michigan, Michigan, United States - MI23.DCL.RED.C7 (v2) (version 2) | ecosystem: Environmental > Aquatic > Freshwater > Lake...
ATCCGGATTGGGACTGTGGCGACGGGCCTCAAGCACCACCACCTCCTCGTTGGCGGTGACCTTGACGAGCTCTCGGAAAGCGGGATTAAACCGCTCAATGTGGCCCACCTGCAACAGCCGGCCCGCAGCTTCAGCGGCGCGGATCAAATCGGCGGCCTCCTCTTGGCTGGCCGCAATCGGCTTTTCAATCAGCACATCCACGCCCGCCTCAAGGCAGGCCAGGCCCACCCGATGGTGCAGCAGGGTCGGAACAGCGATACAAACCGCATCGACCTCAGGGAGCATGGCCTCGTAGGAGGCGAACCAGCGGCAGCCAAATTGCTCGGTTGCCAAGGTGCCCCTGGCCTGGTCAGGGTCTGCCACCCCAACGAGCTCAGCGTCCTTGATGAGACTCAGCACCCTGGCGTGGTGCCAACCCATGTTGCCAATGCCAATGACACCCACACGGACAGGGTTCATGGCCAAGGCACTAAGAACCCTTTCATTATCGACGATCAAGGGCCAGCAGGCCCATCCGACGCCTCGGCCCGACGCCGGTCTAGTTCGACCCGCTCAATCTCGACGCGCTCGATCCGGGGGCCATCCATGGCCACCACCCGGTATTGATACCCCTTCCAGCGCAAGCCCTCTCCCGGGGCCGGGATGTGCTGAAGACGCTCCAACAAAAAGCCCGCCAGGGTGTGATGGCCATCGGCTTCGGGCAGCTGCAATCCCAACTGGCGATTCAGCTCAAAGATCTCCAAATCACCCGCCACCGACCAGAGCGATTCCCGCAACTGCTGGAGGTCGGCTGCCGCCTCGAGGGGGTTGTCATCCTCGCCGACAATTTCACTGGTGAGGTCGGCCACGGTGACCAATCCCTCGGTACCTCCGTGTTCATCCACCACCACAAGCAACGGCTGACCGCTGCGAATCAAGGGCAGCAAATTGGCCAACGGAGTGCTCTCCTGCACCAGGGCCACTGGGAAGATATAAGGGGCCAAAGGGGTGTCGGCTTGCAGTTCCCCGCGGGCAATCGGATCAGCCAAGCGCCGCAAATCGAGCACCCCCCGCACGTCATCCAGGGAACTGCCAATCACCGGAAAGCGGGCGTGGGCCGTCTCATGGACCTCACGCATCATGGCCGCGAAGGTGACCTCAATCGGCAAGGTGACCATCCCAGAGCGGGGCACCATGACCTCCCGTACCAGGGTGTCGCGCAACGAAAACACCCCTTCAAGGATGTTGCGCTCATCGGGCATCAAACCCGTGACACTGCCGGTTTCAATCAGCGTTTCCAATTCGCCCGCCGACAACACCGGCACCAATTCATCCCAATTGCGGGGCAGGCCCAACAGCCGCAGCAGCAGGCCATTCACCCGTTCAATCAGGGAGAGCAAGGGCCCCAGGGTGCGGCTGACCGAATCCAGCAAAGGAGCCAACCGCAGGGCCGAGGCCTCCGGCCGATGCAACACCCAGGCTTTCGGCACCAGCCCGCCAAACAGGGTGGCCAACAGCACCACCACCAGAAACACGAGTACATCCGCGGCTCCCTGGGAAACCACAGCACTGAGACCGGCAGCCTTCAAAGCAAGCACCAGTTGTTCTGCAACCCCACGGCCGGCCCAGCCGAGCGCCACCAGGGCCAAGGCCGCTCCCAGTTGGGTTGCCACCAGCACCCGCCGGAGCCGGAACTGAAGCTTGGCCACGGCATGGGCCCCGGGCTCGCCGGCCTCCTCTAGCTGCCTGACCCGGCTGGGCCTGAGGCGAATCAGGGCGAATTCCCCTGCCGCAAAGAAGGCCAAAAGGGCCAAAAGCACGGCCAGGGCCAGAAGGGTGATCACAGAAAGACCAAAGTGGGGGTCGCGAGGATCGAACTCGCCTAAGGCGAATTATGAGTTCGCTGCATTCACCAGATTGCTAGACCCCCTGGTTTCCCGTGTCTACCACAGGCCTCGCACCGGTGCACGAAAGGAGGGCGCCGGTGCACCAAAGGAGGCCGCAGAACCCAAACTGCTTGAAAACCCATTGCCCACATCGCCAGTCCGCCAGGGGATCAGCCCGCCCTGCTTGTCAAGCAACACCTGGTAGGTGTTCTCGAGGGCTGTGCCATCCCAAACAATGGTCTGGTCGGGGAACCCAAAGCCCATCACCTTGGTGCCATCGCCGCCGCCCATGGAAATCCCCAGGAGATCGGTGATTTGGTGGGTGATGTCGACGCCACGGGCAAAGGGCGCGGTGTACGAATAAAACCGCTGCTCCACCAGTTGGGGCGTGGTCTGCACGGCACCACAGCGGGTGAGTTCCACGGGGCGCCTAGAAGCCTGCATCCCCTGGCGGGCCTGGGGCGCTTCGAGGGTGGTCGTGCAGACCACCGGGCCCGCCAGCACAGGACCAGCCAGCAACGGACCCGCGAGGGACTGAGCCGCCATGAGCAGTGTGAGCAGCCGAAGAGCCTGCGCCATCAATCGGACCGAGCTACACGCAAACTAGGCACCAAGTCGCTCCCGCACCAGTGGTCTCTCCGGTGTCCCTCCCAACAACTCCCTCCGCCATGCGGGACACCTTGCTGCCTTTGCTGGCCCAAAAGGCCTACCGGCACGGGCACTTCACCCTGGCCTCCGGCCGCACCAGTAATCACTACGTCAATTGCAAGCCGGTGAGTTTGAGCGGCGAGGGGCTGGCCCTGCTCGGGGCCCTGATGCTGGAGCAGGTGGAAGACACTGCAGCAGCCGTGGCGGGACTCACCCTGGGTGCCGATCCCCTGGTGAGCGCCGTGGCCATGCGAGCCGCCCTCGATGGCCGCAACCTCGACGCCTTGATTGTGCGCAAGGAAGCCAAAGGCCATGGCACCGGAGCCTGGCTGGAGGGCCCCTTGCCAGAGCCCGGGGGCCGCATCACGGTGCTCGAAGACGTGGTCACCACGGGGGGCTCATCCCTCAAGGCGGTCAACCAGCTGCGCGAGGCCGGCTATCAGGTGGACCGGGTGGTGACCATTGTGGATCGCCAGGAAGGCGGCCTCGAGGCCATGACCGCGGCGGGCCTGGAGCTGCGCAGCCTGTTTTTGCTGGATGAGATCGCCGCCAGCTCTGCAGGCCAATGACAAGCCCTTGGGATTGGCAGCCGGCCCAAGCCAGCCGGATTGAACAAGCCGTGGGCCTGCTGCGCCTTGAAGGCGCTGACACCCGGCGCTTTCTGCACGGACAAACCAGTGCCGCCATCGAAACAGCCCCTGCGGGGGCCTGGATCCCGAGCTGCAGCATCAGTCCCACGGCCCGGATGCGGGCCCTGGTGGAGGTGCTACTGGATCCATCCGAGAGCGCCCCTGCGGGCACAAGTGCGGTCAGCAAGCCGGGCGCCTGGCTGGTCATCCATGGCATCCCGCCGGAAGCCGCTGCCGGGGTGCGCCAAAGCCTCGATCGGGTGCTGTTCCCCGCCGACCAGGTTCACCTGGGCGCCCTGGAGACGGCGAGCCTGATCACCCCTGTGGGGCCAGGACTAGCCCAGCTCCCCGCGAGCCCCATTGACGCCTGGCAGGCCCTTGAAGCTGGTGCCGGCTGGTTGCTCGGCTGCCAAGTTCTGCTGCGCCACGGCAGCGAGGCTCCGGCCTGGTTGGCGGATCGGACCCTGTTGCCAGCCACAGGCCACGAACGCTGGCGGGTGCAACAGGCCATCCCTGCTGCCCCCGGCGAGCTCAATGACGACACCAACCCGTTTGAGCTGGGGCTGGCCGAGCGGGTGAGCCTCAACAAGGGTTGCTATGTGGGCCAGGAAACCCTGGCCAAACTCTCCACCTACGACGGCGTCAAACAGCAGCTGCGGCGTTGGAGTTGGACGCCCCAGGCTGGGGAGCTGCCTGGTGAGCCGCCGGCAGCCCTCAACCCCGGCACCACCCTGTATGCCCCCGATGCCACCGGAGAGGGCACCAGCAGGGCCGGGGTGATCAGCTCCAGCCTGGAACTTGAGGATGGGACCTGGATTGGCCTAGCCCTGGTGCGCAAGCAAGCCTTGGAGCAGCCGTTGCTTCAGGCCGGCGATGGCCCCCGACCAGCCACCATCTTGCTGTCTTGAAGCCAGAGCCAATGGGCCACCGTCCAGGTGGCCAGGTTGTCGTCGCGGTTGTAGCGAAAGATCCGATCCAGGTGATAGCGACTGGCGCGGCCTCGGGGGCCGGGCTCATGGCGCCAATACCGCCATTGGCGCCACCAGAGCAAGCAACGGGCTCCATCCACCCCCTTTTGGCTCCAGGCAAACCCCAACCAACTCGCCACGGCCTTGAGGCCATAGCTACTCACGGGAAGCCGCCAAGAGCGCTTCAACCGGGCGTGGACATCGACCAAACGGGGGCGCAATAGATCGATGTCGGCGTCGGTTGCCCCCTGGCGCCGGGCCAGACGCACCAAGGTGATCGATTCGGTTTCGCCGTAGTGCAACACCGGCCAGCCTGGGTAGTGATCCAGCCACCGCCTCAACCGCTGCCACAGCAGGGGCTCCCCGTGCTCGAACAGGGCCAGCAGCGGTTGGTAACGGCCCTCACCCAGATCGGCTGGCCAGCTGCCATCCGCCAAGCGCTTCACCACGACAAAACCGTGCAGGAAATCATCCCGGGCATCGGGGTCCGATTCGATGTCGTAGAGGAGCAGCCCAGGGGCGCCATCCAGTTCGCTGAGCGCCAGGCCTGGATCCAGCCGTTCGGGCTTGCCTTGCTGTTGCACCCGGGCTTGGGCCACCAACTGGGCCGCAATCTCCCGGTGCTGCTCGCCATGCACCTCCAGCTGGGTGGCCAACTGCTCGGGGTCCGTGGCCGCCAAGCCATCGAGGCTGGCAATCCCCAACTCCAGCAGGAGTTCACGGCGCTTCCCGCCGATGCCACTGACCTCGCTGAGATGGCCCTCAGCGGCAGCGGCCTGATCACAAAGCCCTCGCCAGCTACAGAGGGTGCATTTCTTGCGATCACTCACCAGGGCCGGCGGACTGGTGCGCTGCAAGTCGCCCTGGAGCCGCACCAGGCTCTCCTCGAGCTGGTGCTGCAGGCCAGCGCCAAGCGACAGGGCTTCCCGCTGAAAACCGCGGCCATCCCAGGCCACCACCAAACCCTGGGGCACTTCAGCCTGCTGGTGATCGGCCAAGAGGCGCCCCCAGAGGGCCAATTGGAGCCGGTGCTCACGGGTGACCCGGCGCCCCTGGCGGGCCAGCACCGGCCGGTAGGCGAAATCGCCCCAGCGGCTGACGCCCCCAACCCGCTCCAGCAGGGCCGGGTGCGCTTGCAACTCAGCCCCGCCGGGGCCGGAGCCCCTGAGCCGCAGACCCATCACCCCAGGGGCTCCGGCGGCGCAGCCGGCCTCACCGTGCTGCGGTTTTTTCGGCAGCAAGGTTTGAAAGCTCCGCAGCTGATCGTGGAGTGCCAGGGCGCGATGGGCATTCCACTGACGGGCTTGTTGGTCACCAAATTGATCAAGCCAGGCCCGACGCCGGCAGCGAACCCAGCTGCGGAGCAACCGGTCGGTGAGGGGAGGCGCGCCCAAGGATCGGCCTGGAGTTCCCCGACGCTAAGGCCCCAAAGGCGTGGTTAGAGCGCAGAATTGGAGGATCCGGCTTCCCCGATCCATGGCGTCTGCCCCGCTAGCCCTGGAGGCCAGCCCAATTGCCTTCGGCACCGATGGCTGGCGGGGTGTGCTTGGCGTGGATATCACCTTGGAGCGCCTCCTGCCCGTGGCGGCGGCGGCCGTCCAGGAGTTGGACCACTCCCGCCCCCAGGGCATGGCCAGCCGCGAGGTGGTGATTGGCTACGACCGGCGCTTCCTGGCTCCGGAGCTGGCTGAAGCGATCTGCGCGGCGGTACGCGGTTGTGAGCTCGTTCCCCTGCTCTGCGAAACCGCCGTGCCCACCCCCGCCTGCAGCTGGGCCGTGGTGGAGCGCCAAGCCCTAGGAGCCCTCGTAATCACGGCCAGTCACAACCCGCCGGAATGGCTGGGATTGAAAATCAAAGGTCCGTTTGGGGGCTCGGTGGAGGGTGACTTCACCAAGCGGGTGGAAACCCGACTCGCCGCCGGGGGCATCACCGTGCCCATAACGGGGGCCACCGAGCGCTTTGATGCGATGGGCACCTACCTGGCCGGCCTGCAAGCGAAGCTCGATACCCAGGCCCTGAGTAGCGGGCTCGAATCGATGGGCCTGCACGTGATCGTCGATCCAATGCACGGCTCCGCCGCAGGGGGAATGGCTGGCCTGCTGCCAGGGGCGCTTGCTAGCGGCCATCTGCGTGAAATTCGTTCCAACCGCGACCCCCTGTTTGGCGGCCATCCCCCCGAACCCCTGGCGACCTATCTGCAACAGCTGATTGGGGAGGTCCAGGCCTCCACCGCCGCTGGTAAGCCCGCGGTTGGCATCGTCTTTGATGGCGATGGTGATCGCATTGCCGCCGTTGATGAGCACGGCCGCTTCTGCAGTACCCAGCTCCTCATGCCCCTGTTCATCGACCACCTGGCCAGGGCCAAGGGGTTACCCGGCACCGTGATCAAAACCGTGAGCGGCTCCGATCTGATGCAGCTCGTGGCCGAAGCCCAGGGCCGCACGGTGCTGGAAATGCCCGTGGGGTTCAAATACATCGCCAGTGAAATGCTCAGCAGCGAGGTGCTGGTGGGCGGTGAGGAATCCGGTGGGGTGGGCTTTGGCATGCACCTACCCGAGCGCGATGCCCTGTTCGCTGCCCTGCTTCTCATTGAAGCCCTCGTGGAAGGGCGCAAGCCCCTTGGCGAGCGCATCGATGCCCTCCAAGCACAGTGTGGCGGCGCTGCCGCCTACGACCGCCTCGATCTACGCCTGCCGGATATGGCCACGCGCAGGCGCCTCGAACAGCGACTCGCCGAGGCCCCCCCCACCGAGGTGGCAGGAGCCGCGGTACAGCAGGTGGTCACCACCGATGGCGTCAAGCTGCGACTCGGTGCAAGCCATTGGTTGATGTTGCGGTTTTCAGGCACCGAACCGCTCCTGCGGCTCTACTGCGAAGCCCCCACCCAAACCCGCGTGGCCGAGGTGCTGGCCTGGGCCAAGCAGTTGGCCGAAGCGGTCTGAACTTCCGATTGAACACGCTGTCCAAAGACGTGATGGATCAAGCCAAGGTGCTCGTCATCGCCAGCGGCAATGCCGGCAAGGTGCGCGAATTCAGCCATTTGCTGGCCGCTCTGGATCTGGAGATCCGCCCCCAGCCCCCGGGCCTTGAGGTGGACGAAACCGGCAGCACGTTCGCAGAAAACGCCCGGCTTAAGGCCTCTGCCGTGGCCAAGGCCACCGGCCAGTGGGCCCTCGCCGACGACTCAGGGCTGTGCGTCGACGCCCTTGGCGGGGCCCCTGGGGTGCACTCGGCCCGCTACGCCGAGAGCGATCAAGCCCGCATCAGCCGATTGCTGGTGGAACTGGCCGCCGCCAACGGCTGCATCGATCCTGAGCAAGGCCAGGGGAATCGCCGAGCCCAATTCGTGGCAGCGCTGGCGGTGGCTGATCCCAGCGGCGCCATCCAGCTGGAGGTGGAGGGGCACTGCCCTGGAGAAATCCTGACCAGCCCAAGGGGTGAAGGGGGCTTTGGCTATGACCCGGTCTTTTACGTGCCCGAAGCAGGCCAAACCTTCGCGGAAATGGCCAAAGAGCTCAAAGGCCGCATTGGCCATCGCGGGCGGGCCTTTGAGCTGCTTCAGCCCCAGCTTCGAGCCCTCTTGGCTTAAGCCGCAGCCCAGCTGCCGTGGAGCCCGTAGGGCATGGCCACCGGCAACTCAATCACCGCCTGCTCAGCCATGGTTGAGGCGTTGAGGATCACCAAGTCGCTGCCATTGCGGGCGCCGTTCCAGATCACGGTGAGCACCCAACCCTCGTCTTCGCTGGTGGAACCAGGACGGGGAACCATGATCGGTTCACTCACGAATCCGCGCGGTGCAGCACTCCACACCCGGCGTTCTCCGGTTTGCAGGTCGAGCTTTTTGATCGCTTGCAGGGGGTCATTGCCCTGTTCCCGTTCGGCCACCGCCATCCAGCCATAACGGGCCGGTAGGCCTTGCCTGGTGGGATTGACCATCGCGAATTCACAGCAGCGTTCACTGAGACGCTCACAGCTGAGTTTGGAGGTGGTGAGGTCAATGCGGCAACGCTCCAGCAGGCCTTCGGGGATGAGCTCGAAATCAATCGAACGGAAATCCACATCAGGGCCCACGGAGGGGAAATCGGCGTAAAAAATGCTCTCCACCACCAGCTGATCGCCCTCCTCATAGGCATTGAGGTGGTGGAAAACAAATCCTTCCGGGGCATCAATCATCCGGGGCTGCTGCCCAGCAAACGTTCCACCATCCCTCGGCACCAACCAGAACTGGGCCTGGCCACCAGCCTTGGAACTCAAACACTGGGCCGCACCCTTTTGCCCCAACACAAACGGCAAGGGGTTGAAATCGACTGCGTTTTGAAGGAACACCGCCCAGTTGGGCGTGATCGCGAAGTCATGCAGAAAGGCGAAGCCCTTGAAGCTGTCACTCCGATCTGACACCAATTGACCGGCCCTGGGGCCCTCGGTGGCGAACTCCATCAACCGCAAGGTGCTGCGCGGGCCTGTCTTCACCCCAAAGGTGACCATGCGGGGTTCGCCGTGGTGCCCCGGATCAAAGCGAGGGTGGGCGCTGAAGGCTTCGCCTGGCTTGAGCACCCCATCCAGCAAGGTCAGGCCCCTGGTCTCGAGGGTGGCTGGATCGAGGGCATGGGGGGAACTGGCCTCCCAAAGCGCCAGCAGGTCATCACCAAGGCGCACCACATGGGTGTTGGCAATGTTCTTGAGCCGTAGATCAAAGGCATTGGCCAAAGGGCCACCGGGCTTCTGGGTGCCGAACACACCGCGATACAACACCTTGTCTGCGGCCTCCTCCGCCAGCCAGCCCTCGGTGCGCACGAAGCGATTCGTAAACCGTGCGCCACCTTCAGAAAAGCGCAGGGCGCAGATCATGCCGTCGCCATCGAAGGGATGGTGCACCCAACGGCCATCGCGCTCCAGCCGCCCGGGGCCATTGCGATAGAGGCAGCCACTCAGGTCAGGGGGAATCTCTCCGCGGGCGGCAACCAGGGGCTCGTTCTCGAGCTCCACCTCCACATTGCGGAAAGCTCCAGCCCAGTCATCGCGGTTGTAGGTGTCTTGCGGTGATGGCAGATCCGAAAGCGTTGACACAGTCGCAGGTGACATACAGAAGAGCCTGCCTAGGCGCTGGCGAATTGAGTCGAAAATAGGCGTGAATAAACGCCTCCGTGGCCCAAAAGTGCGGCGTGGGTGCCGGATTCCACCACCTGGCCTCCATCAATCACACAGATGCGATCGGCATTCACCACCGTGGACAGGCGATGGGCTACCACCAGGGTGGTGCGGTTGGCCATGAGGCGATCAAGGGCTTCCTGAACAACCTTTTCGGATGCCGAATCAAGGGCCGACGTGGCCTCATCCAAAAACAGAATCGGGGCATTTTTAATCAGGGCCCTGGCAATAGCCACCCGCTGCCTTTGCCCCCCGGACAGCATCGTTCCATTTTCGCCAATCAAGGTGTTGTAGCCATCGGGCAACTGCACAATGAAATCATGGGCATTCGCTGCACGGGCTGCAGCCTCAATATGTCCAGAGCTGGAATCGGTATGGCCATAGGCAATATTGTTCGCGACGGTGTCATTAAAGAGAAAGGTATTCTGATCAACAACAGAGATCAGCTTGCGCAAACCATCGAGCGACAGATCGCGAAGATCAATTCCGTCAAGGGTAATGGTGCCTGCCGTGGGTTCATAGAGGCGGCAGAAGAGATCGATAATCGTGCTCTTGCCTCCACCACTTGATCCCACCAGGGCCACGGTGCGACCCTTGGGAATTTCAAGGTTGAGCTGATTAATGACGACCTCACCGCCATAGCCAAAACAGACCCCCTTCGCAATTAGGGCATCAGAGAAGTTCCCAATAGCTTGAGGAGCCGGAGCCTCAGCAGGATCGGGGGGGACATCCAGAATTGCATAAAGATCTTCTGCCGCAGAAGCTCCCTGTTGCCAGGATGTGTTCGACCTGGCTATACTTTTAAAAGGAGCATAACAAAGATAAAGGGAGGTCAAAAAGGCAAACAAGCTCCCGGTCGTACGGGCTCCCGCAATCACGCTTTCTCCGCCATACAACAAGACCGCACTAAATCCCACCGCTCCCAGCAATTCCATCAAGGGTTGGTTTGCCAGCTTAGCCCGAGTCGTCTTGAGGGCACTATCTCGAACTGACTTGTTTTCAGACTCAAATCGACGCAGCTCATAGGCCTGCATCCCAAAAATTTTGACCACCCTGGAGCCCACAATCGACTCCTGGAGATAGGTCGCCAAACGGGCCAGACTTGACTGACCCTGCTTCGACGTTCGCCTCACCTTTTTCGAGGACTTAATAACAGGATAAATAGCGAAGGGGAAGAGAACAAACGCTATCAAAGACAGGAGCCAATCCTGATAAAAAGCAACCGAGACCAGGGCGATCAGGGTAATTCCATCCTTGATGACCGAAACGAATCCATCCACAATCCCGCCCTTCACCAGATCCACATCCGAAAGCACTCTTGAAACCAAGACACTGGAAGGATTTTTGTCGATGTACGATTGTGGCAGATCTAAAATCTTGGCCGCCAATGTATTGCGCAGGTCGGCCGTCATCTCCTGCCCCACAAGCTCCGTGAGGTAATTGCCTAAATATTGGGCCGCCGCACGGATTGCGATAACAACCACAATGGCAACCGGAGCGCTGTATAGCCGAAGTCGATCCTGGGATGGAAGAACCTCATCAAAGAGGTACTTAATCACCAGGGG
>Ga0310334_100438_pt1 | contig 10802 bp, 7 predicted proteins | sample LakMicMIDCLREDC7_FD_195548 | JGI IMG/M metagenome (GOLD analysis project Ga0310334, IMG submission 195548) | Enriched freshwater cyanobacterial communities from Lake Michigan, Michigan, United States - MI23.DCL.RED.C7 (v2) (version 2) | ecosystem: Environmental > Aquatic > Freshwater > Lake...
AATGCTGGCCCTGTTTGAGGGAATCCCCATGCGGCGGGGTCCAAGTAGGGCAACGGGCCCTCGGCAAGACACTCCGCCAAGCAACGCCCGGCCCTTGCGGCCCACTCAACCCCTGCCCCCCCGGCCCACGGAAGGGCACCACGCGTTACGACCCCGAGGGCGCCGTACCCGGGCGGAGCGGGGGGGGGGCGGCGCGGGGCAGTGGCAGGCAAAGACGTAAAAGGGGCTCCTGGCATCAACGGGGCGGTGGGGTCTGGAATGGTTTCTGATGCCTTGGTCACAACAGTGGCCGTTATTGGGGTGGTCAAGGCCGCAGCTGATGTTGCCAAAGTTAGTGCTGAGATTGGCAAAGTGCCTCTAACCGCAATTTACGGCGGTGGTGGCGCTGGCTTAGGCATCGTCGGAACTGCGACTGCTGGCGTGGCGACTGCAGCACTGGGAGGCATTGCTTTTGGCACTCTTGTTAACAAGGGCTATGAGTTCGGCACTGGTTCAACTATCGGCGACGATTGGGCCTCAATGGATGAGAAATTAGGTCTTGGAATTGGGGAGGCCACTGTGGCAGCCGAAACGTTTGTCCGCGATCTTTTCTCGCAACCCGACCCCGAAAAGAGAGGCAGCAACGACAACATCCTTTCACAATCGATGCTCGACCAACTGATCGTCTCCAAGGCCGGCAAACCCGCCAGCCAGGGCGGCAGCAGTGATGCCACCCCCGTCGACAACGGCGGCATCCCCCAGGTGGTGAACAACGGCAGCATCGCCGTGAACCAGGGGTCGATCAATCAGCGCAACTTGGTGGGCCAACCCGGTGGTGCCGCGCTCGGCGAGAACATGAGCGGCGGCAACAAGGGCCTCAACGGCTTCGGCAGAAGCAACGGCACCGGCGCCATCGGGTTCATAACGCTTGATCCACTTCCTTGGGCCGTGGTCGCACTGTTTGAATCTTGGCCGGCAGAAGTCCCTGCCACAGTTGCAACATCACCTCCTCCTGTTTTTGCAACAACACCTCCTCCTGTTTTTCCTCCGCCGAACATGGCGGCAAGTGCTGCCCCATCCGGCGACGGCCCGAAACCCTGTTCTATGCCCGGCTTGTTGTTGGCTGAGGTCGAACCCATCAGATCCGTGAGTTTGTCCTTCGCCGACTGGGCTGGCGTGGAGCTCGTGCCCACGCCGGCCAGTTGCTTCATGGCGTCGGCCTTGCTCACCAGACCAAGGTGATTGTTGAGGGTGGCCTGCTGTTCCTCGGCGGTGGAGGGCAAGGTGGCGGCGGGCTTGCTCACCTCGGGAATGTTGGGCGAGGGGCCTTCGAAGCCCGGGCGAGGCTTGTTGTCCTGGCTGCTGCCATCGATGCCCTGGTTCTGAACCTGGTTCGGATTGATCAGCGGGGATTGCTTGGCCGCGGCGGCGAGCACATCGGCGTTCACGGCGGCGCTGGTGGTTGCGGTCTTGGCGGCTGTAGCGATGTTGGGTTTGGGGATAGCCATGGGGGCCTCGTTCGGGACTCCGTCACTGTCCGCCGAATGGCCGGGTGGCCGCTGGGGCTGGCTCACGCCGGGTTGTGAGGTTTCTCACAGCCTCCGGCCCGTAGCCACCGTTTCCTGGGTGAGGGGGCCGCAATCCGAAAACCGGACGTCGCCGCCTGTTTCTGGCGGTTTCAGCCTTCCCCCGTCACCCTGGAGCTAGCCGATGCGTCCCCGCCGTTTCATGCCGATGCCCCAGCAATTCCGAACGGCGTTGGCGGCTCGCCCCTGGCGGGGGCGGGCCTCCTTTGCCTTGGCTGGTCTGGCGCCCCTGGCCTTGGCCGCCGCCTTGGTTCCCACCGCCCCACGGGGGATTAGCGCCGCCCCCGCCGTGCCGCGGGTGGTGGAGGTTCCCTCCCGGCCCGCCTTTACCAAGCCCCCCGGTGGTTCAGAGCGTCCGGCCCGTTCGGGCCAGATCCTGGCGGCCCGCACCCTGCTGCGCACCCAGAAGCCCGGTCGCATTCAGGTGCAGCTGGCCAATGGCCGCAGCTTCCGGCTCGGCGGCGATGCCGTGGCACGCCTCGGCCCCGATGGGGTGGACCTTGAGAACGGTCAGATCATTGCCTGGGTGAATCCCGGATCAAAGGGCGGCTCGCCCTTCCGGATCCGCACCCGCGTTGCCACCGCTTCGATCGTGGGCACCACCGTGTTCATCGATGCCACGCCCGACAGCGTGAAGGTGTTCAGCTGGGAGGGCCATGTTTCGGTGGCCACCTCCAGCGGCGAGCGTTTCGAGCTGAAGAGTGGCCAGCAGCTGTTTCATGAGCAGGGGACCTGGCAGGCCCCCCGGCGCCTGAGCCAGGAGGAGGCTTCGGCCCGCCGCCGCAAGAGCCTGCTGCTCAATGGCTTTGAAGCGCCGATGGATACCCTCCCGGTGATCGAGCGGGAGCTGGGGCTTTCACCCCTTGCTCCCGCCGCTGCTCCGGTTGCTCCCGCTGCCCCGCCGGCCCGTTGACCCGATTGCCGCCGCTTTGGAGCCTGGCCCTGGCGGTGCCGCTGGTGCTGAGCCCCGCTTTCGCGGGCCTCGATTCCCAGTGGAGCAGCGTGTTCTTCCAGCTGAGGGGCGCGCGGCCGCCGTCGCTGGACCCGGTGCTGCTGGCGGTGGATGCCGGTTCCCTCTCCCTCGATCAGTTGCTCACCCCGGCGGAGCGGAGCGCCTCCCCCCTCTGGCGGCGCATGGGCCCCTGGCCCTGGCCCCGGGAGCTCCAGGCTGAACTGGCCGCGGCGGTGCTGGAGCGGGGCGCCCGGCAGGTGGTGTTCAACGTGGTGTTCACCGGCCCCAGCCGCTTTGGTGCCGCCGATGACGCGGCCTTCGAGCGGCGCCTGGCTCCCTGGCGCCGGCAGGTGGTGCTGGCGGCCGCCTACGGCACCAGCGAGCAGGGGGGGCTGGTGCAGGCCCAGGTGCAGAGGCCTGTGTATGGCGGCTTTCCGCGGCTGGGTCTCACGGCCCTGCTGCAGAGCCCCCGGGGGCTGGCCGAAGCCGTCCCCGGCCGGGCCTGGATCGACGACACCCTGGCCGATTTCCCCGGGATCCATCCCTTGCCCCTGGCCTACGTGGCGGCGTCTCGCCCCCTGCCGGTTGGGTCCGTGGGGATCGATTTCAGCGGGCCCGCCGCCGCCCTGCCCCAGGTGCCGGCCTGGCAGGTGCTCCAGCAGGCCGAAGGCTTCTGGCGTGGGCGCACCGTGTTGATCGGGGCCACGGCCCCGGAGCTGGGGGATCAGCAGGAAACCCCCTTCGGATCCCAGAGCGGCGCCCAGGTGCAGCTCGCCGCCCTGGCCACGGTGATGGAGGAGCGCGGCTTCCAGCCCCTGTCGCCGCTTTCGGCGTGGATCCTCCTGGGGGGGTGGCTGCTGGTGGTGGCCGGCAGCCTGCGTCGTGGTGGCCAGATGGGCGCCACCCTGGTGATCACAGGCGCGCTTTTGGCTGCCGGATTGATCGGCGCGGGCGGGATCTGGGCCCTGGCCCATCGGCTGCCGCCGGTGTCGGTGCTGCTGGCCATGCCGTTGCTGGGCGGCGGCCTGCGCTCCTGGAGCCAGTGGCGCCATGAGAGCCGGGAGCGCGCCTATCTGCACCAGCTGCTCGCGCGGCGGGTCTCCCCCACGCTGCTGCGCGACATCCTGCGGGAGCCGGGGCCGATCTGGACCCAGGTGGGGGGTGTGCGGGGCCGCTGCGTGGTGCTCTTCTCCGACCTGATGGCCTTCACCCCCTTCAGCACCGTGTTGCCGCCCGCCGAGCTGTTCAGCCTGCTGAACCGCTATTTCGAGGCCATCGCCGCCGCCGTGATTGCCGAGGACGGTCTGCTCGACAAGTTCATCGGCGATTCGCTGATGGCGGAGTTTGGGGTGCCCCGCAGCCGGGGTGATGGGGTGGAGGCCCTGGCGGCCGTGCGGGCGGCCCTGGCGATGCAGGCCAGCCTGGCGGAGCTCAATGCCGAACTGGCCGCGGCCGGCCGCCCCCCCCTGCGCCAGGGCATCGGCCTGCACTTCGGCGAGGTGATGGCCGGCAACCTCGGCTCCAGCCAGCGGCTGGAGTTCACCGTGATCGGGGTGAGTGTGATCGTGGCCAGCCGGCTGGAGCGCCTCACCCGTCAGTTCCCGGATACGCCGATCCTGATCAGCCGGGCCCTGCTGGAGCTCCTGCCGGATCGGCTGGAGGTGGTGCCCCTCGGCTTCCATCCGCTCAAGGGTCTGCCGGATCCGGTGGAAGTCTTCGGCCTGCTGGGATTGCGCTGACCGCCCCCAGCCCGGGCGATTCCGGAAGCCGCCAGCCTCCGGCTGGCACCGTTCCATAGGATTGACCCCAGCCTGGATTCTGCGGAACTCCGATGACAGTGGCCGCCACCCCCTCCCCTTTCTCTGCCGCCACCGACGATCAGGCTGCCTGGGAGGCCGTGATCGGCCTCGAGACCCATGTGCAGCTCGGCACCGCCAGCAAGATCTTCACCGCTGCCTCCACGGCGTTCGGCGATGACCCCAACACCCATGTGGATCCGGTGGTGTTCGGCCTGCCCGGCACCTTGCCGGTGCTCAATGCCAAGGTGCTCGAGTACGCCGTCAAGGCGGCGATGGCCCTGAACCTGAAGATCGCCGCCCATAGCAAATTCGATCGCAAGCAATATTTTTATCCCGATCTTCCCAAGAACTACCAGATTTCCCAGTTTGATGAGCCGATTGCTGAGGATGGCTGGATTGAGGTGGAGGTGGCTGAAAAGGGCAAGGAAACCTACCTCAAAACCATCGGAATCGAGCGGCTTCACATGGAAGAGGATGCCGGAAAACTCGTGCACGCCGGTAGCGATCGCCTGGCTGGCTCCACCCATTCCCTGGTGGATTACAACCGCGCCGGGGTGGCCCTGGCCGAAATCGTGAGCAAGCCGGATCTGCGCACCGGCCGTGAGGCGGCGGAGTATGCCTCGGAGATCCGGCGCATCATGCGGTATCTAGGGGTGAGCGACGGCAACATGCAGGAAGGCTCGCTCCGCTGCGATGTGAACATCTCCGTGCGCAGGGGGCCAGACGCACCCTTTGGCACGAAGGTGGAGATCAAGAACATGAACTCTTTCTCGGCGATTCAGAGGGCGTGTGAGTATGAAATCCAGCGCCAGATCAAGGCCTACGAGAGCGGTGAACCGGTGGTGCAGGAAACCCGCCTCTGGGACGAGGGCAAGCAGCTCACCAAGAGCATGCGCAGCAAGGAGGGCGCCAGCGATTACCGCTACTTCCCCGATCCGGATCTGGGGCCGATCGAGGTGGGCGCCGAGCAGCGCGAGGCTTGGCGCGCCCAGTTGCCGGAGCTTCCCGCCGCCAAGCGCCACCGCTTCGCCGACCAGCTGGGTCTCTCGATTTACGACGCCCGCGTGCTCACCGATGAGCGGCCGATGGCCGAATACTTCGAGGCCGCCGTGGCTGCCGGTGCCGATGCCAAGGCCGTGTCCAACTGGATCACCGGCGACATCGCCGCCCACGTGAATGCCCAGCGCCTCTCCTACGCCGATTTGCCCCTCGGTCCGGAACAGCTGGCCGAGATGGTGGGCCTGATCGAGGGCGGCGCGATCAGCGGCAAGATCGCCAAGGAAATCCTGCCGGAGCTGCTGGAGAAGGGCGGCTCCGCCAAGGCGATCGTCGAGGCCCGCGGCCTGGGGATGATCAGCGATCCGGCGGCGATCACGGCGATTGTGGAGGAGCTGCTGGCGGCCCATCCCGAGGAGGTGGAGGCCTTCCGGGGCGGCAAAACCAAGCTGCAGGGCTTCTTCGTGGGCCAGCTGATGAAGAAGACCGGCGGTAAGGCCGATCCCAAACTCTCCAACCAGATCCTCAACACGAAGCTGAAGGGCTGACCTTCATCGTCTGACCCTGACCCTGACCGAAGCGGCTCCAGTGGAACGCCTCGAGCAGCCCATCGCCCCCTTGCTGACCAAGCAGTGCGCCGGCAACCAATTCGGCACTGATCGCCGCCAGCAGCACCCCGTTGCGATGGTGGCCGGTGGCGAGCCACAGCCCCCCGATCGGCCCTTCCCCCAGCAGCGGCGCCTGGTCAGGAGTGCAGGGGCGGAAGCCCCACCAGCGCTCCATGGGCGGCCATGCCGCGGCGGCGGGGAGAAGGGCATCGATGCCCGCCTGGAGCTGGCGCTGGCCCGCCGGGGTGAGCCCTTCGCCAAAGTCCGCCTCCGGTTCGCTCGTGGCCCCCACCACCAGCAGCCCGTCCTCGCGGGGCACCAGATAGGTGCCGGGGCCAAATACCACCCGGCTCAGGGCGCCGATCGGCCCCTGCAGCGAGAGCATCTGCCCCTTGACGGGAAACACCGGCAGCCCAGGCAGCAGCTGGGCGCTCCAGGCGCCGCCGCAGAGCACGGCTTCGCGGCAGGGGAGGGTGAGCTCCTGGCCGTCGGCCCGCCGCAAGCGCACCGCCGCCAGCTGCTGGCCGGGCGGAGCGATCGGTTCGCGTCCATGCCCGGCCCCCTCCGCTTCAGTGACCAGTCCCAGCACCTCGCAGCCCTCCTCGAAACGCACACCGCGGTGCACGCAGGCCCGCTCCAGGGCCCGCATCAGGCGGCGGCGGTTGTCGATCTGGCCGTCCTGGGGAAACAGCAGGCCCGCCTGCCAGAGCGGCCCGATCGCCGGGATCTCCCGCTCCAGGCCGGTGCGATCCAACGGTGCGCCGTGGGCCGCCGTGGGGTAGGCATCCCGTTCGGCGGCGCTGGCGAAGGGCACCACGATCCCGCAGATCCGCAGGCCGCAGGCCAGGCCACTGTCGGATTCGATCCGAGCCACCCAGGCGGGGATCCGCGCCAGGCTCGCCTGACCCAGGGCCAGCAGGGGGCCTTCCAGGCCTTCGGCGTGGGGCGCCAACATGCCGGCCGCCACGAAACCGGCCGCCTCACTGCGCCGCCGGCTGAGCACGGTGGCCGTCCGGCCATGGCGGGCCAGTTCATGGGCCAGGGCCAGGCCGATCAGCCCCCCGCCCAGGATCAGCACCGGATCCGATCCGGTAGCGGGGCGGGTTCCGGGGAATTCGCCGGTCGACATCATTGTGCGGTCTCGCTCTGATCATCTCCGCATCCCTGCCCAGGGCACCAGGCTGGACTGTGATCTGATCACAGCTTGGTTCGTCACCATCTGGTCAGGTTGATGATGGGGTCCCCGATGCGCTGTTGGTGGCCATGGCCCTACCCCTGCCGTCTTTGCCATCACGCCAGTTGCTTGCCCTGGCTCAGGCGCTGACGCTTGTGTCTCTGGCCGTGCCGGCTGCCGCCATCGCCGACAGCACCCGCAAGATGCCCATCAACCGGGAGGGGGGCGGCAGCCGTGATGCCTGCCAGGCCCGCCGGCTGGTGCATCTGGTGCCGTTCACCGATCGCTTCGCCCCAGGTGAGCCCCGCAGGATCGCCGTGCTCGAGGGCTCTGCTCCTCGCCCAGCACCCCTGCAGGTGCGGATCGGCGCGCTCGGGGTCTGGACGTTGCCGGCCGAACCGGTCGGCATCCGCGTGCTCACCATCCCGGCCATGGCCACGGAACTGCTCTGGGAGAGCTCGCCGCTGTGCACATCGGCCCAGGATCCGATCGGGGCACCTCCCGCCCGCTCCTGGCTGGTGCCGCGCAGTGCAGGCCCGGCCGACCAGGAGGCCGACCAGCTGGCGCGTCTGCAGCTCCAGGAGCTTTCCCGTCGCTGTGGCTCCACGGTGGAGGCCGCACCCCTGCTGCGGGCCTTCGCCCTGGAGCACCTCGCATCGATGCTGCCGGCTCAGCTGTCCGTTCGCTGTGACTCGCTCGCTCCGCTGTCCTCGATGGCGCCCTCGGCGGATTCCTCCTCCAGCAGCTCCCACACCTCCACCGCCGTGGAGCGGCCGCTCAGCGGCAGCGTTCCCCAGAGATTCCAGGGTCCCTGAATCGTTGGCCGCACCAGGGCGAGGGTGGTGCCGGAGAGCAGCACCCGGCAGGCGGGCGAAAATCCCCCATGGCGCTGCAGTCGCTCGATGCGGGCCGCGCAGTTCACCGTGTCCCCCACCACGCCGAACTCCCAGCGCTCCGGTGTGCCCACCGATCCCGCCAGCACCGGACCGGTATGCACGCCAACGCGCACCCGCATTTCCGGTTGTCCCTCCGCCTTAAGCACGGCATTCAGGGCCGCCAGGGCCTGGCGGATGTCCGCCGCGGCTTGCACCGCCGCCAGGGCCTCCCGCTCGGTGCCCCGGTCGAGGGGAGCCCCGAAGACCGCCAGCAGGCCGTCGCCGGTGAACTTGTTCACCAGCCCCCCCTGCCCCTGCACCGGTCCCACCATCGCGGCCATGCCCCGGTTGAGCCAGGCCAGCAGCGCTTCGGGATCGAGTTGTTCGGCCACCCGGGTGAAGTGCTCGATGTCGGTGAACAGCACGGTGAGTTCGAGCCTGCGGCCGGGGAATCGGCCCCCCTGGAGCAGCAGTTCCCGTTGCCGCCACAGCTCACCCGCCACCGAGGTGGAGGTGGTCTGTTGCAGCAGGCCTTCCAGTTGCTGCCGCTGAAATTGCTGCTCCTGGGCTCGCCGGGTCCAGGCCGCGGCGGCCAGGGCTCCCAGGGCCGTCAGCGGGGAGGCCGCGTCAAACCACCAGCCGTTGGCCAGGATCTGCGCTGTGGCCAGCACCATGGCCGTGGCCAGGGCCAGCACGGTGATCTGGCTGCGGCGCAGTCTGTCGATCCCTTCCCCCAGGGCCACCCCCGCCAGCACGGCCGCCAGCAGCAGACCGGAGTTCAGCCAGGGTGGCGCCGCCCTCATGCCCAGCGGCCTTTTCTGCTGGCGGGCGATCAGGGCAGGCAGGCGGTGGGTCAGCAGCTTGGTGTTCTGCGAGGGCGGCACGGCCTCCATGCCCAGCGGCCTTCCCTGCTGCAGGGCGATCAGGGCAGCCAGGCGGTGGGCATGGAGTTCCACCCCTGGCATGCGCAGGGATCGTCCAGGCTCGGGGCCTGTGAAGGGCACCCGGAATCCGTCCCGCAGGGACGGCGCCTTGTTGCCGATCAGCACCAGGGATCCCCGCAGGCTCCGCTCCGGCACCTGTCCCGCCAGCAGCTCCCGCAGCGACCAGGTGGGGAAGCTGCCGAGGCGATGGAAGTCCAGCATCCGCTGCACACCGCCATGGTCGAGGCCGTGGTAGCCGCCGCTGTTGGCCTGCAGCGGGTGGGCCCAGGCTGGATCCCGCTCCAGAGCCTGCCGAAGGGGCCGGCCGCCATGGCCAATCTCCAGCATCCGCAGGGGCAGCGGCACCATCGCCTCTGCCATGCCCCTCACGTACAACAGATCCCGCCGCACCACTTCGTCGGGATCGATCAGCAGATCGTTGTAGGCCTGGCGATTGGCCGGGGTGCCCCGGATCGCCTTGATCCCATCGACATGGCTGAACACCGAGACGAGCCGCGGGTTGCTCTTGAACAGGTGCCGCAGGGCGGCATGGGTATCGCCCACCCCGAGGTCCCGGTAGAGGTCGAGGCCGATCGCCGCCGCTCCGGCCTGATCCAGCCGCTGGATCGCCCCGATCAGCATGTCATCGTCGAGGGGCCAGCCCAGCGCATGCAGATCCTGTTCATCGATCCCGATCACCCGCACCGGGGTGGTGGCGCCATCCGGAGCAGGCCGGAGCTGCAGGGTGAAATCGTAGAGCAGGAGGTTGGCAGTCTGGAGCAGGCGGCTGTGCTGCAGCACCAGGAGCACCAGGGCGGCTGCCGCATAGGGCCCTAGCTGGGTGACGACCCGGCGCCAGGGCCATGCCCACCCCCCCCGGGCTGGGAGGGCCATCGGCAGCTTTGGTGGCGGGGGCTGGGCGTCCACTCAGAAGCGGTAGTTGATGCGGCTATAAAGGCCATTGTTGAGCAGCCAGCCTTCGAGCAGGTTGGCGGTGGAGCCGCCGAACTGGCTCACCCAGCCCAGTTCCACCAGCCAGTGCTGGCCCTGCAGCCAGCGCACCAGAACCCCCCCCGCTCCGATATCCCCGGAGATGGTTCCCTCCTGGAGGTTGGTGCTGACCCGGCCCGCCCCGAGGAAGGGCACCAGCTGGATCTCGGCCTGCCCGCGTTGCCAGGCGCTCCAGCTGAGTTCGGCTTCGCCGAGCAGGCCGCTGTCGCCGCTGACCACCTGGCCCGGCAGGCCCCGCAGGCCGTTGTCGCTGCCGAGGCTGATCCCCATCGCGCCGGTGAGCGGGGTGAGGGCCTGCTGGGCGGCCCCCTGCAGGGTCAGCTGCCAGCGCCGTGCCGGGCGCCAGCTGCCGCTCAACTGCAGGCCCAGCGCCCGGGACTGGCCGGGATCGATGCCGTAGAAGCCCAGGATCTGCAGCTGTTCGGAGTTGCTCAGGCCCGCCAAACCCTGGAGGCCGTAGGCGCTCCCGCTCCAGCTGATCCGCTCACCCCTTCCCTCGGCCGCCAGGCCGAAGCGCAGGAAGCCCGTGCGCAGCCAGCCGTCGCCGCCGGCTCCGAGCAGCAGGGGGAAGGAGCGGCCGTCGAGGTAGCCATCGGTGCGATTCACGCTCAATCCCGCAAAGCCAAACCAGCGGCTGCTGAGGGTCTCGCCGAGGCTGTAATCGGCCTGGCCCAGGAACTGCAGCTGGCGGAAGGAGAGCTCTGGGCCGCCGCCCTCGAATTCGATCAGGTTGCGGCGGCTGGCGCCGAAGGCGCCGCTGATCTGGAGCCGGTCGCCCAGGGGCAGGGTGTAGCTGATCGAGGCCAGGCTGTAGCCCAGCTCCGGCTGGCTGTCGCTATTCACTTCGCCGTAGAGGAGTAGGGCGTCGCCGTTGGTCACCAGATCGCCCTGCAGCAGCG
>Ga0310334_100440_pt1 | contig 10783 bp, 16 predicted proteins | sample LakMicMIDCLREDC7_FD_195548 | JGI IMG/M metagenome (GOLD analysis project Ga0310334, IMG submission 195548) | Enriched freshwater cyanobacterial communities from Lake Michigan, Michigan, United States - MI23.DCL.RED.C7 (v2) (version 2) | ecosystem: Environmental > Aquatic > Freshwater > Lake...
CCAGGCACCGCCCACACCCCCAGCCGCTGGGCCTGGGCCTGACGCTCCGCTGCCAGGTAGGCCTGCCGGTCGCAGCGCCCAAGGTATTGCCGGTACACAAAGGCCTGGCCGCTCTGGACCATCGCCAGGTTGACCATGCCCTTATTGCCGATCACCTCAGCCACGCTGCGGCCATAGCGATCCACCGCCTGAACCCGCAGGCTCACCGTGGAGCCAACCGGCAGCAGGGCCTTGAGCTGGTTGCGATTGGCCATACCAAAAGGGCTCTGGGCCGTTTCGGGCGCATCGATGCAGGCCAGGCGCACCTTGAGCTTCTGGCCCAGCTCCAGCACGCTGATCGTGTCGCCATCACCGATCGACAGCACCGTGGCAGCGGAGGCCGCCTGGCAGAAGGGGCCAAGGGCAGCAAGGGAGAGGCCCGCCATGACCAGCAGGGGTTTCGAGGCCTTCCGCATCTCGGGCACCTGGGAAACGGAAGGCCAAACGGCCCTGGGCACAAGGCTATTGCCACCTTGAGCGTTTGTACTACCCTCGCCCCATGGACTTCCGCCCGGGCGAGCTGGTTGCGGTCAGGGCCGGCGGCCACTGGCCTGAGCTGGTCGGCCGCATCCAGATGATCCATGCCGAGGGCACACCCATTTGGCTAGCGGTCCTTGATGTCGATACCGGCGACGTGCTGGGGGTGCCCACCAGCCATGTGATCGGCAAGCTCGAGTACGCCGATCCGGCCCCCAGCGACTGGGTGGAACCCGAGGGGCCGATTGAGAGCTTTGGCTTTGAGAACTGGCCGGGAGTGGGGGTGGTCTACGCGGACTGAACCAATACAGACATCTGGTCGCTGCTTTGCGAAGCTAGGCAGCCCAAAGTCCGGCCGCCCTATGGACGAGCGCGAACAACCACTGATCGACCTACAGGCCGAATTACAGGTCTTGCGCATTGTCATCAGTTCTACAAAGAAGGATTCGCCCCAGCAGTGCCTCCTCATCGATTCCTACTGGCCCATGCTTGCCAACGTGCATGCCCTTGGCGAGGAATTAAGTGATGAGCAGATTGAGAAGCGTAGCTACTAGAGAAGTAGTCACACTGTGTCCAATCTTACAAAGCTTTGCCACGAATCATCTGGCTATAAGCCCAGGAGATAACTCCGCTCAAAACAACCGGCGGCGAAACTGATATGTGTCAGGAGCCGGGGGCCAAGGTAAGATCGGGAGTGCCCCGGACGGTGGGGCGATACCTCCAAGGAGTTGTAGCCTAGGTTGCCGCTCGCGTTGATTGTTAAAGGGGCGCTAACGCAGAGGGCGTTTACAGCGCAGTTCAATATCGGGGCGTACTTTTTCTAAGTCTATATTGGGGTCCTTGAAAAGAAGTTCCCACAAGGTGTCATTCACGCAGTCAAATGGCTTAAATATTTCTGTGGCAATTTTTTTCTGATGCTCGATGTAGTTGATTAGGGGAAGGGCGGGAAGGGCGATGAGGCAGGCGCCGGCTAGGGCGCTGAGGGAGAAAACCTGGAGGAAGATGTGGTACGAGCGGGTGCGCTCGCGGAAGCGTTGGCGGAGCGTGGGGGGTGTGGGGGTAGCGAGGCGGCGGCGGGCGCGGGCTGCGCGGGCTGCGTCCAGGCGCCGTTGCGTCCGGGCGTCACGCTCATTTGAAGCGCGTGGCGCGGGCGGGGGCGGAGGCGGAGGCGGAAAAGGTGTAGCTGCCACAGCGTGCGGGGGTGGTCAGGATTTGTGTCGCCAGCTTCGAAATTAGGTAAGTGCAAGCGCTGGGCGCTACTTAATCTCCATCAGGGGCATCAGGGGCCCGAATCGAGGAGCTTTGAACACTATACCGCTAAAAAGCAATGCTTCTCAAACCCTAATTAGCTCGTGCTATGTGGCTTCCTTAGAAAGCCACTAGATAAACTCGCCAATGCACTACAAGATTGTCCCCTTTTGTACTACCTAATGCTACTTAATTCATTGGCGCAAATGCCTTGACATTTGCGAAAAAAGCAAAGAAGTCTTTTGCCTATATTGCTCTAATGTGAAATCCTGAAGGAATAGCATTATGTGATGTATGGCAACACAAACTCAGCCTTAGACATCAGCGACAAACCCTGCGAATGTTCTCATTGCCTTACTGGGTCTACGCGGCAACGCTCCCCTTAAGCCATCCGTCGGCGTGGCTAGATCATGTCAGGCGGCGCAAGGGCGTTGCAAGTGCGGCTGCGCCGCACCCTTGCCCTCGCCTGAGGTTCTGTGAACGCCGCCGCCGGGGGGCGGATGCTGTGGGTGCCCCATGCCAGAGCTCCCCTCCCGCGGCTGCGGTGGCCAAGGGTTCCCACGGCGGGCACCGGTCTATCAGTGAAATTTCGGATCTTTTTTGCTTTCATTCATGTTGGCATCTTGAGATTAATAGCGCCCTGATAATCATCTAATCCCCGCCCCATCCGGCCCTACTGTTCCACCATTTTGGTTCGCCCTAAACCCTTTTGCCATTTCCAAAGATCACCCTTCCTAATCAGCCAAGGCGCCCCATAGTACGCTCGTATTGGTAGAATTAGGGCCGCCAGAAAGCCCGCCAAGAGCTAAGTTTGCTCCTCCCCACCCGCCCAATAGGGCGCTGATCGGAGCTTGGTGCGTTGTTGTTTTGCCTGTAGCCAATGGCCCAGATCCTTGAATTCCAGGCCGCCGCATTGGCGCGCCCCTTTTGTGATCCGATTGCCAATCATTCAGCCCCCTTGGTGATCGTGGCCGGTGGCGGCCGTGCCCTCGATTGGCCTCCTGATCGCATCGCCGCCGCCCTGCGCCAGGCCAGTGCCGGCCGGCCCGTTGTGCTCCTCCTCCATGGCGGTGCCCGCGGTGCCGATCGCCTGATCGAGCAAGCCGCCCGCTCCCTGGCCTGGCCGGTGGAGGTGATCCCTGCCGAATGGGGCCGCTACGGCCATGCCGCTGGGCCATTGCGCAATGGCCAGCTGCTGCGCCGCGCCCTGGAAGTGGCCACCCCAGCCAAGGCCTCAGTGCTGGTGGTCGCCTTCCCCGGGGCCGCAGGCACCGCCTCCCTAGTGCGCCAGGCCCGTCAGCTGATCGCTGCCGATGGCGAGCCGATCGCCCTGGTCGAGATCCAGCCCTGAGGGGCCATCGGCCCAGTTATCTCCCCGTCCGATTCCAGCCCTTTGCCCTAAGCCCATGCCCCGCTCCGCCCCCGCCGCCCTGGCCCCACTCGCTGCCATGCCTGTAGCCGTTCCGGCCCCAGTTCCAACAGCAGCAGTTCCAGCCATTCCCACCCCAGCAACCGGCCTCTGGCACCTCGGCATCGAGGCCCAGGAGCTCACCACCCGCATCGGCCGCCTGGCTGATCAGCTGGAGGCCGATGAGCCCGAGCAGCAACAAGCCGCCATCGCCTCCCTGGAAGAGGCCCTCCTCATTGAGGAAGGCAACCGGGAGGCCCTGGCCCGTAAGGCCGATGCCATCTGCTGGGTGATCGATCACCTCCGCGCCCAAGGCAACTACCGCCAGCAACAGGCCAAACGCCTGGTGGAACTGGCCAAGGGAGATCAGCGCCGGGCCGATGCCTTGGAAAACACCCTGGTGTTCGTGCTCACCCGGTTGCAGCCGTCGGCGACCCGCTTCTCGTTCCCCCACCACGAGCTCACCAGCCGCCGTAGCGAGGCCGTCGAGATCAGCGCAGAGGACGATCTCGCGCCCGAGTGGCTGCGCATCACCACAGCCACGGCGCCCGATAAGGGGGCGATCAAGGCCGCCCTTAAAGCCGGCCAGCAGATCCCTGGAGCCCAGCTGGTGTCGCGGCGCAGCTGGTCGATCCACTGACCAGGCCCACACATAGAGGGTTCCGGTTCAAGGGCCTAGCAATAAAGCCAGGCCCCATTCCCTACAGATCCACTCAGCCCATCGATACACACCTGGCCATGAACAGCACCATCTCCACCACCAACGGATCCAGGCCAGCCGCTACAACCAGCCCAGGTCATAACCCAAACGCCCTCCAGCTCCTTCACCGGCCGGAGATCGAGGTGCCTGCCACCCCGGCAGTCGATCGGCCTGCCAGCCCCCAGCTGCCCGAGGTTCCAGCCACAGCCTCAGCAGCACCCGCAGGTCTCCTCTCCCCTGAACAATCCGCGGCCCTGGCCGCTCCCCTCAACCGGGCCAATGTCCAGACCCGCAGCCAGGCCGGGCGCTCCTTCAATTATTTGGAGGGTTGGGTAGCCATTAAGGAGGCGAACCGCATCTTTGGCTTTGACGGCTGGCAGCGGGAAACGATCGAGCTGCGCTGTGTCGCTGAAAGCCAACGGCCCATCGGCCGGGACCAAAAGCCCGGCTGGGGCGTCACCTACATCGCCCGGGTCCGTATCCGCATTGGCAGCCAGGCCAGTGGGGCCCCATCCCTGGTGCGGGAAGGCAGCGGCGCCGGCCATGGCATTGACGTCGATCTAGGCCTGGCCCATGAATCCCCCCTCAAGGAGGCCGAAACCGATGCCATGAAGCGCGCCCTGATGACCTTTGGCAATCCGTTCGGGTTGGCGCTCTACGACAAACAGCAGCGGCAGGTCACCAGTTCGGTGCGGGAGGAGCGCAGTCCCATGGGCCGGGGGCCCGTTGTCCAGGCGGGTCATCCCCAGCCAGTGGGGGAGAAGAGGGCACTCAGGCACCAGGTGCAAGCACTGGCCCCGGCCCCATTGCCAGCGGAGGCCAGCGCTGTTGGCCTGGCGGCCCTCTCTCCTGCCGTGATCCAGCAGCTCCATGGCGCCATCCGCGGCCTGACCCGGGCCCCAGCTGGAGGAGCTGGTCACGGCCTTTCGGCAGCGGTTCCGGCTAGTTGAGGGTGCCTCTGTGGCGGCTGCGATTACCCAGAAGCAGCACCATGACTGGGTTGAGGCGTTCTTGGTGCAGGTTGAGGGCCCCATGGCCAGGCTTGATTAGTCGGAGCGCCGGTCACAAGACCCATAGGGGGGAGCTCGTTCCCCCCAAGTGAATGGGCATCCTGGCCAAGCACGGCATTGACTTCCTGGAGCTTCTAAGTCACAGGAGTGATCCCAAAGCCGGTGCAAGTGGCATCAAGGCACCAGAACACAGAGAACTGCTGATTGACGGCGCCAGGAAGAGTTGCTGTAGAAGCTGATGGGCTGCATCTAATCACCTTGCCGATCAAGCCATGGCGCTTCCACTACGGGAGACACCCCGAGCAAGGCAGACGAAACCAGACCTTCCCTGCTAGTACAGGAGTACGCATCACACCCCAAGCCGGCCATGGCCCCGTCCCTCCTCCAGGCCCCAGAAAGCTGGCCCCAGCTGGATTCTTCCCTGCTTGCCCCAAGCCGCAGCAAGCAGGTCTGCCTCACTTGCCACTCATTCCGCCATCACCTTGGCGAGGCCGAAATCCCCCTGCTCACCTGCCAGTTCCACCAGGGGCTGATCGGCCAAGGGGAGCACCTCACACGCCGTTGTCCCAACTGGGCCGGCGAGACGACCGGCACGCGGGGTTGGGCGCCAGAAGCCCCATGAGCCAAGACCCCAGTTCGCTACCTCCTTACAACTCACGCACCTGGTGGCTCAGTGATGGCCGCTCTGTTTTGCGGTTTCGCCCGGTTCGCTGGGATTTCTACAGCCAGCGGCTGGAGATCATCAGCGGCGAACTGCTGCCAGGCGAACCAATTCCCTTGCTCAAGCACCGCCGGGAGCTGAGCCGCAAGGAGGCCGCCCAGCTATGGAGTGAACGCCGCAAGCAGGGCTGGAGACCCTGCCCGCCCCAGTGGTGACGATTTCTAGGCGATGGCTTGGTTTCCCCCTGCTGACAGCCGCACCACTGGGACTGCACCACCCATGGATTATTCAGGAATTGCACACAACAAAGTGGATGCTAAACTAATACATTCCAATACAATCGCCCTAAAATGGGAACGGTAATTTTATTTGCTTCGATAATTATCGCCTTAACAGCAGCCCTTAAAAGCCTGTTGTTGATAGCCATGTTTACCGTCTACCCGCGCCGTAAACAGCTCAGCCGTGGCGACCTGGCGGCGATCAAAGCGATTAGCACCTTTATCGCTGGGTGCTTAATTGTTCGCGATCTGATTCCATTCATAGCTGAATCAGCCGGATCCGAAAAAGCTCTCGGGGTAAACTATGCGGGAATGATCCTGGTGATGGGACTAGCAGGAGGAACTGGGCTGACACTTGCTGTGACAGATCCTTTTGTGTCAAGAATTACGAGGGTATTAGCAAAGAGAAGATATGGCGAGACAGAACTCCGTGGTTTAGATGGCCAACATGCTTGTAACAAGCGCTTAAGCAAACCCATTGGTTCAGGTTGGCTCATAGCATTTTCTCTCTTATTTGGCCTATCAGCCTTGCTTATCCCAATAATCGGAAGCGGTGATTCTGAGCGAGATTCCTCTTCAATCCACGCAGCAACCACCGACATTGCGGTTAGCCCCGAATACCTCAAAGAACTACCGCCTAGATAACCTTAATGGGCAAACTACCACGAGCGCGTCTGAGATGAAGGCCCTGGCCCCGGTCCCACGGGCATCGGAACCATCAAGTCCCGCCCTGGCCGTCCTCTCTTGTGCTGAAATCCAGCAGCTCCATGGCGCCATCCGCGGCCTGCCACGGCCCCAGCTGGAAGCCCTGGTCACGGCCTTCCGGCAAAGGTTCCGCCTAGCGGAGGTGGCCCTGGTGGCGGCGGCCATCACTCAGAAGCAGCACCATGACTGGATTAAGGCGTTCTTGGTGCAGGTGGAGATCCAAGGGCAGCACCAGTAGTGAGGGCTCCTGGCTGCACAGATCTGATCGATCCGTTCAGAATGCACCCATGACCAGAGGACCGACCCTGCCTCTTGATGCCCGCTTGCCAGTGATGGCAGGGATTATCACAACGGCAATCCCAGGCGCAGAAGTTCGGCTGTTCGGATCTCGGGGCCGGGGAACTGCCGGACCCGACTCCGACATTGATCTCTTGATCACAGCCCCCGACAGCTGGTTGCAGACCCACAACCGCTACAAGGTGCTCGCTGACTTGCGGCGTCAGTTAGGCAAGTCAGATGTATCGCTGGATCTGCTGCTGTATTCCGTCAGTGAAGTCTTAGAGCGCAAAGATTGGCTTAATCATGTGATCGCCCGTGCTTACCGAGAAGGGATGCGCATCGATGGTCTCACCTGAAGCCCACAATATGCTCCAGATCGCCAAAGCCGATCTAGAGACTGCGATCGCCTCATCTGACCCGACAATATTCCGGGAAACGGCGTGGAGATTCTGGTTACAGCAGTCCGTAGAGAAGGCCCTTAAAGCCTGGTTGCTCGCACTAGGCAGCACACCACCCCTCTCCCACGATTTGACCAGGCTATTAAAGCTATTGCTGGAGCAGAATGTTGAGATAGAAAAGTTCCTGGAGCTGGATCAACTGACTGACTACGCCGTCCAATTCCGCTATGACGCAGATCCAATGCCATTAGGACTAGATCGCATAGCCCTCAACCAGCAAGTGCAAACACTCATAGACCAAGTGGAGGCCGTGGTGACTGAATCAACGAAGTCTTGATGGCGGTATGCCGCTGATCAATCGCCGCCATCCTGCATTGGGCCTACAAGCGCCCGGGCCCGAGCAGACAAAAGGGCATTTACCTGCTAGTACAGGAGTACGTATTGCCAACGGTTGGCCATGGCCCCGTCCCTCCTCCAGGCCCCAGAAAGCTGGCCCCAACTCGATTCTTCCCTGCTAATCCCCAGCCGCAGCAAGCAGGTCTGCCTCACCTGCCGCTCCTTCCGCCATCACCTCAGTGACGACGAGATCCCCCTGCTCACCTGCCAGTTCCACCAGGGGCTGATCGGCCAAGGGGAGCACCTCACACGCCGTTGTCCCAACTGGGCCGGCGAGACGACCGGCACGCGGGGTTGGGCGCCAGAAGCGGCATGAGCCAGGAACCCAGCCCGCTGCCTCCCTACACCTCACGCACCTGGTGGCTAAGTGATGGCCGCGCCGTGTTGCGCTTCCGGCCGGTTCGCTGGGACCAATACAGCCAGCGGCTGGAGATCATCAGCGGCGAACTGCTGCCAGGCGAACCAATCCCCCTGCTCTAGGCGCAGCCTTCCGCGAAGCGGTAGCACCGCCGGGAGCTCAGTCGCAAGGAAGCCGTTCAGCTGTGGGGTGAACGCCGCAAGCAGGGCTGGAGACCCTGCCCGCCCCAGTGGTGACGATTTCTAGGCGATGGCTTGGTTTCCCCCTGCTGACAGCCGCACCACTGGGCCTGCACAACCAATGGATTATTAAGGAGTTGCAGACAACATAGTGGATGCTAAACTAATTCATCCAAATATAAACGCCCTAAAATGGGAATAGTGATTGTAGCTGGTGCGATCCTTATCGCCTTAACAGCAGCTCTTAAAAGCCTGCTCTTGATAGCCATGTTTACCATCTACCCGCGCCGTAAACAGCTCAGCCGTGGCGACCTGGCGGCGATCAAAGCGATTAGCACCTTTATCGCTGGGTGCTTAATTTTTCGCGATCTCAAGCCAACTATTGGCAGTTTAGCTAACACCCAGCTCGGGATATTCTTTATACAGACTGTCCTGATATTGGGATTCTCAGGAGGAATTGGACTGACACTTGTTGTTGCCAGCCCTCTAGTGTCAAGAATTACGAGCGCAACCGCAAAGAGCAGTAATCCCGACAGAGATCTCCATGCTATAGATGGCCAACAAATGCTAAATAAGCGCGTCGGCAAAGCTGTAAGTCCGCGTTGGTTTACTTTATTGTCTGTTTTACTTGGCTTATCAGCATTCCTTCTGCCAACATTCTTCGGATTCGGCGGCGATGATTCTGAGCCAGATTCGACTTCAATACACTCTACAACAATGGACATTGCGTTCAGCTCCAAAAAACACAAAGAAATACTGGCGAGATGACCCCAATGTGCTTACTGATCCTGGCGGCACCATAGAACGGCCAGCTCGCGCCATAGCCCCAAGCACTTTTCAACGCTAACAGGCTCAATCGCGAACTAAGTTCATTGACATACAACAAGGACGCGAACAAGATACTATCGCAAACCATTATTGACGATCACTTAATTCAACATTTACAGGCTGTGAAGCAGGGTCACGCCAAGCACAGATTTATCCAAAAAATATGCGCCGAAATAATCTACAGGTAACAAACAAGACAAGTGACTCACCTAGACACAAGCCATTAACACCTAATGGCAATGAAAGGCATTTAATAGGGTCTTATTATTAAATAATTTAATTGCCTGATGTAGCGCTTAAACGGTTTGCTCACCTTTGCTGATTGAAACCTAAGCCACCTGTCTTGCCAGAGCAAAGCTTGCGGAGTATAAAAAAGTTGACCAGTGAATTGTCACGCCAAATAAAGTTGTTGCTCAGACACAAAATATAGAACAACATCGGCAACCCTGGAAACTGAGTCGCAAGATTGCCGTCCAGTTGTGGTATGAGTAATGGAAGCATTCTCGTAATCCTTGCTCGCCCCAGTGGTGAATGGCTCTAGCCGATGGCTCGGTTTCCCCTACTGAAAACCCCATCCAGCGGCCCTAGTACTTGATTTGAGGCCTCGATCAGGGCTGAGCGAGCCCAATCCCTGCAACCGGCCCTAGGGCGACCCACACGGGGCTCCCTTTTCAATGGGATCCGCAAGGCGATTTCTGTTCCGTCAGGCTGCAGGCCATGCCTTCCATTCCATGAGACATCGCCCCAAGCCACCGAGGCATCTCCCTCTGGAGCCGATCGACCCAGAGGGCTGGGACAAAGATCCTGGCCGGCCTCTAGGTCTGCGGCTGTTAGCGCTACTCGGCGCCCTCTCCTTCCTGGCCCTGGGCATCAGCAGCCTCCTGCCCATCCTGCAGCGCCAAGGCCCCATCCCCGAGAGCAACGGCACCAAGACTCAGCCGCTCACTTGAGCACCACCCTCGTTGCAAGCGAGTCCCCAACAACCCTGCTATTCAGCCCCACTCCCCCCAGCCCATCCGCAGCCTGACCAATCCCAATCGCCCCAGAACCGGCAGGGCCCCGCAAAAGATGCCCCACTCCTCGGCCGTCGCAAGGATCAGGCCGGGCCGCTGCGCGGTCCTTGCAACAGCCTGCGGGGTGAGGCGCAAGAGCGGTGTCCCACGCCGTTTCTTCCATGGCGATCAGCAAGGCCCCCAGCTGCGAAATCCGTGCCCTGGTGATGCATGTCTACCCAGATGGCATCAAAGCCTTTGGCCATGAGCGCCTCGATGTCCCCCTGGGCCGTCGTGGTCAGCCCGTCAAAAAGGTCCGTTTCATGGCCATGGCCAAAGCCCATGAGCTGGCCCGCAAGCTGCAGGGCCGCCTCAATACCACCATCTCGGTGATCTAGGCCCAGGGGAGCCCTGCGGGGCCCCTTTCCCCTGGACTTGGGAACTGGCAGCACCTTGGGCTGGGCCGCTCGCTCACCCCATCAAAACGGCGGCGGCCCTCCTCAGCTTGCGCGGCGGGCCAAGGGCTGACGCGAGGCGCTAGCGCGCCCCTTGTCCTCGCCGCGCCGAGCTGGGTGGTCCTTTGCCGATCTCCGCCATGGCAAGTCCGCTGTTTGTTCGCTCCACCCCCAAACGGATCCGTTGGTCTGTGGCCCTGGTGCCATCAGCTTCTGGGCGCTGGTTGGAGCTTGAGATCACAAATTCGGCCAGCGGGGCCTGTTGCGCCAGCAGCGGGCGCTCTGGGATCTGGCTTCCACCAGCTGGGATCGGGGCCGGCCGCCTCTGGGTCTGCCTAAAGCTGTTGAGGCCCAGTTGGAGCAGCAGCTGGC
>Ga0310334_100443_pt1 | contig 10748 bp, 6 predicted proteins | sample LakMicMIDCLREDC7_FD_195548 | JGI IMG/M metagenome (GOLD analysis project Ga0310334, IMG submission 195548) | Enriched freshwater cyanobacterial communities from Lake Michigan, Michigan, United States - MI23.DCL.RED.C7 (v2) (version 2) | ecosystem: Environmental > Aquatic > Freshwater > Lake...
GAGCACACCAAAGGCGGCTTCGATCTCGGCGCGTGTGTAGTGGCCGTGCACGCGCAAGGGCACCGGCAAGGCCCAGGGCAGCGGGTGGAGGCGGCGATCGGCGCGTTCGGCGAGCAACTCCAGCAGCTGGATCAGCTCCTCGCGCCAGGCGCCTGCCTGCCAGAGCACATCCAGGGCCTGATCGAGGGGCCGCCATTGGCGGCCGGTGCCGAACAGTTGGGCGGTGAGCATCAGCCACTGGCGCCGCTCGCGCTCGGAGAGGGCCTCTGGATCGGGCGGCGCGGAGGCGGCCAGGGAGGCGGCGGTGGCGCGCAGACGGTCGGGGTCGTCGAGGTGGAGCAGGCCAGATGCGATGGCGCGGCTGAGGCGCTCCTCCTCGGGATGGGGCGCACCCACCAGGTGAGGCGGCAACCAGCCCAGCTCGCGCCGCAGGGCGGTGAAGCCGGCGCCGCGGATGCCGTAGAAGTCGGCCGGCTCCATGGCCAGGGCTTCGAGCCAATCGGCCAGGCCGCTGGCGGGGCCGATCTTTCCCTCGGCGGAAAGGGCGCGCAACTCCTGCAGCAGCAGAGGCCGGCGGCTGGGCAGGCACTGGCGCAAACTTGTAAGCACCCGCTCGCTGGAGACGCGATCGAGCACCAGCCGGCACCCGGGCGGCAGAAAGGGGAACCCCTGAGCCAGCTGGTCTTCAAGCTGCCGCCGGCTGCAGCCCAGCAACGCCCGGTAGCGCAGATCAAAGCGAAAACGCCGGTGCTGCTGGCCGATGAAGTCCAAAACGGTGAGGCAGCTCTTGCCGGTGTCGGGCGACAACCGCAGGCCCCGGCCGAGCTGCTGCAGGAACACCACGGCGCTCTCGGTGGGCCGCAAGAGCAGCACGGTGTCGATCGCGGGGATGTCGAGCCCTTCGTTGAAGAGGTCCACGGCGAAGAGGAGCTGCAGCTCGCCGGAGTGCAGGCGGCGCAGGGCGGCCTGGCGGAGATCGGCGGGGGTGGAGGCATCGAGGGCTTCGGCGGCCAAGCCGGCGGCGCTGGAGAGCCATCCCTGAGACCTGTTACACCGGTGGCACTTGATACCTGCCGTCAGTACATCTGAACCCTATGATCCGCACCACACCGTATCTAGTGTCTGGGGGCTTTCAGGGATCCATGCCCACACCACTGACATGGGTCACAACGCCTGCGCTCGGTCAAGGGCGCTCAAGTGGAGGCAGTGCTGCCGCTGAGCTGTTCGAGGGGGGTGGCAGCCAGCGTCGCCGCTCTCTTCTGGAGACACTGGTTCGTGAGATCTGCCAGAACAGCACTGATCAACGAGTCGGCAGCAAAGCTGCTGAGGTCTGTTTCGATCTGATCCTTCTGCGGGGGGAGGAGCGTGAAGCGTTCCTCGGCGGCATCAACTGGCAGACACTGCGACCCCATCTCGCCGCTGTGAAAGGGGCTGGAGGAGCCGCATTGACGTTGCGGGCCGGCATCGAAGCAATGGAGGCTGAGACGCTGGTCTGCCTGCGGATCAGCGACAGCGGCACGGCGGGGCTGACTGGGGACGACTGGGATGAGGAAGGCAACTTCCGGCGGCTCTGCATCCAGAATTTCTCGACAGGGGAGGAGACTGGTCGGGGTGGCAGCTTCGGCTTGGGCAAGGCCGTGAGCTGGATGCACTCCCGTCTGCTCACGGTGCTGTTCTCCTCTTCCGTGCAAGGCATGGAGAATCGCGGCCTGCGTGTTTTCGGACGCAGCGAGCTGCCCGCCCATGACATGGACGGCGAGGCGTTTCTGGATGGGGCTTACCTCGGTGTGGCTGCGGAGCGGGATGGCATCCCTGTCGCCCTCTCAGACTGGCGTAATGCAGAGGATGCCCGCCAGCTGCAGCTTGATCGTGTCGGACTGAAGGGGTCGGGCACCTCTTTGCTGATTCCGGCATTTCACGAGCCCGATCGTGATGATGTGGGCAGCCTCGGGATCCGCGAGCCTGAGGAGCTCTGCCGTGGCTTCACCGAGGCTGCAGCCAAGTGGTTCTGGCCCGCCATCAGCTGGGGCCGGCTGAAGGTGCGCTCACGCGTGCTCGTCGCAGGCGAATCCCGGGCCAGTTTTGAAAGCAGGGCTGAGGTGAGCGGGCTATGGGCTCCATTTCTGGCTGCCACTCGGGCGGAACCCGGTGGAGACGCGGCCCTGAGTCCCGGTGATTCGGCCGGAATCGACATCACCGGATTTCCTCTCCCCAGGCGTATTCAGCCCGAAGACCGGCCTGACCTCCTGCATCCTGCTCTCGACACCCTGATCAGGGTCGGGGTGACGCGTGTCTCGCCGAACGAGGCATGCCTCCCGTGCCGCTCCACCATCGCCATGATCCGTGGTGCAGGGATGGTTGTGGACTATGCCGAAGGACTCCGGCTGCATGATGGTGGCAGTTACTGCGCTGTCGCGCTCGTTGGATCTGCTCTCCTGCAGACACCATCATCCGAGGCCCTGGAGAACAGCAGAGAATTTGCCGGAGATGCCGAGGAATATTTCCGCGCAGCCGAGCCCGTCACGCATGACGACTGGCTACCCACCACCCGCAGATTGCGCGAGAGCTACGACTGGCGTGGATCCTCAGGCCGCCTGAAAGGACTGCGGGGTGAGATCCGGCAACTTCTTCAGCAACAGCTGCTCAGTGACGAAGAGCCGGCGCCGGATGCAGGACCGGAACTGCTGATGCGGATGCTCAGCCTGGGAGAGGGTGTCTCACCCGTTGCCGCCGCAAGGGGGGAGAAGTCTCGCTTGGAAGTGCGGATTGATCGGGAGGGATCGAGGTTCGATGCGGAACGGGGCGGTTGGGCCGTACAGGGTGAGCTGGTCCGTCATGGCCGCTCCGATGGTCCTGCGACTTCCGGTCTGAGCTTTCGCAGCATCGCGGATTCCGGCCAGGGGGAATCGTGGCGGATCTCGGGGCTTGAAATACATGGCTCCAGAAAGAATCTGAGCCTGGACGATGCTGATGGTCGCAGATTTGTTTTCTCCGTCGACAGTGGATTTTCCGCTGTTCTGTTCCGGTGTCTGGTCTCACCGCCTGTGGGCGTTGATCCGGCCTTGACCGGATTCCGTCAGGGAGGCTGAAGCAATGGAATTTCTTCCATGGCAGACCGTGGATCTTGATGGTGCCTTCAGGGTCACCGCTCCGGAGAGTATCTCTGAAGAGGTGATTCAGGAAGTGAGCAATGCCGTCACTTTCCGTTTCCGAGGGGATCTGGAGAATGTGAAGCTTGAAATTCTTCTAACTCCGCCCTGGGGCTGGGAAGGGTGCTTCCTGTCTCAGGAACAGGATGATCCTCCGGCTCAGTTTGTCTGCCGTCTGATCAGCCGTTCCACCGGTCGACGCTTCGTAATCCCGCTTGAACATGACGGACTGGGGTTGTGGTTCGCGGAAACCGCCTACACAGCCTTTATCGACGGCGAGGAGATACGTGCGGAAGCCTTACTCCTAAGGACTCGGGCACCTGAATCACCGATGGAGGGTTATGGATGTCTGCGCGGTCAGATCCTCGGTCGAAGCAGGATCCATCTCGTTCGCTTCACGAGTCGCGCCCGTTCAACGGAGCCACTGTTTCATCTCCGCTGGGAAACCTTTCCAACAGGGTTCCAGCAGCAGCTTTACCGGATCCTGCCCGGTGAGCCTCCCACGGTTGAACTGAACGCCGCCGTGAGCGCCCCCCTACGGCGGTTGCTGATGAACCGCGGTCGTCGTCGCAACGGCGGTGCACTGCTCCGAGACGCTCTGTTCTGCAACATCTGTGCCACCGTCTGGCCCGTTCTTGTCTCCACTGCGCTGCATGAGCTGGAGCGGGTCGTCACAGCAGACTCCGGTAGAATTCCCGACGAATCGATCGAAATGATCGGTGCCTGGCAGCGGCGCCTGCTCGGGTTGTTCGCTGCAGGTCTGGCCGGCGTCGATCTCCCCTCCCATGCCGCATTGCCTCTGCTGGCCGAAGAGCTCAGGCGTCCGGGGGGCTTCAGCGCCCTGATGCTCCGTCTCCCCCTGCTGGTTCAGCAGGAAACCAGGCTGGTGAGGCTGGCTGAGGCCATGGCGGAAGGAGCTCATCTAGAGCAAGAGGCTGATGCATCGGCTGTAACGAGCGACATCCAGGCTGAACCCAGGGTGGAAGCGGCATGAGAAAGGATCTTCACAGGCTGCAGAGCCCCATCAGTGATCAGGGTCTGATCGAGGCCCTGCGGTCGGGCAAGGATCTGCCTGTGATCAGGCTCACCGAGTCGATCGATCTGCGTCCGCTCGACGAGGTGATCCAGGAAGTTACCGAACAAGGAATCAGGGAGTCTGCTCTCGATTCACATCTCGTCGAACCACTCCACCGCAGCCTCCGGGATCTGGATGAATCTCTGAAAACCGACATGCGAATCTGGCACTGGCTCACCGTGGTGCGCTATCCGGACGTTGTATGGCTCAGATGGCGGGGTTCAGTACCGTCAGATCCGGAGGAAGGATTCATGACAGGAAACGGCCACAGGCCGGTTCCTGCTGTTCGTTTTCTCGGCACACCTTCGATCAATGGGCATGGCCGCAATACCTTTGCGCGGCTCTTCTTCGCTGCCGAGCGGCTGATCAGCAGCGATGGCAACGATTACGACCTAGTCCGCAGACTCTTCAGCAGTCAGGAGCTGCACCTTGGCCTCAGTGACCGAGAATACGGCCTGCTGCCGAAGGTAAACCGTGTGCTCACACGTGAGCTCGCTGATCTTCCGGATTTGAAGGTACGCGCAGGAATCAGGAGGCTAAATGCCATCGGAGGTTCTCTTTGCCTTGATCTTCTCGAGGAGGACAAGATCAGTGAGCTCGTTAGAGAGGAGCTCGAGGAGGCCGCCAGCTGATGGTACGCAGCCTTGTGGCCAACGACCCCCATCGCCTGAAGGCCCTCAAGGGGCCGGAGCAGAAACTGGAAGCCCATCCAAATGCCTGCGAGTTGGAGGGTCTTCGGGAACATGTCGAACGCCTGAAGGAGAAAAAGCCTCTTGCCGTTGATCTGTTCTGCGGTGCCGGTGGGCTCAGTCTCGGCCTGCATCGGGCCGGATTCGAGGTGATCTTGGGGGCAGACATCCGGCCGGACTCGATCGCAACCCATCGACACCATTTCGGAGGATGCTCGCACCAAGGCGACTTAAGCGACCCAGCCGAACTCAAAAGGATCATCAGCCAGCTTAACCGTTGCGACGAGATCGCTTTGGTGGCAGGAGGGCCACCCTGTCAGCCTTTTTCGCGGAACATCCGATGGCGAAAGCATGACGAAGATGCGGCAGAACAACATCGGGAACTGAACAGCAGTCGGCGGGAGCTCTGGGAATCCTTCATGACTGTGGTGGAGGACGTGCGGCCGAGGGCCTTCCTAATGGAGAACGTCCCCGATATCGCCCTCACCGGTGATCAGGAGATCTTCAGAAATGTCGTGAGCCGTTCCGAAGCTGCTGATTATCGCGTCCATGCCCGCATTATTTATGCCTGGCAGTACGGCGTGCCGCAGCTGCGACCACGCCTTTTCATCGCCGGGACTCGAGTCGGCTACAGCTCACCGCTCCAATGGCCCGAATCTCAGTTCACTGATCAGAAGGTAGCTCCATCCCTGATGGATGCAATAAGTGATCTGCCGCACCTTGATGGTGACTGGAGGGAGGATTGGCAGGCACGTACAGCCTACAAAGGGCCTGCTACCGCCTATCAAAAACTGATGCGGGATTGGTTACCTGTCAACAGTGCGGAGCTGCCCGACCACATCACTAGGAAGGTGCGCGGCGACGACAGGAACACCTTTGATCTCATGAGATCCTCTGGCAAGAAATATCATGAACTGGAGGCCGAGCAGCGTCGCTATCAGGTCACCAGCCGGGCCCAGCGGGAAGGGCGGATTCAGAAGGAGAGCGGCAAGGAGCACAGTTTCGGGAACAAGTACAACATCCTCAGGCCCGATGAGCCGTGCATCACTATCACGGCCCACATGTCGAAGGATGGTTACTGGTACATCCATCCCTTCCAGGACCGGACGCTCTCCATCCGCGAGGCTGCGAGGGTTCAGTCGTTCCCGGATGGGTTCAGGTTTCACGGCACTCCGTCCAACCGGTTCCACCAAGTAGGCGAGGCCGTTGCCCCGCTGGTGGGCTACACACTGGGCAAAGCGCTACTCAAAGCAGTTGAGGAGGCGAAAAGCTGCAGTGCCTGGCGTCAGCCGGAGGAGATCCGCAAAGCCCTAGTCAACTGGTACAGCACTGAGGCAGGGGGAACTCAGCTCCCTTGGGCGAAACAGAAGGAGAACGGCGAGGAGATCCCGGAGCCTCTTCGGGCCTGGCGCGTGTTTCTAGGAGAACTAATCGTGACGACCAAGAAGCCGGCTCAACAGAAGCAGTTCTGGAAAGGACTCCTGAGCCGCTGGCCTGACCATGAGGCATTTCTGGAAGAGCCTGAACCAAGCCGGCGAAGGTCATTCCGTAGCCATCAGCTGGAGAAGCTCGAGGCGCTTCTTCACCAAGTGGCAATCGAGTTGCGTAAACAGCTTCCCTGGAGTGAGTGGGTGCGACGGGATTTAGAGGGGTTGGGGCGTGATCGCATTCGTCAGTGCCTAGCTATGGTGGGAATCACAGCAGATCGATCCTGCAATGTCGGCCTTGGCCGAATGGTGGGGAGGGTAATGGGAGTAGAACAGCTTGCTGACACTGGGTCGAGGCAACTCAGAGAGCTCCATCTAGGCTTGATGCTGGGGGGTGATCTTGATGGCCGCGTTTACCGAGCAGCTGTGGCAGTAGCAGAACGCTGGTGCGGTCCGGCTCCACTCTGTGATGGTGATAAAAGCCTGCAAGATCAACCCTGTCCATTATGTCGCCCCGGCATTTGCGGATACAGTCACGGATCAGCAGAGTAGGATGAATACTCTTCACCCAAGAATTATAACTTTATTCTTGGCAAATGTTTGAGTCTTCCATCACCAGTTCTTGCGGGCGATGATTGAGTGGCAGTGAATCACTGAGAGCATGTCCTGCTTGTGCTAGTCGCAAGCGACATTCCTGCGGATGTTATCCTCCAAAACCCCCTGAGTGGCTTGGGTTTCGTTGGTATTGGAGGCACGCAACCTAGCCTTAGGTCACCAGCAAAGTAAACCCGACAACTGATGATCCACACGGATCAAGGGAGTCAAATCCGGGCGACGGCCTAGCTGCGGCTGCCGGAAGCCCACAAGATCAGCTCCAGCATGTCGGCCAAGGACTGCTATCGGAAAAACGCAGTTGTGGAGAGCTTTCTATTCCACCCTCAGACACGAGCTGGTCCTCAATGACGATGCAAGACCCCTGAACAGCCCAGCAGCTGATCAGGAAAGTGGCCTATTGGATCGACTGTTACTACAATCCCGAAAGTCATCGCTCAACGACTGGCCAACTCAGCCCGATCACCTGCGATCAAAACCACATAAACGCCCTTAGACTCGGCGACGTGCAGCTCTAACACCTATCCACCGAATTGGGGTAACCCCAAGTTGACCTTTAATGGCGAGATCGCACCATCTTCCTCCCAGCGCCGCCAGCCTGACGGCTTCCCTCCGCGATCTTGGCTACTCGCTTGAAACCGCTGTTGCCGACCTTATCGACAACAGCATCTCGGCGGATGCGACGGATATTAAAATATATTGCGACTTGAGCCGCAGCGCACCCGTGCTCGCTATAGCCGACAACGGCCGCGGAATGTCCGAGGGTGAGGTGATCGTGGCGATGCGTCACGGCGCCACCGATCCGCGAAAAGAGCGCGGGCCTAAAGACCTTGGACGCTTCGGCCTCGGCCTCAAGACCGCGTCGTTCTCGCAGTGCCGCCGGCTGACCGTGGTCAGCGCCGTGCAGGACGAACGCGCCGGCGCCGAATGGAGCCTCGCCAGGATCGAGGAAGATGACGACTGGTTCATATCCGTTCTCGATCCTGACGAGATCGCGGAATTGCCCTTTATCGAGTTGCTCGGTGACACCGGCACGCTGGTCATCTGGCGGGATCTCGACCGGCTGTTCGAGGAAGAGACCGGGCAGAAACGGGATGAGATCGTCAACGAGAAGCTGGCTGCTGTCGAAAGGCATCTGTCGCTCGTCTTCCACCGTTTCCTCGCCGGCGAGGTGAAAGGGCGGAAGAAGCTGTCCATCTACATCAACGGTCACCCAGTCGCTGCCTTCGATCCCTTCTGCCGGAAGAACGAAGCGACCCAGATGCTCCACGAGGATAAGGTCTGGATCGGCGATGTGCCGGTCGTGATGCAGCCATACATCCTGCCGCACCACAGCCGGCTCTCCGCGTCCGAGTGGGACTATTATCAAGACCGCAGCGACTTCATCTCCAACCAAGGCGCTTACGTTTACCGCAACGGGCGCTTGATGGCTTGGGGCGATTGGTTCCGGCTGGTGTCCAAGGGCGAGGCGACAAAGCTGGCGCGAGTCCAGATCGATTTTCCGAACAGCCTCGATGAAGCCTGGACCATCGACATCAAGAAGTCGCGCGCCCGGCCGCCGCACGCCGTGCGCGAGCGGCTTCGGCAGATCATCGATCAGATCACGGTCCGCGCCGTCATCGTCCATCGCGGTCGCGGCCAGAAACTGTTCCAGGAAACAAAGGCTCCGCTCTGGGAACGCTATGCCGATCATGGCGGCATCCGGTTCGCAATCAACGCGGAGCACCCGCTCGTCGCTTCTCTCTGCGCCCGGCTATCTTCCCCTGATGCCTCATCGCTGCGCCTGCTGCTCGATTCCATCGCCGCCGCCCTACCGGTCGAGATGATCTATTCCGACTATTCGACGCATCCTCGCGAGGTGAGGCAGACGGATGCCGACAGAGGCAAGGCGCTGGATCGGCTGAATAGTCTTAAGCTGGCGCTCTACGGCGACGGGCCTGGCGATCCGCAGGCATTCCTACAGATCGTGCGGTCGACGCGCCTCTTTGACGGGCAGATCGAGACCGCCGAGAAATTCATCGTAGAGGCTTTCGCATGACCGCCACGATCATCACCGAGGAACGCAACATTACCAACGCGTTGATCTCGGGTCTCGCCAACCTGAGCGAAACGCCAACGCGCGAGCAGGTGGAGGAGAAGGCGAAGCAGATCGCCGACATCTTTGGCTACACGGGCGACCTCCGCAATATCATCACCGAGGCGATGATTTCGGTCGACACGCGCATGGGCGCGGGTGTCTCGCTGGTCGATTTCGCCTCGAAGCATGACGACCAGTGGGTCCGCAAGCGCGAAGACATCACCTGGACTTATGCCGGTGCCTACGAGAACTTTCTGCTGAAAGACAGTTGGCCGCCCCGGATGGTGCAGTCGCTGAGCGACGTGACCAGCCGTATTCTCGGTCATCTCCAAGACCCCCAAAGCGAGGGGACAACGTGGAGCCGCCGCGGCCTAGTCATCGGCCATGTCCAGTCCGGCAAGACAGCCAACTACACGGGCCTGATGGCTCGCGCCGCTGATGCCGGCTACAAGTTCATTGTTGTCATTGCCGGCATTCACAACAACCTTCGCAAGCAGACCCAGGAGCGCATCGACGAAGCCTTCATCGGGCGCTCCAGCGATCCCGAGGACCGCAGCTCTATCGGCGTGGGTCTCGATCCCGGCTACCCGCACCAATATCAACGAGGACTTCAACAAGAACACTGCAGCAAAGAGCGGCTGGAAGATCAACGACTTCTCCAAGCCGATTATCCTCATCATCAAAAAGAATGTCACGACCCTCACAGCCCTTCACAATTGGCTGAAGGCACTGAACGCTCAGGGTGACGGTCGGATTGCCGACGTTCCGATGCTGCTGATCGATGATGAGGCCGACAACGCTTCGATCAACACCAACAAGGAGGATCTCAACCCGACCCGTACGAACGCCATGATCCGTCGCATCCTGTGGCTGTTCGCAAAATCCTGCTATGTAGGCTACACGGCTACGCCGTTCGCCAACATCTTCATCAATCCAGACGCCTATGACGATGACGTGCGCGAGGAGCTGTTCCCTCGCGACTTCATCTATTGTCTCGACGCTCCTACAACCTATTTCGGTGCGGGAAAGATGTTCCTAGACGATGAGATCAGCCAGTCGATCCTGAAGCCGATTGACGACTGCGAGGACTTCCTCCCTTACAACCACAAGCGCAACGACTCGATCCCGGAGCTGCCGCCCAGCCTCTACCGCGCCCTCGACGAGTTCATTGTCGCGCGCGCCATCCGCAACTTGCGCGGGCAGGACGGCAAGCACTGCTCGATGATGATCAACATGTCGCGCTTCGTGCCGGTGCAATATGCCGTGCGTGATTTCCTCAGCCTGTACGAGAAGAAAATCAAGGCCGGGGTCCGCACCAACTACATGATGCCGGAATCCGTCTCCTCGGCGAACGTGTACATGCAAAGGCTGAAGCAGGCGTTCGATGCAGAATATGCCGATGCTGGCTTCAACTGGGCCGAGGTCAAGACCGCGCTTTACAGCGTGTTCGATCACCTCCACATCTACGTCATTAACAGCAAGAGCGACGAGGTGCTCAACTACACTCGTTACGAGAAGGAGGGAATTGGCCTGACGGCAATCGCAGTCGGTGGACTAAGCCTGTCGCGCGGCCTGACGATCGAGGGTCTGACTGTCAGTTACATGTATCGCAACACGAAGATGTACGACACGCTCATGCAGATGGGCCGCTGGTTCGGCTATCGGCCGGGTTTCGAGGATCTCTGTAGAGTCCATCTCTCTCGCGACTCCATCAACTGG
>Ga0310334_100448_pt1 | contig 10700 bp, 9 predicted proteins | sample LakMicMIDCLREDC7_FD_195548 | JGI IMG/M metagenome (GOLD analysis project Ga0310334, IMG submission 195548) | Enriched freshwater cyanobacterial communities from Lake Michigan, Michigan, United States - MI23.DCL.RED.C7 (v2) (version 2) | ecosystem: Environmental > Aquatic > Freshwater > Lake...
GCTGGGAAGGGGCTGGGAAGGGGCTGGGAAGGGTCAGTTGGCGGAGGGGGACGGCGGCTGGCGCAGGGCCCGCTCGAAGCGCCTGAGCACCTTGCCACGGCCGCCGTGTTCGCTGCGGATCTGTTGGCGACAGCAGGCGATTGCAAAGCCATTGGCTTCCGCCTCAGGCACCTCAAAAATGCTGGCCAGGTTGCTCACGCGGCAAAACCGGGGCCGGCTGTCATAGATGCGGCAGCGTTGGCCGCCGGTGTCGTAATGGCGGCACCAGCCATCGGCTCCCACCATCGAGAGGTAGAGCTCCTGCTCCTCGGCGTCGAGGGCCTCCAGGGCTTCTGGCCGTTCGCCCGGATCAAGCCTGCAGCAGGCGCCACAGCCGTTGATGCACTGCCAGGTGAGCCCCTTGGGGGCCTGGTGCTGGGCCGGGTGATCGGGTTGCATCCCTAGGTGAAACGTTCCTGGTCGCACGCTAGGCGTCGCCTTCGGCCCATCGGCCCGCTGGGGCGGAGCCTGCCCCAGGGCCCTCGGCCGTTCTCGGCCGCTTAGCCAAAATCACGCTTCAATAGGGCCTTGCCCCCACGCCCTACCCCTAATGGCCCCTTCCGGCAGCCGCCCCTGCGAGCACCTCGCCGCGATCACGGACCTGCCGGAACCGGCCAACCATGTGTGCCAGGAATGCGTGGACCTCGGCGATAGCTGGGTGCATCTGCGCCTTTGCCTGGAATGCGGCCACATCGGCTGCTGCGATTCCTCCAAGAATCGCCATGCCACCGCCCACTACCGCCACACCGGCCACCGGCTGATCCGGGGGATTGAACCGGGCGAGCGCTGGGTTTGGTGTTTCGAGGATGAACAGGCCATCCAGCTCTGAGGGGAGGCGTGAGCCCTGCGGCGGGTGCTCCCTTGCCCCAGCGGCAGGGGAGTCCGATCGCTTAGGACGCCTCTAACCCATAAAAAATTCCCAGGCTATCCGAGCAGGATGGCCTAGGAATTTGTTTTGACAGCCGCTTGGCTGGCTTAGAGCTGCTTGAGGGAATCGGTTTTACTCTTGAACTCGCCAAGCAATAATTGAAGCCAGGTCACCTTGCGCAGCTTGATGTTGGCCGTGAGGGACATGCCGACTTGCAGGGGCAATGACGTGCCCGATTTTAGCTTTAACTGCTGGGAATTGAGGGCGATCGAGGCCGGGAAACGATAGGTTTGGTGTTGCTCATCCGGGGGCAGGGCATCCGATCCAAACGATTTTACCGTTCCTTCCACAACGCCGAAGTCGTTGGACGGGAAGGAATCGATGCTGATGTCCACGGGCTTGCCCACTTTCACAAAACCAATGTCTTTGCTTTCAATCTCCACCTTGGCCTGCAGGGCGTCATAGGGAACGATCTTCATCACCGGTTCACTGCCCTGGGCCACAAAGCCCACACCCGTGGGTTTCAGATCAAACACCACGCCATCCACAGGGGAGCGAATGTCCTGGTAGCGGATGTTGACATCCAGTTCGGTGAGCTTGCTGCGTAGATCCGCTAATTCACCATTGAGCTGCTCCACGGCCTGTTGCAGAATCGCTAGCTGGCGGAGTCGGTCTACCCGGCTCTTGGCGATATCGCCTTCAACCTCACGCACCTTGTTGCGTTGTTGCAGGTACTGGAGTTCGGCCGAAGCACCTACTTTTTTGAGGCCCTCGAGTCGATCGAGAATCTCTATCTCTAAGCCGAGATTCTGTTTGAGAACGGCCTGCTCGGTTTCGTTGAGGTTCAGGTAGCGATCGAGCTCAACCCTCTTGAGGACCAGCTGCTGCTCCTTGGCGGCGATCGATTGGCGAGTGCGGGCCTGGCGATCCAGGCTGGCCTCGTTATCGAGCCGCAACAACACCTGGCCTTTTACGACCTTTTCACCATCCTTGACCAGCATGGTTTGCAGCACGCCGCCTACCGGCATCTGCACGACCTTGACATCGCCGATTGGCTGCAGTTTGCCGGTTGCGATGAGCACCTCATCGGTTTTGGCAAAGGCCAGCCAGGCCAGGGCCGAGCCGGTGGTGGCGATGAGGGCCCAGGTGATTGCCTTGGCAAGAAAGTTGGACTGCTGCAGCACCATTTCTTCATGGCTGCTTTGCACCCGCCTTTCCAGGGCATTCTGGGCGGCGCGCACGATCGCACCGGGCTTATTCGCTTGGGACATCAGGCAACCTCCTGTTGGCAGTAAAGGGCGTAGTAGCGGCCGCGGCGTTCCATCAGCTCATCATGGGTGCCGGTTTCGACGATGGCACCTTCATGCATCATCACGATCAGTTGGGCACGGCGAATGGTGGACAGTCTGTGGGTGATGAAGAACACCGTGCAATGGTCCAGGTTGTCGAGCAGGTTGTCGCAGACCCGCCGTTCGGTGTCGTAATCAAGGGCGCTGGTGGCCTCATCGAGAATCAGCAGACGGGGATTGCTCAGCAGGGTGCGGGCGAGAGCAAGCCGTTGGCGCTGGCCACCGGAGAGGCCGGCGCCCCGTTCCCCTACCCCACTGCTATAGCCACTGGGAAGTTCCATGATGAAGTCATGGGCGCAGGCCAGGCGGGCCGCCTCCATGATCGCGTCGCTGCTGGCATCGGGATCGGTGAGGGCGATGTTTTCAGCCACCGAGCCACTGAATAGCAGGGGCTCCTGGGGCACCATGCCGATCTGGCGGCGCAGGGAATAGAGCTCCACCTTGTCGATGTCGTAGCCATCGATGAGGATGCGGCCTGTGGTGGGGGCATAGAGGCGCGGCAACATCTTGGTGAGGGTGCTCTTGCCGCTCCCGCTCTGGCCCACAACCCCCACAAAGGTGCCGGCCGGGATCACCAAATCAATGTGACGCAGCACCTGGGCAGCCGACGGATTAAAGGAAAAACAAAGATCCTCGAATTTCACTTCCCCCTGGAGCGGGGGCAGGGGAATCTTCTGCTTGTCGCTGTCGTCGGATTCTTCGGGGGTATCCACCACATCGGCAAGACGCTCAAACGAGACCTTCAGCTCCTGGATGTTTTGCCAGATGCCGGAGAGGCGCAGCAGGGGCTGGGTGACATAGCCGGAAATGATGCGGAAGGCGATCAGCTGGCCAAGGCTCAACTCGCCCTTGAGCACCATCGAGGCGCCCACCCAGAGCACCAGCAGCTGGGAGAGCTTCTGCAACACCTGGGAGGTTTCGGAGAGGGCCGTACCGGTGATTGTTTTCTCGAAGGTGCGCGAGATGTATTTGCTGTAGAAGTCTTGCCATTTCCAGCGGCTAATCATCTCCACGTTCTGGGCCTTCACCGTTTGGATGCCGGTCAGCACTTCCACCAGGTGACTTTGAGTATTGGCATTTTCCTGGGCGGCATCCCGATATTGGCGCCGAAATAGGGGCGCCCCGATGATCGTGAGGCCGATTTGGATCGGCAACACACTCAGGGCAATGGCCGTGAGCAAGAGGCTGTAGAACACCATCACAACGATGTAGATCACCGAGAAGGCCGTATCCAGCAAGGTGGTGAGGGCCTGGCCGGTGAGGAAGCTCCGAATCTTTTCGAGTTCGGCGATGCGGGTGCCGAGTTCCCCCACCGGCCTGCGATCGAAGTAGCTGAGCGGCAAGCGCAGCAGGTGGTCGATCACCTCCGAACCCAGCCTCAGGTCGATGCGGTTGGTGGTTTCGGTAAACAGGAAGGTGCGCAGCGCGCCGATGATCCCCTCCATCAGGGTCACTACCACCAGGGCAAAGCCGAGCACCTGGAGGGTGTCGAGGCTGCGCTGGTTGATCACCTTGTCGATGATCACCTGAATCAGCAAGGGGTTGGCCAGGCTGAATAGCTGCACCACAAACGAGGCGATCAACACCTGGGTGAGCACGCCGCGATAGCGCTTCAGTGCCGGCCAGAACCAGCTGAAATTGAAGCGTTGCTCCTGGGTGCTGTTGCTGCGCTCCAGCAGCAGCAATTCAATCCCCTCCGGGAAGGCCTCCTCAATCTCTTGGGGGGGCAGTTCGATCCAGCCCTGCCGCGGTGAGGCCAACAACAGGCCGCGGGCGTTGGAGCTGCGCACCACCGCAAATCCTCCTTGCCAGGGAATCAGGGCTGGGGTTTGCAGCCGGGTGCCCTGGTGGGCGGGCACCTTCACGCCACTGACATGCAAGCCCATCAGGGCGGCGATGTTGCCACAGAGTTGCAGGTCGGGGGTCTGGCCGCGGCGCAGGGCATCGCGCAGGATCTTGTCGATCGCATCGCGGCGGAAAGGCAGCTTCAGTTCGGCCGCCAGCATCTGGAAACAGGCCAGGGTTTCCTCCAGGGGGCCCGTGCCCCGCAGCAGGGTGAAACTGGGCCGATCCCGCTGTCCGAGATCCAGGCCTGAAGCGAGGGGCGGTAGGGCCACGGCTTCGGCGTAGGTCGCCAGTTCCTCACTGTCGGTGGCGGCCAGTTCAGCCGTGCCGTTGCCAGCGCCGTCAGCAGCCATGCCGGGAACCCGGTCAAACAGGTCGGCGGGCAGGGCGATCAGGCGGGGCGGCAGGGGCGGCAGGCTCGTGGGCACCCCACTGGCCGGATTCAGCCGGGCGCCCAGGGGGTGGGACTCGATGTTGTGGCTGGCAACCAGCAGCTGCATGCCTGGGGGGAGCTCGGCCAGGCCAGCCTGGGTGGCTGGCACCAGGCGGGCCACCTCCCGGGCCCTGGACAACAGGCTGGGCAGGGAGGCGGAGCCCTGGGGGTGGCGCTCCAGCTGGAGGGCAATGAGGGCGACTAATTCGGCGCTGAACAGGTGGTCGGCACACCAGGCGGCAAATCCCTGCTCGTTCTGGAGCAGTTCCAGCACCAGGACATCCGGCAGGGCAATCACCTCAACCCCCAGGGAGGCGCTCACCTCTTCGCAGGGGGAGGCCCGCAGCAGGGAGGCCAGGCCCACCAGCTCCCCAGGTCCCAATTTGGTGACCGTGCGCAGACGCCCGTCCGTGCGCGCCAAAAGCCGGGCCTCACCGGACACGATCAGCAGCAACTCGCTGGGGATCAGCGCTCCGCTGCAGAGCAGCTGGCCAGGCCCATAGCTGCGCTGGCTGCTGCTCTCCTGCAGGCGCCGCTGGGCGGGGGCTGAGAGGGCGACAAAGGCGGGATGGTCCCTGAGCAGGGGATGGGAAGGGGCCTGGGTCATGGCATGGGTATGGGAGCTTGCAGAGTCGCCTTCAGGGCTGGAGCTGGATGGGGACCGCTGAAGAGCCAGGGTTGGGACTGGGTTGGAGTGGGACTTGGGGCTGGATCGACGCGCTAGTTAGGGGGGGATTTAGGCAGTGATTTTGTCCGAGCGGGTTTGGCTAGAGGTGAAATAAGGTCATTACCTAAAGGGCTACATCCTTGTGGTGGAGAGCTATTGGAATGGTGTTGTTGAATTGTTGGTCCCCCTGGATCGGGGTAGGTTGCGATAGGATAACGTCCAGCAAGGGGACTTCGTCAAGACTCCTGGACTACCGGATTTTTTGCACCTCCTTAAGGCAAGAGCCAGCTCGTTTTCGTTGCGTTTCGTTCAGTCGCCAGGGTTGGGCCACCCTCCTGTCGGCCAGGATATTGGCCTATGCACCAGGGTTTCGCCCAAATTGATGGCCCGCGGAGTCCCCCTGTCGGTGCTGCACGAACGCTACGGCGGCCTGTGGCAGCGCGAGGTTCTGGTGCAGGGCAAGCCTGGTCTGGGCAAATCTGCCAACCGGATCGGGGTACCCCTGCGGCTTACCTGGCAGCCCAGTGGGGAGCTGGGCTGCTGCCAGCGGTCCTCAACGGCATTGGGGCACCGGGGGGCTTTTGGTACTGGTCAGATCACCTCAAAGGACACTTGGGGTCGGCTTGGCGCTAATTTGAGTCCCAGTGAGTACGCGCCGTGAGATCCAGGCCCTGATGCTGCGCTCCCTCAGGTTGTTATGGCTTCCCGTTGGGGCGTGCCTTGCCGCCCCCCTGGTTCCAAGCCCAGCCAACGCCGCATCCCCTCTGAGGGCCCCTGGCTTGCAAGCCCAAGGGGTCCAAGCTTCGGCCCAAGGGTCCCAACCGCTACCAGCTAAGGCTCCCAGTGGCCAAGACCAGGGCCGCCTGGCCGCCGCCGTGACCCGGCTAGCCCATTACGCCGGCGCCGAACCCCAGCTCACCAGCATCAACCAGCTGGGCGATCTCCAGCCCAGCGACTGGGCCTACCAGGCCCTCGCTGCCCTGGTGGAACGCTATGGCTGCGTGGCGGGCTACGTCGATGGCTCCTTCTCCGGTAGCCGGGCCATCAGCCGCTTCGAGGCCGCCGCCCTGCTCAATGGCTGCCTGGTGCGGGTCAGCGAAACCACCGATGCCTTGAAACAACTTCTCAAGGAGTTCGCTCCGGAGTTGGCGATCCTGAAGGGGCGCCTCGATGGTCTGGATGGCCGCGTTGGCGCCCTGGAGGCCAGCCAGTTTGCTCCCACCACCACCCTCTCGGGCCTGGCGGTATTTGTGCTGGGAGGCAACAGCTTCGTCCACACCGGTCCAGTGACCACCAGCACGGACACGCTACCGAGTGGCACCACTGTTAATTACAATTTAGAACTTAGCCTTAATACTAGTTTCACTGGTAAAGATTTGCTACGCACCGTGTTGCGGGCGGGTGACTTTGGGGCCAGCCCCTTTGGCGGCCAACCGGCCTACCTGGGGCTCTCCGAGCTGGAATCCGCCTTTGAAAGTGATGCTGGCGCCAACATCGTGGCGATCGACAAGCTCTTCTACCAATGGCCCTTGGGCAAGGGCTTCACGGCCACCGTGGGAGCCCGGGTCGGTCAAGACGACATGCTGGCGCTCTGGCCCAGCGCCTATCCGGCCGACACGATCCTCAACGTGATGACCGTGAACGGGGCACCGGCGGCCTACAACAAAAACCTCGGCCCCGGTGCCGGGCTGATGTGGCAGAGCAAGCGATTCAGCATCAGTGCCAACTATGTGGCAGCTAACGGTGCCAGCGGTGAGCCTGCCCTGGGGGGCGTGGCCACCGCTGGCTCTGGCGGCTCCGGCACCGTTCAGGTGGCCTATGGCGGCGACCAGTGGGGTTTGGCGGCGATCTATAGCCTGCTGCAAGCGGGTAGCCAGGGGATTCCGGGAGCCACCCCCTTTGTCCAGCAGGGCACGGGGTCGAGTTCCGTGGACCTGTTCCCCGCTGCCAGCACGAACGCCTTTGGCCTCAGTGGCTACTGGCAGCCGACCCACTCCGGTTGGTGGCCTTCCGTGAGCGTGGGTTGGGGTTTCAACAGCACCAGCTATGGCACGGCCCAGGCGTCGGGCAGCTTGAGCGAGAGCCAGTCTTGGCTGGTGGGCTTGCAATGGAAGGATGCCCTGGCCAAGGGCAATGCTTTGGGACTGGCCGTGGGGTCGCCGGTGTTTGCCACCGCCCTTAGCGGCGGTGGCACTCCCAACGATGGCAACACCGTCTGGGAGGGCTGGTACAAATTTCAACTCACCGACCAGATCAGCCTGACCCCGGCCCTCTTCTATCTCAGCCGCCCCCTGGGCCAGCTCACCCCCACCGGCGAGAGCCTCAGCCAACTGGGCGCCCTGATTAAGACCAGCTTCCGGTTCTGAGGGCTGGCATTTGTTGCCAATGCGACAAAAGTCGTGCCCATGGCCTAGTGCTCTTGGCCGATTGGGACCCTGGCCAAGATCTATCCCCCATTGGAGGTGCTGCGCTCACTCCATCCGGGGAAGACACCAGCAAGCATGCCGCAGAGACTAGGCAGGTCTGAAGCATGCCCTTGGGCAAAGTAGAAACGATGACTGCTACTCCAACACGCGCCACCGGACTGCAACTTGTGCAAAGGGCCCCCCAGCGGATCAGCATCACGATCCCCTATGCTATGTACCACGCCCTGATTGAGCGCTCCGATTATGAGGGACGCAGTATCAGTAATTTGGCTGCATTTCTGCTTGAAAAGGGATTGGAATCCTAAAGGTTTTGCTTTGAATTTAATTATTTATTAGGAAGTCTTCTTTTATTTCAAAGGGGCTGGGGCGGTTGAGTCCTAGCCTTTTTTCTTGATGGATACTCGAATCAGGCCTAGTCAGGCGGCGGCCTCAGTAAGGCGGGTCAATCCAACCGGTTTTATGGAGCCAACCGGCTTAATGGAGCCAACCCTGTTGAAAGGCGATCACCACCGCATGGGTGCGGTCCTTGGCCCTGAGTTTTTGCAGAAGGGCCTTGATATGGGATTTGATCGTTTCCTGGCTAAGAAACAGGGCTTCGGCAATTTCAGCATTGCTTTTGCCCTGGCCTAGTTCCATCAGCACATCCCATTCCCGCTGCGAGAGCTGCCTGCGCAAGCCAGGATCGCCGCTTTCGCCTGGCCCAGGGGATAAGCTACGTCGAAGCAGGGCTTGGATACGGGCCTGTAGTTCGTCAAAGGAAAAGGGCTTGACCATGTAGTCGTCGGCGCCGGATTCCAGGGCCAATACTTTGCGATCCACCTCGTCATGGCCCGTGAGCATTAAGATCGGCTGCTGAAATTTGTGCTTACGCAGGCGCCTTAGCAGCTCCAGACCACTGATGTCGGGCAGGTCCCAATCCACCACCAGTAGGTCCACAGGCTCGGCCGCCTGCAACTGGAGTAGGGCGGTAGAGGCATCGGGCACCATCACCGCCTTAAACCCCTCCGCTTCCAGTTCCAGGCGAAGACATTGGGCCAGGGGCAAATTGTCTTCCACAATCAGGAGCGTGGGCATGGGTTCTCCCTTAAGCCTCCGCGGCGGGCAGGGTCACCGACACGACGATGCCGCCTTCCGGTCTGGCCGCGGCGGACACGCTGCCATGCATGGTTTCGACGATGCTGCGCACCACATAGAGGCCCAGACCACTGCCCGTCTTGCCCTTGGCATTGCTGGCCCGAAAGAAGGGAAAAAAGATTTTCTCTAATTCACTGGCACTGAGGCCCTGGCACCGGTCGGCCACCTGGATGGTCAGTTGCCCTGGTTGGGGCCCGGCGCCCATGGAGAGGTCAATCGGCTCGTAGCGCTCGGCGTATTTGGAACTGTTCTCCACAAGGTTGAATAACACCTGCTCGAGATGCACCGGGTCCACCAGGGCAAGGCGCTGCTCGGGAGCTAGGGAGCATGCAACGCTGACTGTGACATCGAGGCATTGGTGGGCTTTGCGGGCCACCGCTACCAGCACCGTGTTCAGGTCAGTTTGCTGCAGGGACAACTGCAACCGCTCGGGCTTGTTGCGGCTGAGATCGAGCAGGTCGTTGAGCAGGCGCTTGCAGCGTTCCGCCTCGCCGCTTGCGGCCTGGAGCGCCTGCTGTTGGGAGGGCTTCAGGTTGCTGGCGTCGCGCAGGACATGGCGTGTGCCAATGGCCACGGTGGTCATGGGGTTGCGCAATTCATGGGCCACCACGGCGGCGAAGCGATCGAGTTTGTCCATGGCCAACTGGCGCTGGTTGAAGAAGAAGCGCAGGCCTAGAAACAGGATCGTGCCCACCCCCATCACATTGACGGCCTCCAGGCTGCTGCCCCAGGCCGGTGGCACCGGCGCCTCGCTGAGCAGGGTGTCCTGGGCCCAGAGGCAGAGCAGGTTGGCTCCCAGGAAGATGGCAAACCAGTTCACGGCCGTGCGCGGTTCATCGAGCAGCAGGCCTAACAAGGGACAGAGCAACGACCAGATGATCACCAGGCTGCTGCCCTCGTAGCCACCCAGCAGGATGGTGAGCAGCACGGGACAAATAAAGGTAAAAACGAGCGAACTCATGCGATAGAGGCCGAAACTAAGCTTGCCGCCCAAGCGCATCAGCACCAGACCGCCCACGGTGCTAAAGGCAAACGCCATCAAGATGGCCGAGGGCCATTCACCCATTAGCGCATAATTGACGCTTAAAAATAATCTTAGCGGTAAAATGCCAAAGAGATTGGTGAGGTTGAGAACGATGACTTTTTGAGTTAATTCTTCGTCGGCATGCAAGGGCATGCCAAAGCGGCACAGTTTCTGCCAGAGGCCTGGCCAGTCGAGGAATGGTTCTGGGGAGCGATGTAGGGGCTGGGATGTGGCAACCATTGGGATTGATGCGGCGCTGCTGCGTATAAGCTAAGGCCCCGCTGCATCGCTACTGCATTTCAAAAGATGACATCTGCGCGGCTAGGGGAATTCCCTGGGCGAACCCCTTGCTGTTACTTGCTTATTGACCTTTTTGCAATGTAGATATGGCGACGCGGTTGGGCCCGATTCACTCTTTCGGGGGATAGCTGGCTGGTTCCTTCGGGTGAGTGCGAATCAGGCGGCGGCTGGACAGTCCCCCCCCCCTAGCTCATCGGCCCCGTTTGATCCGTTCGTTTGGGGCTGGCAATCCCGTTGCCCTGCCCCGGGCGCCTGTCCCGACCGGGGCAGGACCAGGCTGACGATTAGGCCACCGCCCTCCTGGGGCCTGGCGCTGACCGAGCCGCCCATGGCTTCGGCCAATCGCTGCACCAGGGTGAGGCCCAGCCCGCTGCCCGGCTGCTGACTGGGCGTTGCGAGGCGGTAGAAGGGGGTAAAGATGGCCTGGCATTGCTCGCTGCTGAATTGGGCGCCCCGGTCGGCTACATGGATCTGGAGATAGGCGTCGCCGTGATCGGCGGTGATCGCCAGCTCGATGGGGTGGCTTGGATCGGCGTATTTGGCACTGTTCTCGATCAGGTTCCAGACCATCTGTTTGCACGGGTTAGGTGCAGCCCAAAGCAGCCGTTCGGAAAC
>Ga0310334_100450_pt1 | contig 10695 bp, 11 predicted proteins | sample LakMicMIDCLREDC7_FD_195548 | JGI IMG/M metagenome (GOLD analysis project Ga0310334, IMG submission 195548) | Enriched freshwater cyanobacterial communities from Lake Michigan, Michigan, United States - MI23.DCL.RED.C7 (v2) (version 2) | ecosystem: Environmental > Aquatic > Freshwater > Lake...
GAGCCAGGCCGTTCCTGGGCCCAGGCCCTCCCCTTCCGCTCCTGGCGTTTTGCTGGGAGACTTTCTTCGATTGCCCCCCGGATCCATGAAAAAAATCGAGGCCATCATCCGGCCCTTCAAACTGGCGGATGTCAAGCTGGCATTGGTCAACGCCGGCATCGTCGGCATGACCGTGAGCGAAGTTCGGGGTTTTGGTCGCCAGAAGGGCCAGGTCGAGAGATACCGCGGCTCGGAATTCACCGTTGAGTTTCTACAGAAATTGAAACTTGAAGTGGTGGTCGATGACGACCGGGTCGAAACCGTCGTCACTGCAATCCAGGACGCCGCCCGCACCGGCGAGATTGGCGACGGCAAGATCTTCATCAGCACCATCGATTCGGTGCTCCGCATTCGCACCGGCGATCGGGACTCCGACGCGATCTAAATCCCCGGGAGCCTCATCCATCACCGGCCATCAGGGGCTGGCGAGGGTTTCGGCCACGAGGGCGGCAATGGCGCTCCGGTCCAAGCTCCTGGCTCGCCCAGGCCCTGCCGGGGATGGCCCGGCCTCGACGGGGGCCTGTCCGCCGTCACCATCAACATCACCCGCAGGGCGGGGTAAAGGGCCCACAAAGCGGGGTGGGGGGTCCGCAGGGCGGGGTCCAGAGCCATCCCAGGCGCCTTCGCCCCCTCGTCCGCTGCCTAGCCAGAGCAAGTACTCGTGGTTGCCCGCCGGTCCGGTGATCGGCGAGGCCACCAGGCCAAGGGCTTGCCAGCCCAAGGCGTCCCCTGCCCGAATCACCCCTTCGATCGCATCGACATGGGCGGCGGGATCGCGCACGACACCGCCCTTGCCCACCCGGGAGCGGCCCACCTCAAACTGGGGCTTAACCAGCAGCAGCGCCTCGCGACCGCCCGGAGCCAGCAGGGCGCCCAAGGCCGGCAAGACCAGGCCCAGGGAAATGAACGACAGGTCGGCCACCGCCAGGTCGGGCCAGGGGTCCTCCGGGCCGTAGAGGTCGCCTGGAGTGAGGTGGCGCAGGTTGGTGCGCTCCCGCAGGACCAGGCGCGGATCGGTGCGCAGGCTCCAGGCGGTCTGGCCGTAGCCCACATCAATGCCATAGATCCGGCTGGCGCCGTGTTGCAACAGGCAATCGCTGAAGCCGCCCGTGGAGATGCCGCCATCGAGGCAAACCCGGCCTGCAACCTGGATCGGCAGGGCAGCTAGGGCCGCCACCAACTTCTCGCCACCGCGGGAGACAAAGCGGGGCGGTTGCTCCACCTCGAGGGGCAGATCCGGGGCGATGTCATGGCCGGGCTTATCGAGCACCTGGTCGGCGCTGCGCACCCGGCCGGCACGGATCAACTGCTGGGCCTGCTGGCGGCTGGCGGCCAGGCCCCGCTCCACCAGCACCAGATCCAAGCGCTGTTTGCGAGCCATGGGCCTGTCAGCCACCTGGCGTCATAAAACCACAAACGAAACCGAACAAAATCCTTTAAGCCGGAGGCCGGTCAGGCGATCGATCGCACAATGGCGCTGCACCTCGGGCGGCCCTGGATGGCACAAGCAGTTGCACCCATCCGAGAACGGATGTCCAGCCGCCCTAGGGCCATGCCCCCTGGCCGGCTGGCCGCCCCAGACCCGCTCGAGCGAGACCCTCTCTCCCGCGTCACGCCCATGCGGGACACGCCTAATCGGGACACGCTCAATCGGGACAACGTGCTGGAGCTGTTGCGGCCCGGCAGCTTTGTGCGGCTGCTGGACCAGCCCCATGACCTGCCGCCCTTCCAACTGATCCACTGCCGCGGTGGCCGCTGCTGGGTGCGGCAACAGAGCTGGGGGCCCTTTCTGCACTGGGAAGTGGCCCATCGCCGCCTGGGCCGAATCGCCTAGGCCGAAGGCCGCCGATCCCCAGGCCCTGGTCGACCAAACCAGCTCGGCGACCCTGGGCGGCGGCGACACGAGCCGTAGCAGCAGCCTGAGCCATACATTGGACGGGCCGTTGCCAGGCGCTGGCCCTTGATTGAGCGTTACACCCTGCCCGAGATGGGCAGCATCTGGAGCGAGCAGGCCAAGTTCCAAAGCTGGCTGGATGTGGAGATCGCCGCCACCGCGGCCCAGTGCCAGCTGGGCCGCGTGCCCGAGGAGGCGCTGGCGGAGATCCGCGCCAAGGCCAACTTCACGGTCGAGCGCATCCTCGAGATCGAGGCCGAGGTGCGCCACGACGTGATTGCCTTCCTCACCAACGTCAACGAGTTCGTAGGCGATGCGGGCCGCTACATCCACGTGGGCATGACCAGCTCGGATGTGCTCGACACCGGCCTGGCCCTGCAGCTCAAGGCCTCCGTGGGCCTGCTGAAGCTCGAACTGGCCAACCTGGCCGATGCCCTGCGCCTGCTGGCCCGGGAGCACAAGGGCACGGTGATGATTGGCCGCTCCCACGCCATCCATGGCGAGCCGATCACCTTTGGCTTCAAGGTGGCCGGCTGGCTAGCCGAGGTGCTGCGCAACCAGGAACGGCTCGAACGCCTGGAGACGGTGGTGAGCGTCGGTCAGATCAGCGGCGCCATGGGCACCTACGCCAACACCGATCCCCAGGTGGAGGCGATCACCTGCCAGATGCTGGGCCTGGAGCCCGACACCGCCAGCACCCAGGTGATCGGCCGCGATCGCCACGCCGAATACGTCCAGACCCTGGCCCTGGTCGGGGTTGCCCTAGAGCGCATCTCCACCGAAATTCGCAACCTGCAGCGCACCGATGTGCTGGAGGTGGAGGAAAACTTTGCCAAGGGCCAAAAGGGCAGCTCCGCCATGCCCCACAAGCGCAATCCGATCCGCAGCGAACGGATTAGTGGCCTGGCCCGGGTGCTGCGCAGCTACACGATTGCCGCCCTGGAGAACTGCGCCCTCTGGCATGAGCGCGACATCAGCCACAGCTCGGTGGAGCGGATGATGCTTCCCGATTGCTCGGTCACCCTGCACTTCATGCTGCGGGAAACCACCGCCGTGGTGGCTGGCCTGGGGGTCTACCCCGAGAACATGGCCCGCAACATGAACGTCTACGGCGGCGTGGTGTTCAGCCAGCGGGTGCTGCTGGCCCTGGTGGAAACGGGGCTGGCCCGGGAAGAGGCCTACCGGATCGTGCAGCGCCATGCCCACACCGCCTGGAACAAGCCCGGCGGCGATTTCCGCGCCAACCTGGAGGCCGATGCCGATGTCAGCAGCCGCCTGAGCCCGACCGAACTAGCCGAGTGCTTCTCCACCGCCCTGCACCAGCAGAAACTCGAGGTGATCTGGCAACGCCTGGGGATCTAACCGTGACGGTAAAAGGGAGTTCCAAAACGGCTGCTGATGGCCATGCCCCCCGCTGATGGCATGGCCCCTCAGCCGTTCAGCTTGGTCCTGGGGCTCTTCTGGACCCCCTATGCCGATTGGATCTACACCGTTGTCAGCATCAGCGGCCTGCTGCTGATCGTTTGGCTGGTGCTGAGACCGCCTAGGCCGCCCGCACCGTAGCCAGGTTGGGGCCAGCCCCCCCGGGGGCCAGGTCGATCGGCTCACAGACCGGGAAGCGGTTGATCGCCTTGAGGGCCTGGCGGGCATTGGTGCGCAGCTGCTCGCTCACCGCTTCGCAATAGGGAATCTGGGCTAGCAGGTCGACGGTGCGGCGCATGATCCGCACCACATCGCCCTCATCGAGGGAGCTGTTGGCGATGAGGTCGTTCCAACTCACCCCCTTGGCCCAGGCCTGCACCAGGCCCATCAATTCGGCCTCGTACCAAACCGGCACCACCACCTCGGCCTGCTCCTGCTGGCGTAACAACTCGCGCCGGATACCGCGCAGATCATGCAGGGCCTCATCGGCGGCCGGAGGCGGCGGATAGCCACTCCAGAGGTCGGGCCGGTTGACCTCGGTGGAAATCGCCTCAAGCACGGCGGCCAGGTCGGCGGGCTCCAGTTCATCCAGGTGGCCACTCATCAGGGCCAGGCCAATCCAGAGCTCATTATCGCCGCGGATCGCCGCCACAGTGCGGCCGATTTCGGTGGGTTCGAGCCCCTCACTACCGGCCAAACAGCCAAAAAAGCGCAGGATGTCGATCAGGGAGAGGAACGTCTCCCAGTGGCGATTGGCCCGGTGATGGAGGATCCGCTGGCGCTCCTCGATCTCGATCTCCAGCTCCTCCATGCGCTGGCGTTGCTTGGTGATCTTTTTGCGGTCGCCGCGCAGGTGGGCCGGGTGCTGTTCCAGGGCCAGCTCCAGCTCCTGCACCAGGCGGGCCTGGGCCTGCACCTCGCCGGCCAGGTCGTACTGGGGGGTGGCCATGTCATGGCGCCGGGCCATGTGGGCCACGGCCAGGGCCAGGCCACCACTGGCCTGGTCGCCGTGGCGAATTTCGCCGATGTGATGCAGCACCGGGGCCTGGACCCCCTGCACCTGCAGGCAGCTCAACTCGGCATGGAGGCTCACCACCGCGTGGCAGGGCACCAGGATCCAAACGTTTTCATCGGTGAGGCAGAGCAGCTGGGGGAACTGGCCCGGCCCCTCCAACTTCTCAACGATCACCGCCGGCGTGACCCGGCCCTTGAGCTGGGGGGATTTGAGGCTGAGCAGGGTGCCTTCGCTGGCAAAACGCAGGGCCAAGGTGAGCTCGTGGGCCAGGGTTTCCTCGGCCTGTTGCTGCAGGATCCGCTGGATGCGGCGTTCCTCGCGCAGCCGACCCCGCTGCTTCTCGTAGTCCTCAAAGTCGTCCCAGGCCACCTCCTCGCCGTTGCCCGTGAGCAGCTCGAGCTGCTGGAGCAGGTCGGCGATACGGGCCTCATCTTCGACCAGATCGAGGGTGGCCAAATAGCGACCGAAACTGCGCTCAACCAGCTCCTTCGCCTTGGGCAACTCATTGCGCTGCAACAGGTTGAGCACCATGCCGTAGCTGGGGGTGAACTGGCTCACCAGGGGATCGGCGGGGCTGGTGGCCAGCTGGCCCGCCTCGCGCACCCCCTCAAACCGGCTCTGCACCGTGACCACATAGCCCTGGGTATCGAGGCCCCGGCGGCCCGCCCGGCCCGCCATCTGAAGGAATTCACTCCCCATCAGGGGCCGATGGCCCCGCTCCGTGCGCTTGCTTAAGGCCGAGATCACGGTGCTGCGGGCGGGCATGTTGATGCCGGCCGCCAGGGTTTCGGTGGCGAACACCACCTTCACCAACCCCTGCTGGAACAGCTCCTCAATCAGTTCTTTCCAGGCGGGCAGCACGCCGGCATGGTGGGCGGCGATGCCCCGCAGCAGGGCCTCGTCATGGCCGCCCTCGCGCACGGCCTCGGGGGTGGCCCGCACGTAGGCCTCGAGGCGGGCGCGGATGCGGGCCTGCTCGGCCTCGTTCACCAGGCAGATCTTGCCCAGGTCGCGCATCGCCTTATCGCAGCCGCGGCGGCTGAAGATGAAATAGATGGCGGGGAGCATGTCCCGCTCGGCCATCTGGGCCACCACAAAGGCCAGGGGCGGCGGCTCGGGCTGGGGCGGCCGCGGCGACTTGCCCTCGCGGTTGGAGCCCTTCGGCGCCCGCCAGACCTTGCAGTTGGGATGCAGGCCGGTGCGCTCGTCGTTCAGCAGGGGGTGGAGCCCCTTGGCGCTGCAGAAACTGAAATCCAGGGGCACGGGCCGGAAATCACTGAGCACCAGCCGGGTGGGCCCGTGCACTCGCTCGATCCAATCGGTGAGCTGGCCCGCATTCGCCACCGTGGCCGAGAGCGCCACCAGCTGCACCGAGGGGGGGCAATGGATAATCGACTCCTCCCAAACGGTGCCCCGCTGGGAATCGTTCATGTAGTGGCACTCATCGAGCACCACCGCCTCCACGTCGGCGAGGGGGTCATCGCCCCGCTCGACCTCGGCGTAGAGCATGTTGCGGAAGATTTCCGTCGTCATCACCACGATGCTGGCCTCGCGGTTGACGCTGAAATCGCCGGTCATCAGACCGACATTCTCCACACCGAATTGCTCGCGGAAATCGCGCAACTTCTGATTGGAGAGGGCCTTCAGGGGAGTCGTATAAAACACCTTCTGGCCATGGGCCAGGGCCCGGTGGATGGCGTACTCACCCACCAGGGTTTTGCCCGAGCCCGTTGGGGCACTGACCACCACCGATTGGCCCTGGTTGAGGGCATCGATGGCCTCCAACTGGAAATCATCCAGGGGGAACGGAAACAGCTCACCGAGGGGGGGGACGTCCCTGGTGGGAACCTCGTTGGTGGCGCTGCGCATAGGCCAATCCTATGGGCTCGATGCCAGGGGCGCCTGCGCCGCGGATGCCGCAGCCCAGGATGGGGCACCCCCTTGCCTGCCATGGAGTCCCGCCAGGACCAGCACGCCAACCTGATCGCCGCCCACCGTCGAGCGCTGGCCGAATGCGCCCAGATCCTGCTGGCCCAGGAGCGTTGGTCCCTGGAGGCGCCCATGCTGTTAATCGAGGAGGGCCCTGATGGCACCACAGCGCGGCCGGGGGCCGTTGGCCAACTCTCCAGCTGGCTCGAGCACCTGGACCCGGAGCTCGATGCCTTCGTGCACCTGCGCCAAGCGGGGGTTGACTTCGATCGGGCCCGCGCCCAATGCCTCAAGGACCAGGGCGAGGCCTTTGAAACAGCCTGGGCCAAGGCCCTGGCCGGCAACCCCCTGGTGACCCACGACAACCTGGCCGGGTTTGCGGCCCTCTCCCAAAAGGGCTTTGGCCGCAACCCGCGCGAACTGCTGGTGGTGGTGCGCTGGAGCGACCGGGTGACGGCCTGCCTGGTGGCCTGTGAGCCCCTGGGCTGACGAGCGGACCGGCCGTCCTGCGGCCTTTGAGCCCTGGGCTCAGCCCCGCCGGTGGTGAAAGCGCCCCAACATCAGGCCAATCATGATGGCGATATAAAGCTGGCCGACGATGGTGATCAGGGTGCAGATTACCTGGGCCTCCAGACTCACGGGCACTAGCGCAGGGGTGCCCACGGACGTGAGATAACCAAATGATCCCATTATCATCTGGGGCAACCTCAGGATGACCCCATCAGAACTGTTGTAAACATCCTTGAGCGGCGCAAAGCTATCGGATTTTAAATACATCAGGGCATCGAGCACGATGCCGCCACTGAAACCGATCAACAGATAACCAGAGGCCGCCCCCATCACCACCGATGTGGTGACATAGGGCTCCCGCACCAGGGCCCGCACCATGCGAAACAAATAGAGCCCAAAAAAGGCAATCCAGGCGACAACATGGGCAAACGTGAAGGCGAAGCCCGGGCTTATGGCCTGCTTGATCATCACTGCGTAAGGGATCTCTAGGGCAATCGCCAGGCAGCCCAAGCAATAGGCGGGGATCCGGGAGTTCAGTAGGGGCGATACCCGGGTCAGGCCCACCATCAGAAAGGTCGCCAACAGAATCACCAGGCCACAATTGAGCAGGGGCGCGGCATGGGCTAGGGGCTGGGCCAGTAGCAGCACCACCAACAGCCCCAACACGTAGCGATAGCCGACATGGCGCTGGCGGATCCGCTTGATATTCCAGCGGCGGCGATTCATCAAACCCGGGTCCCCTAGCCAGGCAACCATTCTCCCAGGGGGCCTGGGCGGCACAACCGATCACCCCGAGCTAACAGATTGAGCCGACAGATTGGGCCCCCAAGACCCGAGCGCAGGGGGGCAAGTCTTGAAGGCTTAGGCCCCAAAAGCCCCTGGGCTAGGCGGGCTGAGGGCGCCGTAGCGTCAGGTCTTCCGCAGGGCCTGGCCAGCCAGGCCTGCCCGGGGCTGATCCAGCCGTGACCCTTCCCCCCGATCCCCTCGCCCCCCTGGTGGCGGCCCTAACCGCCCTACCTGCCGAACGGCGGCGCCAGCTGCGCGACTTCCAACCGGGGGGCACCGCCGAACTGCGGCCCCAAGCGGACCCAGCGATCGGGCCCCTGCTTGATCTGGCCAGCAACGACTACCTGGGCCTGGGCCGCCACCCCCAGCTGCTGGCCGCCGCCCACCAGGCCCTAGAGCGCGACGGCGTGGGATCCGGCGGCTCGCGGTTGGTGAGCGGCAGCCGGCCGGTACACAGCGCCCTGGAGCGGCGGCTGGCGGATTGGCTGGGCCGGGAGCGGGTGCTGCTCTTTCCCAGTGGCTTCCAGGCCAACCTGGCCGCCGTCGGTGCCCTGGCCGATCGCCACAGCCTGGTGATCGCCGATCGCTTCTGCCACCACTCCCTACTGGTGGGGGTTCAGGCCAGCGGCGCCCGCCTGCAACGTTTCGCCCACAACGACCTGACGGACCTGGAGCGGCGCCTGGGGCAGGCCCGGGCCCAGGCGCCCAACCAACGGCTGCTGGTGATCAGCGAAAGCCTGTTCAGCATGGAAGGCAGCCAGCCGGATGCAGGCGCCCTAGCCCGCCTCTGCGCCGAGCACGGCGCGGCCCTGCTACTCGATGAGGCCCATGCCCTGGGGGTGCTCGGCCCCGGCGGCCGCGGCCTGGCCTGGGGCCAAGCGGCCGTGACCCTGGTGAGCGGCACCTTCGGCAAGGCCTTCGGCGGCGGCGGCGCTTTCCTTGCCACCGGGGCGATCGCCGGCGAATGGCTGCTGCAGCAGGCCGGCGCCTTCCGCTACACCACCGCCCTGGCGCCGGCCCTGGCCGCCGCAGCCCTGGCCGCCCTGGACCTCATGGAGGCCAACCCCGGCTGGGGTGCTGCCCTGATGGAGCGGGCCGAACGCTGGCGGACGGCCCTAGCCGCGGCCGGCTGGCCGCGGCCGCCCGGCCAGGGGCCGATTTTGTCGTTGCTTGTGGGCGAGGAGCAGGCGGCCCTGGCCCTGCAACAGCGCCTCGAAGGTCACGGTCTGCTGGCGGTGGCGATCCGGCCGCCGACGGTGCCCCCTGGCACCTCGCGCCTGCGGCTGGTGCTGCGCCAGGACCTGCCAGCGGGCAGCCTGAAGCGGCTGCTTGACGCCCTGGGCGAGGCGCCATGAACTTAAATCTGATCGCCATGCACGGCTGGGCCGGCGACCAGCGGGCCTGGGAGCCCTGGCGCCTCGCCGCCGCCGGCCGCGGCTGGAGCCTGGAGACCGGCGAACGGGGCTACGGCCGCCAAACGCCCCACGCCCCCCACTGGCCTGGCGAGGGCGGGGCCGTGCTGGTCCATTCCCTGGGCCTGCACCTGCTGCCGGCCGAGATCTGGAGCCAGGCCAGGGCCGTGGTGCTGCTGGCCAGCTTTGGCACCTTTGTGCCCCCCGGCCCCGGCGGCCGACGCACCCGGGCGGCCCTCGAGGCGATGGCGAGCCGGATCCGCCAGGGCGAGCTCGCCCCCCTGCTGGACGACTTCCTGGCCCGGGCCGCCGCCCCGGCCCGCCTGGACCAGCTGCCGGCGGGGGTCGCCCAGGAGGGCAGTGATCCAGCTGGGGTCGCTCGCCTGTTGGAAGACCTGGCCCTGCTGGGCCGTTGCGCCGGCCTGCCGGAGGCCTTCCCCCGCTCGGTGACGGTGCTGATCGTGGAGGCCGGCGCCGATGCAATCGTGCCCGCCGCCAGCCGGGCCCTGTTGCGCCAAGACTTACCTCAGGCCGACGTCTGGGCCCTGGAGGGGATTGGCCACAGCCTGCTGGGAACCCCCCTGGTCGAGCCTGTCCTTGACTGGCTTGATCAATGCCTGCTTGGACCTGGACCTGGCATCCAGCCCCTGCAGAACGACAGCACACCTTCTCCAGCCCATGGTTGAGACCCCCAGGGCCAAAGCCAGCACCGCCGATCCACCGCCGCCCCCAGCAGCTTTCAGCGACCGGGTGCGGGCCTGCTTCAGTGGCGCTGCCCCCGATTACGAGGGCGGAGCCCGGATCCAGCGGGCGATCGCCTGGCGCCTGGGCCATCTCTGCCGGTCCCTGGCGATCGAGCCAGGCCCCCGGGCTGACCTGGGCGCCGGCACGGGCCTGCTGGCCCGCTCGATCGCCCTGCAGCGCCCGGACCTGAACCTGCTGCGCCTGGACAACTGCCAGGCCCTCCTGGAGAGCGAGCCGCCCGGACGGGAAGCCAGGAACCGCCTGCTCTGGGACCTCAACAGGGGCCTACCCGACACGCGCGCCGGCGCCAGCCTGCTGGCCTCGAGTTTTGCCCTGCAGTGGCTGGAGCAGCCCCAGCTCCAGCTGGACCACTGGGCCAGCCAATTGGCCCGGGGGGGCTGGCTGGTCCTGGCCGTCCCTTGCGCGGCCAGCTTCCAGCAATGGCGCCAGGCGGCGGAGCGGGCCCGGGTGCCGTTCACGGGCCTGGCCCTGCCCGCCGCCAGCGGGCTAGTCGAGGCGGCGGAGCGCCAGCTCCAGCTGCTGCGTTGCCAACGGCTGCGCTTCAGCCGCCGCCGGCCCCAGGCCCTGGCCTTCCTGCGGGAACTCAAAACGATCGGTGCCCAGGCCAGCCCCACGGGCCAGCTCAGCCGCGCCGAGCTGCGCCGCCTGCAAAGCCATTGGGCCCCCAGAGCGGGCGAATGCCCGCTGGAATGGGAGGTGCTGGTCCTGCTGGCCCGCAAACCCTGAGCTAGCCGCCAAACACCCCCTTGAGCCCCCCCCTGAGCCCCCAAGAGCCCCAACCCCTACGCCTGGTGGTCTGCGGCACCGACACCGACGTCGGCAAGACCGTGGTCAGCGCCCTGCTGGTGCAGGGCCTCTCGGCCAGCTACTGGAAACCGGTGCAATGCGGCCTTGATGGCGGCGGCGACCGCGATCGGCTGCGC
>Ga0310334_100453_pt1 | contig 10632 bp, 9 predicted proteins | sample LakMicMIDCLREDC7_FD_195548 | JGI IMG/M metagenome (GOLD analysis project Ga0310334, IMG submission 195548) | Enriched freshwater cyanobacterial communities from Lake Michigan, Michigan, United States - MI23.DCL.RED.C7 (v2) (version 2) | ecosystem: Environmental > Aquatic > Freshwater > Lake...
GATCAGGGGCGGGTGATCAGGAGGCCACGGCCGGCTTGGAAGCGGCAACGCGGGCCACCTCCTCCAGCAGATAAAGGCTGCGCAGCTCCAGGCCGGCCGCCGCCATCGCTTCGGCTCCGCCCTCCTGGCGATCGACGATCGTCACCACCCGGTCCACCCGGTAGCCGGCCTCGCGCAGCTGGGTCACGGCCTTGAGGGCGGAACCGCCGGTGGTCACCACGTCCTCCAGCACGGTGATCTGATCGCCCGGCTGGGGCAGGGGCCCCTCCAGCCAGGCCCCGGTGCCATGGCCCTTGGCCTCCTTGCGCACGATCAGGGCATCGAGGGAACGCCCAGCCAGCGCGGCCTGCAGGGCCACGGCACTCACCAGGGGATCGGCCCCGAGGGTGAGGCCGGCCACCGCCACGGCCTCGGGCTCAACCAGCTCCAGCAGGTCACTCCCCAGGAGCGCCAGGCCCACCCCACTGAGGCTCACCGGCTTGCAATTCACGTAGTGATCGCTCTGGCGCCCGGAGGCCAGGGTGAAGCGGCCGTGGCGGTAGGCGCGCTGCGCCAGCAACTGGAGCAGGTGGTCCCGCCGGGCGGAGGGGCTTTCAGGAAGAAACGACATGCCGGGAGATGAACGGGGGGAGGCGATCCAACCCATGGTGCCCACGCTCCGTGGCACTAGCCTTCCATTCAAGACTTGTTCTATGACGTCCCGCCGCGGAGCCACGCCATGCCAAAGACCGGAGACCTCCGTTCCACCGTCAGCACCGGCTCCCTGGCCAACCCCGCCGCTGGCGGTGCACCGGTTCTGCGCCTGCTGCTGGCCGGCGCGGGGCTGATCGCGGCCCTGGCCCCTGCCACACCGGCGCTGGCGGGTCCGGTGGTCTGCACCACCACCCTGGAGGCGCCGGTGGCGAATGCCGCTCCCGTGGAAATGACCCGCTGCGGCCGCGTCCAGACCGTGCCGGAATTGGTCACCCGCCGCTTCTACAGCTACACGGCCCCCTTTGAACGCGGGGTGAGCCTCACCAACCAGATCACCGATTTCTTCGGCATTGCCATGGGCGGCGGCGACGGCAACCGGGTGATGGGCCTGGGCTACCCCGACCAGACCATCGTGTGGGACGGCCTAGCCCTGCAGAACACCACGGCCGTGCTGATGGAAGCGCAGAGCTCGCCAATGCCACTACGCACCGCTGATCTCAGCCCCTGCTTCACCTCCAGCCTGGCCGACACCTCCTGCAACGGCAGCCGGCTCGCGCCCAAGCTCACCTCCACCGCCTATGGCGCTGCCGGTGGCGATCCCTATGGCCGGGACACGTTCAGCCGCTCCTTTGCTGGTGAGGTGGATGGCACGGTGCGGGGTCTCTGGTAAACGGAGGCAGCGCTTTTGGGTGCCTTGGGCTGAACGATACGGTGGAATGGGCATCCCGGAGCCCGTGGGGTGCCGGGTCTGGGGGTCTAGCAATCTGGTGAATGCAGCGGGCTCATAATCCGCCTAAGGCGAGTTCGATCCTCGCGACCCCCATCCAGGGCAGAGCCGGGTGAAGCCCAGGTTGAGCTGCATGCTCGATGCGTGGTGCAATCTCTGGATCAGCACCCGCCAGAGGCACGCGGCAGCTAAACACGACAGAGGTCTCCCCTGGGCCGTGGGACCCCGCAATCAACGGGTTCAATCCTCGTCGTCGCTGCTACCGGCGGGCATCAAACGGATCTGCTTACGGCCGAGCTTGATCTCGAATTCATCACCCGGCTTGAGATCCAGCAAAGCCGTGTAGGCCTTGCCCACCAGCAGGTTGCCGTTGCCCTGCACCGTGGCCACGTAGCTGAGCTTGCGCCCCCCCTTGCCGCCGGGTGTCTTACCGCCACCTTCGCCAAGGCTCACCCCCTTGGCCTCCAGCAGGGCTTCATAGAAGGCGGTGAAGTTGAGCCGCTCGCTCCCATCCTTCTTGGTGCTCAAGTAGCCGCAACCTCGCACCAGATCACTCTTGCTGGCCTCGCCGATCTCCTTGACCTTGGCGAGCAGTTCGGAACCAGTCAGCATTGCTTGGATAGAACAGACTCCACGAAGATAACGGATCAACAGCCACTGCGCACCCCCCGACTCGGCCGCAATAAGCATGGCGCCCCCTGGCCACCGGGCAGCTGATTCAGCCAACGCCATCGCCGAAGATCAGCGAGCCTTACTGCTGCTTGGCCCCGGATGATCGTGGTCCGCAAGCTTGACTCGGCCGGCGGATTGAGCGAAGTGGAGCGAGCACTGACCGGTGCCGCCTAGGCCGAGACGGCCATACTGCCTGTTGCGAGCCCCTTCCTTCCACCATGCGGTATTTGGCGCTAGCAACCTTGCTGGCCCTGATGGCCTTCTTCGCCGCCGCCGAGTTCGCCGTGATCCGGGTGCGGCCAAGCCGGGTGCAGCAGCTCGAGGACGATGGGGTGCCCGGGGCTCGATCCGTGGCCCGGCTGCAGCAGCGGCTGCGGGGCGTGCTCGTGGCCACCCAGCTGGGAGCGGTGCTCGCCCTGCTGGCGGTGGGCTGGACCGGCCGCGGCCTTGCCGGCCAGCTGGCCCTCACCCTGGCGAAGCATCTGGGGCAAGGCTGGCTGGATGCCCTGGTGTTCCTAGTGCTGGTCCTGCTCGCCACCGTGTTCGGCGGCCTGCTGCCCAAGGCTTGGGTGCTGCATCGCCCCGAATCCTCCGCCCTGCAGCTTGCCCCCCTCCTGGAATCCCTCACCCGCACCCTCTCCCCCCTGCTGCTGCTGATCGAGCGCATCACGGCGGTGGTGCTGGGGCTGGTGGGGCTGCCGCGCAACTGGGACGAACTGGTGCCGGTGCTGTCGGCAGGCGAGCTGGAGACCCTGATCGAAAGCGGTGGGGTCACCGGCCTGATGCCCGATGAGCGCAGCATCCTGGAAGGGGTGTTCTCCCTGCGGGACACCTCGGTGCGCGAGGTGATGGTGCCCCGCTCCGGCATGGTGACCCTGGATCTGGAGGTGCGCTTCGCCGAGATGATGGAGATCGTGCATGCCAGCCAGCACGCCCGCTTCCCGGTGATCGGCGCCTCCCTCGATGACGTGCGGGGCATGCTCGACCTGCGCCGCCTGGCCGAACCGATCGCCCGGGGTGAGCTGCGGCCGGACACCCCCCTGGCGCCCTACATGGTGCCGGTAGCCCAGGTGCAGGAGAGCACCTCCCTGGCCGACCTCCTGCCCCTGATCCGCAGCGGCCAACCCCTGCTGGTGGTGGTGGATGAACACGGCGGCACCGAGGGCCTGGTGACCGTGGCCGATCTCACCAGCGAGATCGTGGGCGACGACGAGGATCCCCTCGAGGCCGCCCAGGATCTGATGCCCTTAGTGGACGGGGGCTGGTCGGCGGCGGGTGACCTGGAGATCTTCGAACTCAATCGTCAACTCGCCCTGCAGCTTCCCGAGGCCGAGGGGCACCACACCCTGGCCGGTTTCCTGCTGGAGCGGTTCCAGCACATCCCGATGCCCGGCGAGACCCTGGGCTGGAAGGGCAACCGCTTTACCGTGCTCACCATGGATGGCCCCCGCATCGAACGGGTCCAGATCCTGGCCAGTAACGGAGAGGGGGCCTGATCACCGATAATCGGCCCACCCGCGCTCCCCTGCCATGAACCCTGTGCGTGTCGGGGTCATCGGCATCGGCAACATGGGCTGGCATCACGCCCGCGTGCTCAGCTTGCTGCGAGATGCGGAGCTGGTGGGGGTGGCCGACCCGGATGCGGGGCGGGGCGCCCTGGCCGTGGAACAGTTCGGCTGCCGCTGGTTCCCGGATTACACCGAGCTGCTGGGCGAAGTCGAGGCGGTCTGCATCGCCGTGCCCACCTTGCTGCACCACCGGGTCGGCATGGCCGCCCTGCAGGCCGGCGTGCACGTGCTGATCGAGAAGCCGATCGCCGCCACCCAGGAGGAGGCCACGGCCCTGATCCAGGCCGCCGAAACCGCCGGACGGCTGTTGCAGGTGGGCCACATTGAGCGCTTCAACCCGGCCTTCCGCGAACTGCTCAAGGTGGTGGCCGGCGAGGAGATCGTGGTGCTCGAGGCGCGTCGCCACAGCCCCAACCCCGACCGGGCCAACGATGTGTCGGTGGTGCTGGACCTGATGATCCACGACATCGACCTGGTGTTGGAACTCGCCGGCTCCCCGGTGGTGCGGCTGGCCGCTGCGGGGGGCCGCAGTGCGGATGGTCCGATCGATTACGTGAACGCCACCCTGGCCTTCGCCAATGGCGTGGTGGCCAGCCTCACCGCCAGCAAGATGGCGCACCGCAAGGTGCGGCGGCTCTACACCCACTGCCGCAACAGCCTGATGGAAACCGACTTCCTCAAGCACAACCTCCGCATCCACCGCCGCTCCACCGGCTCGGTCAGCGCCGACCACGGCGAACTGGTGTATCGCAATGACGGCTTCATCGAGGAGGTGAGCACCACCTCGATCGAGCCCCTCTATGCCGAGCTGGAACACTTCCTCCAGTGCGTGCGGGGCGTGGAAACTCCCGCGGTGGATGGCCTGCAGGCCTCCCGGGCTCTGCTGCTGGCCGATCTGATCGAGCAATGCGTCGAGCAGCCCAACCTCTGCATGGCCCTGGACGCACCGATCTGATCCATCACCCGTCCACCGGCTCCGTGAGCTGCTGCAGGGCCCGTAGTTGCCAGCGGCGACAGGCCGCCGGAGAGGAGCGGTAGAACTGATCCCAGGCTTCAGCCTTGTGGAGGCCGTACTCCGAGGTGGGTACGCCTGGATGGCGCTCCTGCCAGCCCACCCGCACGGCGTGGCCGATCACCACATCAAGGGCCAGGTCGTCGTCGAAGTGCACCTGGGGGTTGGCCGCCACGAAGGCCATCAGGGTGAGCAGGGCCTCGCTGCAGAGCTGCCGGTATTCCGGGGCTTCGATCTTGCCGAGCAGCTGCTCCACCAGGGAGGCGAAGTTGCGCTCCCCGGGGGTCTTCTCACTCACCAACGGTGCGCTCTCCAGCCGGTTGCGGCGCTCCAGCTTGTCGCCGATCACCAGACCGCGGCAGTGGTGCAGCAGATCCCAGATGCCGGGATAGAAATCGCGGGGCACCCTCCCGAGGGCCCCGAGCCGCATGCGGTGCTGCAGCCAGCATTCCCCGCCGGGCAGCTCATCGAGGGGATCGGGCACCGACCAGCGGACGCGGCCCCGCAGGTGCAGCTGTTCCTTGCGCTGCAGGGAAGCCCGGGCATGGTCCACATCGGCCAGCACTGCCCTCAGACGGCGGCGGATCCCATGGGGCGGCTGGCTACAGAGGGCCTCGAAGGCGTCGATGGGGCTGAGGTTCTCCTCGGCCGCCAGTTCGCCAGTGAGCAGCAGCAGCAACTGGCCGAGCTGGAGGGTGAGGGTGCCGCTGAGGAGATCCGGTTCCAGCCGGACCAGGCCATCCACCGCCAGCAGCAGCTCCTGCTGCAGCATCCACTCGCGGCCATCCTCCCCGCTGAAACGGCGGATCATGGCGGCGATCTGCTTGCTGCCCAGGGGCTGGCTGATCAACGACTCGTTCGTGTAATTGCGGCCCACCACCACCTGCTTCTGACGCACCAGCAGGTCGGTGAGGGCATCCTCAAGCTGGGGATGCACCAGGCCCATGGCACCGGCCACCCGCCGCACCACGTTCCAGTCGGCTTCCTCCAGGCCGCGGCGGTACACCTCCTCCAGCAGGACCGTCACCAGCACGGGCGACCGGCCCTCAGGACCCTGCAGGCGGGCGTGGGGACCAAGGCGCCGCGCCAGCAACTCCAGCACCTCCGCCTGTTCCTGCAGCGAGATGCTCGCCCACAGGCGCTCCACCAGATCGGCCACGGAGTTCTCATCGAGCTCCTGCTCCTGGCGAGCGGTGAGCGGCGCCCGGCTGGTGCTGGGGGGGAGAAGGGTCTGGATCCGGGGCCGCAGGTCACAGGCGCCAATGGCCTGGGGCGGCAGCTCCACCCAGCTGGCCTGCCTCACGAGTTCCTCGTGGCTGGCCAACTGCACCGGCACTCCCTCGAGGGCGCCGCTGGCCAACTGATGGCCCAGGGCCAAAAAGGCCTCCGGATCGCGCCGGAACGGTGCGGCCGGCACAGGCACCAGCAGCACCGGCAGGCCGGGCCCCCGCCAGTGGCGCTGCAGCAGCCGCACCTCACTGGCCACCGCATCCGCCAGCTGGCGGGGGTCATCGGCGAGATAAAAGGTGTTGTCCTCCAAAACGGCTGGCAGGAAGGCGATCCGGTCGCCGCCATGGCGGTACAGGCGGGCCGTGGCCATGGTTTCCATCCGCGCCGGCGGATGGCCGGAGAGGCCGAGGCGCGGGTTGGCCCCCAGGGCCGCCATCCGCACCGACAGCTCGCGGGAGCTGGCCAGCCGCAGCGGAGGATCGTCGTCGGGAAGGGAGGAGAGCAACTGCAGGGGCACCCCGGCGGGATTGGCCTCGCCGCCGTCCCCGGCCAGCGCCAGCAAGGGATCCTCGGCCGGCAGGCCCGCCTCCCGGAGGGCCAGGGCCACAGCGGAGTCGGCGGGTGCCAGGGCCACCAGGACTTCAGAGGTCCCCAGGGGGGCTCCCAAGCGCCGACCGCTGGGATCGAGATCCTCTGGGGTGATCAGCCCCTCCAACAGCAGATCCCCGAGCCAGGTGAGGCTCTGGGTCCAGAGCAGGGGCACGTTCTCGTTGGGGATGCGCGCCTGGCTACCGGGTTGGCGCCGTTCGGCCTCCAGGGCCTCGGCGGGCACCAGGTAGAGCTCCGGCAACAGGGGCACCCCCTCCACCGGCACGCTCACGTCGGCGAGCCGCTGCCGCCAGTGGCGGGCCTCATCCCAACGCTCCTCGCAGCAGGCGGTAACCAGCTCATAGGCCAAAAACAGCGGCCACTCGCATTCGATGTGCTCGAACTGGGCCAGCTCCTCCCGCTCGTAGTGGAGCCGGGTCACGTCCTCGTTCACGCACTGGTGGCCATCGCGGCGGAAGCGCTTGTAGCCGTAGCGGCCGCCCAGTTCGCGCCGGATCTTGTCGCGGGTACGGGCCACCAGCTTCGGATCCTCCACCGCCCAGGCGGGATAGCCGATCACCGCCAGACAGGCGCTGTCGGCCTCCTTGCTGGCCGATTCCCGGGGCAACAGGCTGCGCAGGGCCCGGCGCAGGCGAACGATCGCATCGTGGGGAATGGTGAGGCAGCAGCTGCCATCGCCATGGGGGCCGTAGAGGTCGAGTCCCTCAAGGGCCTCCAGGGCCGCCTTCACCATGCCGATCGAGCTGGCGTTGCGCTCCGGCAGGCCGTGGTTGCCCTTGTCGCCCCGCTCCCAGATTCCGTAGTCGGCCACGCGGTAGGCGCGGGCCACGTAATACACGAGGTTCTGGATGAAATCCCGCTCGTGGCTGGTCTGCACAATCACCAGGCCGGAGCGGGTGAGCTGGGCCAGCTGCAGGAGGAAGAGGGCGGTGGCGTCGAGCTGAAGGTGGCCCCAGCCATCGTCCGGCACCACGGGCTCACCGCTGGCGGTGTCGAACTTGGCGTGGATCGCGTCGAGCCGGTGCAGGCTGGTCTTAAAGCGCTCCACCTTGGCGGCCTGGCGCAACATGGCCGAAAGCAGGCCGCGCATCAGCTGCAGCACCCGCTGCTCGAGCTCGAAGGAGCGGCGGCAGGGGCCCCGCAGGCGGCGGTAGGCCAGGGAGAGCCCCCAGACACACTGCACCGAGTAGACACAGTCACGCACCCAGGCGTCGCCGTAGTTGCCGTGCACCGTGTTGGCAGTGCTAGCCGGCAGCAGGCCGCTCAAGGGATGCTGACGCTGCAGCACCACAGCTTCGATCTGGCGATCGAGGTCCTGGAGGCGGCGCCAGGCGGCAGTAGCGCTCAGGGGCTCGGGGGGCGGGACGGAGGCCGGCGCGGGAAGAGAACCAGAATCGGAAGGAGGAATGGCGGAACCGGAGCGGCTGGAGACGGGTTGGCTAACCATCATCTTGGCGCGATCCCAGGCCATAGATTCTGTTCCGCCGCCCCACCCCTCCATGGCAGCAACCGTGACGGCTCCGGTCCGCGCCCGCGTGCTAGGGGTGTCAGTGGATGTATGTCGCGATGTATTCGAGGCCGCCCTCGCCCTGCATGGGAGCGGTGGCGGCCAGGTGGTCACCCTGAACGCCGAGATGACCATGGCGGCCCGGGCCAATCCCGAGTTGGGCGGCGTGATCGAGGCGGCCGAGCTGGTGATCCCCGATGGGGCCGGCGTGGTCTGGGCCCTGGGACGCCAGGGGTTCCGGGTGCGCCGGGCGCCGGGCATCGAGTTGGCTCGGAGCTTGCTGGAGCACGGCGCCAGCCACCGCTGGCGGGTGGCGCTGGTGGGCTCCAGCCCCGAGGTCATGGACACCCTGGTGGGCCGGCTGCGGCGGGAACTGCCGGGCCTGGATCTGGTTTTGGCCAGCCACGGCTACCTCAGCCCGGCCGAATGGCCCGATCTGGAGCGGCGGCTGCTTGAGGCCCGACCCGACCTGGTACTGGCGGCCCTGGGGGTTCCCCGTCAGGAAACCTGGATCCGCGGCCTGGCAGGCCGCCGCCAGGGAGGCCTGTGGATGGGGGTGGGCGGCAGCTTCGATGTCTGGGCTGGCACAAAAAAACGCGCACCGGGCTGGATGCGCGCCCTGCAGATCGAATGGCTCTACCGGCTTGTTCAGGAACCCACCCGCTGGCGTCGCATGCTCGCCCTTCCCGAGTTTGCGGGGGCGGTGCTGCGGGAGAGGGGGTGAGGGCCCGGTGATCAGGCGATCAACGGTCGTGATGCCTGCAAGCAAGTGAACGATCGAGGGCGCTCAGGCCATCCGTTCTCTTGACTCAGCTCTCTTGGCTCAGCGGAAACCCACCGAGGCCTGCCACACGAAGGCCAGCAACAGGAAAAAGAAGGGGATGATCGGCAGGATGTCCACCAAGGGGCCGAAGGCCTGGTAAGCCTCGGGCAGCTGAGCCAGCAGCGTGCCGTGGGAAGCAAGACCGGCCAGCAGAAGGTGCGCCATGGGGAGTCAGGGCCCTTACAGCGACCCGGTTCGGTGGACGGAAGCTACCACGTGTGGGACGCCGTAGAGCCCTGCTCCCAGGGAGCGAAATCCTCTGCAAAACAACCCTCCCGGATCGCCTGTCCCATCGCCGTGGTGAAGCGCAGCAGGGTGGTGAGGTTGTGGAGGCTGAGCAGGCTGCGGCCAAGCATCTCCCCACAGCGAATCAGGTGGTGGAGGTAGGCGCGGCTGTGCAGGCGGCAGGCCAGGCAGGGGCAGGTGGGATCCAAGGGGGTGTGGTCGTGGCGGAAGCGGGCGTTGCGCAGGTTCCAGCGCTCGCCCCCCACCAGCGCCGTGCCGTGGCGGCCAAGCCGGGTGGGCAACACGCAATCGAACAGGTCGAAACCCTGGGCCACGGCGATCGCCATCTCCCGCAGGCTGCCCACCCCCATCAGGTAGTGGGGTTTCGCCTCCGGCAGCAACGGCCCCATCTGGCGCACGATGCGGTGCATCTCTTCCACAGGCTCGCCCACGCTCACGCCGCCCACGGCGATGCCGGGCAGATCGAACCCCGCCACCATCCGGGCCGATTCGTCCCGCAGCGCCGGGAAGCAGCCCCCCTGCACGATGCCGAAGAGGGCCTGATCCCGGCGGTCATGCACCGCCACGCAGCGCTCCAGCCAGGCGTGGGTGCGGCGGCAGGCCCCAGCCACCTCCGCCTCGCTGGCCGGATACGGGGGGCACTGGTCAAAGGCCATCGCCACATCGGCCCCAAGGGCCCTCTGGATCGCCATCGAACGCTCCGGCGTGAGCTCAATGCGGGCGCCATCGCGGGGGGAACGGAACACCACCCCCTGGTCGTCGATGCGGTTGATCGCGCCGAGGCTGAACACCTGAAAACCGCCGGAATCGGTGAGCAGCGGCCCCTGCCACCCCATGAAGCGGTGCAACCCGCCGGCCTCGGCCACCACCGCCTCGCCGGGCTGCAGAGAGAGGTGATAAGTGTTGGCCAGCACCATCTCGGCGCCGGTTTCCGCCAGCTGGGGAATGCTCAGGCCCTTCACCGTGGCGGCGGTGCCCACCGGCATGAAGCGGGGCGTCTGCACCGGCCCATGGGGGGTGTGGAAGCAGCCGCAGCGGGCCCGGGTGTGGGGGCAGCGGGCCGTGATCGTGAAGCTGAAGGGAGCGGCCGCCTCCTGGAGAGCCAGGGTGGTCGCGCGCGCATCCGCCGTTGGCTGGGAGGCATGGCTGGACAGCACACCGGGCCTTCCGGATGCCGGGCCGGTGGGGAACGGGGCCGCCGCAGCAGCGGTTTCGGCCGATGACTGGGAGTCGGGGCTCATCGGCAGACGGGGACTGGCGGGTGCGGGGTCAGGGGTGGGTGCAGCGGTGGCGGCTGGGCACGCCCCCGAGGCTAGGAGGCTGCTGAAAAGGCTCGAGAAGGCCCGAGAAGGCCCACCATTTCGATTTTCGATCCCATCACTGCAATGCCGTGCCGTTGGGGGGCGGGCGGGGGGCGTTGGTTGCCCCCCGCGCCCCAGCTTGTGGGGGTAAACGGGCCGCGCCGGGCCGACTCGACCTGCTCGCCGCGGCCGGGGCCCTGCTGGTGGCCCTGCCCGTGTTTCTCCAGGCTCCCTGGGTGCGGCT
>Ga0310334_100456_pt1 | contig 10592 bp, 10 predicted proteins | sample LakMicMIDCLREDC7_FD_195548 | JGI IMG/M metagenome (GOLD analysis project Ga0310334, IMG submission 195548) | Enriched freshwater cyanobacterial communities from Lake Michigan, Michigan, United States - MI23.DCL.RED.C7 (v2) (version 2) | ecosystem: Environmental > Aquatic > Freshwater > Lake...
CGATCATCGGGGCGCCCCTGTTTAGGCGTCAATATCGAGATGCCGCCCAGGAAAATGCTAACACCCAAAGTCACTTGGTGGAAGTGCTTACCGGCATCCAAACGGTGAAGGCCCAGAACGTGGAGATGATCAGCCGCTGGAAATGGCAAGACTTCTACAGCAAATATATCTCGCGCACCTTTGAGAAAACGATCACGGGCACGGCCCTCACCGAAACCTCCCAGGTGTTGCAGAAGCTCTCCCAGCTGCTGGTGCTTTGGGTGGGAGCCTCCATGGTGCTGAAGGGCGAGTTGAGCCTGGGCCAGTTGATCGCCTTCCGGATCATTTCCGGCTACGTCACCCAGCCCCTGCTGCGTCTCTCCGGCATCTGGCAAAACATCCAGGAGCTGAAGGTGTCCTTTGAACGGCTCGCCGATGTGGTGGATACCCCCGAAGAATCAGACGACAGCGACAAGCAGAAGATTCCCCTGCCCCCCATCAAGGGCGAAGTGAAATTCGAGGATCTCTGCTTTTCCTTCAACCCCTCGGCACCCCAGGTGCTGCGGCACATTGATCTCGTCATCCCGGCCGGCACCTTTGTCGGGGTCGTGGGCCAGAGCGGTAGCGGCAAAAGCACCTTGACCAAGATGTTGCCGCGCCTCTATGACCCCACCAGCGGCCGCATCCTCATCGATGGCTTCGACATCGACAAGGTGGAGCTCTATTCCCTACGCCGTCAGATCGGCATGGTGCCCCAGGAACCACTTCTATTTAGTGGTTCGGTGGCGGAAAACATCGCCCTCACCGATCCCGATGCCAGCAGCGACGCCATTGTGGAGGCGGCCCGCCTGGCCTGCGCCCATGACTTCATCATGGAACTCCCCAGTGGCTATAGCAGTGGGGTAGGCGAACGGGGCGCAGGCCTCTCCGGGGGCCAGCGCCAACGGCTTGCCCTCGCCCGCACCCTGCTCAGCAATCCCCGCCTGCTGATTCTCGATGAGGCCACCAGCGCCCTTGATTACGACACCGAACGGCGGGTCTGCGACAACCTGCTGGACAACCTGGACCATTGCACGGTGTTCTTCATCACCCACAGACTGTCCACCATTCGCCGTGCCCAGCTGATCGTGATGATGCATGAAGGTGCCATCGTTGAAACCGGCACCCATGATGAGCTGATCGAACGCCGCGGCCGCTACTACGCCCTTTATTGCCAACAGGAGGTTGCCTAAATGTCCCCAGCCAATAAGCCCGGTGCGATCGTGCGCGCCGCCCAGAATGCCCTTGAAAGGCGGGTGCAAAGCAGCCATGAAGAAATGGTGTTGCAGCAGTCCAACTTTCTTGCCAAGTCAATCACCTGGGCCCTAATCGCCACCACCGGCTCGGCCCTGGCCTGGCTGGCCTTTGCCAAAACCGATGAGGTGCTCATCGCCACCGGCAAACTGCAGCCCATCGGCGATGTCCAGGTCGTGCAGATGCCCGTGGGTGGCGTGCTCGAGACCATGCTGGTGAAGGATGGGGAACGGGTGAAACAGGGTCAAGTGTTGCTGCGGCTCGACAACGAGGCCAGCCTCGATCGACAGGCCCGCACGAGACAATCAATTGCCGCCAAGGAACAGCAGCTTGCCCTCAAGAAGGTTGAACTCGATCGCTACCTCAACCTCAACGAAACCGAGCAGGCCGTTCTCAGACAGAATCTAGGCTTGGAAAAGGAGATTCTCGATCGGCTCGAGACCCTTAAGAAAGTAGGCGCTTCCGCCGAACTCCAATACCTGCAACAGCGCAACAAGGTGCGGGAAGTCGAAGGCGAAATCGCCAAGAGCCGCGTTGATCGCCTACGGCAGCTAGCCATTCTGCAACAGGCAGTCGAACAGCTCAATGGCGAATTGGCTGATTTGCGTAGCAAGCTCACCGAGCTCGATGTCAACATCCGCTACCAGGACATCCGCTCTCCAGTGGATGGGGTGGTGTTTGACCTCAAGCCCACGGGTGTGGGCTTTGTGGCCCAGGGCAGTGAGCCTGTGATGAAGATCGTTCCCTACGACGCCCTGCAGGCCAAGGTGGAGATCGAAAGCAAGGACATCGGCTTCGTGCGCGTGGGCAAGCCGGTGGACATCTCCATTGATTCTTTCCCCTCCAATGACTTCGGTGTTGTGGAGGGAACGGTGAAATCATTTGGATCGGATGCCCTTCCCCCGGATGAGCAACACAAAACCTATCGATTCCCAGCGACGATTGCCCTCAATACCCAGCAGTTAAAGCTGAAGTCGGGCACGTCATTGCCCCTGCAAGTGGGGATGTCCCTCACGGCCAACATCAAGCTGCGCAAGGTGACCTGGTTGCAATTACTGCTTGGCGAGTTCAAGGATAAAACCGACTCCTTGAAACAGTTCTAAGCAAGTTTTTAAGCCCACCCTATGATAGTCCCTCGGCAATCCTTCCTTGATTGCCGGGGTTTTTAATGGTTGCAAAGGATCCCAGGAGGTTTGACGAAGCCGAAGCCGATCGGGAACGGGCCGCCGGCCTCCAGTTCTCGCCTCAGAGCTGAATGGCCTGTTCGTCCTCGAAACACCAAACCCAGCGCTCGCCCGGTTCAATCCCCCGGATCAGCCGGTGGCCGGTGTGGCGGTAGTGGGCGGTGGCATGGCGGTTCTTGGAGGAATCGCAGCAGCCGATATGGCCGCATTCCAGGCAAAGGCGCAGGTGCACCCAGCGATCGCCGAGGTCAACGCATTCCTGGCAGACATGGTTGGCCGGTTCCGGCAGTTCCGTGATCGCGGCGAGGTGCTCGCAGGGGCGGCGTCCGGAAGGGGCCATTAGGGGTAGGGCATCGGGGCAAGCCCCCATTCAAGCGTGATTTTGACCATGGGGCCGAGAACGGCCAAGGGCCCTGGGGCAGGCTCCGCCCCAGCCGGCCGATGGGCCGAAGGCGACGTCTAGCGTGCGACCAGGCACGCTTCACCAGGGATGCAACCCGATCACCCGGCCCAGCAGCAAGCCCCCAAGGGGCTTGCCTGGCAGTGCATCAACGGCTGCGGCGCCTGCTGCAGGCTTGATCCGGGCGAACGGCCAGAAGCCCTCGAAGCCCTGGACGCCGAGGAACAGGAGCTCTATCTCTCGATGGTGGGAGCCGATGGCTGGTGCCGCCACTACGACACGGGGGGGCAACGCTGCCGAATTTATGAAAGCCGGCCCAGGTTTTGCCGCGTCAGCAACCTGGCGAGCATTTTTGAGGTCGACGAATCGGAGGCCAACGGCTTTGCGATTGCCTGCTGTCGCCAACAGATCCGCAGCGAACACGGCGGCCGTGGCAGGGTGCTGCGGCGGTTCGAGCGGGCCCTGCGCCAGCCGCCGTCCCCCGCCGAAGCCTGAGCCTTTCCAAACCCTCGCCCGCCCGACACCCGCTCCATGGCCATGGACTCCCAGCCCGCCGCTAGCAGCCCTGCCGGGGAGGGCAGCCCCGAGGGAGGGCCTGGGGCAAGCGGGGCTTCGGCCAGCAGCGATCCAGGGCCTACCCCGGAGGCCAAGGCTGACCAGACCACCTTCCTCTCGGTCTTTCTGGCCACCTTCAGCACGGTCTTTCTGGCCGAGCTGGGCGACAAAACCCAGTTGGCCGCGCTGCTGCTTTCGGCCGAATCGGGCCGGCCGGTGATCGTGTTCTTGGGTGCCTCCCTGGCCCTGATCTGCTCGAGCCTGGTGGGGGTGCTCCTCGGCCGGTGGCTGGCCCGCTTCATCCCCGCCCAGGTGCTGGAACGGCTGGCCGGCATCTTGATGGTGGCCCTAGGCCTCTGGCTGGGGCGCCAGGCGGTGCTGAGCTTCCTGCCCGCCACTCCCCTGGTGCCCCTGACTTAACCCCCCTGCCTTAACCCTGCCGTCTAGCTCCACCGTCTAGTAGCTCCCACAGAAGTTCTGCCGCCGATCCGACCTTGGAATTCCCCCTACTGGTCTCCACCTTTGCCACGGTCTTCCTGGCCGAACTGGGCGATAAGACCCAGCTGGCCATCGTCACGATCAGTGGCACCTCCAACCGCAGCGGCGCCGTCTTTGCCGGCAGTGCCCTGGCCCTGGTGTTCGCCAGCCTGCTTGGGGCTGGCGCCGGCGGTTCGCTCTCCAGCGTGATTCCCCCCAATGCCCTGCAGCTGGCCGCCTCGGTGGGCTTCCTGGTGATCGGTCTACGCCTAATCATCAAGGCCGGCCAGAACGAAGCTCCAGACCCCGGCTAACGCCAGAAGGGCCCGGTTAAGACCAGAAGGCCCCGGTCCAGGAGCTGACCAAGTCAGGAGCAAATCGGTCCAGGACCTGATCGGGCAGGCCCCCACCCCTTGGCTGCCTAAAGTCAGGGCAATCTCACCTCCCCCTGGGCAGCGCTACACGCCCCGGCGGGCGGGCCTATCCCGCTGCACCCCGTCTCCCGATGAAGTTCTCGGTCGCTGACCTGCTCGACCAGCTCCCTGGCCAGGAGCCCCTGCCCATCGCCAAGCTCGAAAAAGCGCTTGGGCTCACCGACACGGGCGACCAGGAGCTGCTTCGCATCGCCCTCACCGGCCTTGGTCGCGTCGGGGTGCTCGAAGAAGGCGAAAACGGCATCAGCCGCAGCAATGACGCGGGCCTGATTGAGGCCCGCCTGCGCTGCAGCAGCAAGGGCTTCTGCTTTGCCCTGCGCGACGACGGCGAAGAAGACATTTACATCCGCGACCACCAGCTCAACCACGCCTGGAATGGGGATCGGGTGCTGGTGCGTATCACCCGTGAGGGCGGGCGGCGCCGCTCGCCCGAGGGCAGCATCCAGTGCATCCTGCAGCGCCAAACCACCAGCCTGCTGGCCCAGGTCGAGCAGCAAAACGATCGGCTCGTGGCCGTTCCCCTCGACGATCGCCTGCTCACCGCCCTGGAACTGCCCGCCGCCGATGCGGTGCACCTCAACCCCCCCGAGGAGGCGGTAGTGGAGGTGCGGGTGGACCGCTACCCGGTAGCCCAGCTGGCCCCCCAGGGCCACGTGGCCCGCAGCCTGGCGATCCATGCCGGCGAGGAAGCCGATCGCGACCTTCTCCTGACCAAACACGGCCTGCACGACCGCCCGGCCGCACCCCGCTCCAGCCCTAAGGCCATCGCCGACAAGGACCGGGACGATCTCACCGCCCTGCCCACCTTGGTGCTGGGCGGCTGGACGGGCACGAATGTCCCGATCCTGCCGGCCGTGTCCCTCGAGGACAGCGACACGGGCCTGCGCCTCTGGATCCATGCCCCGGCCGTGGCCGAACGGCTCAGCGCCGGGGGTCCCCTGGATCTCTGGCTGCGGGAGCAGGCCGAAGCCCTTTGCCTGGGCCGGGCCTGGCTGCCCCTGTTGCCGAGCGCCCTCAGCAAGGCGGCGGCCTTCGCCTCGGGCCAGAGCGAAGCGGCCCTCTCGGTGGCCCTCGACCTGGATGCCGATGGCACCCTCCAGCATTTCCGCTTCTGCCGCAGCCGCATCCGCCCCGATGGCCTGGTGGATGGGACGGCCTTGCAGGCCCTCGCCGAGCGCAAACCCAAGAGCCGCACGCTGCCGGCGGCCCTCAAGGGCCTCAAGGACCAGCTCCCCCTGCTGGAGCGCCTGATCGCCCTGGCCGGCCAGCTGCGCGACCGGCGCCTGGCGGCCGGCTCCCTGGATCTCGATTTGGCAACCCCCGCGATTGACAGCCTCGGGGACCTGCGGGCCCCCGATCCGGACCTGGCCAGGGAAGGCTGGCTACCCCGCTTTGAGGCCAGCCAGGCCACGGCCCTGCTACGGGAACTGACCCTGCCGGCCCACCAGGCCCTGGGCCACCACCTGGCGGCCCTGGAACTGCCCGCCCTGTTCGCCATCAATCCAGCGCCGGAGCCGGAGGACGTCAATGAGGTGGCCAAGGCCGCCCTGGCCCTGGAGATCCCCCTGGAGCTCTCCGCCGATGGCAACGCCAGCGCCCAGGAGCTGGCCACCGCCTTCGCCGGCACGGACCGGGCCCGGGTGCTTCAGCAGCAGCTCTGTGACACCGTGCGGCCCGTGGCCCTGGCGGCCGAACCGGGCCCGAACCAGCTCGCCGGCGAACCGCGCGCCCTGGCCGCCTGGTGCTTCCCCTCCCTTCACTACGCCGACCTCTGGAACCAGCAGCTGCTGGTGTTGCTCCTGGTCGAAGGCAAGGACCGCCCCTCGGTGCGCCACAAGACCCGGGTCGACCTGGCCGCCGACAGCTGCCACGGCAGCATCGACTGGCCCCTCCTGGCCCCCAGCCAGCTCACCCCCTACCAGGAGGCCCGCACTGAGGCCCTGATCCAGCGCCTCAACGGCCGCTCCCACTTTGTCCAGGAACTGCGGCTCGACAGCCTGGCCATGGCCCAGGCCCGGGAGGCCGAACCCCTGGTCGGCCAGACCCTGCAGGGGGTGATCAGTGGTGTGCAGAGCTATGGCTTCTTTGTGGAGGTGCCGCCCAGCCAGGTGGAGGGCCTGGTGCATGTCAGTTCCCTGGTGGATGACTGGTATGAGTACCGCTCCCGCCAAAATCGCCTGGTGGGCCGCAAGAACCGCCGCACCTACATGCTCGGCGACCGGGTGGAGGTGGTGATCCAGAAGGTGGATGTGCTGCGCCACCAGATCGATCTAGCCGTGGTGCTGGCCGAAGACGATGGGGCGGAATCCGCTGCCGATGGCACATCTGATGCCATCCAAGCTGGCGCCAACCAAGCTGACGGCAACCAAGCCGATGCCAGCGACCTGGCGCCAGCGGCCGGGCCGGACGGCGAGGACAACGCCCTGGCCGGCAGCCCCAGCGAGGGCTAATCCCATGGATCCCCTGGTGCTGGCCGTGTCCGGTGCCTCAGGCCAACCCCTGGCCCAACGGGCCCTGCAGCTGCTGCTGGAGGCCGGTGAACGGGTCGAAGTGGTCACCAGCCGCGGCGCGATCACGGTCTGGCAGGCCGAATTAGGCATCCGGGTGCCGAGCGAGCCCGGGGCCCAGGAGGCCTTTTGGCGCGAGCGCACCGGCTGCCAGAGCGGCGATCTGCGCTGCCACCGCTGGAACGACCAGGCCGCAGCCATCGCTAGCGGCAGCTTTCGCACCCGCGGCATGGTGATCCTGCCGGCCAGCATGGGCAGCGTCGGCCGCATCGCCGCCGGCGTGGCCACCGACCTGCTGGAGCGGGCCGCTGACGTGCACCTCAAGGAAGGCCGGCCCCTGGTGATCGCTCCCCGGGAACTGCCCTGGAGCCTGATCCACCTGCGCAACCTCACCACCCTGGCCGAAGCCGGCGCCCGCATCGCCCCGCCGGTGCCGGCCTGGTATTCCCAACCCACCACGATCGAGCAGATGGTTGATTTCCTGGTGATCCGGGTGTTCGACTGCCTGGGCTACGACCTGGGGGCGCTGCAGCGCTGGCAGGGCCCGGTAGACGGTGTCCAGGCAAGCCAAGTTCCGGCAAGCCCAGTCCCGGCAAGCCCAGTCCCGGCAAGCCCAGTCCCGGCAAGCCAAGGCCAGTCACCTGACGTCCCCCTTACCAACGTCCCGTTCCTCGGAGGCACGCCCCCCTAATGCCCCCCGCCGTGCTGCTGCGTCGCCTGTTGCTGCTTCCCCTGCTGGCGCCCCTGCTAGCGGTGCTGCTAGTGGGGGCGATCAATCCCAGGCCCTGGGTAGGCCTGCGGCTCCTGATCTGGCGCTCGCCGGAATGGACCATCGGCAGCTGGCTCTCCCTGGCAGCCGGGGGCGGCGCTGCCCTCAGCGCCACGGCCACGGCCCTGGCTCTCCAGGCCAGCGGCACCAGCACCCGACGCCAGCTGCATCGCCCCATCCCCGAAGGACGCTCCCGGCGCGCCTGGCCCTGGGGCCGGGGCGAGGGCGAGGGCGAGGCAGACGGGCCAGCGCATGCCTGGGTGGATGGCCCCGGCCAGGAGCCCGCTTCGGCCTGGGGCCGGAACAGCCGGGAAGGGCCTACCGCTCCCTGGCCGGGCCAGGCCTGGGCAGGGCCGAGTCGCCATCCAGCCGAACCGCCGCCCACCCTCTCGGTGCCCTTCCGGGTGATCCGCCGCGGCACGGCCCCCGGGCCCGATACCGGCACCATGGCAGGCGGAAATCGCCCCTCCGGGCCCCCGCCAGACCCCCAGGCCGCCCAGCAGGAAAATCGCCGCAAAGGCCTCTGGCCCCTGGGAAACCGCCAGCAGGCCCAGCCAGCCCAAACCCCTGGAGGCCCCAACCCCGCCGACCCGGCGGCCGTCGATCGCAGCTGGCAGCTGGAATCGGACGCAGATTGGTGAGGCCCAGGGCTGAAACCAAGACCCTTAGCTAATGCCCAGACCCCTCGCTGGGGCCAAGCGCCTGGGCTGAATCCGAAACTCAGGAGGGATGACTTGGCCTGGCCAAGGTGCAGCAGCGTGGCCTCTCCTGCCTACAGTTCGCTGAGCGTTATGCCTGAGGCCTGAGCCGGTGACTGACTCCGCCACCCCCGCGCCCCAGAACGACAGTCCGGCCAGCCCGGCAGACAAAGCCCCGGCAGACAAGGCCCCTGCAGACAAGGCCCCACCGGCAGCGGCCCCTGCAGCCGCTCCCGCCGCCAAGCCCAAACCGCCAGCGCCGGAGGAGCAGCCGTTCGGCCAATTTGTGCCCCAACTGCTGCTGCCGGCCCTGGCCAAGGAGATCGAGGCCTACGGCGGCGCCGCAGTGGAGCTGAGCTTCGAGCAGGGTCCGATGCCCGTGGTGGGCAGCCCCTGTTCGCTCGTGAAGGGAACCTTTGCGGGCGGGCGCCGCTTCTGGCTCTGTTTCACCGCCGAAGACATTGGCTCGGCAAAAACGATTGCCCTGGCCGAAGCGGGCGCCGACGCCAGCCTGCTGGAATCGTTCCTGATCGATGAGAAGAAAATGACCCTGGCCCTGCTGGTGTCCCGGGTGGTGTCCCGGCTCAATGGCCAGAAGTGGCTGGGGGCCAATTAAGCCCAGAGCCCCCCAGCTCCAGCGGCTGACCAGGCCTTAGCAACCCGGCTTAACAGCCCCACCAGGGACGCCCTCACGGCCCCTACCATGGGCCGAGATCCTGCTGCCGCGCTGCCCGATGGTGCCCCCCACCGCCACCGCCTTGCCCACCACGGGCTCCTCCCTCGGCACCCCCGCAGCCCCTGCCACCAAGGCGCCGGTCAAGGACACGATCCTGACGCCCCGCTTTTACACCACGGACTTCGACGCCATGGCGGCGATGGACCTCCAGCCCAACGTGGTGGAGCTCGAAGCGATCTGTGAAGAATTCCGCAAGGATTACAACCGCCACCACTTCGTACGCCAAGGCGAATTCGAAGGCGCCGCCGACAAGCTGGACCCGGACACCCGTCGGGTCTTTGTTGAATTCCTCGAGCAGAGCTGCACCTCGGAATTCTCGGGCTTCCTGCTTTACAAGGAACTGAGCCGCCGCATCAAAGCTAAAAACCCCCTGCTAGCCGAATGCTTCGCCCACATGGCCCGCGATGAGGCCCGCCACGCCGGCTTCCTCAACAAGGCCATGGGCGATTTTGGCCTGCAACTGGACCTGGGCTTCCTCACCGCTAGCAAGGCCTACACCTTCTTCCAACCCAAATTCATCTTCTACGCCACCTACCTCTCCGAGAAGATTGGCTACTGGCGCTACATCGCCATCTTCCGCCACCTGGAGAAGAATCCAGAAAGCAAGATCTTCCCGATCTTCAACTTCTTTGAAAACTGGTGCCAAGACGAAAATCGCCACGGCGATTTCTTTGATGCCCTGATGAAGGCCCAACCCGATACAGTTCGGGGTTTGCAGGCCCGGCTCTGGTGCCGCTTCTTCCTACTCGCGGTGTTTGCCACCATGTATGTGCGCGATGTGGCCCGCAAGGAGTTCTACGAAGCGCTCGGCCTTGATGCGCGCGAATACGACAAGATGGTGATCGCCAAAACCAACGAAACCTCAGCGCGCGTCTTCCCCGTTGTTTTGAACGTGGACCATCCGAAGTTCTACGTGCGCCTTGAGCGCCTCGTTCAAAACAATGAGGCCCTCAGCGCCGCCGACGCCAGTGGCGCTCCGGCTCCCCTGCGGCTGCTGCGCAAGCTGCCCCTCTGGCTTGCCAACGGCGCCGAGATGGCCAAGTTGTTTTTCATGGCACCGATTCGCAGCGAGCAGTTCCAACCGGCGGTGCGCTGAGCAGCCATCCCCCGGTCGACCAGCTCCCCTCCAGGCCCTTTCCCTCCGCTCCCCATCCGTTGGTCGTCACCCTGTCCGCCTCCAGCACCAGCCCCTTTGCTCTGGCCGACCGCTTCGACCAGGCCTGGCGATCGCCCCTGGAGAGCCTGCTGGGCCTGGGTAGCGCCGCCGGCGCCGACCTGGTGGAGGTGTTCCTCGAACGCACCGACCACCTGGGGGTGCTGGCCGAACAGGAGCGCATCACCAGCGTCAGCCCCGCCTTTGGCACCGGGGCCGGCATTCGCGTCTTTCGGGGCGAGCGGGATGGCTTTGTGTCCACCAACGACCTGAGTGAGGTCGGCCTGCGCCGCGCCCTCGAGCAGGCCCTGGGCATGCTGGGGTTGGCCGCTCCCAGCCTGGCTAACCCCGGACCTTCCGGGTTCAACGGCCTAGCGAGCCTGCGGGATTTCGGCGCCAGCAAGGCC
>Ga0310334_100457_pt1 | contig 10576 bp, 9 predicted proteins | sample LakMicMIDCLREDC7_FD_195548 | JGI IMG/M metagenome (GOLD analysis project Ga0310334, IMG submission 195548) | Enriched freshwater cyanobacterial communities from Lake Michigan, Michigan, United States - MI23.DCL.RED.C7 (v2) (version 2) | ecosystem: Environmental > Aquatic > Freshwater > Lake...
CTGCACTCGCGGCCTTGGATCTGGAGGCGGGGCGGCCCCCGCAACTCCTGCCCCAGGGGCCCCCATCCCCCGGGGCTCCACCTGGGGGGGGCGGCAGCTCGGATGGCCCTAGCCCAGGGGGCCCCAGCCCAGGGGCCCCTAGCTCAGGGGGCATCGGCCTCACCTGGGAGCTATTGGACCTGAACCATCCCTTTTTTGCCCTGCAGCAGCCCCTGGTGCTGGAGCACTGCGGCTGGATTGACCCGGACTCGATCGACGAGGCCCTCGCCCACGGCACCTATGGCCAGTGGCTCCGTTGCCGCGCCCAGCTCAGCCCCGAGGCGGTGCGCGCCACGGTGCGCCGCAGTGGCCTGCGCGGCCGCGGGGGCGCCGGCTACCCCACCGGCCTCAAGTGGGACACGGTGGCCCTGCAGCCGCCGGGACCCCGTTATGTGGTGTGCAACGCCGATGAGGGCGACCCGGGCGCCTTCATGGACCGCAGCGTGCTCGAGGGCGATCCCCATCGGCTGTTGGAAGGTCTGGCGATCGCCGCCTTTGCCGTTGGCGCCGAAAGCGGCTTCATCTATGTGCGGGCCGAATACCCCTTGGCGATCGAGCGCCTGCGGCGGGCCCTGGAGCAGGCCCATCAACGGGGGCTTCTGGGGCCGGGCACCGGCCTGGAGCTGGAGTTGCGCGTGGGGGCGGGGGCCTACGTCTGTGGCGAGGAAACGGCCCTGCTGCAATCGATCCAGGGGCAGCGGGGCCAGCCCCGGCCCCGGCCGCCCTACCCGGCCCAATCGGGGCTCTGGGGGGCGCCGACCCTGATCAACAACGTCGAAACCCTGGCGGCGGTGCCGGTGATCCTGCGCCGGGGCGCCGAGTGGTTTGCCGCCATCGGCACGGACACCAGCAAGGGCACCAAGGTGTTTTCCCTTTCTGGAGCGGTGCGCCGCACGGGCCTGGTGGAGGTGCCGATGGGCACCAGCCTGCGCACCGTGGTCGAAACCATGGGCGGCGGCGTGCCGGCGGGCCCTGGTGCGCCGGGCGGCGGTGTGAAAGCGGTGCAGACCGGCGGGCCCTCGGGGGGCTGCATTCCCGCCCACCTGCTCGATACACCCGTGGACTACGAGAGCCTCCAGGCCCTGGGCTCGGCCATGGGCTCGGGCGGCATGGTGGTGGTGGGGGAGGCGATGGCGATGCCCTTGCTGGCGCGCCATTTCATGCACTTCAGCGTCGAGGAGAGCTGCGGCAAATGCCTGCCCTGCCGCGCCGGCACCGTGCAGCTGGAGCAGCTGCTCGATCGGCTGTTGGCGGGCCTGGCCAAACCGAGCGAGCTGGAGCAGCTCGAGCAGCTGTGCCGGATGGTCAAGGCCACCAGCCTCTGCGGCCTGGGCCAGGCCGCCCCCAACCCGGTGCTCAGCGCCCTGCGCCACTTCCGCCCCGAGTTCCTGGCGGCCTACCGGTCCGCCCCAGGCGGTCATCCAGGCGAGTCGGCCTCCAGGGGAGGGCCGAATCCGGTTCCAGCCCAAGGCCAGCCTCCGGGGCTCTCCAGCCCATCCGGGTCCCAACCCCCTGCATCCCAGGCCGGAGGCCGCCCCTGATGGCCGTAGTCACCCTGCGGATCGATGGCCAGGAGGTGGCCGTGCCGGCGGGATCGAGCCTGCTGGCGGCCAGCCGGGTGGCAGGGCTGGCCCTGCCGGTGTTGTGCCATCTCGATGGCCTGACCCCGGTTGGCGCCTGCCGCCTCTGTTTGGTGGCGATCGAAGGCCAGGGCAAACTCCAGACCGCCTGCACCAGCGAAGCCCTGGAGGGCCAGGTGGTGGCGACCGACACCGCGGAATTGCAGGAGCTGCGGCGGATGGCGGTGGAGCTGTTGTTCGCCGAGGGCAACCACGTCTGCGCCTACTGCGTTGCCAGCGGCGCCTGCGAACTGCAGGCGATGGCGGTGACCGTGGGCATGGACCACAGCCGCTTTCCCTACCAATACCCCCTACGGGCGGTGGATGCCTCCCACCCCCTGTTCAGCCTCGATGCCAACCGCTGCATCCTCTGCAGCCGCTGCGTGCGCGTCTGTGCCGAGCTCGAAGGGGCCCATGTCTGGGCCATCGCCGGCCGGGGCCGCCACTGCCACCTGGTGGCCGGCCTGGACCAACCCTGGGGCGAGGTGGACGCCTGCACCTCCTGCGGCCAATGCGTGGAGGCCTGCCCCACCGGCGCCCTGTTCCACAAGGACGAAAGCACCGCCGAGAAGCATCCCCACCCGGCCCGGGCCCTGCAGCTGCGCCGGCTCCAGGACCTGCCCCCCAGGCCGGATCGATGACCACGGCCTCTGCCCATGACCCAACAACAGTTCCTGGTGCAACAGCCGTGACTGGATCAACCGCCCCGGCAGCCCGACCGCGCCTGCGGCTGGCCACCGCCTGGTTGGCGGGCTGCTCCGGCTGCCACATGTCGTTTCTCGACCTCGATGAACTGTTGTTCGTGTTGGCCGAACGGGTGGAGCTGGTGTATTCGCCCGTGGCCAGTGACATCAAGACCTATCCCGAGGCTGTGGACATCTGCCTGGTAGAGGGGGCGGTGGCCAACACCGCCAACCTGGAGCTGGCCCTGCAGCTGCGGGCCCGCACGGCCTTGGTGATCTCCTTTGGCGATTGCGCCGTGACGGCGAATGTGCCGGCTTTGCGCAATTTGCTCAACCGCGATGGCCGCGGCGGGGCCGAGGCGGTGTTGCAACGCAGCTACGTGGACCTCGCCGATGGCAGCGGCCGCCATCCCCACGCCCCTGGTCTGGTGCCCGAGCTGCTCGATCAGGTGTGGCCGCTCCATGCCGTGATTCCGGTGGATCTCTATCTGCCTGGCTGTCCGCCTTCGGCCGAGCGCATCGCTGACACCCTGCTGCCCCTGCTGGATGGCCAGCGCCCGATCCAGGCGGGGCCGGCGATGCTGAGGTTCGGCTGATGGGTCAATCCCCATGAGCCGCACCGTGATCATTGATCCGGTCACCCGGATCGAAGGGCACGCCAAGATCAGCCTCCATCTCGATGACGGGGGGCGGCTCATGGATGCCCGCTTCCATGTGGTGGAGTACCGGGGCTTCGAGAAGTTTTGCGAGGGCCATCCGTTTACGGAGATGGCCGGAATTACGGCCCGGATTTGTGGCATCTGTCCGGTGAGTCACCTGCTGGCGGCAGCCAAAACCGGCGACAAGTTGCTCGGGATCACAATTCCGCCGGCGGCCCAAAAATTGCGGCGACTGCTCAATTTGGCCCAGATTTGCCAGTCCCACGCCCTCTCCTTTTTTCACCTCAGCAGCCCCGATTTCTTGCTGGGCTGGGAGTGCGAACCGGCTCGCCGCAACCTCTTTGGCCTGATGGCCGCCGACCCCGACCTGGCCCGCGCCGGGATTCGGTTGCGCCAGTTCGGCCAGCAGATTTTGGAGTTGCTCGGCGGCCGCAAAATCCACTCCGCCTGGGCCGTGCCGGGGGGCGTGCGCAGTCCCCTCAGCGACGACGCCAAGGCCTGGATCCTGGAGCGGTTGCCCGAAGCGCGGGCCACGGCCCGGCTAGCCCTGGAACGGTTTAAGCCCCTGCTCGATGGGCCGTTGCAACGGGAGCAGCAGGTGTTTGGCCAATTCCCCAGCCTGTTCATGGGCCTGGTGGGGCCCGATGGCGCGTGGGACTGCATCGATGGCCAGCTGCGCCTGATCGCTAGCGACGGAACCGTGCTGGCGGATCACCTCGAGGAAGACGCTTACGCCAGTTTTTTGGCCGAGGCCGTTGAAGACTGGAGCTACCTCAAGTTTCCCTATTACAAGCCGCTCGGTCCTGCCGCCGGCATGTATCGGGTTGGCCCCCTGGCGCGGCTGAATGTGTGTGAACGCATCGGCACCCCCTGGGCCGATGCCGAACTGGCCGACCTGCGCGCCCGCCACGGCCGGGTGGTAACCAGCTCCTTTGCCTATCACCAGGCGCGGCTGGTGGAGATCGTCGCCTGCCTGGAGGCGATCGAACAGCTGGTGGCCGATCCCCAGCTCCAGGAACGGCGCGTGCGGGTGCGGGGGTCGCTGCAATGCCATAGCGCCGTTGGTGTTAGCGAGGCGCCGCGGGGCACCCTGTTTCACCACTACCAAGTGGATGACAACGGCCTGATCACCCGCGTCAATTTGATCATTGCCACCGGCCAAAACAACCTGGCGATGAATCGCACCGTGCTGCAGATCGCCCGGGAGGTGATCCCCGGCCCCGTGGCCGCCGGCGCCGAGATCCCCGAGGCCCTGCTCAACCGGGTCGAGGCGGGCATCCGCTGCTACGACCCTTGCCTCTCTTGCTCCACCCATGCGGCCGGCCAGATGCCCCTGCGGCGGCAACTGGTGGCGGCCGATGGCCAGCTGCTGGCGGAGCGCAGCCGCGGTTGAGGGCCCGGGCGCCTGGGCCGGGGGGCTGGGCCCACCAAAGGGCTGACAAGGCTTGCTACGCCCAGCCCTGGGCGAGGGGCCCTGGGAACAGCTCCCTGGTGATCGGCATCGGCAACCCCCTGCGGGGCGACGACGGCATTGGCTGGCGGCTGGCGGCCCAGTTGCCTGCCGTGGCAGGCCTGGTAGTGCGTTGCCGCCAGCAACTCACCCCGGAGCTGGCGGAGGAGCTGGCGGCTGTCGAGCGGGTGCTGTTTCTCGATGCCTGGCTGGGGCCCGACGGGTCTGGCGAGGCGTCTCAGCTGGAGGGGGTTGGCGTGAACCGGCCTTCGCTCCGGCTTCCCCTCCAACTTCAGGAGCTGCCCGCTCCTTTCGAGCTGAACCAGGGGAGCGGACCTGCCGCTGTCTGGGCGGGGGCTGAGCCCTGGGCGGGGGCTGAGCCCTGGGGCGGCGCTAGCCATGGCCTCAGCCCCCAGGCGTTGCTGGCCCTCAGCCAAAGCCTCTATGGCCAGGCCCCCCGGGCCCACCAACTGCTGCTGCCAGCCCACTGCTTTGGCCATGGCGATGGCCTCTCTGCGGCCCTGGCCAGGCGCTTGGGCGAGGCCCGCCGCCTGATCGGGGCCTGGATCGCGGCGGGTTCGGCCCTGCAGGGAGGTGGCCATGCATGAACTGGCCCTGATGGAGGCCCTGCGCGAGCGGGCCCTAGGGCAGGCCGAGCGCCATGGCGGCGGGATCATCCGCTCGATCACCCTGCGCGTCGGCAGCCTGGCGGGGGTGGAGCTGGAGGCTTTGGAGCTGGCTTTCGCCGTGGTGATGGAGCGCGACGGGCCTGAGGGGGTGGCTGCGGTGCAGCTTCGGATCGAAGCTGTGGCCGCTAGATGTTATTGCCATCGTTGCGAGTGCGACTTCCCTGCGACGGATGGCTGCTGTGAATGCCCCGATTGCGGCCAGATCAGCCGCGATCTCCTCCAGGGGCGGGAGCTGGACCTGGTGTCGATGGAGTTGGACTAACGAAGCCAGCCAATCAAGCAGGCCAAATATACAGCACTTCTGCTGTTTCCTGGGGTTTGTTCAGCGGCAGAAGCGGTGCAAGTATGTCGAGCAATGCAGGCATGATTGGCTAGCGGTAACGGGCTACCCAAGGCACTGCTGCTATAACTATTGAAGCAGGTAAGGCCTTGGGTGATGCAATCTGTGCAGGCATCAATACGCAAGAGAATTGGTTTCCGCCGGCAGCAATTCCTTGCTCACCCATCGACAATGGCGGCCCCGCAGGCCCGGGTCGCTCCTGCGGGGCTGGTTCGCTGGCTCCTCGCCCCGCTCCTGGTCCTGGCCAGCCCAACTCCAGGCCTGGCGGCTGGCGGTGGAGCTGTGCTGGTGGATCCTGGCGCTACTACGGGCCAACACTTCCACCCCAAGGGCCAGGCCGCCTCAGCCACCACTATCCAGTTGTGGCAGCAACAACAGACCAGCTTGCCCTTTGAAGACAAGCGCGACTTTGAGGAAGCCAAGCGGGGCTTCATCGCCGCACCAAGCTTCCGGCAGATCAAGCGGGCCGATGGGGGCGTGGCCTGGGATATGGCTAGCTACGACTGGCTGTTATCAGGCAAGGAGTTCAAGAGCATCCATCCCTCGCTGCAACGCCAGGCCTTGTTGAACATGGCCTATGGCCTCTATGAGGTGGTGCCCGGCAAGATTTATCAGGTGCGGGGCTTTGATTTAGCCAATATTTCGTTTATCAAGGGCGATAGGGGCTGGATTGTCTTTGACCCGCTGACCTCTCAAGAAACGGCCAGGGCTGCTCTCGACTTTATCAACCAACAACTCGGTGCCCGTCCGGTCACGGCCGTGGTCTATTCCCATTCCCATGGTGATCACTTTGGCGGCGTGCGCGGGGTTGTTGATGAGGCCGATGTCCTTAGCGGCAAGGTCCCGGTCCTTGCGCCCATTGGCTTCATGACCCATGCCATCAGTGAGAATGTCTATGCTGGCAATGCCATGAACCGGCGTCTTTTTTATCACTATGGGGTGTTGCTGCCGCGCAGTCCCTTTGGCCATGTGGATCAATCGATTGGTAAAAATGTTGCCTCAGGCACGTCCGGCCTGATCGCACCGACCCGCATCATTAGCAAGCCGATTGAGGAGCTCACGCTCGATGGCGTGACCATGGTGTTTCAGAACACGCCGGGGACGGAGGCGCCGGCCGAGATGAACACCTGGTTCCCCCAGTACAAGGCCTTCTGGGCGGCGGAAAACATCACCGGCACTATCCATAATATCTACACCCTACGCGGTGCCCTGATCCGGGATCCGCTGGAATGGAGCAAGCAAATTAATGAGGCTCTCTATCGCTTTGGCGGCCAGGCCGATGTGATGTTTGCCTCCCATAGCTGGCCGCGCTTTGGCAATGGCCGCATCCAGGAGGTGATGCGCGCCCAGCGGGACACCTACGCCCACCTGAATAATAACGTGCTCTATTACGCCAATAAGGGCGTGACGATCAATGAAATTCAGAACGTTTATAAATTGCCCGCCAGCCTGCACAAGCAGTGGGCCGCCCACAGTTACCACGGCTCAGAAGGGCACAACAGCCGCGGCGTGATCAACCGCTACCTCGGCTACTGGGATGGCAATCCCACCACCTTGATCCCCCTGTCCCCCAAGGACTCTGCGCCCCTCTATGTGGAGATGATGGGCGGCGCCAAGCCCATTCTGGCCAAGGGCCGCCAACTGATCATGGCAGGAGATTATCTACTAGCGACGGAAATCCTTGATAAGTTGGTCTATGCCCAACCGGGTAACCAGCAGGCCAAGGACCTGCTAGCCGAGGCCTTTGAGCAGATTGGCTATAGCAAGGAAAGCCCTAGTTTGCGCAACAGTTTTCTGGCTGCTGCCCTGGAACTGCGCTCCGGCATCCCTAGCGGTGCCACGCCGAAATCGGCCGGTCCCGATGTGATTCGCGCCATGGGCACCAACCTCTGGATTGATTTCCTAGCCATTCGCCTGGATCCCACGAAAACGGCTGGAAAGCACTTCAAAATGAACCTGAGCACCCCCGACAATGGCGAGCGCTATGTGCTGGAACTCAATAACGATGCCCTCACCAATATCAAGGGCTTTACGGCAGCCGATGCCGACTTGAGTGTGACCCTAAATCGCTCCGATTTAGAAACGCTGATGATGGGAGCAGCCACTTTTGATCAACTCGTTAAGAGCGGCAAGATCAAGTGGGTGGGCAACCGCAAAGCCATTGATCTGCTCCAGACCATGCTGGTGCAGTTCAGTCCCGATTTTGAGATCATGCCGGGCACTAAGGCTGCCCCGACATTGCCCGGGGTCGTTCCTTCCCCGCCGCCAGAGAGCAGCCACCCCTTCGAGCAAAAACCCTTGGCCAATTCCGTCGGCGGTTGATCGAGCGGAGCCATCGCGGCATCGTCCGTCCCAGAGTCTCCTTTGGGGGATGGTCGGCAAGGGGAGAACGACCATCCCCATCGCTTGGGGGCCTTGCGATTGGGTATCCCGCAACTAGCGTAGAGTGCTGGCCCTTAAGTACAACAGAGCCACGATGACTTGCCCCCAAGGAATCGCTCTAGTGACTGGAGCCAGCTCCGGCATCGGCCTGGAGTTTGCCCGCCAGCTGGCGGCCCGGGGCCACGCCCTGGTGTTGGTGGCCCGCAGCACTAGCAAGTTGGAGGCCTTGGCCAAGGAGTTGCAGGCCGCCCATGGCACTGTTGTGACGGTGGCCACGATCGACCTGGGGCTGGCCGGCGGCAGCCAGAAACTCTGGGACTTCACCGAAAGCCGGGGCCTTGAGATCGAAATTTTGATCAACAATGCCGGCATTGGTCTTTACGGCAATCACACGGCTCTAGATCCGGCCAGCGTAGCCAGCATGTTGCAACTCAATATCCTCACCCTCAGTGAACTTTGCAACCGTTATGGCACCGCCATGGGACAGCGCGGCAAGGGTTGGATCCTCAATATTGCCTCCACCGGGGCCTACCAGCCCACCCCCTATCTCGCCGCCTATGGGGCCTCCAAGGCCTATGTGTTGAATTTCTCCGAGGCCCTGGCCATGGAACTGGAGGACCAAGGCGTGGTGGTCAGTTGCCTGTCGCCCGGCCCCAGCGACACGGGCTTCTTCAGCGATATTGACCAGCGCGGCATCGCCGTCGATACCTTTGCTAAGGGGGGCCGCCGCTCGGCCCGGGCCGTGGCCGAGGCGGGCTTGGCGCGGCTGTTTGCGGGCAGGCTCTCCAGCATTGATGGCCGGATGAACCGACTCAAGGCCCTCTCCCTGCGCCTGGTGCCACGCTCGGTGGTGGCCAGATTTTCCAAGGCGCTGATGACGTCCAAGCCATCCATTTGACGCCATCAACAGGTCGATCAGCACTTGAATCAAGGTGTCGAGTGAAATTCCACCTGATACTCCAGGCGAAACATCAAGCGAGACTTTAAACGATTAAATAGCTGATTGGCTAGTGGCTAAGGCGATAAGTCTTGGCGTTCGGGTTTCAATGGTTTGCCAATAGGATCAAATCACCTAGGCTGCTTAAATCAGACTCAATTTGGTCGTCACTGGAGATTTTGTGATGAATGTAACCTAGGCGCTGGTCAAGATGCTTGAAAACCATGGGGTGACCAATGTGTTTGGCATCCCTGGCTCGATGGTCGACAGCCTGTTCATCGCCTTGCTCGATTCGCCGATTGAGCTCGTGCTCTGTCGCCATGAGCCATCGCCCCCATGAATCTGTAGAGGCCATAAACGCTCTTAAAGGCTAGATTAAAGTGTCAGAATAAACATTCGATCATGACAGATATTCAAGGAAAGCTAGTCTATGGAAGCCTGCGTGGCCGTTGCTAGGCTAATCCAGTGCCAACACCCAGCCGAAGAGTCTTCCCCCGATCATCGCGTACCCATCCTGTGACATCTGTCCCTTTGCCGCCGCCTCCCCCACCCAACTCAATCGGTGAGCCCATCGCTAACGCACCTGCCGAAGGGTACCTAAGCCCCTCCGGTGCCGACGACAAACCGAGAGGCCTAACGCCAAGACAAGAGCAGGCCATTCTGGACCTGCTCTCTCAGAGTGAACGACGCAGCGCAGTCCCAGTGACGCTAAAAATCATCGTCACCATAGTGCTGGTCGGGGTACTCATATATTACTGGAAGCTCGTACTATTTATCCTGCTTTTATTCATTGGTCCCTTCCTGCTGCCTAGTAGGCGCCGCGGGCGTATCGGCCTCTTCTATCTTGTCGAGCGTATCTGCTATTGCGTGGTGATGCTAAGTCGGCTCGCTCAACACCGCCGCAAAGGCCCACTCGGTTACTGCAAGGAAACTCCCAAAGAGCCCTCCTTGGACGATGAAAATCAGAATGCCACGGAGCAAGCCGAAGCAAAAAATTTCATCATGCACAATCAGCTGTAGCAGGTTGATTTAGCAATAAATATCAACCTGACGCGGTGACTGCCAGTAAAGATGACGCCGACTGCGTGATCACCGTGGGCTTCGATCCGATCGAATTCGATCCCAGCCTTTGGAACAGCGGCCAGGCCAGGCCCCTGGTGGCGATTGATGTGCAGGCGATCGACCAGGACCAGGCCTTCCTGCCCGAGGCGGAACTGATCGGCGATCTCGACGCTAGCCTCGAGGCCCTGGCGCCCCTGCTGCAGGTGCAGGTGGAGGAGGCCTTCCGCCGCAGCGCCGATGCCGATCGAGCCGAGTTGGCCGCCACCGTGGCCGAGGGGGCCCAGCTGGGCGGCATGCCCGTGCATCCCCTGCGGGTGGTCCATGAGCTGCAACAGGTGGTCACCCCAGACACCACCGTCGCCCTTGATGTGGGCTCCCATTACATCTGGATGAGCCGCTATTTCGCCGCCGACCATGCCCGCCAGGTGCTCGTGAGCAACGGCCAGCAGACCCTGGGGGTGGCCCTGCCCTGGGCCATGGCCGCTGGCCTACTGCGGCCGGGTCAGCCGGTGATTTCCGTGTCGGGGGATGGCGGCTTTCTGTTTACGGCCACCGAACTGGAAACGGCCAAACGGCTGGGCAGCCGCTTCGTGCACCTGATCTGGAACAGCGCGTCGTACAACATGGTGGAGTTCCAGGAGCAGGCCCACTACGGCCGCATCGCTGGCGTCAAGCTGGGCCACTACGACGTGGAGGCGTTTGCGGCAGCCTTTGGT
>Ga0310334_100459_pt1 | contig 10532 bp, 11 predicted proteins | sample LakMicMIDCLREDC7_FD_195548 | JGI IMG/M metagenome (GOLD analysis project Ga0310334, IMG submission 195548) | Enriched freshwater cyanobacterial communities from Lake Michigan, Michigan, United States - MI23.DCL.RED.C7 (v2) (version 2) | ecosystem: Environmental > Aquatic > Freshwater > Lake...
GATCAAGGGGTGGGGTGGAACCACCACCCGCAGGGACATGCTCATCGCTTCGCGGTGGGGTGGCGCCTTGCCATAACTTGAAGCACCACGCTAGGGCTGCCGTTGTCCCGCTCCGGAACGCCCCATCCGTCCAAGCCAGCCGGCCCAGTCCAACCAAAGGCTTGGCGGCTCTGGCTGAACGGCCTGAGGCGCCTAAGCCAGTCAGCCTTGACCTTGGGCCTGGTGGGGCTGATCGCCACTACGGCCCAGCTGGCTGGCCTGGCGGTTGAGCCGGCCTGGGCGATGACGGCACCGGAATTGCGCAGCCAGAAATCCCTGGTGGATTTGCAGATCGACATGCATGGGCGCAACCTGCAGCAGCAGGAATTCCTCAAGGCCCAGCTCGGCGGTTTCGATTTCAGCGGCGCCGACCTGCGCGGGGCCGTGTTCAACAGCAGCGACCTGCGCGCCAGCAACCTCAGCGGCGCCGATCTTGAGGATGTGGTGGCCTTCGCCACCCGCTTTGACGAGGCCGACCTGGGCAATGCCGTGTTGCGCAACGCCATGCTCATGCAAAGCCGCTTCACGGGCGCCCGCATTGAGGGGGCTGATTTCAGCGACGCCGTGATTGACCTGCCCCAGCAAAAAGCCCTCTGCGCCCGGGCCAGCGGCACCAATCCCCGTACGGGTGTGGACACCCGCGAAAGCCTGGGCTGTCGCTAGGCCAGGGGAAGCCTAGATTTCGTGTTCGGTTCCCCTGGTGACCAGCCAGGGGAGGAAACGGGGAAAGTCCGGTGGGGTGCGGGGAAACCAGGCATCGAGTCCGGCGCTGTCCCGCAGCTGTGAAGCGGAATCCTTCGGGGTTCAGCCCAGTCAGAACACCCGCCGAAGCCCACTACATCCCTGGCTCGGACCAGCTTTCCGGATGACCAACCTTCGCCTCGGCGCGGCCCTCCCCCTGGGAGCGGCTGCCCTGCTTCTGCTATCGGCAGCACCAGCTTCCGCCCACCATTTGATGGAGCTGTTGACACTGACCCCATCGCCCTTGAGCGGCCTGGTGAGCGGCCTGGCCCATCCCCTACTAGGCCCCGACCACCTGCTGTTCCTGCTGGCCCTGGGCCTGGTGGGGCTGCAGAAGCGCCTCAGCTGGATGGTCGGCCTGCTGGCCACGGGGCTGGCCGGCTCCTGCCTGGGATTGGCCCTGCCCGGCATTCCCCTAGCCGAACCCCTGGTGGCCCTGTCCTTGGTGGTGGTGGGTCTGGTCCTGCTGAAGCGCCTGCCGGCCCTGCTGCTGGTGCCCGCCTTTGCTTTGCATGGCTACGTGCTCAGTGCCGCGGTGATCGGCTGGGAACAGGGACCGATTTCCTTCTATTTGGTGGGCCTACTGATCAGCCAGGGGCTGCTGCTCACCGCCGCCCTCACCCTGGTGCGCAGCTGGGGCACGGGGCTCGGTGCTAGCCAGCTGAAGCTGGCTGCCGGGATCCTGATCGGTGTGGGCTCCAGCTTTGCCTGGTCGGCCTTGGTGCCCTAACCATGGTTGTCACTCCGCAACGGACCAACCCAACCCCCGAAGTCAGCCCCAACAGCCGGTCCCAAACCAGCCAGACCCGCTTGCCGGTGACGGTGGTGACCGGCTTTTTGGGGGCCGGTAAATCGACCCTGCTGCGCCAGTTGCTGTTGTCCAGTGGCCTGCGGCTCGCCGTGCTGGTGAATGAATTTGGCGAGGTGGGGATCGATGCCGAACTGATCCGCAGTTGCGGCTTCTGTCCGGAGGAGGAGCTGGACGGCCGGGTGGTGGAACTGGCCAACGGCTGCCTCTGCTGCACGGTGCAGGATGAATTCCTGCCGACGATGCAACTGCTGCTGCAGCGCGCAGACCAGCTCGATGGCATCGTCGTTGAAACCAGCGGCCTGGCCTTGCCCGAGCCCCTGGTGCAAGCCTTCCGCTGGCCCGAGATCCGCACCCGCACCCGGGTGACCGGTGTTGTGACGGTGGTTGATGGCGAGGCCCTGGCCCAGGGCCACGTGGTGGGTGATCCCGCCGCGATTGAGGCCCAGCGCCTGGCCGATCCCAGCCTCGATCACCTCAGCGCCATCGAAGACCTGTTCGATGACCAGCTGGTGGCCGCCGACCTGGTGCTGATCAGCCGGGCGGACTGCCTGGAAGCCGAACAGATCGCGGCCCTGCAAGCCCAGTTGACGGCGCGGCTTCGTGCTGGCGTCACGGTGCTGCCCATGGCCCGGGGCCAAGTGCCGGCGGCCCTGCTGCTGGGCCTCGACCGCGACCAGGGGGATGCAGGCCATGGCGATCACGGCCATGGAGAGCACGACCATCACGACCACGATCATCCCCACGGGGACAATCACGATCACGACGTTCACGGGCACCATCCCGACCACGATCACCCCGTCGACCAAGACCAAGACCACGACCATGACCATGACCACCATGGGCACCACGACCACAGCCATGTGGCGATGCAATCGGTGGCGCTACGGCTCGAGGGTCCTGTCGATCGTCAGGCGCTTGAAATCCTGCTGCGGAACCAAATCAATCGCCAGAACTTCCTGCGCTTGAAGGGGCGCGCCTGGCTGGCAGGCAAGGCCCAACCCCTGCAAATCCAAGCGGTGGGACCTCGGCTCGAGTGCTGGTTCGACCCCAAGGCCGCCGCCGCCGACCAGGAGCACCCCCCTGGTCTGGAACTGGTTGCCCTAGGACTCCAGGTCGATGGGGCTGCCCTGGAGCAGGAGCTGCGGGCCCTCCTGGGCGAGGTCTGAGGTCTAGGGACTGGCCTAGGGACTGGTCTAGGGACTGGCCTAGGGACTGGCCTAGGGACTGGTCTCGGGGCTGGGGCAGGCTCTGCACCTGGGTTCAACGCCAGGGGCGAGGGGCCGGTGATCCAGACCAGCTCCACCCGAAGGCCGGGAGTGATTGGGCTGGTTGCACTGGATGGGCAGGTTGGCCCTAATCCAGGGGGAAATTGCCTTTGATGCAATGGCTGTCCCAGCAGAGGCTGCGGTCGGGCTGCCAAAGGGGTTGCACTGGCCGCGCCGGGCCCTTGCCAGTCACCAGGGTCAAACCACCCCGGCCATCGGCGCGCAAGACCCAGCGCTCTCGGCCCACCTGGAGCCACCAATGGCGTCCCAGGCTCTCGATCGTGAGCCGGCAGGCCCGCCAGGGCCCCAGGGCCCTGCGGCACTGCAACGGCAGGGCGTGCTGGTCCATGGCCGCCGGGGAGACGGCCTTAGGCAAGCCTGCAAGGGCGGCCTCGGGGCCCTGGACCGGCTTCGGCGACCAGGGCCCCTGCAGCCCAGCGACCAGCGCCAAGGCAAGCCAGGGAACCATGGCTGGTCCAAGAGGATGATCTCCAGACTGCCGATCGGGGCTAGCTGGTTGCAGCCGGCCTGCCAAGATTTAACAATTGCCCTGGAGGTCCGGTGCCCGTCTACTCCGCCCGCGTTCTGGTCTCGCTGCGGCCATCGGTCCTGGATCCCGCCGGCGAGGCCACCAGGGCTGCCGCCGGCCGCTTGGGCGTGGAGGGGGTGGCCAAGCTGCGGATCGGCAAGGCCGTGGAGTTGGAGATTGAAGCGCCCGATCTGGAGACGGCGCGGGAACGGCTCAGCCTCTTGAGTGACCGGCTGCTGGCCAATCCGGTGATCGAAAACTGGACCCTGGAATTGGCCGCTGGCGGCCAGGGTCAGGACCCTTCCAGCCCCGTGGGGGAAGGCTGAAATGGCCATTGGCGTGGTGGTGTTCCCCGGATCAAACTGCGATCGGGACGTGCGCTGGGCAACGGAAGGCTGCTTGGGGGTGCCGACCCGCTTCCTCTGGCACGAGGAGCGGGATCTCAGCGGCCTCGATGCGGTGGTCATCCCCGGCGGCTTCAGCTACGGCGACTATTTGCGCTGCGGCGCGATCGCCCGCTTCGCGCCGATCCTGCAGGAGGTGGCGGCCTTCGCCGAGCGGGGCGGCCGGGTGCTGGGGATCTGCAATGGCTTCCAGGTGCTCACCGAGCTGGGCCTGTTACCGGGCGCCCTGACCCGCAACGAAAAGCTCCATTTTCTCTGCGAAGACACGTCCCTCCAGGTGTCTCCCGGCCATTGCCAGTGGCTCCAGGGCTATGGCGACGGCGAAACGATCCACCTGCCGATTGCCCATGGCGAAGGCCGCTACCAGGTGGATCCCGGCCAACTGCAAGAGCTGGAGGACTCGGGCAGGGTGGTGTTGCGCTACCAGGCCAATCCCAACGGCTCCCTGGGCGCGGTGGCCGGCCTCACCAATCGGGCCGGCACGGTGCTCGGCCTGATGCCCCATCCGGAGCGGGCCTGTGATCCCGCCACCGGCGGCCTCGATGGCCGCCGCCTGCTGGCCAGCCTGCTGGGCTGAGGGCCCCGGCTCAGGGATGCCAAGGGTTGATTGCAACCAGCCAAGCCCCTGCACTTGCCACCAAGGGGGCCGGATCTAGCCATAAAAAAAGGCCCCATCTGGGGCCTTTAAGGACCGTTGCGATCGCCGCTGGACTTGCCAGCGGCCAGGGCAAGCTTCAGTTGACGGCGGCGAAGAATTCCTTGCTGCCAACGGGATCGGGCTTCATCGTTTTTTCACCGGGGGTCCAGTTGGCGGGGCAGACCTCATCGGGGTGGGACTGCACGTACTGGAAGGCCTGGAGCACGCGCAGGGTTTCATCAACGCTGCGACCCACGGGCAGGTTGTTGATCGTGCTGTGCATGATCACACCATCGGGATCGATGATGAACAGGCCCCGCAGGGCCACACCGGCCTCGTCGTCGAGAACGTTGTAGGCGCTAGCGATCTCTTTCTTGAGGTCGGCGACCAGGGGATAGTTGATATCACCGATGCCGCCATTTTTGCGCTCGGTCTGGATCCAGGCCAGGTGGCTGAACTGGCTATCCACCGAAATGCCAAGCACTTCCGTGTTGCGGCTGGTGAAATCGGCGTAGCGATCGCTAAAGGCGATGATTTCTGTCGGGCAGACGAAGGTGAAATCGAGGGGATAGAAGAACAGGACCACATATTTGCCGCTGTAATCAGACAGTCGGATGGTCTTGAACTCCTGGTCGACCACGGCCGTGGCCGTGAAATCAGGGGCCTGTTGGCCAACCCGCAGGCAACCGGTGCTTGTCATGGGATCGGTGGGGAAAACGCGAGGGGATTAGCCAGGGGGAAAGTCGTCGCCAGGGGCACCGTTGGGACCCGAGCAGCCAAACCGTGAGTCACCATCCTTGACTCAAAGGGGACAGGGATCCGGAGGATTGACCCGGCCCAGGCGGCCAAGACCGAAGTCGGAACGACTTCCACTTGGTTCCGCAACAATTTATCACAGATCGCCAGGCCCTAGCCCTCCCCTAGGGTTGTAGGCAACGACACCTTGATTTGGCCGATGGCCTGGGATCCGGCGCTGCTGCGCAAATTCAATGCCACCGGCCACTTCCGCCTGCTGAATCAGGTTCGCAGCGAGCTCAAAGCTAACCCGATCAAACGGGCCGCCCCCTCCGCCGCCGACCAGGCGAATAGCCGGGGCGTGGCCACCGGCAAGCCCCTAGACCTGCGCTCCCAGGGCTACGGCCGCCGCCGCTCCTCAAGCTCAGGCTCCTCTGGCTCAGGCTCATCGGCCTCAGGCTCCTCTGGTTCAGGCTCCCCTGGCCAGTCCTCCTCGGCAGCCCTGGCCACTTCTACACCAACCCCGCTAGCGCCCCTGCCGGTTGCGCCCCTTCCCGAGACCACGGCCGTCCCTGCTGCCGAACCCAGTCCCTGGGGAAAGCGCAAGAGCACCCCAACGGCCGCCCCAAGCAGCAGCCCAATCCAAGGGAGCGCCGATCGAACCGAAGGAACCTCCCCGCTTGATGACAGTGCCCCGGCAGAGGCTGGCTCACGCAGCTTCCGCGACCGTCTCAACGCCATCCAAATGCGCTGAAGCGCCCCCTATCGGCTTGGTAGGGCATCGATCAAGCCTGTCGAGTTGAGGGGCTGGAGCCGAAGGATCTCTGCCACTGCCGCCATCAAGCTGTAAACCAACGGGCCAAGGCTGAGAGGTCCTCGTCGCCAAAGCCCGCCTCAATCAGGCGATCTTCCATGGCGGCAACCTGCTCACAGATCGGCAGTTGAAGATTCTGGACCGCAGCCGTGCCCAGGGCGATCGCCAAATCCTTCCGGTGCAGGGCCAGCTTGAACCCCAAGGGGAAGCGACCTTCGAGCATGCCCAGGGAGCGGTTGTCCAGGGCCCAGGAGCCCGCAGCGCCAGGGCGCAGGGAGGCCACCACAGTCTCCATCGGTAAGCCCAGCCGTTGGCCGAGGGCCATGGCTTCGGCCACGGCCGCGTAGCAGCCCGCCACCAGGACTTGGTTGACGGCCTTGACCTGCTGGCCCGAACCAATCGGCCCAAAGTGGGTCACCGTCGTACCAACGGCCTCCAACAGGGGCCTGGCGCGCTCCACCAGCGTCGCCTCGCCACCCACCAGAACCGACAGGGTTGCCGCTTTGGCCCCTTCGGTGCCGCCGGTGACGGGGGCATCGAGGCAACCGATCCCAGCGGCCTGGAGCCGGCGATCGAACTCCTGGGCCTGGGCGGGCTCAACCGTGGAGAAATCGATCACAAGCGCGCCTGGCCGCAGGCTGGCCGCGGCGCCCTGATCGCCAAACAGCACGGCTTCTGCGGCAGCCCCATCAGAGACGCAAAGGCACAGGATGGTGGCGTTGGCGGCCGCCTCGGCGGGACTAGCAGCCCGGGCGGCACCGGCCGCGGCAAGGGCTTCTTCGGCGCTCCGGCTGCGGGTATGGACCGTCAGGGGGTAGCCGCTCGCCAGCAGGTTGGCGGCCATCGGCGCCCCAAGCTGGCCCAAACCAATGAAACCAACCGAGGGCAACGGGTCGCCAGCCATGGCCAAAGCTGTCTCAAGGGGGACTGGGAAAGGGTGCCACCCAGGGCCGCCAGGAACCACGGCCATTGCCGGCGTTGGGCCACGTTCGACCAGCCGGGAGGCGTCCCTGCTGGGTTCAGCAAGCCGAGAGGATCAGCTGGGCAAGCGAACGGACTACCAGCACAAGGGCTTGAGCAGCTCCCAAGCAAGGGGACCCATGGGGATTGGGCCTGGGTTTGCTGGAGCCCAGCAAAACTCCTGAACGGTCGGTGTACGGCCAGCCCAAGGGCTGTCAGGGAACAGGGTTCGCTTAAGGGGCTGGAGTAGCCCGCACCTCCAAGCCATTCGATGCTCAAGGCTTATTGACAGGGCTGGGGCAGCCAACTCGGAGTATCGATGCCACGGGGGTAGGGCCCCTGTGATGCAACCAACACCAGGGCCTGCATCGCCCAGGGCTGCGTTCTGGTCCCCTCTGACCCATGGTGTGATCGACCGTTCTGCCCAGCCCATGACCAGCAGCCAGGAAGCCAGCCCCCTCGACGCAGACGTGAGCCCGGCAATCCGCTCAGTGCTCGATGCCATGGAAGCCGCTGAGATCAGCCCCGAGGACGCCCTCCAAATCAGCCTGGTGCTCTTGAACTTTGTGGAGGAGCACCACCTCCTCAACCTTGAAGAATTCCTCGCCGATGACCAGCCCGATGCCATCAGCATCGCCGTTTGGGCCGCGGACAGTGCCCGGCTCAAGGCCGCCCGGGAGCTGGTCGAGGAGGTGCTCGGGGATGACGAAGGGGACGACGAGGACGGCGAAGATGATGGCGACGAGGGCGGTTCCGTGGACGACCTCCTTGAAAGCGACGGCTGAGTTGGGGGTCGCTGGCGGGAAAGCCCCTAAGGGCGGGCCCCAAACGCCGCCCAGGGGTTTCTGGTGGCCTGGGTAGCCGCTAGGTCGTCCTGGCCCCTAGGGCCATCCCCCCTGCTGGCTGATCGATCCACTGCGGCGTAGGGGCCCCATCTGCCCGGAACAGGGCCAAGGAACAGGACAAAGGAACAGGATCAAGGAAAAGGAGCAAGGAACAGGGCCAAGGATTGGTGGAACTAGCGAAGGGAGATCAGCGTCGAGGAGGAGCGGGGCCCCACGGGGCTGGGCATGGGCCCTGGGCCAACGCCCAATCAGGGAGCCCCCAAGGCGGCCCTCCAGGCCAGCCCGCGAATCGGTGGGGCCCTGGGCTGTTTGGGCGCCATTGCTCGATCCAGCGATCGATGCCAAACGCTCCCAACCTCTCGCCTATAGGGGCAGCATCACGCTCCTGGCCCCGATCTCCCTTCCAGCTCCCGTTCCACCCCAGGCCATGACCAGCACCAGTCCCAACGGCAACGGCACCAGGCCCGTCCCCGCGGCCAGGCCAGGCCAGATGCCCACCGCCTTGGAACTAATTCGCCGGGCAGAAGCCGGGGCTCCTGCGCCAAGGGTTGAACAACCGACCAGGCCCCAGCTCCCCGAGCTACCCGGCCCAACCGCCTCAGCAACCCCAGGCCTGTTCTCTGCCGACCAAACAGCCGCCCTAGCCGCTCCCCTCAACCGGGCCCATGTGCAAACCCGCTCCCAGGCGGGACGCAGCCTGAGTTACCTGGAGGGCTGGGTTGCCATCCAAGAAGCGAACCGAATCTTTGGCTTCGATGGCTGGGAGAGGGAAACGATCGAGCTCCGCTGCGTGAGCGAAACCAGGCGGCCGCTGGGCCGGGAGCAAAAGCCCGGCTGGGGGGTGACCTACATCGCCCGGGTGCGCATCCGGCTGGGCTGCCAGGCCATGGGGGCGGCCCGCTTGGTCCGAGAGGGGAGCGGCGCCGGCCATGGCATCGACGGGGACTTGGGCCTGGCCCATGAATCCGCCCTCAAGGAAGCCGAAACCGACGCGATGAAACGGGCCCTGATGACCTTTGGCAATCCCTTTGGCTTGGCCCTCTACGACAAGCAGCAGCGGCAGGTCACCAGTTCGGTGCGGCAGGAGCGGGCCATTCAGGTGCTCGGCGCCACTGGTCAGGCTGGTCAATCGCAACGACTGGGGCAGGCGGGTCTGACCGGGCCAAGGGGGCAGGCCCTAGCCCCTGGTCGATCCCCAAAAGAAACCGCCGCTACCGCCCTAACTCCAGCCGAGATCCAGGGGGTTCACACCGCGATCAGCAGGCTCACCCGCCCCCAGGTGGAGGCCCTGGTGACGGCCTTCCGGCAGCGCTTTCGTCTGGCCGAAGGGACCTCGGTAGCGGCTGCGATTACCCAGAAGCAACACCATGACTGGGTTGAGGCGTTCTTGGTGCAGGTGGGTGGTGATGGGCAGCCGTTGAAGTGATGGCTCCTGGTTGTTCAGGCGAGCCATAGCGGTTCAGTTCGATGATCAAAAGCGCTTTGCCGAGGGCGTTCTGGAGCAGGCGAAACAGCATGCGGATCTGGCCGGGGCAGACCACAAGACCGTTGTGGAAGCCGTTGCCAAGGGTGACAGCTAGGCAGGGACGCCCTAAGCCCGGGCCCCCTGCTCAACGCGCCGCTGCTGGTGGCCGATCACCAGCAACAGCAGGCTGATCGCGCCGAGCAATCCCACCAGCAGGGCTGCAACAACCAGGGTGCCCGCCAGGCCACTGGCGTAGGTGTCGGTCATCACCTCGATGGCCTTGGCCGGCAGGTCTTTGGCGTGACTCAGCATGCCGCTGCCCAGGACCGCCCGCACCTTGGCTTCGAGTTCGGAACTCCAAACGGTTGTGGAGCCCAGCTTCAGCACCTGTTCATGCAGGTTGGCGGATCCGAAGCCGTCCACCATCGCGCCGCTGGCGGCGAAACCCAAGGCGAAACCAAACTGTCCGGTGGTGGTGCGGAAGGCCGTTACGGGGCCGAGTGCGCCGGGCGGAGCCTCCTGGACGAACAAGGCCGACTGGGGCACGGCGATCAAGGCCAGGCCACTGCCCACCAGCACCATCGGCATCACCAGGGAGCCATAGGAGCTGTCGGCGCGGATCGCGGCAAACCACAGCAGCCCGAGCACGAGAATCACGATGCCACCAGCCATCAGCTGGGTGGTGCGGCGACTGGACCCCATCAGACGGCCCGCCGGCACAGCGCCAACGGCAAAACAAACGAGCAAGGGGAGCTGGGCCAGGGCAACCTGACTCGTGCTGAAGTGCTGGACCAGCTGCCAGAAGTTGCTCGTCTGAAGCTGCACCACGGCCCAGGCGAAGTTAGACGCGATGGCGCTCACGATCGCCGCAGTGAAGCAACCACGGCGGTACAGCGCAACCGGGAAGAGCGGCTCCTGACGGCTGCGCTCGATCAGCAGATGGACGCCGAACAGCACCACCCCAGACAGGGTGGGCACCAGGAACTGCGGCGCGGTGAAACCCTTTGCTGCGTGACTCACACCGGTGAGAACGAGCACCATCGCCGCAGCGATGCTGACCAGCCCTGGCCAATCGGCCCTGAGTTTGGGATTGGCGGGCATCTCAGGCAACAGCACGGGCAGCAACGGCAGACAAAGCGCCGCGAGCAGGGGCACCAGGCCCAGGGCCAGGCGCCAGCTGCTATTGGCCAACAGGCCACCGATGAGCGAGGCGGCGATAAAGCCAGTGATGGTCCAGAGGTGCCACACGCCCAAAGCCTTGCCCAGCTGCTCGGGACGGCTCACGAC
>Ga0310334_100464_pt1 | contig 10480 bp, 9 predicted proteins | sample LakMicMIDCLREDC7_FD_195548 | JGI IMG/M metagenome (GOLD analysis project Ga0310334, IMG submission 195548) | Enriched freshwater cyanobacterial communities from Lake Michigan, Michigan, United States - MI23.DCL.RED.C7 (v2) (version 2) | ecosystem: Environmental > Aquatic > Freshwater > Lake...
CCCCCCTTGAGCCACTTGTCGGTGATCTCGACCTGCCAGCCCCCCTTGATCACCTGATCGAAGATGCCGAACTCGTAGCGGATCCCGTAGCCCGTCGCCGGAATCTCCAGCGAGGCGAGGGATTCGCTGTAACAGGCCGCCAACCGCCCCAGGCCCCCGTTGCCCAGGCCGGGCTCCTCCTCGACCGCAAACACCTGGTCGGGATCGGTGATGCCGAACCGGGCCAGGGCCTCGGCCGCCTCGCTCTGCAGACCCAGCATCAGCAGGTTGTTGGCCAGCTGGGGACCGATCAGAAACTCGGCCGACAGGTAGGCCACCGCCTTGGGCCGTTTCTGACGCAGCAGGTCCTTGGAAGCCAGATGGCGGTTCATCAGCCGGTCCCGCACCGCATAGCTGAGCGCCATGTAGAGGTCATGGGGGCTGACGTCGACAGCACTGCGGCCCAACGAAAAGAACAGGTGCTCGGCGATCCCCTCGAACAGGTCATCGGCGGTCAGGCCGGTGCGCTGCCGGTCACTGAAGCTGGCCGGTAGCGGAACGGCCGAGCCGAAATCCTGGCGTTGGGGTTGGGTCGAGGTCATGGCGACGCCGTGCGAGGGCTGTTGCACCCAAGCTGGCCAGCAGGCGTTAAGGCGGCAACAAGGCGCCGCTGGCTTCAGCTTTGTTTCACTTGCCGAGCGTGCCGGTGCGGCCGAGCATGGGACTGGCTGTGCCTGCCCGATCCCCCTGCGCCATGGCCGCTCCTGAACCCCAGCCAGCGATCCTGATCTGCGGACTGGGCAAGCTGGGACAGGCCTGCCTGCGGCGACTGCAGGGCTTTGATGTGGCCCTGCTGGCCATGGACCGCCACGCGCCCGACTGGCACGACCCCGAGCTGGCCCATGGCCTGCGGGCTCCCGTGGTCATCGGCGACATGCGCCGCGCCCACCACCTGCGGCAGGCCGGAGCAACCGGCGCCCGCGCAGTGCTGCTGCTCAGCTCGGAGAGCACGGTCAACCTCGAGGCGGCCCTGCAGGTCAGGCTGCTCAATCCAACGGCCCAGATCGTTGTGCGGGCCTCGGGCGAGCAGCGCCAGTTGGGGGATCTGCTCGAGCAGCGCCTGGCCGGAATCAGTGTCGTCGACCCTGTGAACCTGATGCGCTGGGCCCTGCTGCAGGCCCTGCGGCCCGGCGATGCCGCCGCCCGCTTTGACGCCGATGGCCAGGCCCTGAGCGTGTTTGAGGGGGTCTGGCAGGACCGGCGCTTTCAACGGCCGCTGCTGCTCGATCAGCTCAGCACCGGGTGGCTGGTGGCACCGCTGGCCTTTCAGGGCAGCCAGCCCAGCCCGGGCAGCCCCCCTGCCGATCTGGCCCCCAGCCAGGTTGGCCGCTGGCGCCTGCGCCGGCCCAGCTGGTTGCGCCAACCCAGCTGGTTCCGGCGGCCGGTGCTGGATCAGCGCAGCCGCCGGCTGGGGCTGCTGGCCATTGCCCTGGCCGTGGTGGTGCTGATCGGCATCGGCCACTTTGCGGCGGGGTCCAGCTGGCAGCAGGGGGTGTTCGTGACCCTGGCCCTGCTCAAGGGCGAATTCGTCGATCCGGTGAACGCGGTCCTGGGCGGCCGGCCCCTGGGCAGCGGCGGCGACACCTGGTTGGTGGGCGGCACCCTGCTGCTGTCGCTGCTGGGCACCGTGCTGACCTCGGCCCTGGTGGCGGTGATCCTGGAGCGGTTGCTCAGCGCCCGCTTCGGGCTGACGGTCAAACCGCGGCTGCCCCGGGGGGTGCAGCCGATCCTGCTGGTGGGTGGCGACGGCCTGGCCGACGCCCTCAGCAGCGAGCTGCAGCGCGAGGGCTACAGCGTCTGGGCGGTGGACGCCCAATCGCCCGCCCTTGAGCAGGCGCAACGCAGCCTCAAGCGGCGGGGGGTGCTGGCGATCGGCATGCTCTCGGGCGATCTGCTGGCCAATGTGCAGGGGGTGCTGGCCCTGCAGCAGTGCTGGCCCGCGGCGCGGCTGGCCATGGTGACCAGTGCCGAGCAGGCGGCCGAACAGCTGGGTGAGCTGCTCGGCGGGGTGACGGTGATCTCGAGCCTCAGCCTGGCGGCCGACGTGGTGGTGGCCACCGCCTTCGGCGAGCGGGTCGAAGGCGTCTGGCCGATCGGCGAGGCCATGGGGCTGCTGGTGCGCTATCGGGTCAACCCCGGCGACACCCTGTGCGGCCTGACCCTGGCCCGGGTGCAGCACGGTTACGGGGTCACCGCCATTGCCCTGAAGCGTCCCTCGCGGGGCGACGGGCTGGCGCTGCCACCGGTGGATCTGGTGCTGGCGAGCGGGGATCAGCTGCTGATCCTGGCCACCCTGGCCGGGCTGCGCCGGATCGAACTGGGCCAGCTGCAACCGCCCAGCCAGCGGCTGCGCCTGCGCCTGCCCCGTCCCCTGCCCGACGGGCGCCTGTTCGAGGTGCACCGCAACCTGGCCCGCTACCTGGGCTGCAGCGTCGAGGCGGCCCATGGCCTGCAGTTGGGCCTCCAGTGGCAGGAGCTGGCGGTCGATCCCGACATCGGCGCCCTGCTGGTGGACAGCCTGGGGCGGCTGGGACTGGACCTGGAGCTCGAGCCAGAGGCCAAGCTGGTCCCATGAACACCCTGACGATCCGCCGGCCCGACGACTGGCATGTGCACCTGCGCGACGGGGCACTGCTGCAGACGGTGGCGCCGGCCACAGCGCGGCAGTTCGGCCGGGCGATCGTGATGCCCAACCTGCGCCCGCCGATCACCACCGCGGCGGCGGCGCGCGACTACCGCGAGCGCATCCAGGCGGCCGTGCATGCAGGCGGCGGCGAAGCCCTGGCGGCGGCTTTCACCCCGCTGATGACGGCCTACCTGACCGAAACGATCGACCCGGCCGATCTGGAGCTGGGCCACCGCCAGGGGGTGCTGACGGCGGTCAAGCTGTATCCAGCGGGTGCCACCACCAACTCGGACGCGGGTGTGCGCGACCTGGGTGCGATCACGCCGGTGCTCGAGACCCTCGAGCGCATCGGCATGCCGCTGCTGATTCACGGCGAGGTCACCGACAGCGCCATCGACATCTTTGACCGCGAGGCGGTGTTCATCGAGCGGGTGCTGGAGCCCCTGCTGCGGCGCCACCCGGGGCTCAAGGTGGTGCTGGAGCACATCACCACCAGCGACGCGGTCGACTTTGTGCGCACCGGGCCGGCCAACCTGGCCGCCACGATCACGCCCCACCACCTGCACATCAACCGCAACGCCCTGTTTGCCGGCGGCCTGCGGCCCGACATGTACTGCCTGCCGGTGGCCAAACGGGAGCTGCACCGCCTCGCCCTGCGGGCCGCCGCCACCAGCGGCAATCCGAAGTTCTTTCTAGGCACCGATTCGGCCCCCCACGAACGCCATGCCAAGGAAAGCGCCTGCGGCTGCGCCGGGATCTACAACGCCCCCTTTGCCCTCGAGAGCTATGCGGCGGTGTTTGACGCCGAAAACGCCCTCGATCGGTTCGAGGCCTTTGCCAGCGAACACGGGCCCCGCTTTTACGGCCTGCCGCTCAACGACGGCACGGTGACCCTGGAGCGGACGCCCCAGACCGTGCCCGAGCACATCGACGCGCTGGTGCCCTTTCATGCGGGCGAGACCCTGAACTGGCAGTTGGTCTGAGATCGGCTGCAAACCTGCAGCAGCAGCACCGTTACCACCGCCAGGTGGATTAAGCCAAGTCGATCGGCAAACCCAGCGGCATGGTGATGGCTTTACCGCAGTTTCAGCGGGGCTGCGGCCTGGGCAATCGCCTGTTCATCTGGGCCCGATGCCGGGTGTGGTGCCAGGAGCACCAGGGCCAACCGATCAGCCCCATCTGGTTCAGACCGGCCATCGGACAAGCGTTGCGTCGTCTGCCGCAGCTGTGCCGTCAGAACGGGGCCATCGATCTGCTCAATCCAACCCTGCTGGGCTGCTTTCAACCGACAGCTGACGATCTCCCGTGGTGGCAAGGCCTCTGGCAGGGCCTGGGGCGACGCCGGATCAGCGAAACCCAGCTGACAGCCGGCCAGCCCCCGTCCGGCCGGCACCTGGTGCTGTTTGACCAGCCGACTTACTCCTTCGACAGGCTGAACCCCCACTGGCGCCAGTTGCATCAGGACCTTGAGGCGATCACCCGGCCAAGGCACCGACGCCGGGTCGCCGCCCTGCCCCCAAGCCTGATCGGTCTGCATGTGCGCTGCGGTGATGGCTTCCGGCCGCCCCCGGACGCAGACGACAACTTTGGCTGGGTGGGCTGGCTGCAGCAGACCCCCATCAGCTGGTTCGTGGAAACCCTGCAACAGCTGCGCGCGCTGCTGGGCAGCCCCGTGCCTGTGCTGCTGGTGTCTGACGGGAGCGTCGCCCAGCTGGAGCCGCTGCTGGCCCTGCCCCAGGTGCACCTGCTGCGACCCACGACCGCGATCGTTGATCTGTTAGCCCTGGCCCGCTGTCGGTTGATTCTTGGCTCAGGGTCGTCCAGCTTTTCGGCCTGGGCCTCCTTTCTGGGTCAAACCCACGCCCTCACAGCCCCCGGCCATCCCTTCACCCGTTGGGGCCTGGAACCGCAGTGCGGACAAGTGGTCGCTGCCCACAACCCCCGCGACCCGAGCTGCAGCCTGCCGCCGGCTCTGCTGCGGGATCTGGCGAGCCGGCTTCCCTGAGCAGCCCGGCCCGGCTGAGGTTCCAGCGCTGAATGGCAATGGCCCCAGCGCTGCGGGCCGCCTGCAGATCGCGCTGGGCGATCAGCACCTCAAGAATTGGGGCCACCTGGGCCCGGTAGCGCAGCTGGGCATCGCGCACCGCCTGCTCGCCGGCCTGCACCGCAGCCTGGGCCGCCCGGATCTGCTCGCCGGCGGCCTGATGGGTGGCGTACCAGGTCTGAACGTTCTGAACGATGGTCTGCCGTGCTTGATCCAGGTCCAGCTGGCGCAGCTTGGCCAGGGTGCCGGCCAGCCGAGCCGACTCGCGGCTGACGCCGCCATCGAACAACGGCTGGCGCAGGCCGATGAAGCCGCCCCAGTTGTAAAAGCCGCCGCTGAACGAACCGCTGCCGCTGCCGCTGGCCGTGGCGCTACCGACCCCCCCCAGGCTGGCCTGGGCGGTGCCGCTGAGCACCGGCAGGTTGAGGCTGTTGCCGCCGTAGCCCGCCCCCAGCTGCAGCCCCACGCTGGGCAGCATCTGGGCCCGGGCCTCTTGTTGGCGCTGCAGCTGAACCTGACGCTGCTGGGCCAGGGCCTCCAGCAGGGGCCGCTGGGCCAGGGCGCGCTGCAGGCTGGCGTCCAGGCCCAGGGGCCAGGGCTGGGCCGGCAGCAGTGGATCGCGGGCCCGCACCGCCTGCTCGGCCGGCAGGTTGAGCAGGCGCGCCAGGGCGCTACGGGCGACCTGTTGCTGGCTGCGGGCCTCGCTCAGGCCGGCCCGATCCCGCTCCACCAGGGTTCGGGCCTGCAGGGTGTCGATGCGGGCCGCCAGCCCGCGGCGGCGAATCGCCCCCGCATCGCGCTGCAGGGTCTGCGACAGCTGCAGGGCCTGCTGCCAGACCGGCAGGAGGGCATCGGCCACCTGCAGATCCAAGTAGGCCGCCGTGATCGCAAATCGGCTGCCCCGCTGCTGCTCGCTGCCCTCGGCGCGGGCAGCAGCGAGGGCAGCCTGGGCCGCCTGCCGCTGGGGGCCGCGGCCAAAGTCGATCAACGGAAAGGTCAGCGACAACCCCAGATCGCCAAACGTGTTCTGGGCGACGGCGTAACCGTTAGCGCCCAGGTTGAGGTTGAGATTGCCGATGAGCGGCAGGTTGCTCACCTGAGAGGCGCTGGTACCGACCTGGACGTAACTGCCCACGGCCAGCAGGTCGAGCTTGGGCAGAAACCGGGTCTGGCCAGACCGACCTGGGCCTCGCCCTGGCGCACGAGCACGGCGCTGCCGGCCAGGGCCAGCGAGCGCTCGAGCCCCAGCTGCAGCGCCTGCTCGAGACTCAGCTCGAGCGGGGCCGGCAGTTCGGACGCCAGCACGGCCGCCGGGGCCAGCACGGGCGATGCCAACGCCAGCACCGAGATCAGGCTGCGCCAGGCGGCGACACAAAGCACGCTGTCAACTCGGGCGGTGGCCGTTACGGCACCGATCAGATCTGGCTTGTGCAGCCTGTTGATGCGAGGTCTTGAGCTGCTGCCAATGGCCGCCGTAACGCTGGCAAGCGGGGTCTGGGCCCTGCTGCCGGGGGTACCGGGCGATGTGCACGGCGGGGCCCTGCTGCTGGAACCGGACAGCCGCCTGGGGGTCTACGCCCGCAGCCCCGGCCAGGTGCAGCAGCTGCAGGTCGCGGTGGGGCAGCGGGTGCAGGCCGGCCAGACCCTGGCCACGATCAACCGCATTGACCAGGTGGCCCCAGGCGGCGGGGTGCGCGGCAACGACAGCGAAGCCCTGCAGCTGCAAGAGGCGGCGATCGGTCGCCAACGGCAGGCCCTGCGGCTGGCGATCACCAACCTCAAGCGCAGCAACGGCCCGATCGGCAGCCAGGTGCGCGCCCTCGAGGCCCTGCGCCGCGACGAGGTGATCCCCCGCTACAGCCCGCTTTGGGTGGGGGCCCAGGACCTGTACCTGCGCAACCAGTCCCAGTTGTCATTACTGCAAAGCCAGGTGGCCGAGCTCGAAGCCACCCTGGCCGAACTACAGGCGCAACGGGCCAGCCAGTTGGTGCGAGCCCCCGCCGCCGGCGTGGTGCTGAGCCTGAGCGCGGCCCCCGGCCAGGCGCTGCTGGCCGGCCAGCGCATCGCCATGATCGGCCCGGGCCCGGCGCCCACAAGCCAGCCCCGCCGGGCCATGGCCCTGTTCACCCAAGCCGATGCGACCCGGCTGCGACCCGGCATGACCCTGCTGCTGGAACCCCAGCTGCAGACCCGTCACCTGTACGGCGGCACCAACCAGCGCTACGGCAGTGTCATTGGCCGCATCAGCGCGATCGCACCAGCAGCAGCCGATCTCGACGAGGTAAGCCGGGCCGTGGGCAGCACCGCTCTGGCCACCAGCCTGCTGGCCAACAGCCACCAGGAAGCCTTTGGCGAGGGCGGCAACCCCCTGGCCACCCTGGGTGACAAGGCCACCGCGCCCATGGTGCTGGTGACCGTCGCCCTGCAACCGGCCGCCACCCCCAGCGGCCTGCGCTGGAGTGAGGGCCAGGGACCCGATCTACCCCTAGAAAACGGCACCCCGGCCAGCGCCCGGGTCGATGTGGATCGGCGCTCGGCCCTGAGCTATGCCCTGCCGTTTGTGCGCTGGCTGACGGGGGTGGAGCGATGAGCCGCAACCCCCTGGCCGCCTGGAGGGCCCCGGCCCCCTGGATCGCCCTGCTGCTGCTGGCGATCACCGCCGCCAGCAGCCCGCCCCGTCAATGGTTCTGGTTGACGCTGCTGGTGATCGTGCTGGTCGTGGGCTGGCTGCAGCTGCTGCGCAACCTGCGACGGCCTGGCCCGTGAACCCCCATGGCCTGCGGGCCGCGCTGGTGATTGGCCTGGCGGCAGCCCTGAGCAGCGCCATTGCCGGCGGATTGGGACTGGGGGGCCAATCCACCACCTTTGCCGTGGTGATCGCAGCCGTGGTGGTGCGGCCCGACTTTGGGCGCTGGCCCCTGGCCCTGTACCCCGTGCTGATCGTGCTGATGGGTCTGTGCATGGGCTTCGGCACGCTGACCGCCCAGCTGCTGGCGGGCATGCCGGAGGTGGTGCTGTTTGCCCTGGTCACCGTGGTGCTGCGCATCGCCGCCCTGCTGCTGCCAGGCAAGCTGCAGATGCTGGCCAACGTGGTAACCCTGGGGGGGGTGCTGCCCCTGTTGAGCTCAGACCCCAGCTGGAAGGCCTGGGGCCAGGAATTGGCCGCCATCGCCCTGGGCCTGGCGGTGGGCACTCTGGTCCAGATCAACCTGGCCCCCGCGATCAGCAGGGCAGCAACAGCTGAAGCCCCTGCACCGGCTCCAGCCCCTGCAGCAGCCCCTGATCCACCCCCGGCCGAGCGCCTCAGGGCCGGCCTGCGATCACCGCTGTTCTGGCGCAAGACCGTGCTGTTGACCCTGGCGCTGCCGATCGGCCAGGGGCTGGGGGCGCTGACCCCGAAATACCTTTACTTCGGGGTGCTGCTATTGCTGAACGACACCACCGCAGCGACTGCCGAGCGGGTGCGCGACCGCATCATTGGCGTCAGCCTGGGGGTGCTGATGCCCCTGCTGGTGTTCAACACCTTTGGACTCAGCACAGTGTCGACTGGCCTGGTGCTGGGCGGCACGGCCGCGTTGATGACCGTGCTGCGGCTGGACCGCCACCTGAACACCGCCCTGTTCTCGAGCGCCATCGCCTTTAGCGGCTACGGACCGCTGGTGGCCTGGTACATCCCCAACCGCTGGCTGGACTATCTGATGGGCTCGCTGCTGGCCCTGGCCGCCGCCTTGTGGCTGCCGCCAAACGCAACGAGCTGTTGCGCGGCCCCACGGCAGGGGCCACCGCCCGCTTAACAACGCAGGGGGCGACCTGTTCTGGCCCAGCGCCGGCCATGGCCTTCTTTGTCCAGCTGACCGAGGCCATCAGCCGCCACCAGAGCCTGCTGGTCACCGGCCTCGATCCCAACCCCGAACTGCTGCAGAGCTGGGCCGCCGCCCGGGGGCTGGCGGGCCGGTCATTGCTGAGCCAGGCGCGGCACTGGATCAAGGCCGTGGTCGAGGCCACCGCACCCCTGGTCTGTGCCTTCAAACCGAGCCTGGGTTTTTACCAGGCCCTGGGCCCGATCGGCCTCGAGCTGCTGGCCGAGGTGCGGGACCTGGTGCCCAACGACATCCCGTTGATCATCGATGCCAAGCACGGCGACCTGAACAGCTCATCGGCGCTGGCCCACTACCTGTTCAAGGACCTGGGCGCCGATGGGATCACCCTCTCGCCCCTGGCGGGCCAGGACATCGCCGCGCCGTTTCTGCTCTACCCGGACAAGGCGGTGGTGATCACCTGCCACAGCTCCAATCCGGCGGCCCGGGTGCTGCAGCACTACCCAGGCGAGCAGGGGCCGCTGTTTCTGCACATCGTGCGCGAAAGCCAGCTGTGGGCCACCCCCGAGCAGCTGCTGCTCGAGGTGGGCACCAGCGATGCGGCGGTGCTGGCGGCGGTGCGCCAGGCGGCACCGCAACGGTTCGTGTTGCTGCGCAGCCTCTGGGCCGAAGAAGACCAGCTGGAACCCCTGCTGCAGGCCGGTTTGAACGACGCCGGTGACGGCCTGCTGCTCCCCCTGCCCCAGAACCTGCTGGTCGAGGACGACCTGGCCGAGCGCGCCGACGCCCTGCGGCGCCAGATCAACGCCTGCCGCACCCGCCTGGCCCGCCAGCCCGAGCGCAACGACAGGGCCCAGGCCAGCTGCGCCGTGTGGCTGCCGACCCCGGTATCCCCCCAGGACGACCCGCTGGCGCCGTTGATCGTCGATCTGTTCGACATCGGCTGCCTGCTGTTCGGCGAGTACGTGCAGGCCAGCGGCGCCGTCTTCAACTACTACATCGACCTGCGCCAGATCATTTCGGACCCCAACCTGTTCCACCGGGTGCTGCACGCCTACGGCACCCTGCTGCAGGGCCTGCCGTTTGATCGCATCGCGGGCATTCCCTACGGATCGCTGCCCACCGCCACCGGGCTGTCATTGCAACTGCACAAACCGTTGATCTACCCCCGCAAGGAGGTCAAGGCCCATGGCGCCCGTCGCCTGATCGAGGGCGATTTCGAGTCGGGGGACCGGGTGGTGGTGGTCGACGACATCCTGATCACCGGCGGCAGTGTGCTCGAGGGCATCGCCAAGCTCGAAAGCTCGGGCCTGGTGGTCAGCGACGTGGTGGTGTTCCTGGACCACGGCGGCGACCACGACCGCCACGCCAAGGAACGGCTGGCCCAGGCGGGCTACAGCGTCCACGCGGTGCTCGACATCACCCGCATCACCCAGGTGCTGCAGCAGGCAGGCAGACTCGAGGCCGACCAGGTGGCCGCCCTGCTGCCCGGTGCCCATCACCCCTAAGGGCAGTTCAGACACGGGACCGCCAGCCTTGAAATCGATCTCGGATCCGTTTCTGAAACGGCCGGTGTTCACGCTGGTCTGCAGCCTGCTGGTGCTGCTGGCCGGCCTGGTCGCCCTGCCATTGCTGCAGGTCGAGAACCTGCCGCCGATCGCCCCCAGCCGGGTCAGCGTGCGGGCCGGCTACCCCGGCGCCAACCCCGAAATCGTCGAGCAGGGCGTCACCTCGATCCTCGAGAAACAACTCAATGGCCTGGAGCGGCTGGAGACGATCCGCTCGACCAGCTCGGCCAACGGCACCTCCATCAGCCTGAGTTTTGACGGGGGCAGCCCCGAACTCAACCAGATCAACACCCAGAACGAGGCGGCGGTGGTCGCCCGCCTGCTGCCGGCCAGCGTGGCGCGGCAGGGGGTGCAGGTGCGGCGCAGCAGCGACGACGTGCTGATG
>Ga0310334_100468_pt1 | contig 10442 bp, 9 predicted proteins | sample LakMicMIDCLREDC7_FD_195548 | JGI IMG/M metagenome (GOLD analysis project Ga0310334, IMG submission 195548) | Enriched freshwater cyanobacterial communities from Lake Michigan, Michigan, United States - MI23.DCL.RED.C7 (v2) (version 2) | ecosystem: Environmental > Aquatic > Freshwater > Lake...
CATCGTGTCGATTCGACCAAGGGGCCCTCTCTTATGTTGTGCACACGCCGATTCGGGTCACGACCCAGGATCAGGCCAGCCATGCCTTCGTTTTTTCTGAAGGCGAAGGCCACCGTGCCCGCGTCGACGGCGACGGTTACACAATTCGGCCTGGCGCAGCCATATTTATTCCACAAGAAGTTGCTAATGTTGAGGTTGAAACGGGCAATTATGCTGGAATTGCCTTCAGTTTGACAGCCGAGTGTTTGACGGCTGCTTTCAACTCTTTTAAGCCGCTTGACAGCCATCATCACGATCAACTAGAGGGCCTCCTTGGCCATCCAACCGTGTTCTCCCCTGGCAACCATCCTGAAAAGACCTTGCTCCAACAATTTAAATCGCTTGTTGCATTGCTTGATTGTGTGATGGATCGCCATGGTCGCTTGCTAGTGCCCTTTCCCATCGGTGACCTGCTAGCAGCTCGCATTGTGGCGTTGTTGGTGCCGGACTTGGTCTGCAATGAAGCCGCACTCAAGTACGACTTTCGTGATGGCAGGGCTGATCCCCGCTTCGATGAACTGATCGACTACATTCGCGCTCACCTCAACCAGCCCCTAAGCCTGACGGATCTCTCCATCCACAGTGGCCTATCGCGCAGCCAGCTTGCCCAGGCATTTAGGTACTACTTTGGCTGCAGCACCATGACATGGATTCAGCAGGAGCGAACCAAGAGCCTGAACCAGTTGTTTTTTAAAAGTTAAGCTCTGCAGGTTGAATTTGCTTGGGCTGAGATCTTCTGGTGCTGTTTCTTACCCAGCCTTTCCCGATGCCGCCAGGGGCGATATCGGCGATGCACTAAATGCGCCAAGTGCACGTCTTTCTAAATGCCTGGGAAGGGGGCCGTAGGAATGGCTTAGTCCTGTAGCCAGCGGCGCGGTGCAGCCGGCTTGGCAAGTGTCCTGCGGCGCAACGAAGCTGGATTTCGCGATAGTAGAAGTCGATGAGGTCTAGGCGGGCCGCTGGGTCAGTGGAACCCTGATTCAGCAGTTGAGTCTCGCTATTAGGAAGGCCACTTCAGGCAGAGGAGAATCCATTTCTTCGGGACGATTCTTTCCATGGGGGACGCACTGCTTGGCCGGCTGGATTATCTCGGGGATGGCTAAGGAAGGTGGCCATCGATAAGGTTCCAGCCTCTGGTTGGCTGTTACAAAGCCCATGGGGTTGCCGGCGGGCTCTTGCCGTTTGCCGGCTTCGATTGGGTCGCAAGTGCTGAACCCATCTGCTTGCAGCAAGCCACCATCCTTGATCGAGGTGCCATCAATCGACTGGCCATGGCTCAGGCTGGGCCGCCGGCGTGGCGGCCCCTCGAGCAGACCGGACTGTCTTACTTGCCTGATTTGCGCTGGAGCAGCTGGCCAAGTCGATCCAGCTGGGGCTGCATCCTTTCGCTGAGGGCCTTTTCCCACGTTGGTTCCGGGCTCGAGGTGGTGGCGTAGTGATGCACATAGCCATACTCGTGGCCATAATCATTCAGGCGGGTGGGCAGGATCTGCTGGTTGCAGATGGTGCCCAGTAGATCGACGCCGGCGGCTTCGATGCGGCGGCAGGCTTGGGGCGCCATGTCGCCGCGCACCTTGCCAAGTCCCACTAGGAACAGCATGCCATCGAGTTGCTCGCCGAGCATGGAGGCATCGGTGATTAATAGGCAGGGAGGGGTATCCACCAGGATCAGATCGTAGTTCGGTAACTGGCGAATTTGAGTCATCACCTCACGGCACCGTATCGAGTTCAACAGTCGGGCCGGATCCGGGACCTTGGGGCCTGCTAGGAGCAGGTCGAGATGGTCGTTGACGGGCTGGATCAGATCGGCGACCCCCAGGGCTGGATTGAGTAACAGGGAGCTGAAACCTTCGCCCTTTTCAAGGCCAAACAGCCTCTGTTGATTGGGCAGGCGCAGGTCGCCATCCACCACCAGGACCCGCAGTCCCAGGTCGGCCAGGGTCGTGGCGAAAACCGCCACGGCCGTGGAGCGGCCTTCCCCCTGGGTGGAGGAGGTGATGCCGATGAGGCGGGGCTGGCTATCGACCCGCAACATGCGAAAGGTGGTGAATAGGCCGCGCAGGGATTCCTTGATCGCAAACCGTTCGGCTTCGCCCATGTCCGCTAACGAGGCTGCAATGGTTTTGTCGTCTTCCAGGGGTAGGAACGGAATCAGCCCGAGTACGGGCAGTTGCAGGGCCTTTTCCGCTTCTTCGGGGGTATGGAAGATGCGATCGGTGCGGTCCCGTAGATAGGCGGCCAGGACGGCGAGCACCAGGCCCAGCAGCAGGGCCTGGGCTAAACCCTGTTGGAGGTCGGGTTCCACCGGCACCGGGTTGAATTCAGCTGGCGCGATCACCTTCCAGGGGGTGGTGGAGCGGGCCTGCTCCAGGCGGTAGGCCTCCCGGGCCCGGATGTAGGAGGTGTAATTTTCCCGGGCTACGGCTAGCCGTTGTTGCAGGCTTTCGTATTCCTTGATCCGCTCCGGACTGGCCCGGAATTTGCCATCGAGCAGCAGGATCTGGCGGTTCACCTCATCCTGCTGGGCGCCATTGGAGAGCAGGGCGGCCGTCAGGGAATCAACCGTTTGTCGTTGCACCACCGGCATGATTTTGGCCCGCCGGGCCCTTAGGGCGGCGATCGTCGGCGAGGACTCCTTGAAGGTGGCCCGGGCGGAGGCCAGGTCCTTCTCGATCAGTTGCAGCTCCGCGATGGGTGTGGCCGTGGCTGCTCCTGTGGCGGCCACCTCGCGCAGGTCGGTGCGGGGCGCCGTGGCCAGGCCGGATGGGCCGAGTTGCAGGTCGGCCGAAGGGGCGCCGCTGCCCTGCAGTTGCAGCCGGCCGATCCGGGTTGAGCCCAGCTGGCTTTCCAGGGTGGCCTGTTGCCGCTGTAGGTCCCTTAGGGCGCCGGTGAGGTTGTCCCGGGAGGCCTGGAGTTGGCTGCTTTGCGCCGTGGGGTCCAGGTAGCCGAAATGCACTCGGAAGCGGCGCAGTTCATCCTGGAGCCGGTCCATGCGGGCCAGGAGCTCGGGAGCCTGCTTGCCAAGGAAGCGCACGCCGGAGTCGAGGGCCTCCTGCCGTTGCACCTGGGAAAAGACCACATAGCTGCGCGCTAGCGCATCCAGGATTTGCTTCCCTTTGACCGGATCATCCCAACGCAGGGAGACGGCCAGGATGTTGCTGGCCCCTTCCTGGGGTAGGCCAAAGCGCAGGCTGCGCATCACCAGTTGCATGGAGACGGCCTGTTGGTCGGCCACCGGTGCGATCAGCAGGGGACTGCGGAGCAGGCGCACCATGTTGGGCAGATCATTGCGATTGCTGCCGCGGGCGATGCTCTCAACCAGCCCTGAGTCGCTACCACTCGTGCCCCGATCGACGCCCGCGCCGTTCATCTCAAACGGATTAACAATTTGCATCTCGAAGCCGCCTTCATAAACCGGCGCAAATAGGCGCTGACGCAGGGTGTTGGCCGTCAGGATGCTGCTGACGACGATAAAGGTGAGCACAAAGGTCCCCTGGCGCCGTTTAACCGTGCGCAGCAGTTGGCCCAGGCCCGAGGAGCCCCCCCCAGGGAGCTCGGCTCCAGACGCCAGCGGCGGCGGTAGCCCGTCAAGGGCAGAGGCTTGCCGATAGAGATGGGGGCCGTTGGAGCGGGCCGCTCGCCGACCGCCGCCAGGGGTAGCAGAATTAGAACCTTGGCTAGATAGTGCCCCAGTCATCTCTAGGTTTGCTCGCTTGAGTGCTGCTCAACATAGTGACAGAAGAGGGCTATATTGCAAACTCATTCAGAGGTCGCAAGCTCATGATTAGGGCCCTTAGCCAAGGCAAGGAAGCTGTAAATAGCTGCATTTATGTATTAAATAAGGGGCGTATCTGCGGCCAATTGATGCGGGAACGCGGCAGCCTGCTGCAGAAGCGAACGGGGCGCCCTCGCTCCCGCCGGCTGCCAGGCCTGGTGTTGGCGGCTGCCGTGATTGGCCAGGGCCTGGCCCTGATCCCGGCGGCGGCGGCCAGCTCCGGACCCCTGCTGGCTGCCGTCCGCGCCCCGGGCCTGTCCCAGGGTGGCGGCCCATCGCGGGCCGCCCTGGCGGCCCAGGCCGATCTCTACCGGCTCGGCCCTGGGGATGGCCTCAGCCTCAGCTTCCTGGATCCCTCGGCCAGCATGGTGTCGGGTGCCGTCACGATCCTGGCTGACGGCACCGCCACCCTGGCCTTGCTGGGGTCGGTCCAACTCACCGGGCTCACGATCGGCCAGGCCCGGGTCTGGTTGCGGGACCTCTATGGCGAGTACCTGTTGCGGCCCGATCTCACCTTGAGCTTGCTCACGCCCCGCCCCGTCAAGGTGACCGTGCTCGGGGAGGTGGAGAAGCCCGGCCTTTACAGCCTTGCCACGATCAGCGCCACGCCCGTGTCGGCAATCCAGGCGGCCGGTGGCATCACATTGAATGCAGATGTGCGCAAGGTCAGTCTCCAGCGCCAGCCCCTGGGACGGTCCGGCCGGGTGGCCGAATCGGAGCTCAACCTGGGCGCCCTGCTGCAATCGGGCGACCAGCGCCAGAACCCCCTCCTATTTGATGGCGACACCCTGGTGGTGGGCCGGATCGACAAGCCGGTGCCCGAGGAGATTTTTGCCCTGGGGGCCTCGAACCTGCGGCCCAGCACGGTCTCGATCAATGTGGTGGGGGAAGTTAAGGCGCCGGGAAGGCTAGCCCTGCCCGCGAATATCACTCTGTCGGAGGCGATTCTGGCGGCGGGTGGCACAACTCCATGGCGCGCTAAGACTAACGAAATTGAGTTGGTGAGGATGAACCGGGATGGCACTTCAACCCGCGAAATATTTACACTTAATTATAGCAAAGGAGTTTCCAATGCTTATAACCCACCCCTGAAGGAAGGCGATACGGTGATCGTCAATCGCAGTGCCTATGGCGCCGGCATTGACGCCATTAATCAGGTGCTGGCACCCCTTACCTCCGTGGGCAATCTCTATTACCTCTATCGCAACTACACCCGTTATTGATTTTCCCCACCATGGCAAAGCCCAAGTCCGGCTTCAATTTCAAGGCAATTGGCTATGCCCTGCTCTGGCAGAGCTACTGGTTGCCGCTGCTCTTGATCGTGGCCCATGACCAGTTGCTGCAGGTGCGCCAGTTGCAGCCACCGGACCATCGCCAGCGGCCGCCAGCGCTGCCAGCACCGAGCCAGGTCAGGGTCCAGACCCCCCTCGCCAGCCTCCTGGCCGGCGAGCCCCCGTTGGCTGAGGCCCTGCCCGTGGTCGCCGCCGAGGGCCAGCGGCAGGCTTCGGGCCTGGCAACGGCTTCGCCGGGGACGGCAACCCAGCTCACAGCCGCCCAGGTGACGGCCCTGCCAGGGGGCCATGGGCCCTTGGCCAGGGCCAGCTTGGAGGTCCGGAGCCAACCGCTGCGTGGATCCGGTCTGGTGGGCCTAAGGCCCGGCGCTCCAGTGCTGGGCACCCCGAGGAGCCCCTCGCCGCGGCTCGTCGTGGCCCCCGGGCCGGCGGGGCAGGGGGCGTCCAGCCGGTCCCTGTTGCCGGCTGGCCGGACCAGCTTGGCCCTGGTCTTGGGGGTGGATCGCACTAGCCCGGTATTGCGCCAGTTTTCCGCCTCGGAACTGCTGGGGGGACCCTTGACCCTGCAGCAGCCGAGCCAGGAGCCCATGTCGCCCCTCGCCCGGGCCGAGCAGGCCCGGCTGGCCCAAACCGGCGACCCCCTGGCCCCCGTACCCAGCCGCTGGCGCGAACCGATGCGGCGCGAACTGCGCGGCCTGGGCGCGGCCCGGTTGAGCCAGGCCCGGGTGGTGCACGTGCCCTCGGAGCGGATCACCCGCACGGTGGTGTTGCCCCTGGCGATGCAATCCGACGGCAGCATTGATGCCCTGGTGGCCAAGGATCCTGCGGTCTCCGACCGTGACCTCAGCGATTGGGCCTCCCGTCAGGCGACGCCCGCCCAGGGCAGCGTCCAACCGGTGGTGCTCCACCTCCATCCCTTGCCCAAGGGCCCTGTCACCGCCAAGGCGACGCTGTCAGCACCAGCTCCTGGGCCTGCCGTTGTCGAGGCCCCAGCGTCCCAGAGACCTGCTTCCCCCGGGGCCCTGCCTTAACGAAGGCTTGGCCAGGTTTTGGTCGCTGTTTGGATCGGCGTTGGCGGCAGGCCACAACCAATGGGGTGGGAGGCGGAGAGATCAGCCTTCCTAGGGATGGAGCCGGAGCCCTGACGCATCCGAGCTCCGAGCCCCCAGGTGCCCAGCCGTCCAACCCATCCCGCGTCGATCGAGGCCATTCGGTTTTGGCAGGCCTGAATCAGCCAACCCAGAAGCCCGATGGGGTGACCAGGCCCATGCTTCCGCCGGCCCCCGATGGGGTCCATGGCAGCTGGGCATAGCTTCCTTCAGGAGCCCCAGGTTCGCCATAAAAAACGCTGGTCGCGGCAGGCGACCAGCGTGGCAGTTCCCAACTTTCAACCGACCCAGATCACTGGATCAAGCGGTGACTTCAGGCCATGGCCGGCAGGTTGCCCTTGGCGAGGCTGACGCGCTTGCGGAGTCGGCCAGCCCAGCCGAAGGCCGCTATCGCTCCGAACACGGGCAACGGACCCGGAACCCCATTGACTTCGCGTTCCAACTTGATGGTGGCAGCGGCCTCGAACTCGTCGTCGGTGAAACCAGTCACTGTTTTGACAAAACCACCAGGAGTAATCGCATTAGCGGTGTAAAAATCGCTGACTCCAGTGGGGCCGTAGTCGCCTTCAATGGCGAGGGCATTGATGCTGATGCCCTGGCTGGCCGCGTTATCTCGGGCGGCCTGCACCGTGGCATCGTCGGTCACGTTTTCAATGCCATCACTGGAGATGTCAATGATTTTAACGGCTGAATCAAATAGGCCCGTGCTAATGGCGTTCTGAATCGAGGCCACGGCTGCAGTGATGCCGCAGGACACACAGGTCAGGCCCGAACCCTGGCGAACCATGGTGGCCAGCTGGGCCGCGAAACTATCGACGCTGGCGCTGTTGGTCAGATGGGTCCAAGCGATCGCCTGCGGTACGTCATAGGGGAACGTAGACGTCGGCGCGTAAGCATCTGTGTCCCACTGGCCCACGGCCACGGCAATGCCGTTGGGAGCCGCGGCAATGTAGGACTTAATGGTTGGAGAAAGGAAGGCATTGGACCAACCCAGCCGTTGGGTGTCGTACTCGGCGGCGTCGATACTGCCGGACACATCGGTGGAGAGGAAGAGCATCTTGTCCACCACCGTTAGGGCCTGGGCGCTACCGCCGAAGAGGGCCAGTTGAGACAGGCCGACGGCGGCCCCGCCCAGGGCGATGGCGCGCAGGCGGGTTGTGAGAGTTGAACGGGCTGATTTCATCGCCAGAGGGATGATGGGGCCGTTCAAGATTAGATAGTAGGAGCGATAAAAGATCGACTTGATTCCGATAGGCTGCAGATTCGTTGTTGGGCCTCAGCGGCTAGCTTGGACTGCTGAGGCTGCGGGGCTTGTGCTATTAGCTGATGCTGGCATGGCTGGGTTTGGTTCGATGGTCCGATAGTTCGATCCATGGCAGCGATGAGCGGTAGCGATTAACGGTAGTGATTAACGATTGGGCTTAACTTCGCTCTGGTCATCGTCTACTAATCGTTGCCAATAGGTGTCGTTTTGGTTTGTTTTTTTGGCGGTGACATCGGGCTTGCTGGCTGATTTGCCTCCGCGAAAGCGGGCGATCGTGGCGGGCAGGGGGGTCGCCACCCCTAGATAGAGGCAGGCCAGCACCAGGGAGGAGAGACCGAGGCGTGCCACGTTCTTGCCCATCAGGAGTTGGCGCCGTTGGCGCTCCTGGTTCACCTGCATCGATAGGCGCCCGTGGATGCGTTCCAGCAATTGCCCCATCCCCTGGCGCTGGCTGGGCAGGTCGGGTCCGAGGCTGGCAAGGGCGGGCAGGCCCTTGGGCAGGGCCCCATAGATGTCCTGCAATTGGGCCTGGGATCCCGCTTGCTTGACCCGGGCTTGGACCTGTTCAAGACCCTTCATGGAGGCCTCTGCCCCCCCCTGGGCCGTTCCGGCTGGGGGATTGAGCATTGTCCAGCTGGCAACGATCAGGACTGGGATCAGTAGCGCATAGCCCACACCGGCGGCGCCGGCGGCGCGGGTGCACCAGCGCAGGGCCCCCGCCGGAACGGCGCCGAATTCATCGAGGTGGCTGGAGAGAAACACCAGGCAGGTGGCCAGGAGCGCTATTGGCGACTGGCTGATGAGTACGTCACTGAGTTGTAACTGCCATAGGGCAGAGCCCAGGTTTAAGGGGATCGCCGCACTGAGGATTGTCAGGGTAAAGATTGTGTACAGGGCGATTGCTGCCCACCAAAGAATGCCGGCTAGTTGGGGGCGTTTCGGCGCAGTGATCAGATCGCTAACCATTTAATAGTCTAGTTTATGCTTGCAAATCCTATGGGACAAGCTAAGGCTTTCTTGCTGTAGGGTTGATGCATCTCTGCTGCATTGATGTTCTTTTTGTGCTGGGTGATTGTGGTAATGGGGCCACTTTGTTGTTGATCAGATTCATTGATCGTGGTTAGGGTTTAGTTCACTGAAATAAGAAAGCCCCGCTTGTTGGGCGGGGCGTGGGCTTGATTGGGATTGGGTTCAGGTCGTCGTCGCCAAGGCTTCGCGCTTTTGAATGCGCCGGCGCAGCAGCCGGCTCCAGCCAAAGGCCGCACTGGCGCCCAATAGGGGCAGGGGGCCTGGCACCCGTTCGCCGTCGCCAACAAGGATGCGATCCCGCTCGATCGCCCCTGCCACGCCGGGTGCTTCCACCGAGAAGCTGTAATCGCCGGCGGCCAGGCCCTTCACGGCCATGGTGATTTCGCGGGAGTCACCGCTGGGGACATCATTGCAACCGAGGGGATCGGTGCAGACAAAGCTCACATCTAGTCCGGCGGGGGCGCCACCCACCACCTTAAGGCTGAGATCCTGGCTTGAGGTCACGGTGCCGACGGCCGCTTCCACCGTGCTGAGAATCGAGCTGATCGGAACGGAGGCAAAGCTGTTGATCAGGGCGCCATTGGTCCCAAGGAAGCTGGTCAGGGTGCTGGCCTGATTGCCAGATTGGCCGCCATCAGGGAAGTCGGCATCAATTCCTGCCGCAGCGGGCAAGCTATTGAGGGCCACCAGGGCCACATTCTCAGTGCTCAGGATTGATTTGATGTTGTTCAGAGTGACTGTTTGTTGATGCGAGGAAGCATCACCGAACCAGAGCACGACTTTGCGAGCACCTGAGCGCCAGTCCACCGTTTCGCCACTGGTGCCACAGAAGCCAGGGCTGGATCCCAGGCCCGGGCAGGTGCTGGCACCATTTTGAACACCCTGTTGGAGTGCATAGAAATTTGCCTCCGGGAGGTCACCACCACCACCCGCGAACCAGCTGTTGATGCCAGCTACCGTTAGGGGGATGCTGGTGGTGCTTTTCTGAAGTACATCATAGGAGCTATTAAATGTTTCACCTGATTCGGATGGATCTCCAAAATAGCGAGCCACGGCAAACTGGGATCCCGTATAGGTGGTGCTGAGGTTGGTGACCAGCTGGGTGGCAACGCTTTGAACATTGCTGATCACGCTACCCATGCTGCCGGTGTTGTCCGCGAGCATTAGGAAGTCCACCAAGCCGCCACCCACGTCGGTGAAGATCTTTTCACCACCGTTACGGTGTCACCAATGGCGATTGAAGCGTTGAAGGTGGAGGGATTAATCGAGCCGGCCATGGCCTGGCCAGGGAAGAAGGTGGCCGCAGCGGCGCAGAGGCTACCGGCTGCAATGAGTTTAAAACCGTGACGACGAGACATGGATTCATGTCAATCAAAGGCTGCCCAACACTAAGGGTGTTGAACAGAATTTTATGCAGCACTATGGCTTCTCCTTCTTATTAAGACTGCGTCACTTTGCGGGGCGTTACTGCACGGTTGCTGTCGGGGGGTGATCCGTTTGCCAGGCCTGTTTTTGGCTAGTAATCCGCCGCTGCGCTGCTCCAATCGGGGCCCGTTCAGGCCATGTCATCGCTGAAGTCTGAAATCACTTCGCCGTTGAAGAAATCGGCCAGGCGCTTGGCCTTTTCATCGATGCTGCCGGGCAGGGCCCGCTGGGGTGGGGCCTCCCCGGGAGTCGGCAGGGCCTGGCTAGCGCCGCTGACCCCTGGGGCCGCAGTGGGTGGCCCTGCAGGGGAGACCGCTGTCGTACCCCCGGCTGGGCTTGGGGCCGCTGCCACCAACGCTGCCGTCATGGCCACCGCGATCGGTGTCGCTACCTGGGCTGGCATGGGCACCGGGTTCAGGGCCCCTGCGGCTACCGGGTTGTTGACAGGGGCTTGGGCTGGGGCGGGTGCAGGTGCCGGCCGGAGCCGGCCTGGTGGCCGATTCCCAGCC